>ENA-UERC01000183-UERC01000183.1-human-gut-metagenome-genome-assembly--contig:-NODE-183-length-48625-cov-9.876164_pt1 | contig 48625 bp, 45 predicted proteins | sample MGYA00242955_ERZ507955 | MGnify/ENA primary metagenome ERZ507955 (study PRJEB26167, sample SAMN06115394) | human gut metagenome | host: Homo sapiens | place: China:Hubei | collected 2016-04-27 | study... | reverse complement strand
CTAGTAATCGCAGGTCAGCATACTGCGGTGAATACGTTCCCGGGCCTTGTACACACCGCCCGTCACACCACGAAAGTTGGAAACACCCGAAGCCGGTGGGGTAACCTTTAAAAGGAGCCAGCCGTCTAAGGTGGGGCCGATGATTGGGGTGAAGTCGTAACAAGGTAGCCGTATCGGAAGGTGCGGCTGGATCACCTCCTTTCTATGGAGTACATACAGTGAGAAATCACTGTGTACGACGAAGTCGACGCACATTCGCTGGTTACTTTTCAGTAAATAGCATTAGGTAATTGTTTAGTTTTGAAGGTTCATACCTTCAAAAAGTGGGGGCGTAGCTCAGCTGGGAGAGCACCTGCCTTGCAAGCAGGGGGTCAGGAGTTCGATTCTCCTCGTCTCCACCACATATTCGGGCCTATAGCTCAGCTGGTTAGAGCGCACGCCTGATAAGCGTGAGGTCAGTGGTTCAAGTCCACTTAGGCCCACCAATTTGCACCTTGAAAACTTCACACAGAAGAAAAATCCATAACATTGATGAGATGCTATGGTACTGATTAGAAATAATCAGACCTCTAATTTTTGCGAAAAGCAGAAAGTATTAACGAGACTAGGAACGAAGATATGTTCTTAGTAAGCTGAAAATAGTCAAGCTACTAAGGGCATACGGTGGATGCCTAGGCGCCAAGAGCCGAAGAAGGACGCGGTAAGCTGCGAAAAGCTGCGGGGAACTGCATACAAGTATTGATCCGCAGATGTCCGAATGGGGAAACCCAACTATCGTCATGGATAGTTATCCGAAAGGAAGGGAACCCGGGGAACTGAAACATCTAAGTACCCGGAGGAAGAGAAATCAAACGAGATGCCCACAGTAGCGGCGAGCGAAGAGGGCAGAGGGCAAACCGTGGAGCTACGGCTCTGCGGGGTTGAGGACTGCATTTAGTTTCCGAATCCCAGCTGAATTATCTGGAAAGGTAAGCGAAAGAGTGTGAAAGCCACGTAAGCGAAAGGAAGAAGAAATGAGCAGAATCCAGAGTACCACGAGGCACGAGGAATCTTGTGGGAAGCCGGGGGGACCACCCTCCAACCCTAAACACTGAATGGCGACCGATAGCGTATAGTACCGTGAGGGAAAGGTGAAAAGAACCCCGGGAGGGGAGTGAAAGAGAACCTGAAACCGTATGTCTACAAGCAGTCGGAGCGAAAGCGACGGCGTGCCTATTGAAGAATGAACCAACGAGTTACGTGCACTAGCGAGGTTAAGTGGAAGACACGGAGCCGAAGCGAAAGCGAGTCTTAAGAGGGCGGATAGTTAGTGTACGTAGACCCGAAACCGCAGTGATCTACCCATGTCCAGGTTGAAGCGCAGGTAAAATTGCGTGGAGGACCGAACCTGTGAGCGTTGAAAAGCTTTAGGATGAGATGTGGGTAGCGGTGAAATTCCAATCGAACGCGGAGATAGCTGGTTCTCCCCGAAATAGCTTTAGGGCTAGCCTCAGGCAGTAAGTATAGGCGGTAGAGCACTGATCGGGCTAGGGGCCGTAAAGGTTACCGAACCCTGTCAAACTCCGAATGGATATACTGCAAAGCCTGGGAGTCAGACTACGAGTGATAAGATCCGTGGTCAAAAGGGAAACAGCCCAGACCACCAGCTAAGGTCCCCAATGCCGTACTAAGTGGAGAAGGATGTGGGGTCTCTAAAACAACCAGGATGTTGGCTTAGAAGCAGCCACCATTTAAAGAGTGCGTAATAGCTCACTGGTCGAGAGACCCTGCGCCGAAGATTACCGGGGCTAAAGTACGGAACCGAAGCTGTGGCTACGATAGAAATATCGTGGGGTAGGGGAGCGTTGTCTGAGGGCAGAAGTCGTACTGGAAGGTACGGTGGACTTCAGAGAAGTGAGAATGTTGGTATGAGTAGCGAAAAGAAAGGTGAGAATCCTTTCCACCGAAAGCATAAGGATTCCTGGGCAACGATCGTCGTCCCAGGGTAAGTCGGGACCTAATCCGAGGCAGAGAGCGTAGGAGATGGACAACTGGCAGATATTCCAGTACCGGTAATGATTGTTTGAGCGAAGGAGTGACACAGGAGGGCAGGCAGGCAGGAGATTGGAAGTTCCTGTACAAGCGTGTAGGATAGGTTACAGGCAAATCCGTAACCTGAAAGTCTGAGGCGTGATGTGGAGAGAATAGAGATATTCTTGAAGCTGTTGACCCCACACTGTCGAGAAAAGCTTCTAGTGAGAGAATTACCGCCCGTACCGTAAACCGACACAGGTATGCGGGGAGAGAATCCTAAGGTGCGCGGGAGAACCCTCGTTAAGGAACTCGGCAAAATGTACCCGTAACTTCGGGATAAGGGTAGCCGGCGTTGTGAAGGAATTAACTTCTGGAGCATAGACCGGTCGCAGAGAAGAGGCCCAAGCGACTGTTTACCACAAACACAGGTGCCTGCTAAAGAGAAATCTGACGTATAGGTGCTGACACCTGCCCAGTGCCGGAAGGTTAAGGAAGGATGTCCGGATTAATCCAAAGCATTCGACCGAAGCCCCGGTGAACGGCGGCCGTAACTATAACGGTCCTAAGGTAGCGAAATTCCTTGTCGGGTAAGTTCCGACCCGCACGAAAGGTGTAACGATTTGGGCACTGTCTCAACGAGGGACCCGGTGAAATTGAAGTACCTGTGAAGATGCAGGTTACCCGCGACTGGACAGAAAGACCCCATGGAGCTTTACTGTAACCTGACATTGGGTTCTGATACATTACGTACAGGATAGGTGGGAGGCATGGAAACCGGAACGCTAGTTTCGGCGGAGCCGACGTTGGGATACCACCCTTGATGTATCGGAATTCTAACCGTAGGAGTAACGAAACTCGGGACAGTGTCAGGCGGGCAGTTTGACTGGGGCGGTCGCCTCCCAAAGAGTAACGGAGGCGCCCAAAGGTTCCCTCAGCGCGGCCGGAAATCGCGCGAAGAGTGTAAAGGCAGAAGGGAGCTTGACTGAGAGCCAAACACGGCGATCAGGTACGAAAGTAGGGCTTAGTGATCCGGTGGCATCCAAGTGGAAGGGCCATCGCTCAACGGATAAAAGCTACCCTGGGGATAACAGGCTAATCTCTCCCAAGAGTCCATATCGACGGGGAGGTTTGGCACCTCGATGTCGGCTCATCACATCCTGGGGCTGAAGTCGGTCCCAAGGGTTGGGCTGTTCGCCCATTAAAGTGGTACGTGAGCTGGGTTCAGAACGTCGTGAGACAGTTCGGTCCCTATCCATCGCGGGCGTAAGAGATTTGAAGGGGGCTGCTCCTAGTACGAGAGGACCGGAGTGGACGAACCAATGGTGTACCAATTATCCTGCCAGGGGTATAGTTGGGTAGCTACGTTCGGAAAGGATAAACGCTGAAAGCATCTAAGCGTGAAACCAGCCTTAAGATGAGATCTCTCATAACAAAAGTTAGTAAGACACCTTGAAGAAGACGAGGTTGATAGGTCGGGAGTGTAAGTGCAGTAATGTATTTAGCGGACCGATACTAATAAGTCGAGGGCTTGACTAAAGGTAAAGAAAGAGGAAAGAAAAGAAAAATCTTCTGTGGAAGTTTTGAGGGTGTAAAGCTCTCAAAGAAAAAGAATCCGGCGGCGATAGCTAAGGGGAACCACCTGTACCCATCCCGAACACAGTAGTTAAGCCCTTAAACGTCGAAAGTACTTGGCTGGAAGCGGCCTGGGAGGATAGAAAGCTGCCGGTTAGAAAAAGAACCATACCAAAAGGTATGGTTCTTTTTCTATATGCAGATAAACTAATGAACAGGCTGCAGGCCTGGCTGCCGAGTCGCCGCATTTGAAGGAGCAAGGCGACGCGCAAATGCGAGCAGAGAGGCGTGTCGGCGTGAAGTAATTTGTAGTTGGGATTTGCTATCTTCCAAGCCGACTGAGGATAGAAAGTTACCGCAATGTGCGACTGAATAAGGAGCATGCGGAGCGTGATAGAAAGCTGCGACAGCTAATTCACCAGCGACGCACAAATGCGAGCAGAGAGGCGTGTCGGCGAGAGGCATTCTGTTGGCAGGATTTGTTTACTCGCAAGCCGACTGAGGATAGAAAGTTTACAGTCTTATTTTTGCTTGCTCATTTACAGTTTACTATGCTATAATAATTTGTAACAAATTTGTAAAATACGGAGTGATAAATTACATGCGAAAACTTAATCTACCTTTTTTATTATCAACAGTAGTGCTGTTAGCTGTGTTGTTCTTCATCAGCTATGGTGCACCTAATACTGTAAATGCTGAGACTTATCAGCCGCAGGCTTATTCCACTATCTTTTCTTTGCTGCCGCCTGTTATTGCAATAGGCTTAGCATTGATTACTAAGGAAGTATATTCTTCTTTGTTTGTAGGTATTGCTATCGGTGCTTTGCTGTATGCTAACGGCAATTTGGAGCTGATGATAAATACTTTGCTGTTTAATGAAAACGGCGGTATGATTACCAAATTAGCAGATAGCTGGAATGTGGGTATTTTAGTATTTTTAGTAATTCTTGGTATCATGGTTGCCTTGATGAATAAGGTTGGCGGTTCTGCGGCCTTTGGACAATGGGCTTCCCAAAATATTAAAACCCGTGTGGGTGCGCAGCTTGCAACCATTGCTTTGGGTGTTTTGATTTTTGTCGACGATTATTTTAACTGTCTGACTGTTGGTTCGGTTATGCGTCCTGTTACTGATAGACATATGGTAAGTCGTGCTAAGCTGGCTTATCTTATTGATGCAACTGCGGCACCTATCTGTATTATTGCTCCTGTTTCCAGTTGGGCTGCTGCCGTTACGTCATCTGTGCCAAAAGGTTCCGATATCAACGGCTTTAGCATGTTCCTGAGCACTATTCCCTACAATTTCTATGCTTTGGGAACCTTGCTGATGATGATTTTAATTACTGTTATGAATTTTGATTTTGGACCCATGCGTGTACATGAGGATAATGCCATAAAGGGTGACTTGTTCACGACGGATGACCGCCCTTACGGCGATGTAAATGAAAGCAATGAAAAGCCTAACGGTGCTGTAATAGATTTGGTTATGCCCGTTGCAGTGCTGATTGTTTGCTGCATTATCGGTATGGTTTATACAGGCGGTTATTTTACAGGCGAAACCTTTGTTGATGCCTTTGCTGGTGCAGATGCTTCTAAAGGTTTGGTACTTGGCAGTATGGTAACATTTTTCTTTGTGTTTGCTTTTTATATGACACGCAATGTTATGACTTTCCAAGAATTTGCCGAATGTATTCCAGCAGGCTTCCGCGCTATGGTTGCCCCTATTATGATTTTGACCATGGCTTGGACTTTGTCCGGCATGACGGGCCTTTTAGGCGCTAAATTTTATGTGCATGATTTAGTTGCAAGTTCCGCAGGCGTACTGAAAATGTTCCTGCCGGCTATTATCTTTATTGTAGCTGTTTTTTTGGCTTTCTCTACCGGTACCAGCTGGGGTACCTTTGCAATTTTGATTCCTGTGGTGTGCAATGTTTTCAGCAGTACCGATACCTACGAAATGCTTATCATTTCTATAGCTGCCTGCCTGTCCGGCGCTGTTGCCGGCGACCACTGCTCTCCTATCAGCGATACGACGATTATGGCCTCTGCAGGTGCTCAATCCAACCACGTTAACCATGTTTCTACACAGCTGCCTTATGCGCTGACTGCTGCCGGCGTTTCTTTTGTAGGCTACCTGGTTGCAGGCGCTATTGCCTATATGTATCAAAGCTCTATGGCGCTGCTTGCTTTGCCGATTACTTTAGGCTTGATGTTCGTTACTATGCTGGTCATTCGCAGCCGCGTAGGTCAAGAAAAAAGTTAATATTGATTTTATTAATCTCCTAGGCAAATTTGCTTGGGAGATTTTTTCTCTATCCGAACGATTTCGGATAAAAGTGTTAAAAAGTTCACATTTATATTTGACGCTAAGCGCTGACATTGGTATAATTAAGATAAGTACATTGTAGTATATAACCCGAGAAAGATTTGCTTAGTTTGAAATTGAGGAAGGCTTGCTTGGGTTTTGTTTTTTAGTAAGTGTTTTGGGAGGTAGATGTTCATGAAAGTTGCAATTATTATGGGCAGTAATTCTGATTGGCCAATTTTAGAGCCGGCAGAAAAAACTTTAAAAGATTTTGGCGTAGAGGTAGAGGTAGTTGTAGCTTCTGCTCACCGTACTCCTGATGTGGTACATGAATTTGCCGCCGGCGCCCGCGACCGCGGTGTGGAAGTTATTATTGCTGCTGCCGGTGCCGCTGCCCATCTTGGCGGCGTTATTGCAGCCTACACCACTGTGCCGGTAATTGGTATTCCTATCAACGCCACTCCGTTAGGCGGTATGGACGCTTTGCTGAGCTTTGTGCAGATGCCTTCCGGTATTCCCGTTGCTACCATGGCTATTAACGGCGCAAAAAATGCTGCTCTGTTTGCAGTCCAAATTTTGGCTACTAAATATCCTGAATTAGTGGAAAAGCTGGCTGCTAACCGTCTGCAAATGCAGGCCGAGGTTAAGGCTAAAGGGGAAAAGCTGGCTAAGCTGAGAGAAGAAAATAAATAACTTTTTAAAGGAAAGCAAAAGGAGAGTTATTGTGGATAATTTTTTTCAAGATGATAAGCTGCATGAAGAATGCGGCGTGTTCGGCATCTTCAGCCATACTGAGGATGTAGCTCTCAATACCTATTGGGGACTTTATGCTTTGCAGCACCGCGGTCAGGAAAGCACTGGTATCGTGGTAACTGATGGCAAAAGCATGAAAATAAAAAAAGGCATGGGCTTGGTTCCCGATGTATTTAAAGACGGCGTCGGCGATTTGAACGGCTTTGCAGCCATTGGTCATGTGCGTTATTCCACTACAGGAGCCAGCATGGCCTATAACATTCAACCCTTGAAGGTATTTTTTGACGGCGGCAATTTGGCCTTGAGCCATAACGGTAATTTAACCAATGCCGGACAATTAAGAGCAAATCTGGCTAAAGAAGGCGCCGTATTTACTACTACCGTAGATACTGAGGTTGTATTGACGCTAATTGCTTACAGCGCACGCAAAACTATTGAAGAACGTATTGCCGAAGCAGTGAAACAAATTCACGGCGCTTACGCAATTTTGTTCATGACTGATAATAAGATTATCGCTGTACGCGATCCTTACGGCTTCCGTCCTTTGGTTTTGGGCAAAATGGAAAATGGTTGGTGCGTAGCTTCCGAATCCTGCGCTTTTGATTTAGTAGGCGCAGAGCTGGTACGCGACGTAAAACCCGGCGAAATGATTATTATTGACAGTGATAATGCCGAACCGCGCAGCATGATGTGGGCTGAAAAATTGCCGGAGAAAAAGGCTCACTGCATTTTTGAATATGTATATTTTGCACGCAATGACAGTGTAATTGATAATCAGCCTGTTTATGACGCCCGTATTCAAATGGGCCGCGAGCTGGCAAAAGAAACTTCCGAACTGCATCCGGATATTGTTATCTCCGCTCCGGACAGCGGTACACCGGCAGCCATTGGCTATTCCTTGGAGTCCGGCGTCCCTTTTTTGGAGGGTTTGACTAAAAACCGTTATGTAGGCAGAACCTTTATCCAGCCTACGCAAAAGCAGCGTGCCAACGCAGTGCGTCTAAAGCTGAACCCTGTACGCAGCGTAGTGGCAGGCAAATCCGTGGTGATGGTAGATGATTCTATTGTCCGCGGTACTACCAGTGGTAAAGTAGTTAAGCTATTGAAAGAGGCAGGCGCTAAAGAAGTACATGTATGTATTTCTTCTCCTCCGGTTATTGATAGCTGTTACTATGGCATTGATACTTCCGAGCGCAAGCAGCTGATTGCAGCTCGTTGTACAGAAGATGAAATCTGCCGTTATATTGGCGCCGACAGCCTGCATTATATTTCTATGGACGGCATGAAACGCGCTATTAGCAAAATCAATCCTGAGGATTTGTGCTGTGCTTGCTTTAGTTCCGACTATCCGGACAAGGCTGACGAGGTTATTAAAGAAGAACCTAAAAACATTTTTGAATAAACAGAAAATCATAACAGCTTGATTTTAGCTGCTGTTATATCAATAAGAACGATAATAAGATAAAATGGGAGGCAATTATGAGCGAAGAAAAGAAACAACTTACTTACGCTGATGCCGGTGTTGATATTGATGCCGGCAACAAAGCCGTTGAGCTGATGAAGGATAGTGTTCGCGCTACCTATCGCAGCGAGGTAATTGGCGATTTGGGCGGTTTTGGCGGCCTATTTGCTTTAAACAGCGGTAAATACAAAGAGCCGGTGCTGGTAAGCGGTACTGACGGCGTAGGCACTAAATTAAAGTTGGCTTTTATGGCTGATAAGCATGATACCATCGGACAAGATGCCGTTGCTATGTGTGTTAACGATATTTTGGTACAGGGCGCAGAGCCTTTGTTCTTCCTCGATTATATCGCTGTGGACAAGGTTGATTCTCAAAAGGTTGCCAACATTGTTAAGGGTGTTGCCAATGCCTGCAAGGAAAGCGGCTGTGCCTTAATCGGCGGCGAAACTGCGGAAATGGCAGGCTTTTATGCTAAAGGCGAATACGATATTGCCGGCTTCTGCGTAGGCGTGGTAGACAAGGCTAAAATGATTACCGGCGACAAGGTTAAGGCTGGCGACGTGCTTTTAGGTCTGCCCTCCAGCGGCGTGCACTCCAACGGTTTTTCCTTGGTGCGTAAAATCTGCTTTGAGGCTATGGGCTATGATATGAACACCTACATTGATGATTTCGGCTGCTCCTTAGGCGAAAAGCTATTGACTCCTACCCGTCTGTATCCTAAAACCTGCCTGCCCTTAATTGAAAAATTTGATATTCACGGTATGGTGCACATTACCGGCGGCGGCTTCTATGATAACATTCCGCGTATTCTGCCTGCAAACTGCGATGCAGAAATTAATGCCGAAGCTTGGGAGGTACCTGTTGTTTTCAAAAAATTGCAGGAATGGGGCAATGTGCCTTGGAAAGAAATGTATCGTACCTTTAACATGGGCGTAGGCATGGTGCTGGTAATTGACCCTGCAGAAGCAGACGCAGTTCGCGCACATTTGACGGCAGCAGGCGAAACCTTCTACGAGCTTGGTAAAATTGTAGAGGGCGAGCAAAAGACTGTAATGAAGGGCGGCGTTTTTGGTGCGTAAAATAGGCGTATTAGTAAGCGGACGCGGCAGCAATTTACAGGCTATTATGGATCGTATTGCCGAAGGTTATCTGCCTTTGGAAATTGCTGTGGTAATCAGCGATAAAAGTGATGCTTATGCCTTAGAGCGTGCGCAAAAAGCTGGTATTAAAACTGCAGCAATCGAGCGTAAAGCATGTGCTTCTAAAGACGAATTTGAAGCAAAAATAAATGCAGCGTTAACGGATGCCGGTTGTGAGCTGGTGGTACTGGCAGGCTTTATGCGTATTTTAAGCGGCAGCTTTGTCAATAAATGGCATCATAAAATTATCAATATTCATCCTGCGCTGCTGCCTAGCTTTCCGGGCCTGCACGGTCAAGGTCAGGCTGTGGCTTACGGCGTAAAATTTTCCGGCTGCACCGTGCATTTTGTAGACGAAGGCACCGACAGCGGGCCTATCATTCTGCAAAAGGTTGTGCCTGTAATGGATGATGATACGGAAGATACCTTGGCAGACAGAATTTTGGTGCAGGAGCATATTGCTATGCCGGAAGCGCTGAAGCTGTGGGCAGAGGATAAATTGGTAATCAACGGCCGCAAGGTCAAAGTTTTGGCATAAGAAAATAGAGGTGTGCAAATGAAAATTAAAAGAGCATTACTTAGTGTTTCTGATAAGACCGGTATTGTAGAGCTGGCAAAATTTTTGAGCGACAAAGGTGTGGAAATTATTTCTACCGGCGGTACCATGAAAGCCATTAAGGACGCAGGCATTCCTGTTACTTATGTAAGCGATGTAACCGGTTTTCCCGAAATTATGGACGGCCGCGTAAAAACCTTGAATCCTAAAATTCACGGCGCAATTTTGGCTGTACGCAGCAATCCGGAGCACATGAAGGCTTTGGCTGAGCATGATATTACTCCCATTGATTTAGTTGTAGTAAATCTTTATCCTTTCCGCGAGACTATTTCCAAACCTAACGTAACTGAAGCAGAAGCTATTGAAAACATTGATATCGGCGGCCCGGCTATGGTGCGCGCATCTGCGAAAAACTTTAAAGACGTAGTAATTGTTACTTATCCCCGTCGTTATGCGCAGCTGATGGAAATGCTGGAAAAAGACGGCGACATTGACGCTCGTACCCGCAAGGAACTGGCTTTTGAAGCTTTTTCTCACACTGCTGAATACGACGCTATGATTAGCGAATACCTGAAAAAGCAATTGGCAGAATAAGAGGTAAAAATTATGATAATTCTCTTAATCGGCGGCGGCGGCCGTGAACATGCCTTAGCATGGAAACTGGCTCAAAGCCCTAAGGTAGAAAAAATATATGCTGCACCGGGAAATCCCGGTATAGCCTTACTCAAGAAGTGCGAATGCATCAATTTGAATATTGATGATTTAGAAAGCGTTGCTGATTACGCTGAAGAAAAAAGCGTTGATTTAACAGTAGTCGGACCGGAAGCTCCGTTGGTTGCCGGTTTGGCAGATGTTTTTAAACGCCGCGGACTGCCTGTTTTCGGACCGTCTAAGCTGGCTGCGCAGTTGGAAGGCTCCAAAGCTTTTTCTAAAGAGCTGATGGCTAAATATAATATTCCCACTGCTTTCTTTAAAATTTGCGAGGACATTGATACTGCCAAAGCTTATGTAGAAGAAAAAGGCGCTCCCATTGTTGTTAAAGCTGACGGCTTGGCAGCAGGCAAGGGTGTTGTAGTTGCCATGACTAAGCAGGAAGCCTTGGATGCCATTGACGAAATGATGGCTGACCATAAATTTGGCAATGCAGGCGCTCGCTTGGTATTGGAAGAATATATGGAAGGCGAAGAAGCTTCTCTCCTGGCTTTCACCGACGGTAAGACCGTTGTGCCGATGATTGCCGCTCAAGACCACAAGCGCGTATTTGACGGCGACGAAGGCCCCAACACCGGCGGTATGGGTACTTATGCTCCCGCCCCGGTTATGACCGACGTGCTGCGTTTAAAAGCTACCGAGCGTATTTTGAAACCGGTTGTCGCAGCTATGGCGCAGGAAGGAATGCCTTATCAGGGCTGCCTTTATGCGGGACTGATGATTAAGGGCGACAGCGTTAAGGTTGTAGAATTTAACTGCCGCTTTGGCGACCCGGAAACGCAGGTTGTATTGCCTCTGTTAGACGGTGATTTGGCTGAGATTATGCTGGCCTGCGCTACGGAAACCTTGGATAAAGCTGAAGTTGGCTGGTATGATAAGGCTGCTGTCTGCGTAGTTATGGCTAGCGGCGGTTATCCCGAAAGCTACGAAAAAGGCAAAGAAATTACCGGTCTGGAAGCTGCTGCCGAGGATAAGGATGTAGTGGTATTCCACGCAGGCACCAAGGCAGACGGCGGTAAAATTTTGACCAACGGCGGCCGCGTTTTAGGCGTAACCGCTGTGGACGGCTCCATTAGAGCGGCGCGTGAACGCGCTTATAAAGCCGTAGAAAAAATAAAATTTGACAAAGAATTTCATCGTAAAGATATTGCATGGCGAGCTCTAAAGCGATAAAATAGTAAAAATAAAATTTTGAAGAAAAGGATGATGAACAGAATGGCTTTTTATTATGATGAACCTGCCCATACTTTTAGTGAGTATTTGTTAGTTCCCGGTTATTCCTCTGAAAAATGCATTCCCGCTAACGTTGATCTGCGTACTCCGCTCGTAAAATTTAAAAAAGGTGAAGAATCTGCAATTACCATGAATATCCCTATGGTGTCCGCAATCATGCAGGCTGTTTCCGGCGAGAAGCTGGCAGTTGCTCTGTCTAAAGAAGGCGGCGTTTCCTTTATTTATGGTTCTCAATCTGTGGAAGATGAAGCTGCTATGGTTGCTCGCGTAAAAGCACATCGTGCAGGCTTTGTCAGCAGTGATTCCAACATTCGTCCGGACAGCACCTTGGCTGACATTTTGGCTTTGAAAGAGCGCACCGGCCATTCCACCGTTGCCGTAACCAGCGACGGTACCGTAAACGGCAAGCTGGAAGGTATTGTTACCAGCCGTGACTATCGTCCCAGCCGCATGGATCGCGCAACTAAAGTACGCGATTTTATGACTCCTATCGACCAAATGATTGTTGCCGGCAAAGACACTACCTTGCAGCAGGCTAACGATATTATTTGGGAAAAGAAGCTCAATACTCTGCCCATTGTTGACGACGACGGCCGTTTGCTTTATATGGTATTCCGTAAAGACTATGCAACCCATAAGGAATATCCTTTGGAGCTTTTAGACAGCAAAAAACGCCATATTGTTGGCGCAGGCATTAACACTCGCGATTATGCTGAACGCGTTCCCGCATTAGTTGACGCAGGCGTTGACGTATTGTGTATCGATTCCTCCGAGGGTTACAGCGCATGGCAGAAAATTACTCTTGATTGGATTCGCGAGCACTATGGCAACAGCGTCAAGGTTGGCGCAGGCAACGTAGTTGACGCAGAAGGCTTCCGCTTCTTGGCAGAGGCTGGCGCTGACTTTATTAAAGTTGGTATCGGCGGTGGTTCTATCTGCATTACCCGTGAGCAAAAGGGTATTGGCCGCGGCCAGGCAACTGCTTTGATTGACGTATGCAAAGCTCGTGATGAATACTTTGAAGAAACCGGCATTTACGTTCCCGTATGCTCCGACGGCGGTATCGTATACGATTATCATATGACCTTGGCTTTGGCTATGGGTGCTGACTTTATGATGTTGGGTCGTTATTTCGCCCGCTTCGACGAAAGCCCCTCTAATAAGGTTAATATTAACGGTACCTATATGAAAGAATATTGGGGCGAAGGCTCTGCTCGTGCCCGCAACTGGCAGCGCTACGATATGGGCGGCGCAGCTAAGCTGTCCTTTGAAGAAGGCGTTGACTCTTATGTTCCCTATGCAGGCAGCTTAAAGGATAACGTAAATCTGACTTTGTCCAAGATTCGTTCCACCATGTGTAACTGTGGCGCTTTAAATATTGCCGAGCTGAAAGAAAAAGCTAAGCTGACCTTAGTTTCTGCAACCTCTTTGGTTGAAGGCGGCGCTCACGACGTTCTGCTGAAAGAAAACAACAACAGTAACTATCCTAAATAATCAGCAGTTTTCAAAATAAAATTAAATCACAAACCGGAATTTCGCGTAGGGCGGAGTTCCGGTTTTTTGCGCTCAAGCTTCCCCTTCCATTTTGGAACCCGAAAAATATGTTCGCTTTTTAAATTGCAAAATAAAATTAAAGGCTGCTCTCGCATGTTTCTCTAAAACTTTTCATTATTACCTGATGAAAAAATTTAGATTATATGTTAAAATAAAAGCAGTTTAAAAAACTATATGAAAGGAAGAAAAATATGCAGAAATTTGATTTACAAAAATATCTACAGGATTTAGAGCAAATCGTCAATATAGACAGCAATAGCTATGATCCGGAGGGCACCAATAAGGTTGGCGCACATTTATCCGCCATGTTTAACGAAAACGAATGGCATATTAAACGTGTGGACGGCGGCAGTGAGGTTGGCAATGCAGTAGAAATTGCTAATACTGCCGAAGATGAATACGATGTTGTTATTATCACTCATATGGATACCGTTTTCGGCAAAGGCGAGGCTCTCAAAAGACCTTTTAAAATGGAAAACGGCATTGCTTACGGACCCGGCGTTAACGATATGAAATCCGGTTTGCTTTTGGCTGTTCACGCTGCCTTAAATTGTGCGGAAGCTTTAAAGCCTCTGCGCATTTGCTTGGCGCTGAATTCTGAAGAAGAAATTGGTTCCAAACACATGAAACCTTGGTTTAACGAGCTGGCCAAAAAATCCCGCTACGCTATTGTTATGGAGCCTGCAAGACCTAAAGGCGAGCATGTAATCGAGCGCAAGGGCGTAGGCGTTTTCAAAGTAGAATTTTTCGGCAAGGATTCTCACGCCGGCACCAATCACCAGGATGGCCGCAGCGCTATCAACGAAATGGCTTATTGGATTGGCAAGCTTAGTGAGCTGACCGATTATGCCAAAGGTATTACCGTAAATGTAGGTCTAGTAAGCGGCGGCGTCAGCACCAACACCGTAGCTCCCAAAGCAGAAATGGGCGTTGACCTGCGCATTAAGAATATTGATTTGCTGGATATTTATTTAAACAAAATTGAGGAGCTGAAACAACACGCCGCAGAGCACGAAATTAAAGCAGAAGTAAGCGGCGGCATCACCACTCCTCCTATGTTCAAAACCGAAAAGACCGAAGAATTTGTAGCTATGGTTGACGCAGAAGCTGTTAAGCTGGGTCTTGGCACCGAATGGCTGAGCGTTGGCGGCGGCAGCGACGGCGCTTTTACCGCAGCTGAAGGCGTACCGACCATTGACGCTATGGGCCCCATCGGCGGCCGTTCTCACACTACCGAAGAATATTTGGAGGTTGCTTCCATTGAACCGGCTTATCAGCTGCTGGTTAATGTGTTATTCAAATTGAAAAGTAAGCTGTACGCTTAAAAATTTTTTAGCATAATTTTTTTCACCTAAGCTTTACTTTACGCTTTCAAAAGTCTGCCGCAGGTGCGGCAGACTTTTTTTGTATGCAGATATAATTGTTTTTGAAGCGTATGCTGCATGCAGCGATTAAAGGCTATGACGATATAGGCTTATTTTGTACGGCGTGCCCAGCTTTACCCTACTAAGATGATGCAGATTTAATATTACTCTGTTGTCAATAATTTTTTTGTGGTATAATTGAATAAATAAATTTATGTAAAAAGGGGGGATTGCTTTGAGCATTACTAAAGTAGATAATTTATCTTTATGGATGACTGAACGAAGAAAACAATTACAAGCTTTGACGCCTGAAGCAAGATCGTATAAACGTATTCGTGGAAAAGCAAGAACTCCTGAAGAAAAAAAGGCTTTAGTTTTGGCATGTGCCAACGCTTGGAAGGAGTTAATCAGCTCCGGCAAGCTGATTAAAACAAAAAAAGGATATATATTATGCAAGCTGTAGATAAAAATATTATCAAAAAAATTCATAATGAAAATATTTCTGACCCCATAAAAGAACGTATATTGCTTGCAGGTTTAATCTCTTCTTTAGCCAGAGAGTTTGCTAACGAATTAGTTGTTGTCGGTGGTTCTGCTGTGGAATTTTATACAGCGGCCAGCTATATGACAAAAGATATTGATTTTATAGCTAAGGATGATTTTCAAATAGCTAAGATAATGGCTTCTTTAGGATTTACTATTAGTGACGGGTACACGTGGTTTCATCCCGATACTTCTGTGGTTGTAGAATTTCCTAAGCCGCCTTTGGTAGGAGATATGAATCGTTTGACAGAAGTAGTAACGGAATATGGTGTAGCAAAAATAATCGGTATTGAAGACATCATTCTGGATAGATTAAAAGGCAGAGAGTTTTGGCAGGATAATAATGAACTGCCCGAAATGATGCTTTTATCGCATTATGATAATATTGATTTTGAATACTTGCGTTCTCAGGCAGAATATGAGCTTGTGAGTGACGTGCTGGAAAAGGCTATTGCGGATGTGGAAGCTTATAAGGGTGGAACATCTTCGTATTTGCGCAATAATTTTTATAGCGATAAAACAGTAGAGACTAAAATAATAGATGCTTTAGAATATGATGTGCCTTTAGAAAAGATAATCAGCCGCATGTCAATGGATGAACAAATTAAGGGACATAATGTGACAGAAAGAAAAAATTATCTTGAAAAAATTGTCAAGACCAGCAGAGAAATTCAAAAAATATTGACTGAATAAATATCAATACTTAAGCTAATCTTTTGCAGGCAAATTCTCTTCTGCAAATTCAAAAGTCTGCCGCAGGTGCGGCAGACTTTTTTTGTGCGGATATTTTATGCAGAAATTTGTTTATGCTTTGCGAATATGCTGCAGATACACAATTAAGCCTATGAACAGCAGCATCAGCCCGCTGGCGTAAAAAACGCCGGACATAGGAAAATAAGCAGCTATGGCTCCGCCGAGCAGCGGGCCCAGCATGGAGCCAAATTTATCGCTGGAAAATTGGTAGCCAAAAGCTAAACCGCGATGCTTTTCGTCCACGGCGCGGGTGAGCAGTGCGTTTAAAGCAGGGATTGTGCCGGCAAAAAGTAGGCCGTAAATAAAATTCATCACGCCGAAAGAAAAAATTGTGCGCGGCCAGGCGCAGGCAGCGCTGGCAAAGCCTGCTGAAATACACGAAAGTGCCAGCACCTTGTAAAAGCCGCGCTTTTGCCCCAGTGTTCCCCACCACGGCGCGGTAATGGCGCTGGCAATGCCGATAAGCGAAAATACTAAACCGGCGTAAAACATAACATGCGGCGCATCCGGCTCTAAATTAGTCACGTACAGCAACAAAATCGGCTGAATGAGCAAGGTTACTATTTTAATTAAGCAGCCGTAAAGCAAAATTTCGATAATCAGCGGCTGCCGCAGTAAATTTACCGTAGGCTTGACTTTTTCTTTTGGCGTTGGCGCCGATTTTGGTTCGGGAATGAGAAAAATAAAAATCAGCGTAATAATAACGTAGGCCACGCCGGCGAAGAAAAATGATTTGCGGATGCCTAGAAAAGTTGCCATAGCGCCGCCCATCAGCGGGCCCGCCGCTTGACCTGCCGTTTGTCCCGCCTGCAAAATTCCCAAACCGAAGCCTAATTTATCAGAAGGAACCAAAGAAGTGCAGATTACCACGCAGACAGCCCACAGCCCGGCGGCAAAGCCCTGCAAAATGCGCATACCAAAAAGCTGCAGCGGCGTCTGCACCAGCGCTCCCACAAAATAGGAAACTGCTAAGCTGATGCTGGCTCGCAGCGCCATAATTTTTTTACCTTTGGTATCAGTAAGCCTGCCCCAAATAGGAGCAAGAAAGGTGCTGATTAAAAAGGTTATAGAAAAAATCGCTCCCGTCCACATGGTTACGTCTTTTTGCGGCACGCCTAAATCATGTAAAAGAAACAGCGGCAGAAACGGTATAATCATGGTGTAACTGGAGGACATAATAAAAACAATGCCTGTTAAAATGCCCAGTACCAGCTTCCAGTTTGTCAGGTGCATAAAATTCACTTCCAAAAATAAATTCTTCAACAAAATTATTATAGCACATTTGCTTCTGTTGGTAATGAAAAAAACAGGAATATATGTTATAATAAAAAAATGAAAAGGAGGCAGTTCCATGAAAATAGAATTTACAAAAATGCACGGCGCCGGTAACGATTATGTATATGTGGATTGCACTAAGGAAGAGCTTCCGCATCCGGAAATTATTTCCGAATACGTTAGCCATCGTCGTTTCAGCATTGGCAGCGACGGCTTGATTTGCGTGTGCAAATCCGATGTCGCTGATTTTAAAATGCGTATGTTTAATGCTGATCGCTCGGAAGGTAAAATGTGCGGTAACGGTATTCGCTGCGTGGCAAAATTTGTATATGATAAAGGCTTAACGGATAAAAATCCTGTGGCTATCGAAACCTTGTCCGGTGTGAAAACTGTAGAAATGCAAATTGAGGAGGGAAAGGTTATGTCTGCAAAAGTTGATATGGGTAAACCAATCTTTAAGGCTACGGAAATTCCTATGAATTGCGATCACTATATCTTCGTTGACCAAGGCTTGGTTTTAGACGACAAGCATGACGATGTAACCAAAGAAAAAGTAGTGTTCAACGGTACGGCAATTTCTATGGGTAATCCTCATTTTGTAACCTTTGTTGATGATGTGGACGCTTTAAATTTAGAGGAGCTTGGCCCTCGCTTTGAACATCACAAGCTGTTCCCCGAAGGCGTAAATACAGAATTTGTACAAGTTATTGATAAAAATACCGTAAAATTCCGCGTATGGGAACGCGGCAGCGGCGAAACCTGGGCGTGCGGTACAGGTGCCAGCGCTGTGGCAGTAGCTGCAATTATGCTGGGACGCGCAGGTAAAAAGGGCGAGCCCTTGACAGTTATCGCTAAGGGTGGTACACTGCAAGTTACCCACGCTAAGGACGACCATGTATATTTGGAAGGTCCGGCAGTGGAAGCCTTTGTTGGCACTGTGGAAATTCCTGACGAATTGGTTAAATAAGATATATCAAAAATTTTGCAGTTAAGCTGCGTTGATATATCTAAAATATATTTATTATTTTATTTTTAATGGGGGTTTATAATTAAATGGCGTTTGTAAACGAAAACTATTGTAATCTTAAAGAAAGCTATCTTTTTGCCGATATTGCTCATAAGGTGAGCGCTTATGCTGCGGCGCATCCTGACAAAAAAATTATCCGTTTAGGCATTGGCGACGTAACCCGTCCCTTGGCGCCCAGCGTAGTAGAAGCTATGACTAAAGCCGTAGCCGAAATGGGCGTACAGGAAACCTTCCGCGGCTATGGTCCGGAGCAGGGCTATGATTTTCTGCACGAAGCTTTGGTAAAATATTATGCTGCTTTCGGCGTAAAATTGGATAGCGACGAAATTTTTATTAGCGACGGCGCTAAGAGCGACTGCGGCAATATTACTGATATTTTTAGCAATGCCAATACTATTCTTGTTCCAGACCCGGTTTATCCAGTGTATTTGGATACCAATATTATGTGCGGCCGCAAAATTATTTTCATGGAAGGCGGCCCGGAAAACGATTTCCTGCCCATGCCTGACGAAAATGTTAAGGCTGACGTAATTTATCTGTGCTCTCCCAATAATCCTACCGGTGCTGCATATACCAAAGAGCAGCTGGAAAAATGGGTTGCTTATGCTCTGAAAAATGACGCGGTTATTTTGTATGATGCGGCTTATGAAGCATTTGTTGCCGACCCTGCTATTCCGCGCAGCATTTTTGTTATCGAGGATGCAAAAAAATGCGCTATTGAGCTGTGCTCCATGTCCAAAACCTGCGGCTTCACCGGTACTCGCTGCGGTTACACCGTTGTGCCCAAGGCTTTGGTGCGCAAAACTCAGGATGGCAGAGAATTGGAGCTCAACAAAATGTGGCTGCGCCGTCAAACCACTAAATTCAACGGCGTGCCCTACATTGTGCAACGCGGAGCCGAGACTGCTTACAGTCCCGTAGGCGTTAAGGAATGCCGCGAAAACATTGCTTATTATCAAGAAAACGCCCGCATTATGATGGCCGGCTTTGATAAAATCGGCGTAAAATATTATGGCGGCGTACATTCTCCGTACATTTGGCTGCAATGCCCCAACGGCATGACCTCTTGGGAATTTTTTGACTTCTTGCTCGAAAAATTACAGATTGTCGGTACTCCCGGCGCAGGCTTTGGCTCCAAGGGTGAAGGCTATTTCCGCCTGACTGCTTTTGGCAGCCGTGAAAATACCATTGAAGCCATGGAACGCATTGTCAATGGTTTGAAATAAGCAAAATAATTATCATAACTAAAAAAGCCGTACTATCTAGGATAAAGCTAGATAGTACGGCTTTAGTTTTATTTTGCGGTTTTAAATTTTGCTTTTGCTTTATGGATTTTGTTCTTAACTTCGCTTATAGATTTTGACATCTGCTCAGAGAAAGGGGCAGCTCTAAACCGTTATCCTCCAGCAGCTTGCGATTAGAAAGCAAGCTTTGGGTTGGACCGTCAGCGATAATGCGTCCGTCGGCTAAAATAATGGTGCGTTTGCAAGTGTCCAGCACTAAATCTAAATCGTGAGTAGCGATAATTTTTAAATGCTCAAAGGAATTGAGCAGCTTGATAAGCCGGCGGCGGTTGCGGGGGTCAAGAGCAATGGAAGGCTCGTCCATAAGAATAATATCCGGCGTTAAGGATAAAATTGTCGCCAGCGAAACGAGCTTTTTTTCGCCGCCGGACATTTTAAAAATCTGCTTATCACGCAGCTGGGGAATGCCAACCATGTTTAAAGCCTGCGTTACGCGCCTTTCAACCTCTGCTTCAGGCAGACCGTAATTTCTGGGGGCAAAGGCAATATCTTCGTAGGCAGTAGACATAAACAGCTGACTGTCGGAATCTTGAAAAACATAGCCAATTTTTTCGCGAACCAATGGTAGTGTTTTTGCTTCCACAGGAATTTCTTCCACCCGGATATGGCCGCTGAAATTTAGGTGCAGGCCAACTAAAAGCTTCAGCAGCGTTGATTTGCCTACGCCGTTGGCGCCGATAATGCCAATGGCTTCGTGCTCAGCAGCATGCAGCGTAATGTTTTGCAAAATTGGCTGCTGCTCTTCATAAGCAAAGGAAAGATTTTGAATGTCAATATGAATATGGCTCATAAAACTTTTCCTCCTAAAAGCTTAGTATAGAGCAGGCTCCACGGCAGTAACCGCAAGAGGAGCAGCAGCAAACACATGCTCAAAAGATAGCGCCAATCCTTTTTGCTCCAAGCAGCAAAAGTCCCGCCGTAATAAAATTCGCCGTGATAACCGCGCAGCAGCATACTGTCGTAAAGAGCGTTGGCGCGGTCGATACTGCGCAGCAAAAGCTGCCCCGCCAGCGTACCCCAGGCTTTGAAATGGATTCCCTTTTGCTTGGGGGCGCGCAGGGCGTAAGCTTGCGAGATGGTTTCGGCCTGCTCCAAAAGCAGCGTGAGATAGCGATAGGTAAGCAAAAATTGTGTTACTAATATTTTTGGCAAATGCAAAAGCCGCAGCGCGTAGCAGATTTGCTCAATGGTAGTGGTGGCAATCAATAAATACGACGACATTACTGCAAAAATTCCCTTGAGCATCAGCGTAATGAAAGAAATCCAACCAGCGTTAATTGTCCAGCCGCCCACAAAAAAATTATGGCTGTCAAAAAAGGGATTGGCCAGTCCTACCATGCTGACCAAAGGCAAAATCAAACGCAGCCGCCATAATCCTTCTTTGAAAGACAGTTGGCTTAGGTGAAAGCCAATAAAAAGGTAAATGCTCATGCCGGCAAGGGCAAAGATTTGATACTTACCGAAGGACATGAGCATAGCGATATACATTATCGTCAGCAGCAGCTTGGCCAGCGGATGCAATTTGTGCATGACGCTGGAGCCGTGTGCTGAAGTATTAAGCTGAGTAATTTCCTGAAGAGCGCTGTTTAAATTTTTCATGCCGTTTTATGCTTGAAAAAATTGAAAGCGTAGCAGCAAGCCATGCACACCAGTAATACCAAGGCGCTGCCTGCAAGACCGGAAAAAACAGTGCCCCAAACGGATTCGGAGTTGGGAAAAGCGTAATCGGGCAAAAGGGAAGTGATTTCTTGGATATGCGCTGCCAAAGCGTGCAGGGCGCCGCTGCTTTCTAATTCCGCAGAACCGGTAACTTGTTCCAAGGACCATTCCAAGCCGTCAGGATATTCAGAAGCGGCTAAGGATAAAACGCCTGCTGCCAAAGCTGCGGCAGAGCCTAAAAAGGCTAAAGTTTTTTGGAAGCTCAGACTGCCGTCGGTTGAAGAAGCTGCGCCAGCCAAAAGCTCCGGACGTGCCTGATAAACAAACAGCAGCACGGTGGAGATAATCAAGCCCTCCACAGTACCTATAGCGAGATGGATGCTCTGCATGGTGAAAGCAAAAACGTTAAAGGGCAGCTCGGAAATGCCGGAAGCGGTGGTTTCTAAAACAACGCTGAAAGCGCCCATCTGCAAGGTAATGATAGAACCTAAAACAGAAGCTAAAATAATTCTTGCTTTGCTAATTTTGCTGCTGATAATCGGCTGCCAAATCAAAAGTCCGCCCACAAAGCAGCCGTAAAAAGCCATGTTCCAAATGTTGGCGCCCAATGCCAGCAGACCGCCGTCGGCAAACAGCAGACATTGAATTGTTAAAATACCAATCATCGTCAAAAATGCGGCGTAAGGGCCTAAAAGCGCCGCCAACAGCAAGCCGCCGCAAAGATGGCCGCTGGAGCCGGTGCCGGGAATGGTAAAGTTGAGCATTTGCGTAGCAAAAACAAAAGCGCCCATCACGCCCATGAGGGGAATTTTGCGGGGATTATTTTCTTCCCGCACCTTTTTTATGGAATAAGCCGCTGCTGCGGCGCTGGCAGCGTACATAGTTGCTGCCACAGCAGGATTTATTAAAGCGTCTGCCATGTGCATAATGAATTGCCTCCTAAAAATTGCTTGCGCAAAATAATTTCTTAGCGTTATTTTATTATAACATGTGAAGTGCGCTCTAAGTCAATTAAGACGAAAAAATTTTATGATAATTGTTAGCAAAAACTTCACTTGCACATAATTCGGGAAAGGCTTATAATAATAAGCAGTTTTAGCTACAGTTTTCTGTTTTTAAAATTGAAGTTTTAAAGGAGGATATGTTATATGAAAAAAATATTCATGCTTTTAGTTATGGTTATGACTTTGGCGGTAAGTGCCGTATGCAGCGCTGCCGGCGGCAAGGTGCTGGACGCAGAAGAAGCGATTGTCGCTAAATTTATGGAAGGCAATAACTATAAAGCTGTCAGCTCCATGATGACTGCCGAGATGCAAAAGGATTGGACAGAAAAAAATTATACCAATATGCACGAGCAGGTTGCAAAAAATTTTGGCAAGCTGACCACCAACCGCCTGCGCGTAATTGAAAAGCTGGACGACGCTGATATTTTGACCTACCAAATTATCGGCGAAAAAATTCCTTCTGCTCGCTTTGTGTACGTTTTTGTGCTGAATGGCGAAAAACCTATGCTACGCGATTTTGAAATTTTGCTGCCCAGACCTAAGGAAGAAGCTCCCGCTAACGCAGCCGGAAAATAAAAATTAGAAATTAAAAACGACCCTTAAAAGCTTAGCTGATAGCTAACTTTTAAGGGCCATTTTATTTTTACTTTTACTTCTCCTTTTACTCTACCAATTCTTCCAAGCCTGCTTTACTGTGCAGGCCTACTGCGGTTTGAGCTAATTTGCCGTTCTTGAAAACCAGCAGGCTGGGAATGGACATAATAGCAAATTTTTCTGCCAGCTCATGATTTTCGTCCACATTTACTTTGCCTACTTTAATTTCAGGATGGTCATTAGCAAATGCTTCCAAAATAGGCGCCTGCATACGGCAGGGGCCGCACCAGCTTGCCCAAAAATCTACTAAAACAGTACCTTTTGCTTCTAAAACCTCGTGAGAAAAATTATTGGTGGTAAATTCTAATGCCATGTTGTTACACTCCTTTGTTATTGTTCTTTTATATTGATAAAATTGTTGTTCAATTATTTTTGGCAGACGCAGTTTAAATTTTAATCTGCCTTATTTGGTGCGAATAAATTTAATCGCTGCTAGGCCTGCCTTGGCACCGTCGTGAACAGCCTTAGCAACCTGCATAAGGCCGCCGGTGCAGTCGCCTGCTGCAAATAGTCCAGGGATATTTGTGGCTCCCTCTGTGTCGACGCTGATAAAACGGCCGTTAATTTGCGCGCCCAGCTTGCGGGCAATATCGGTGCTGTCCGCAGTGCCAATGGCGATAAACAAGCCGTCGGCTGCAAGGGTCGAGCCGTCTGTAAAGTGAATGGCTGCCAATTTATTTTCGCCGCTCACTTTTGCCAGCGGTGTAGAAATTGTATTAAAGCCTGCCGCTTTGGCTAGGGCTTCGTCGCTGCCGTTAGTAAGCACGGTGACTGAAGCTGCAACATGCTTTAAATATTCCGCTTCGTGCAGCGCGTAAGAACCGCTGCCTAAAACGGCGACATTTTTTTGGCGGAAGAAAAAGCCGTCGCAGACAGCGCAGTAGCTAATGCCTTTGCCTTCCAGTTCTGCTAATCCAGGTACCTTGAGCGTTATATTTTTAGTACCGGTAGCCAAAATTAGCACAGGTGCAGGCAAGGGTTCTGCGTGATTTTTGAGGGTCAGCATAAAGCTGTCAAAATATTCTGCGCCCAGCACCTCGTCCTGAATAATGGTAACGCCAAGGCTGTGCGCCTGCTCTAAGCCTTCGGCGTAAAGCTTGAGACCGCTGGCGGTGCTGCCGTAATAATTTTCAATTTTATGGGCCTTAGCCAAAGCGCCGGGACCATTTTCAATAATGGCGGTTTTAATGTTGGCGCGGGCTAAATACAGTGCTGCCGAAACACCGGCGGGGCCGCCGCCGATAATCACAGCCTGAAAATCCTTAGCGGCCATAGCTTTTACTTCAGTCATGAAAAAGACTCCTTTCAATTTTTGGAAAGCTTATTGCGCATTTTTTGCTGCGTTCTTTTCTTGAGCGTTAGTCAAAGGCGTTGCAAAATAAATACTTTGACTGGGAAAAGCGCAGCTTACGCCAACCTCTTCCATAAGAGACATAATTTTTAAATTGATTTCCTGCAAAATATCCAGATATTCGTGTTGGTGAGCGGCGCGGGCGTAGCAAGTAACGCGCACGTCCAGACTACTATCATTATAAGTGACAAAATGTACGCGTACAAGATCTTCATAAATGCGCTCATTTTGGTCAAGATAATCTTTCAGCTTAGCAATAAAAGCTTCTATTTGCGCAGCAGTGCTGTCGTAGGTAAGTCCTAAAGTAAAATCAATGCGTCTTTTTTCACGCAGGGTAAAATTGGTGATGGGCGTATTGCTAAGCAGCGAGTTGGGAACATACACCAGCTCTTGCGTAAAGGTGCGAATACAGGTACTGCGGAAGGAAATACTTTCAACGATGCCTTCAATATTATTGGCCAGTACCCAATCACCGGCCTTAAAGGGCTTATCTAAAATAATAATCAGGCTGCCAAAAACGTTGGCTAAAGCATCCTTGGCGGCAAAGGCCACTGCTACGGAGCCGATGCTTAAAGACGCAAGAAAACCGCTGATATCATAATTCCATTCTCGCGCTATGGTTACAAAGCAGAGTACCACGATAATCAAACGCAGAATTGTCGCAAAAATATTGGACAATGATTCTTCCGATTTAATGCCTGCCTTTTCCAAAATGTCCAGCATAATGCCGTGGGTAGTATCGCTGACATTATAGCAACCCCAAAAAAAGCAAAGGACAATGGTGCTGCGCAGGACGCGGTCTAAAAAAGTTACCCAGCCGCTGGTGTTGATAGGAGCAATATTGATAGCGGAGTAAACAGCAGCCACATAGAGTAGTAAATTTATGGGATGCGCGAAGGCTTCCAGTAACTCTTCGCCGTGTTTAAAAGAAATAACGTTAGTTAAGCGGTGCAGGAAGCGCAGTAAAAAATGTTTGTAAAAATAGCGAATAAAAGTAAAAAAGCAGAAGGCACCGATAGACGGATACCATGGCTGCAAAATTGATAAAATATCACTCATCGGCAAATCCTTTCCTAAAAATATATTACAGCAGATTCTTTAATCATTTTAGCATTTTCCTTGACAATAAACAACGATTTTACAATTATTTCGAATTCTTGTGACATATTTTTGTCTTAGTGTATAATCAAATGTGGTATAATGTGAATGCTTAAGCGTCACGGAGCCGAAGGCGAAGGCAGAGCTTAGCAGAACATATTTCCTTGCGGAATTTTTGATAAAAGTATGGAGGATAAAATGGAGTTTTTAGCAGAAAAAATTTTCGCTGTTATCGTGGCGATTGTTTGTCCTTTTTTAACGATATTTGATTTACCAGGCAACAGTATTATGCTGCTGACCAGTTTGGGTCTGGCTTTTTTTGACGAAGCCAAATATTTTAGCGGACGCCTGCTGTCCGTGATGATTTTAATTTATCTTTTGGGTGAAGCGTGGGAGTTTTGCGTTTCTCTTTTTGGCATAAAAAAAGAAAAGGTTTCCTGGCTGGCAGTTTTGCTGATTGCTTTTGGCGGCTTTGTGGGAACTCTTTTGGGGACAGCCTTGCTGCCGGTTTTGGGATCTATTATCGGCGGTATGGCAGGTGCCGGCATAACAGCCTTTTTTTATGAGCTGGCGCGTACCGGCATTCGTGAGGATGCGGTGCATTTAGCAATGATAGCAGCTAAAACGCGTTTTTTTGCACTTTTAGGAAAAGTAGCTGCTGCTATCACTTTGGCAGCGCTGCTGTTAAAACAGGTTTATTTTTAAATTTTAATATTTATAATGAGGTGAGAACATGGAATTTATTTTTGCACACAATAATTTCAACGTACTTAATCTTGATAAAAGTTTAAAATTTTATGAGCAGGCTTTGGGTTTAAAGGAAGCGCGCCGCAAGGTTGCCGAAGACGGCAGCTTTATTTTGGTATATTTAACTGACGGCAAAACACCTCATCAGTTGGAGTTGACCTGGCTGCGCGACCGCAAGGAGCCGTATAATTTGGGTGAAAATGAATTTCATCTAGCGTTTGTGGCAGAAGATTATGCGGCAGCTTACGCAAAACACAAGGAAATGGGCTGTATTTGCTATGAAAATCCCGCGATGGGCATTTATTTTATTAATGACCCGGATAATTACTGGCTGGAAATTTTGCCGAAAAAATAAATTAAGAAACGAGTTGAAAGATAAATGGAAAACATGCAGAATTTTACTGTTTTAGCTACGGGGAAAATGCGTCAATGTGCTTACGATAAATTATCTGCTGCAGTAAATTTGCTTGGCTGGCAGCAGGGAGGCAAGATGCCCAAGGAAGAATTTGAGGCGAAGCTGGCGCAGGCGGACGCGCTTTTTTCGACGGGCAATATGCGTATTGACGAGGAGCTTTTGCGCAAAGCGCCTAAATTAAAAGTTATCGCTCAAGCTTCCGTTGGCTACAATAATATTGATGTGGCAGCCTGCACCGCTCATGGCGTAGCAGTGGGCAATACTCCCGGCGTTTTGGTGGACGCTGTGGCAGATTTGGCTTACGGCTTGATAATCGACAGCGTCCGCCATATTGTCAAAGCGCACGAGCATGTACAGCAAGGCTTTTGGGGACAGCGCAAATCCTTTGGTTTGGCCTCCGATTTGGCAGGCAAAGTTTTGGGAATTATCGGCATGGGCGATATTGGCAGCGCTATTGCCAAGCGCGCCCAAGCCAGTAAAATGCAGGTAGTGTATCATAACCGCCGGCAGCGTAACGACGACGCAAAATTGCATGTAAAATATCTTAGTCAAGAGGAGCTTTTGGCGCAGGCCGACGTAGTTTTACTGGCAGTAACGCTGAACCCGTCTACCAAGCATTTAATCAATGCCGAAACCTTGAGCAAAATGAAAAAGGGCGCGCGTTTGGTGAATATCAGCCGCGGCGGCGTAGTAGATACGGACGCTTTATACGAGGCTTTGGCAGGCGGGCATTTAAGCTATGCTGCGATGGATGTTACCGACCCTGAACCGCTGCCGGGAGAGCATAAGCTGCTTACGCTGCCTAATGTTACCGTAACGCCTCATATGGCCAGCGCAACTGTGGAAACTCGTGACGCCATGGCAATGCTTACGGTGGAAAATATTTTAGCAGGATTGGCAGGCAAGCCTTTGCCTGCACAGGTAAAATAATGAAGCAAAAAATTTGTCTGCACGGCGTAGATATTAAGCATCAGGCGCAGCTTTTAGGGTTGATGAAAAAACTGTTGCCGCTGTGCACAGTAAAATATAAGGTAAAAGAAAAATATTTCGGCGATAACGATATGTATAAATGCCGCATGGCGCGCTTTACGCCTAAGGTAAAAGACGCAGGCTACAGCGTTGTTTGCGCTTGGGGCGTTCTCTTAGTGAGCGATAAGCCTGTACAGGTGGCGGATATTATTTTGGAATTTGACGGACGCAGCGGTGAAGCGGTAACGGCAATGCAGCGTATTTTGTCTAAATTGCTATTGGGTAAGCAGCGTTTTGTGCTGGACGAGCCGGATTTATCCCGGCGTATAGATTTGCAGCGCGGCTGTTACTGCCTAGATAAGCTGGAAGCTTATGACGAAAAAAATGTGGCGACTGCTCTTGTCTGCCATATTCCCTGGCAGCTTTATGGTATCAATAAGCTGTGGGAGCAGGTGCTGGCTACCGGCGGCAGCCAAAGACCTTTGTGGCGGCAGCTGCGAGTGAAGCTACGGCGTTTACGTTCGTTTTTAGCTTTAGTAAAGCCCTTGCTTCCGCAAGCGCAAGCCCTAATTTGGCAGCAAAAAATTAAAGCTAAAGCAGCGGCCATGGCCGGAGTACGCGAGTTTGACGTAATGCTTTTGACTTGCTCGCGTCTGCGCACGCGTCAGAGCAGCGGTACAGAGATGGCAGTAACGCAGCAGAAAAATTTTTTATCCGGCAGTGAAAATGTGCAGGTCGTGCCTAATTTGCAGCGTTTGCTGGAGCAGCTGCGCAAGCAGGAGCTGGAAAAAACCTTGCAAGGCGTTAAGCTTAATTTGCTGACCTTGGAGCTGGCGCAGCTGTTACTTTTTTTGCAGATCCAGGCAGTTCAAAATAGAGAGCAGCACTTAAGCCTAACGGAATTTTTCCGCAAGCGTTTAGGCGGCTGGGCGGAGAAAATTCAATTGTTGCCGCAAAAATATCCTGATGTCGGCGATAGGGAGCAACTGCATAAAATTCGCATTAAGCTGAAACGTTTTCGCTACGCTTTGCAAAGTGTGCCGGAGCTTAGTGCTTCGCCAAGGCTTTTGCGCAGCCTAAAATATTTGCAGGATATGCTGGGACTTTTGCATGACGATTACGTTGATGAACGCTACATGGAAAGTTTAGCGGCTAGTCATCAGGCAATACCGGAGCTGCGTTATGAAATCGCGCTGCTGCGGGGCTGGGAGCAGGCCAAGGCTGATGCGGCTTTAGAGCAGCTTTCCCCCCAATGGGAGGAGTTTAGCAGGCTGCTGGAGGAGTGGCAGCAGTAGTGGCTGCTTCGCCTTTTCTTGCCCTAAGAAAAAGTATCATATAGTGGCAGGCGTGCCACACGCACGCCTAGCGTATATTTACTTCAACTTCTTTTGTCGCCAAAAGAAGTTGCCAAGAAAAGCGCGCGCTTTTCGAAGCGCGGCAAAGAATCTTCGACGTTTATTGATAGTTCCCACTTTGCGATAAGGCTTGCTCCGGGCGTAGTTTTTGGGGCTAGCGGCTTCGTGTTCTTTAGGCTTGCAATGCAGTGCTATGGCGGTCTGCCGCAAAGTGGGATTTAGGGCTTTTTTTGCATACTTTTTACCCTAAAGGGCACGCGTTGCGCCCATGCAGAAAAGTATGAGAATCAAACATTCGTTTCGGGTTCCAAAATGGAAGGGGAAAATCATATAAAATTATTCTATTTTGTAATCAGCGTTACACTTTTGCCACAAAAATAAAAAAAGTAGGCAAGATGCACATTTTTTCTTGACGCTGCGCACTGGTAGCTGTAAAATAATTTCAATCGTTAACCAAAACGATAAATTTGTTTTGCAGGTGAATTAAATGGATTCTGTTAAGCGCTATGCTGTAACCGAATATGGCTTTTATTATGCTCCGGTCTTTAGCTACTACTTTAGCACCGGTTTTTTGGCATGGAAAAAAGCATATGGCAGTGAGCGTAATAGAAGCCTATAAATAGTATTTGTATATAACATCTTTTAGATGCTTTTTTAGCAGGCTCTTTTACGGAGCCTGTTTTTTTAATGGTAAAAATCGACAAATATTATAAACGGATCTGCGCAAACGTAGAAAAAGGAGAGATTTTTCATGGTAATTGTATTCAAACCGGGCGCCCCTGAGGAAAGCAAAGCAAAAATGAGAGCTAATTTGGAGCGTCAAGGCTTCCAAATTAACGAAATCAATGGCGTGAATATGACCATTTTTGGTATTATTGGTGATACCAGCGCTTTGGATATGAATATGCTGCGCATTGATGAAGCCGTAGAAAAGGTTATGCGCGTACAGGAGCCTTTCAAACGTGCCAATCGTGCGTTCCATCCCGATAACAGTATCGTCAATGTGGCAGGCGTTCCCATCGGCGGCAAAAAGCTGCAGGTTATCGCCGGTCCTTGCTCCGTGGAAAGTATGGAGCAGGTTACGGAAGTTGCCAAATCCGTCAAGCTGGGCGGCGCTAGTCTGCTGCGCGGCGGCGCCTTTAAGCCCCGCACATCTCCTTACTCTTTCCAAGGCTTAAAGGAGCTTGGCCTGGATTATTTGAAGGCTGCCCGCGAAGAAACCGGCCTGCCTATTTGTACAGAAATTATGTCTGCCGATAAAATTGAGCGCTTTGTAGAGGATGTGGATTTGATTCAGGTAGGCGCGCGCAATATGCAGAATTTTGAGCTGCTGAAGGAATTGGGCAAAACCAATAAGCCTATTTTGTTAAAGCGCGGTCTTGCCGCAACTATTGAAGAATGGATTATGTCTGCCGAATATATTATGGCCGGCGGCAACGAAAACGTAATTTTGTGCGAGCGCGGCATCCGCACCTTTGAGCATTATACCCGCAACACTTTGGATTTAAGCGCTATTCCCGCAGTGAAAAAGCTTAGCCATCTGCCTGTAATTGTTGATCCCAGCCATGCGGCAGGCCTGTGGTGGATGGTAGAGCCTTTGGCAAAGGCAGCTGTAGCCGTAGGTGCGGACGGACTTTTGATTGAAGTACACAATAATCCCGAATGTGCATTGTGCGACGGCGCCCAATCCTTAAAGCCGGAACGTTTTGCACGTTTGATGGGCGAGCTGAAAGGTATTGCCCGTATTATCGGCAGAGAAATGTAGAAAAGTTTTTTGCGCTTGCCTAAGCGTTAAATATTCTCGCTTTAACTAAAGCGTAGTATTGTAGTATTGTAGATTAGTTTAAAAGGAGAGATTTTACCATGATTATTGTATTTAAATCCACAGCTACCGTAGAGGACAAAACTAGAGTAAAGGCGCAGTTAGAAAACAGAGGCTTCCAAATTCATGCCAGCAACGGCGTTAATTCTTCGCTGTTCGGCGTAGTTGGCGATACCAGCTCGCTGGATATGAATTTGCTTTTGGTTTATGAAGGCGTAGAAAAGGTTATGCGCGTACAGGAGCCTTTTAAACGGGCTAACCGCGCTTTTCATCCGGAGGATACCGTTGTTGATGTTTGCGGCGTACCCATCGGCGGTAAAAAAATTCAGGTTATCGCCGGTCCCTGCTCCGTAGAAAGTATCGAGCAGATTACGGAAGTTGCTGAAGCTGTTAAGGCCAGCGGCGCTAGCCTGCTGCGCGGGGGCGCCTTTAAGCCCCGTACTTCTCCCTACTCCTTCCAAGGCTTAAAGGAGCTTGGCCTGGATTATTTAAAGGCTGCCCGCGAAGCAACCGGCTTGCCTATCTGCACAGAAATTATGTCTGCAGACAAAATTGAACGCTTTGTAGAGGATGTGGATTTGATTCAGGTAGGCGCGCGCAATATGCAGAATTTTGAGCTGCTGAAGGAATTGGGCAAAACCAATAAGCCTATTTTGTTAAAGCGCGGTCTTGCCGCAACTATTGAAGAATGGATTATGTCTGCCGAATATATTATGGCCGGCGGCAACGAAAACGTAATTTTGTGCGAGCGCGGCATCCGCACCTTTGAGCATTATACCCGCAACACTTTGGATTTAAGCGCTATTCCCGCAGTGAAAAAGCTTAGCCATCTGCCTGTAATTGTTGATCCCAGCCATGCGGCAGGCCTGTGGTGGATGGTAGAGCCTTTGGCAAAGGCAGCTGTAGCCGTAGGCGCGGACGGACTTTTGATTGAAGTACACAATAATCCCGAATGTGCATTGTGCGACGGTGCTCAATCCTTAAAACCGCAGCGCTTTGACAAGCTTATGGGCGAGCTGAAAGGCATTGCTCAAATTGTAGGTCGTGAATTATAATATAGACAAAAATAGCTCCAGTGTTCTTTTTGCTCACTGGAGCTAACCTTGTATTTAGCAGCATGGTAGAAATGTAGATTAGGAGTGATTTTTTTGGAAGCTGGTTTTAGAAACACCAACTGGAAAAATTTAAGCTTTGCCATTGTAGGCTTGGGGCTTATCGGCGGTTCCTTTGCTAAGGCGTTGCGCAAACTGGGTGCTAAGCAGATAATTGGCGTGGAGCGCAGCGCAGCAACCTTAGCGCAGGCCGAGGAAATGAAATTGATTGATGTGGGCATGACGGAAGCGGATGCGCGCTTGCAGCAAGCCGATGTGATTATCTGCGCCATTTATCCCGAAGCTATAGCAAGCTTTATCAAAAATAATGTGCATAATTTCAAAAAAAATGTGCTGCTGACGGATGTGGCAGGTATAAAAAATAATATGATTACTGAGGTGCAGGCGGCGCTGCTGCCGGAAATGGAATTTATCAGCGGCCATCCTATGGCGGGACGTCAAAGCAGCGGCTTGTGCATGGCGGACGCAGAAATTTTTCGCAATGCTAATTATATTATTGTGCCGGAAAAAAATAATACGTCTGCGGCCATCAACTGGCTGGAAAGTTTTGCTAAGGCCTTGGGCTGCAAGCACACTGTACAGGTGACGCCTGAAGAGCACGACCGCACTATTGCCTTTACCAGCAATCTGCCCCACGTGACGGCAGTGGCTTTAATGGACAGTGCTTCTTATAACGATAAGACAAAATATTTTGTGGCTGGCAGCTTTCGCGACGGCACCCGTGTAGCCGACATCAATCCGGAGCTGTGGTGCGCGCTGTTTTTAGCTAACAAAGAAAAAGTGGCTGACGAAATTGATAAATATATGGAGCAGCTCAAGCTGTGGCGCAAGGCTCTGCGCAGTGGCGACGGTGAGACTTTGAAAAATTTAATGCGCACGTCGGCTGCTCGGCGAAAGGAGCTTTACTGATGCGAACTATTCATGTTGATTTGGGGGCGCACGCCTATAATATAGAAATTGCCGCGGGACTTTTGCCAAGTGTTGGCACTCAAGTGGCGCAGCTTTTACCAAAAGCACGCAAGGCGGCGATTATCAGCGACAGCAACGTTGCGCCCCTGTACGCAGATAAGCTGCGGGAAAGCTTAGAAGCCGCCGGCTTCAGCGTGCTGACGGTGGTAATTACCGCAGGCGAGCAAAGCAAAAATATCGGCGTTTTGAGCAATGTTTTGGAGCAGCTGGCCCGGGGCGGCATGACGCGCTCCGATGTGGTTTTGACCTTGGGCGGCGGCGTAGTAGGCGATCTTGGCGGCTTTGCTGCTGCCAGCTTTATGCGCGGCGTAGCCTTTGTACAAATTCCTACTTCTCTTTTGGCGCAGATTGACAGCAGCGTGGGCGGTAAGGTGGCCGTAGATTTGCAGGCAGGTAAAAATTTAGCGGGAGCTTTTTATCAGCCCAAGGCGGTGTTTATCGACACGGATTTGCTGCGTACCTTGCCCACGAGATTTTTGCACGACGGTTTGGCAGAGGCTATCAAATACGGCTGTATTAAGGATGCAGGCCTGTTTGAAAAAATTGCCGGCTTTGCCGACGACGCGGAACTTTTGGCGAATATAGATGAAATTGTTGCTGCCTGCTGCGTCATTAAAGCGCGTATTGTGGAGCAGGATGAATTTGATACGGGACTAAGAATGCTGCTTAATTTTGGGCACACTATTGGTCACGCGGTGGAGCAGCATTTTGGTTACGGCGGCTTTACTCATGGCGAGGGCGTGGCTATCGGCATGTATCAGCTGACGCAGCGCACGGAAAAATTAGGTCTTACTGCTGTGGGTGCTGCGGAGCGTATTAAAAACGTGTTGGAAAAATACCAGCTGCCCTTAGAGGCAGGCGTAGCCAAAAGCGAGCTAATAGCAACTATGGCGCGGGATAAAAAGAAAAGCGGCAACAGTATTACGCTTATCATTCTTAAGAAAATAGGTCAAGGTGAGCTGCTGAAATTAGATTGGCAGCAGGTGCCGGAATATTTGGGGTAAGCATGATGAATAAGGTAAAAATTTTTCCAAGTAAATTACGGGGAACGGTACAGGTTCCGTCCTCTAAAAGCATGGGGCACAGAGAAATAATCTGCGCGGGACTAGCCTGCGGTACCAGCATTATAGATAACATCAGTATGTCCAAGGATATTGAAGCGACTATGCGCTGCCTGCGGGCTATTAACGTGGCTGTGGACGAAGTGCCAAGCATGTTTGCGGGACGCAAAGCGCTGCAAATTTCCGGCACAGGTCATCCTTTGGCTGCGGCAGACAGCGTGGATTGCGGTGAAAGCGGCTCAACCCTGCGCTTTTTTCTGCCGCTGGGCGCAAATCTAAATTGTCCTATGACCTTTATCGGCCATGGTAAATTAGTTTCCCGTCCGCTAAAGGCTTATTATGATATTTTTGATGAGCAGTTTATACAATATTTTAACAATAATGGCAATTTGCCCGTGACAGTAAACGGCAGATTACAGCCGGGGATTTTCAAGCTGCCGGGTGATGTAAGCAGCCAATTTGTCAGCGGTTTGCTGTTTGTTCTGCCGCTTTTACATGGCGATTCGGTAATTGAAATTACCTCGCCTCTGGAATCTTTTGCTTATGTGGATATGACTATCAGTTGTTTGGCGAAATTTGGTATTAAAGTTGAAAATGAAAACGGCGCTCATCGTCGTTATTTGGTGAGCGGCAGGCAGCGCTATCAGGCGCAGGACAGCTGTGTAGAGGGCGATTGGTCCCAGGCTGCTTTTTGGACTGTAGGCGGCAGTCTAGGTGAAAAAATTACCTGCGCAGGCGTGGATTTTAATTCTTTGCAAGGTGATAAGTCTGTGCTGAAAATTATGCAGCGCATGGGCGCGGCTATTTCGCAAAACGAAAACAGTGTTACAGTCAGCGGCGGCATGACTAAGGCAACGGTAATTGATGCTGCCAACTGTCCCGATATTATTCCCGTGCTAGCTGTGTTGTCTGCCGTCAGCGAGGGAACGACTAAAATTATTAACGCAGGCCGCCTGCGCATCAAAGAATGCGATCGCTTGGCTGCTATGACTAGCGAACTGAATAAAATGGGCGCGGACGTTACAGAAGAAGCGGAGGGCTTAACCATTGTCGGCAAGCCTGAAGGATTGCGCGGCGGCGTAGAGGTGGACGCATGGAACGACCACCGTATTGCTATGAGCTTGGCTATCGCCGCACAAAAATGTGCCCAGCCCGTTATTTTAACCGGCGCAGACAGCGTTGCCAAATCCTATCCGGAATTTTGGGAGGATTATAAAAGCCTAGGCGGCTGCGTGGAGGAAATATTATGAGCGGAATTTACGGCTTAAATATCAAAATGGCTATTTACGGCGAATCTCACGGCAAGGCTATTGGCGTTGTGCTGGACGGACTGCCGCCGGGACTGGCGCTGGATGAAGAAAAAATTGCTGCTGAAATGGCTCGCCGTGCGCCGGGACAGAGCGCGTTGACTACGGCGCGCAAGGAAAAGGACGCAGTGGAAATTCAAAGCGGCTTTTTCAACGGCTATACCACCGGTACTCCTTTATGCGCCCGCATTGTCAACGGCGACCAACATTCTAAGGATTACAGTATTTTAAAGAATAAAATGCGCCCCGGACACGGAGATTACGCGGGATACGTGCGCTATCAGGGCTTTAACGATTATCGCGGCGGCGGACATTTCAGCGCGCGCCTTACTGCGCCTTTAGTTTTTGCCGGAGCGGTGGCAAAGCAGGCACTGGCCCATTATGGGATTATTGTGGGCGCACATATTTTGCAAGTGCACAATATTGCGGAGTCCGCCTTTAATCCTTTGGGAGAAAGCGCAGCAATGCTGCAAAAAATCGCTGCGAAAAATTTTCCCGTTATAGATGATGCTATTGGCGAAAAAATGCAGCAGTGCATTTTAAAGGCTAAGGGGGCATTGAACAGTGTGGGCGGCGTTATTGAACTAATGGCCGTAAATCTGCCTGCCGGACTTGGCGCGCCTTATTTTGATTCGGTAGAAAGCCGCTTAAGCCAAATTTTGTTTTCGGTGCCAGCGGTGAAAGGCATCGAATTTGGTGAGGGCTTTAATTTTGCTAATTTAACCGGCGCAGATGCCAATGACCAAATGTATTACGACAATGGCCAAGTGCGCTGCCTGACAAATCATAACGGCGGCGTTACCGGCGGCTTGACCAACGGTATGCCTTTAACTTTTAAGGTTGCCATGAAACCGACGCCGTCCATTGCCAGAGAGCAGCGCACAGTGGACGTGGCGCAACAAGCGGATACGCTTTTGACTATCACGGGACGTCATGACCCTTGCATTGTGCAGCGCGCCGTGCCGGTTATTGAGGCGGTAACGGCGTGGACGCTGTGGGATTTGCTGCTGGAAGCAAAGAAATGGGAGAAATAATATGCAGGATTTAGATTTACAAATGATTCGCACGGAAATAGACAAGGCTGATAAAAAACTGGCAGAGGTTTTAGAAACCCGCTTGGGTTTGGTGATGCATGTTGCCGCTTATAAAAAAGCCAAGGGAATGCCTGTGAAGGATAAGGCGCGGGAGGAGCAGGTTATCGCTAAGGTTGTAGGCCTTTTGGAAAATAAAAATTATTCTACTGCCGTAAAAAATATTATGCGCTCCGTTATTGACCAAGCCTGTGTTTTAGAAGAAACTGCTTTAGCTGCCGGCGGCGATAGAGTTTTGCAAATTGCCTGCTTTGGCCCGGCAGGTTCTTTTACCCATCAGGCGTTGGAGGATTATTTTTGCGGCAAAAAATTCAACCGCCATCACTATAATACCTTTGAGGAGGTTATCGCCAGCATTTCTGCAGGCGATATGGATTACGCGGTGCTGCCTATTGAAAACAGCTCCACCGGCGGCATTACGGAGGTTTACGATTTGCTGCGTCAATACGACTGCCACATTGTGGGCGAGCAGTGCGTAAAAATAGAGCAGAATCTTTTGGGCTGCGAGGGCGCTACGCTGCAAAGCATTAAAACGGTTTACTCTCATCCACAAGGCTTTAAGCAGTGCAAGGATTTCTTCCGTGATTATCCCGAGATAGAACAGGTGCCGTTTTTCAGCACCTCCAAAAGCGCGGAGGAGGTTGCCGCTAAGCAAAATCTTTCCTTAGGCGCGGTGGCAGGCAAAGCGGCGGCGGAGCTGTACAATTTAAAAATTATCGCTCCCGCTATCAACAGCAATAATAATAACTATACGCGTTTTATCGTTATAGCCAAGGACGCTGAAGTTGTGCCTAACGCCAACAAAATAACCTTGATTGTAGCTGTGAAGCACGAAACAGGCTCTCTGTATAAAATGCTGGCCAGCTTTTATCATACGGGATTAAATATGTTGAATTTGGAATCCCGTCCCATGGTGGGAAAATCCTGGGAATATTTCTTTTATATAGATGTGACAGGCAATTTGTCCGATCCGCTGGTGGCGGATGTGTTGGATGAGGTGCGCGCTAAGAGCACCTATGTAAAAATTTTGGGCAATTACTGTGCTTACGAAAAGAAGGTGTAGCTTGTGGCTGTAAATAAATATGGCCTTATTGGCGGCAAGCTGGGCCACAGCCTGTCACCTGCCATTCATAAACTTTTTTTTGAATACACAGGCAAAAGCGGCGGCTACGAGCTGTTGGAAACGGAGCTGGACGCGCTGCCGCAGCTGATGCAAAATTTGCGGCAGAATTACGCAGGCGTCAATGTGACTATTCCCCATAAACTGCATGTTATGCCCTTGCTGAATAAAATTGCGCCGGAGGCTGAAGCTATTGGCGCAGTGAATACTATCAATTTTACCCAGGCGGGAGCTTTTGGCTATAATACGGATTATTTTGGCTTCGGCAGAATGCTTGTATATAACGGCATTGAGGTGCAAAATAAAAGCTGCGCTGTTTTGGGCAGTGGCGGCGCTGCCCGCGCAGTAGTAAAATATTTATCTGACCAAGGCGCGGCAAAATTATATTTAGTTACCCGCGACACAGCTAAGGCTGATCCACATTTTAGCAAAATGGCTGCCAAATTAAAAATCATTGATTACGCCGCATTGGCAAAATTACAAGGCGATCTTTTGGTCAACTGCACGCCTGTGGGCATGTTCCCTAAAACGGAGGTTGCCCCTGTCAGCGCAGCAGTCAGTGCTGCTTTTAACGCCAGCGTAGATTTAATTTATAATCCCGCCCAAACCTTGTTTTTACGGCAGGCGGCAAGGGCTGGGCGCAAGACAGTCAACGGCTTGTTTATGCTTGTGGCTCAGGCGGTGGCGGCACAGGAAATTTGGCAGCGGGAAAAATATGACAGCAGTCTTATTGTGCGCATTGCCCAAGCATTGGAGCAAAAAATATGAAAAGTATAGTTTTAATTGGTATGCCTGGCTGCGGAAAAAGCAGCTTTGGTAAAAGGCTGGCGCAACGCTTAGGCTGCGCTTTTTACGACGCCGATATTGTTTTGGAGCAGCGGGAGCAGCGTACAATCAAAAGCTTTTTTGCCGAAAGCGAGGACGCCTTTCGTGCTGCGGAAACAAGAACCTTAGCGTATTTGTCACAGCTTGAAGGAGTGGTTATTGCTACCGGCGGCGGCGCAGTTAAGCGCAGCGAAAATATGACGCTGATTAAGCAAAAGGGAGCTGTAGTTTTTCTCGACAGAAGTCCTGAGCAAATAATCGGCTGCATTCACGGCGACGAGAGACCGCTGCTGGCAGACGATAAGCAGCGTTTGTTTAAGCTGTACGACGAGCGCATTGCATTATACAGAAAATATGCCGATAAAATTATTGCTAACAACGATAATTTTGGCAAGACATTGGCTTTACTGGAAAGCTATGCCAAAAAACTTGCAGAATAGGAGTGTACATTATGCGTAGAATTTTAGTTTTGAACGGACCGAACATCAATATGTTAGGCACTAGAGAAAAAGCAATTTACGGCCGTCAGGATTATGAAAGCCTGTGCGCTTATATTCGTGCGGCTGCGGCGCGCTTAGGCTTGGAGGTAGAGCTTTTGCAGAGCAATTACGAGGGAGATATTGTGACGGCAATTCAGCAGGCTTACGGTAATTTTGATGGTATTGTTATCAATCCTGCGGCGTTTACTCATTACAGCATAGCGATTTTGGATGCGCTGAAGGCGGTTAATCTGCCTGCCATTGAAGTGCATATCAGCAATATTCATAAGCGCGAGGAATTTCGCCATCATTCCGTAACTGTGGCAGGCTGCATAGGGCAGATTTGCGGCTTAGGCTTCGCCGGCTATGCTTTGGCTTTAGAAGCGCTGGCCGTGTATGAGCCGGAAGAAGCGTAAAAACTGTAATAAATTTAATAAAAAGCTAATTTATAAAGAACAGTTTCATTTTCTGTTGTTTTTACTTGCCAAAATAAATGGCATAGGCTATTATTAAAAGATAAAATTTTATTTTTAGAAATGGAAGTGTCTTTATGAGTATTTTGGGAAGTTTACCTGCGCGTCTATTGTTAGGCGTTTTATTGGGTATGGGTGTCGGCCTTAGCGTAGGCGAGGGTATCATGCAGATTATCCTCACCGTTAAAAGCCTCTTGGGCAATTTGATTATGTTTTGTGTGCCGCTGATTATTATTGGCTTTATTGCCCCGTCCATTACCCGCCTTGGACGTCATGCCAGTGTAATGCTGCGGGTTGCGATTGTATTGGCTTATGTGTCCTCTGTTGGCGCAGCTTTATTTTCTGCTGCCGCAGGCTATACTTTGATTCCGTTTTTGGAAATCACTCCGACGGTAGACGGTTTAAAGGAGCTGCCGAAGCTGCTGTTTGATTTGCAGATTGCGCCGATTATGAGCGTTATGAGCGCGCTGGTGCTTTCCGTACTTTTGGGATTGGCTGCAACCTGGACAAATTCTGTAACCATTACTAAGGTTTTGGAAGAGTTCCAGCAGATTGTTTTAGCGATCGTTACTAAAGTTGTTATTACTATTCTGCCGATTTTTATCGCCTGCACCTTCTGCGGCTTGGCGTACGAAGGCACCATTACAAAGCAGCTGCCCGTATTTTTATTGGTAGTTGTTATTGTAATGATTGGTCATTATATTTGGCTCACCCTGCTGTATCTTTTGGCAGGCGCTTATGCCAAAGCAAATCCCATGGATATTGTAAAAAATTACGGTCCGGCTTATATTACTGCCGTTGGCACCATGTCCTCGGCTGCAACCTTGGCTGTGGCTTTGAAATGTGCGCTGAAATCTACTGTTCTGCGCAAGGATTTGGTAAATTTTGGTATTCCTCTGTTTGCTAATATTCACCTGTGCGGCAGTGTATTGACCGAAGTATTTTTTGTTATGGTAGTTTCCCAGGTTTTGTATGGTACAATTCCTGCTGTGGGCACCATGGTGCTGTTCTGCCTGCTGTTGGGTATTTTTGCCATTGGCGCGCCCGGCGTTCCCGGCGGTACAGTAATGGCCTCCTTGGGACTTATCACCAGCGTTTTAGGCTTTGACGCTACGGGTACCGCTTTAATGCTGACTATTTTTGCTTTGCAGGATAGCTTTGGTACCGCCTGCAATGTTACCGGCGATGGTGCCTTAACCTTAATGCTCACCGGTTATGCTAAAAAGCATAATATTGAAGAGGTTAAAGAAGTAGACGTACTGTAAAAATATTTGTATGAGAAGAAAAAGCTTCGACTGAAATTATCTGCGGATGATTTTGGTCGAGGCTTTTTTTGGAGGATGCTTTTATATGACTATAATTATTTTGGCAATTACGGCGGGCATTGTGCTGGGTCTACTGAATGTTTTTAACTACCAAACCAAGCTGTGGCTCAATCGTTTTTCCACTGTGTGCTTATTTATTATTTTGCTGTGCTTAGGAGCAAAAATTGGCTGCGACCGTGAAATGCTGAGCAAGGTTCCCGTACTGGGACAGCAGGCGTTTATTTTGGGCAGCAGCGCAATTTTGGGGACTATGGCTATGTTCTATATTATCATTAGGCTTCTGGCACCGCATTTTGACGAGGAGGATGAAGGCAAATGATTGGCGCACTGCTGGGAACTATCGTTGTGGGTATGGCTTTAGGCTATGCTTTTTTAGATGTAAGCGCTAAGCCGCTTTTGGATGATACGTTGATGGCAGCGCTGGATTTTATGGGCTTTGTGGCAGGTATCGAAATTGGCTCCAACCGCAGCCTGCTTAAGCGCATCTGCACGCCGAAAAATATGGTTTTGGCAGTAGCGCTGCCCGTGGGTACGGTTATCGGCAGTTTAGGCGGCGCGTATATAAGTCATTTTGTAACGGGAATCAGTGCTGCAGATTCTGTTTTAGTGGGCGCGGGACTTGGCTGGTACAGCCTTTCCTCCGTTATTATCAGCACTATGCACAGCACGGAGCTGGGCACAATTGCTTTTTTTGCCAATATGCTGCGGGAGGTTTCGTCATTTGTATTGATTCCTATTCTGGCGCGCTGGCACAAACTGATTTGTATTGCTCCCGGCGGCGCAGGTACTATGGATTCATTGTTGCCCTTGGTAATTCAGGCGGCGGGAATGCACGCGGCTATGTTTTCTTTTATTAACGGACTGGTTTTATCCTTGCTGGTACCGGTGCTGCTGTCGTTATTTTTACAGTGAGTGAAAAAATTATTCTCTTAGTGAGTATTTTTGGTGCTAGCTGGTAAAAAACGCACGCCGTCGTACACATCACTTTGCGGCAGACCGCCAAAGCCTTGCATTGCGAGCCAAAATAACCTGGAACCACTAGCCCCAAAAATCGCGCTCGGGGCAAGCCTTGTCACAAAGTGCGAACTATAAATGAACGTCGAAGATTCTTTTCCGCGCTTCGAAAAGCGCGAGGTTTCTTGTAACTTCTTTGCCTGCAAAGAAGTTAAATTAAATAGGCGATAGGCGCAGCGCACGCACGCCAAACATTTGTTTCGGGTTCCAAAATGGAAGGGGAAGTTTGCTAGTGTAATTTTACATTTCTCTTATTCGAGTTTTGAGGAAATTATGATATAATAAAAGCCGAATATTAATCCTCAACTTAATTTGGATGTGAGGAGATGAAGGTATGAGCAATAAATTATCTCCTAAAAAGGGACAATTTGATGAAATCGTTTCTATAATTGATAATGCTCGCGCACGTGCGTTGAAAGCTGTTAATACGGAATTGATTCAAATGTATTGGGATATTGGTGCGTATGTTAGCGCTAAAGTTAAAGATGACGGTTGGGGAAAAAGTGTTGTTGCTGATTTTTCTGCATTTTTACAAAGTCGTTATCCTGCTGTGAAAGGTTTTTCTGCGCAAAATATTTGGCGTATGAAGCAATTTTATGAAACATACTCCGATAATACAAAACTCTCACCACTGGTGAGAGAAATTGCTTGGACTAATAATCTGCTTATTATGACTGGCTGTAAAACGGATGATGCTCGTGAGTTTTATCTAAGACTATGTATTGCAAATCACTACACAAAGCGAGAATTGGATCGTCAGATTGGCAGTATGCTATATGAGCGGACCATGCTTTCGGAAGCTAAGCATACGGAGTTAATTGTCGGGAACAGTGGATTAGCTGCTTTGCGTGATTCTTATGTATTTGAGTTTCTTGATCTTGGAGAACCATACAAAGAAAAGGATTTGCGGCATCAGATTGTTTCACATTTAAAAGATTTTATTTTGGAATTTGGACGCGATTTTACTTTTGTAGGTGAAGAATATCGTGTACAGGTAGGCAATACTGATTTTTTTATTGATTTGTTGTTTTATAATCGTGCTCTTACTTGTCTTGTAGCAATTGAATTGAAAATTGATGTATTTCGTCCTGAGCATATGGGACAACTTAATTTTTATTTAGAAGCACTTGATAGAGATGTAAAAAAACCTCATGAAAATCCAAGCGTTGGTTTAATCCTTTGTACTGGCAAGGATGATACGGTTGTTGAATATGCTCTTAGCAGAACAATGTCTCCAACAATGGTTGCTGATTATACGCTGCATCTTCCTGATAAGAAGATTTTGCAGAATAAGCTACGTGAACTGACTGATCTTGCATTGGAAAGCGGCGAAGAGGAGAAAAATCATGGCAGATAAATTTTTAGTAATAGATGGCAGCAGCCTAATTCACCGAGCCTTTTTCGCGCTGCCGCCCTTAATGAATAAGCAGGGCGTACACACTGGCGCAGTTTACGGTTTGTGCAATATGCTGCTAAAACTGTTAGGTGATTTGCAGCCACGTTATATGGCTGTAGCCTTTGATAAATCACGCAAAACCTTTCGTACCGAAATGTACGCCGCTTATAAAGGTCAGCGCAAGCCTACCCCCAGCGAGCTAAGCGAGCAGTTTCCGCTGGCAATGAAGGTTTTGGATGCCTTGGGCATTCACACTTTGGAGCTGGATAATTATGAAGCAGACGATATTATCGGTACTTTTGCCGCAAAAGCGCCGCAAGATATGGAAGTTATTATCGTCACCGGCGATAGGGACGAATTGCAGCTGGTGGATAAGCGTACTAAGGTTTTTTATACCAAGCGCGGTATCAGCGATATTCAAATTTTTGACGAAGCAGAATTTGCCGCCAATTATGAGGGATTGGAACCAAAGCAGCTTATTGAGCTGAAAGGCTTGATGGGCGATACATCCGATAATATTCCCGGCGTACCGGGTGTTGGCCCCAAAACAGCGATTAAATTGATCAAAGAATATGGCACTGTAGAAAATGTGCTGGCAAATACTGATAAGGTTACTGCCAAAGCTTTGCGTGCCAAGCTGGAAGCAAATAAGGAGTCGGCGATTTTAAGCCAAAAGCTGGCAACCATATGCACCGAAGCACCTGTGGACACCAATGTAGATTTGTATGAGCTGGCTCCCGTTAAAGAGGAAGCGCGTACGCTGTTGCAGGATTTGGAATTCCGTAATATGTACGAGCGTTTTGCGGCGGTTTTAGGCGGCGAGCAGCATTGCTTTGATTTGTTCGGCGAAACTGTGGAGCAGGAGGCTGCGGAAATTGTTGCTTTAGCCTCCCCGGCGCAGGCGGAAAAGCTTTTTGCCCAGCTGGCTGATGCTAAGGAAGCTATCACTTTTGTCGTAAAAGTTTCCGGCAGCCTGCCTGAATTGTTTTTCAGCCGTGCGGAAATTTTATTTGCAAACGCTGTTTATGTGCTGGATGCTTTAAGTCAGTGCTGGCAGCAGTTCGGTCAATGGCTGGCTGCTCCCTGTCTTAAGCAGACTGTGGACAGTAAGGAAATTTATAAATGCTGCTTGTGTCAAAATATTAAGCCCCTAGGCATTGTTGAGGATGTAGCGTTGGCGGCCTATGTTGCCGACCCGGGACACAGTTCTTACGCGTTGGCAGATTTGAATAAGCGCTATCTGCAAAATATTTTGCCTACTGACGTTGAAAATGTTGCGCAGCTCGTGCCGCTGCTGCGGGAGCAACTGGAGCAAAGAGAGCAGATAAAATTGTATCAAGAGCTGGAGCTGCCGCTGGCGCCTGTGCTTGCCGCCATGGAATATAACGGTATTACGCCGGATATGGAGCTTTTGGCGCAGCTTAGCGAGGATATGACCTTCCGCATTGGTAAGTTGGAGCGCTTGGCAGAGGAGCAGGCGGGGGAAAGCTTTAATTTAAAATCTCCCAAGCAGCTGGGAATTATTTTATTTGAGCATTTGCAGCTGCCAGTAATCAAAAAAACTAAAACAGGCTATTCTACCGACGTTAAGGTTTTGGAGGCGCTGCAAGGTAAGCATCCTTTAATTGATACCATTTTGGAGCACCGTAAGCTGGCAAAGCTGCAATCAACTTATTTGGACGGGCTCAAGCCTTTGGTCAACGTCAAAACCGGGCGTATCCATACGCATTTTCAGCAGACGGTGACGGTTACAGGCCGTTTGTCCAGTACGGACCCCAATTTGCAAAATATTCCTACCCGTACTGAGGAAGGCAAGCAGATACGTCGTCTGTTTGTTCCGGGAGACGGTTATGATTATTTGATGAGCTGTGATTATTCCCAGGTTGAATTAAGAATTTTGGCCTGCATTGCGCAGGACAAGCTTTTGCTGGAATCCTTCCGCCACGGACAGGACGTACACGCGCGTACTGCCTCCGAGGTTTTTGGCGTGCCGCTGGATGAGGTGACCAGTCAAATGCGCAGCCGCGCCAAGGCCGTAAATTTTGGTATTGTCTACGGTATCAGCGATTTTGGTTTGGCTAATCAGCTGCAGGTTTCCCGTAAGGAAGCCGCAGGTTATATTGAAAGCTATTTTGCGCGTTATACAGGCGTGAAAAAATATATGGAAGATATTGTTGCCAAAGCCCGGGAGCAGGGTTATGTAACTACGCTTATGGGACGCAGACGTTATCTGCCGGATATCCGCCACAGCAATTTTAATCTGCGCAGCTTTGCGGAACGCACTGCCATTAACACTCCTATTCAGGGAACGGCGGCAGATATTATGAAAAAGGCTATGATTATAGTACAGAAAGCATTGCTGGCAGCAGGCTGTAAGAGCCGCATTTTGCTGCAGGTGCACGACGAGCTGGTGTTGGAAGTGACCGAAGCTGAAAAAGAGCAGGTGGCAAATTTGGTGCAGCAGGCCATGGAAAGTGCCGCCGTTATGGATATTCCGATGCTGGCAGAAGTAAGCTTTGGTAAAAACTGGGCGGAAGCAAAATAATTTACTGTAAAATAAATTCAGAGGTGAAAATAATGCCTGAAATGCCAGAGGTGGAGCAGGTTCGCAAAACACTTGCTCCGCATATTGAAGGAAGAAAAATTACTTCCGTAGAGGTATATTTAGATAGGTTGATAAGCATCCAACGCCGGAAAAATTTGTGGCGGGCCTAGTTGGTACAATCATCAATCATGTGGGACGTAAGGGAAAATATTTGGTGCTGACAATGGATACTGACCGTCAGCTTATCGTGCATCTGCGTATGACGGGCGCTTTGTTGGCGCAGCCTAGCGAGCAGGAACCGCCTGCTTATGCTAAAATAAAATTTGTTTTGGACGGTGGCGTAACCATGTGGTTTACGGATATCCGCACCTTTGGCACGCTGTATTTGCTGACTAATAACGACGCCTATATCGAAGGCTACGAAACTCTTGGGCCAGAACCCTTAAGCGCGGAATTTACCACAGAGTATCTTGCGCCGCTGGCGGCTAAAAGCCGCAAGGCGGTAAAAAGCTTTATTCTCGACCAGCATATTATTGCCGGCTTGGGAAATATTTATGCTGACGAATGCCTGGCATTGGCGCAGATTTTACCTATGCGCGCGGCGAATACTCTTAATGCTGATGAAATTGACAAGCTGCGAGCAGCGATCAACGCTGTAATTGCTCAGGGAATTAAAAATCGCGGTACTACCTTCCGCGATTATAAGGACGGCGAGGGCAATAAGGGCGATAATCAGAACCATCTTTTGGTTTACGGACGCGGCGGCAAGCCTTGCAAAAAATGCGGCGCAGCATTGTGCAGCACTAAGGTTGGCGGACGCGGCACCGTATATTGTGAGCATTGTCAAAAATAGGAGCGCAAAATGAAAATAATTGGCTTAACGGGAGGCATTGCCTCCGGCAAAAGTACGGTTTCAGAGGAGCTGCGCAAGCTGGGCGTGCCTGTGTTTGATGCTGACCAAGAGGCTAAAGACGCAGTTGCTAAGGGCAGCGAGGGCTTGGCCTTGGTAGTGCAGGCCTTTGGCGAAAATTATTTAACTGCCGATGGCGAGATGGATAGAGCAAAAATTTCGGCGCTGGTGTTTAAGGATAAGCAGGCGTTAAGAACATTGGAAAATATTCTGCACAAAATAGTGTGGCAAAGTGCGGAAAAATTTTTGCAGCAATGCCGTCAAAAAGGTGTGAAGGCTGCGGTGCTGGACGTACCTTTGCTTATTGAAACAGGCTGGCATAAGCAGGCGGACAGCGTATGGCTGGTAGCCGTGAGCCGTGAGCAGCAGATAAAACGGGCCATGCTGCGCAGCGGTATGACCGAGGATGAGGTTGTGGCGCGCATAGAAGCGCAAATGTCTTTGGAAGACAAGAAAAAATATGCTGATGTAATTTTAGACAACAGCGGCAGCCTGGATGCGACTTTAGCATCCGTCCATAGGGAGCTGGCGCAGCTTGTAGGTGACAAGAGTGACTGCTAAACGCAAAACAGTGAGACGCAGCTGCCGCAAACGGCGCAAAACAGGCGTGGGACTGTGGCTGGCAATATTGCTGGCGCTAATTGTGCTTGGATGTGGCGGCTGGAAAATTTGGCAGAGCGACGCCGTGCAGATGCGTTTCGTTTATATGTGGGATTATCAGCAGGATATTATCACCTACAGCAAGAAAAATCATGTGGATCCATTTTTGGTAGCAGCGATTATAAAAAATGAAAGCGGTTTTGATAATAAGGCGGTGTCCCATGTGGGCGCAGTGGGACTGATGCAGATTATGCCGGAGACAGGACGCTGGATTGCCGAGCAAATGGGCTTGAATGATTACAAGGACGAAAATTTATACCAAACCCGCACTAATATCCGCATGGGCTGCTGGTATTTGGGCGAGCTGGAATATGAGTTCAAGCATAATTTGGCGCTGATGCTGATTGCCTATAACGCCGGGCGCGGGCAGACGCACGCGTGGATGGAAAAATTTTCTTGGGATGATAATTTTAATGATTTAAACGCCATTCCTTTTCCGGATACGCGGGAATATGTAACGCGGGTTTTGCAGGATAGGGATAAATATTATTTGCTGTACCGGGATAAGGTGCCGCAAAATTAACTTGCAGCAATAGTTTTCGCAGGAAAACTGTTGACAAACTAAAGCATTTGTGCTATTATATCTACGTTACAGATAACGTAACAAGTGAATAGAAATGCGGTAGTGGCGGAACGGCAGACGCGCTAGCCTCAGGAGCTAGTGGGGGCAACCCCGTGGAGGTTCAAATCCTCTCTACCGCACCATTTTTATATTCACGGTTTATTTTTTAAAGACGCGGTCGTGGTGGAACGGCAGACACGCCACTTTGAGGGGGTGGTGGGAGAAATCCCGTATGGGTTCAAATCCCATCGACCGCACCAAATATTGCTTGCTACAGACGTTATACATTTTTGTATAGCGTCTTTTTTGTTTAGATAAGTGCAAAATTTTTTATTTTGTTTAGATTGTTATGGCGGCAGCTTCTATGATAAAATAATAATAAAGACTATGCTTCTAGCATTTTTGAAAAATAAGCTAAGCTTTGCGGATTTTTATTTTGGAGAGGAGCGTTTATATGGACAAAGTAGAATTTCAGGATGAAAAATTATTGGCATTGATGGGGAAAATAGCTGCTGTATTGGAAAAAGAGCCTGCTTTGCAGCAAAAGCTGGAGCTGACCGATAGTATTGAAGCTGCTTATGAAATGTTTAAACCATATTTAGAAAATGCTACTATGGCTGATTTTGCAGCTGCCTGCGTAGCAGCTAAAAAAATGACCAGTGAAACTCAAGCTGTAAGCCAATTATCGGATGATGAGCTTGAAGATGTTACCGGCGGCAGCTTTTGGAGTGATTTCAAAAAAGGCTTTGTAGGTACCTTTAAGGTAATTGGCAGCGCTTTGTTATTTGTTGGCGCTCATAAGACTAATAGTCCCCTTGTTCAAGATCAGGTAGGCAATATGTTGAAAAATAGCGTTAAGGAATTATCTGATGCTCTGCACGGCAGATGATTTTTACAGACTTTAATTTGTTATTATCAAAATAGTTGCAGATTTTAGTTTTCTATTATGACCATTCGCTAGACGGGTGGTCATATTTTTTCGTCAATTATTTTCCGTAATAGTAATAAATGTGTAAAATATCACGCTGATTGCTGGACAAAGCCATAGTTATTGCGTATAATAAAATAACCGCCTTAATAAAATAAATGAAAGGAGCTGAAAAATATGCAAAAGAAAATGACTGCCCAAGAGTGGTCTAAA
>ENA-UERC01000173-UERC01000173.1-human-gut-metagenome-genome-assembly--contig:-NODE-173-length-49431-cov-8.044941_pt1 | contig 49431 bp, 66 predicted proteins | sample MGYA00242955_ERZ507955 | MGnify/ENA primary metagenome ERZ507955 (study PRJEB26167, sample SAMN06115394) | human gut metagenome | host: Homo sapiens | place: China:Hubei | collected 2016-04-27 | study... | reverse complement strand
GCGAACAAGGAGTGCGCGCGGCAGACTGCAAAAACTTGTCGGAAAAGCCCGTAAGGGGTTTTTCGACAGTCTGAGGGGCGGCCTTTGCCGCCCCTGTTTTGTGTCACAGATAACCAACCTTCCCCTACGGGGAAGGGGGACCGCCGCCGTAGGCGGTGGTGGAAGAGGGGCCTACGGGATGGTAATTTGTATTGCATTCTCGGTTTTTCTATGGTAAAATAACCGAAAAATCCACGCGGAAAGGAAATTTTCCTATGTCAAGATATGCCCGGGGCAAGGAGCCCTATGCGCCGAAAATGGAACATGTAGAGGTGCCGGAGAGCCATGTAAAGCTGCGCGCCATTCTGTTCGTATTGGCCATTTTGTTGGCCGTGGTGGCCTTTGGCTTCGGACTCAACAGCCTTTTAACCCCCGAGACAGGCTGGAAAGCGGTGGAAGCCTCCGGATCAAACTCCGGGGAGATCACCCTGCAATATAACTACGGGGCAGGGGCGCAGGGCACCGCGGCGGAGCGGCGGCAGGTGAGCGATGTGTATTCCACGGCCCTGACCCAGGCGGAGCAGCAGCTCAGCCAGGCGGGGAACAATACCGTCAGTCTGTATACCGTCAGCACCAATCCCAACCAGACCGTAACCGTGGAGCCCATCCTGTACCGCGCCTTGGAACGCTTCTGCGCCACCGGCAGCCGGGCGATTTACTATGGGCCGCTGTACAGCCGGTATTATGCCCTCTTTGCGAGCCAATACGATGAGGCGGCAGCGGAGTACGATCCCGCCCGGTCCTCTGATGCCGGGGCCTTCGCGGCGCAGATCGCCGCCTTTGCCCAAAATCCCGACCAGATTGACCTGGAGCTGCTGGGGGAGAATCAGGTGCGCCTGAATGTGGGCAAGGAATACCTTGCCTATGCCCGGGAAAACGAGCTGGATACGCTGCTGGACTTCGGCTTTGTGAAAAATGCCTTTGTCATCGATGCGGTGGCAGACGCTCTGACCGACGCGGGGCTGACCGGCGCTGTGCTCACCAGCACAGACGGCTTCTCCCGGAGCCTGTGCCAGGGCAGCTTCGGTGTGAATCTGCTGGAGGCTACGGATTCCGGCTACCGTCAGGCGGCGGCAGCGGCCTATAATGGGCCCCGGTCCGTGGCAGCGCTGCGGGCCTTCCCGGTGGACAGTGGCGACGCACTGCGGTTCTACACCTATGAGGACGGCACCGTCTGCCCGCCGGTGCTGGACGAGACCACGGGACTGCTGACGGCAGCCAATGACAATCTGGTCCTCTTTGGGGACGGCAGCGTGGGAGATCTTGCCCTGCAGGCCATGCAGGCGCTGTCCCATTGGGATTTGGAAGGCCCGAGCTGCCTTTACAGCCGGGAAAACGCAGTTTACTGTACCGATAAAACGGTAGAGGTTTCCCAGCTCTTTGCGGGCGTGACGCTGATCAGAGAATAAAAATCAGGGACGGCAATGGGGCCGTCCCTGATTTTTATAGCAGCATCGCTTCCAGATCATACAGCTCCTGGCGCAGGAAGAAGCACAGGAAGATGAGAATTCCGTTCAGCACCCAGAAGCCCCATTTGCCCTGCTTTGTTTTGCCCCAAAGCAGACGGCCAAACAGCAGCTTCCCCAAAAGAAACCCCACCATGGTGCCCAGGGTGTTGAGAATCAGATCGTCAATATCCGTGGCGCGGAAGCAGAACATCTGAGACAGCTCAATGCTCAGGCTGACCAGAAATCCAACAGCCGCAGTGCGGGGAAAATGCTGGTACTGCTTCCAGCAGAGGGGCAGCAGCATGCCCAGAGGCACGGTCAGCAGGGTGTTCATGCCGGAGAGCCAGAAAAAGCGGGGTTCTCCAAAATCCGAAAAGGGAATCAGGTTGAACTGGGGGCGGAAGGCAAAGTACCGGATGCTTGGAATGCCCGTGAGCGCGTAAAGAATACTCATGTAGAGCGCCAGCAGCCCCAGAATGACCCAGCTGCCCTTGAACAGCTGCCGCCAGACGCCGACGCAGAGCCTGAAAAAGCCCAGCGCCAGGGCGGCCACCAGCAAATTGACGGGCAGCTCGTAGATCAGCAGTTCACGAAACACGCAAACCCCTCCTTTTTGGAAGAGACTATCATATTTTTCCGTGAATTACAAGAAGCTTTCGTTTTTCTTAAAGAATTCCAAAGGAAAATTGCGGTTTCCTTTGCTTACAGGTCCACAGTCTCGAAATTCTGCGCGGCCCGCTCTGCGGCGCGCCAGCTGCCAAGGGCATAGGCTGCGGCACAGAGCAAAAGCACCGGAATTTGAAGCATCCCTTGCCCGGTAGGCGCGTTCAGCCCTTCCAGACCGGGGAGGTGGTGCAGGATTTCTCCTGCGGTGACGATCAGCAGCGCAGCAGCGGAAAACAGGACAAATGGCTTCCCCAGCCCATAGCCCGTTTTCCAGTAGAGCCCGGGAACCAAAATATTGAATGCGAGGAAAACCAGCAGGATATTGGCAAGATAGGCGGGATTTGCATTCATCATGGCATTTTCCGTATACACAGCCGCCAGAGAAAGAAACTGCATACGGATAACCGTCAGTATGGCGCACAGCAGGAAAAACAGCATTTGCAGCCCAGTGCAGAAAAGATAGTTGGCCCGGACCACCTGCTTCTTGCTGACGGGCAGAAGCAGGGTATAGCTCAGGTCGTTCTGCTCCCGGCGGCTCTGCATGGACTGGAACAGGGCAAGGCACAGGAAAAAGCTGTCCATGGCGATTGGATAGCCCGGAATCATGGTCATGCCGGAAAAGAGCAGGAAGAGATAGCACAGGGGCAGGGCGGTGAAGGTAAATTCCTTTTTCAGAAGCTGCTTCATAGGGTGATGTCCTCCTTTTCCAGCCGAACCATGATGTCCTCCAGAGAATCACAGTCCGGGTGATCTGCCAGAAAGTCAGCCATTGGTTTGGAGGCGACAATGTGTCCCTTTTGAATATAGGTGATGTCGTCGGCGCAGTCCAAAAGGTCCGTGGTAATGTGGGTGGAGAACAGAATGGCGGCGCCCTTGGCCGCCAGCTGCCGGAAGATGTCCTTCAGCTCCGCCCGGGATACGGGGTCCAGTCCGCTGGAGGGTTCGTCCAGAATCAGGAGCTTTGCACCATGGGAAAGGGCCAGAGCCAGCTGGAATTTCACCTTCATGCCCTCGGAGAGCTGCCGCAGCTGTTTGCCGGTGTCCAGATGAAAAACCTGCAAATAGTGGGCGAAGGCTTCTTCATCCCACCGGGGGTAGAAGCTTTTGGTCATTGCGGCAATCTGCGCAACGGTCTTCCTGGGGTAAAAGGCGGCACCCCCTGCAGCGTAGCCAATGCGGGCGCGGACATCGGCTTCGTCAATGTTCTGTCCCAGAATATGCACGCTGCCGCCATCCGCGTGGACAAGCCCGAGGATGGCTTTCATGGTTGTGGTTTTTCCGGCACCGTTCCGGCCGAGAAAACCCATAATATGCCCTTTTTCCAGAGAAAAAGAGACGTTTTCCAGAGAAAAGCCGGGATAGCGCTTGCATAGCCCGGAAACGGTCAGCACAGGATCCATTTTGTCCCCTCCTTTTGGAAATATTGTAAGCCCGGGGCCGCCCAAAGTCCACCAGGGAACACAAACATTTTCTCGAGAAAAATGTTAGCCCCGGTTGCATTTTCACCGAAGCAACGGTATAATAGAGAACGTGTAAAAGGGGGAGATGCCATGCTGGCCGAAAATCTTTTGCTGCTGCGAAAGCGAAACCGCCTGACCCAGGAGCAGGTGGCCGAGGCTGTGGGAGTTTCCCGTCAGGCCCTTTCCAAATGGGAGAACGGGGAGTCTGCGCCGGACATTGACAACTGCATCGCCCTGGCGAACTTCTACAATGTGACCCTGGACGATTTGGTGCGCTATAATTCGGAAAAAGAACTGCTGCCCATTCCGCCCAGGGGCAAGCACTGCTTCGGCGTGGTGACGGTGGGAGAGAGCGGCGTGTTTCAGCTGCCGGAAAAGGCGTTGAAGCTCTTCTCCATCCGCCCCGGGGATGCGCTCCTGGTGCTGGGGGAGGAGGGCAACGGCATTGCCATGCTCAAGCAGAGTGACTTTTTGCAAAAGATGGGATAAAAAAGCTCCCCGCGATCTGCGGGGAGACAATCAAAAGTCCCGGTAGAATTCTGCCGGAAGCACATCCGATAGCTCAATGAGAGCGTGGTCCCGCTCTCCGGCGTAGTCCACCTTTAGCAGGGGGGAGCGCAGCTGGGAGACGGGATCCTGCCGGATGGCCAGGGTCACGGTGACCCGTGTGCCGCCCTGGGGCGGGCGGTCGATGAGCACGGCGCCTCCATGATGGGAGGCGGCAGCGCGAATCATGACCATGCCAAGGCCCAAGCCATACCGGCTGTCCTCAATGGCAGGCTGGCGCAGATAGCGCCGGAAGACGCTGCCGCGAACCGAATCGGCAATGCCGCTGCCGCTGTCCTGGATGCACAGCCGCAGCATCCGGCCCTGCCGGGTAAGGCTTGCTGCAATATGGCCGCCCCGGGGTGTGAATTTCGCGGCATTGGACAGCAGATTCAGCACTGCCCGCTCCAGCTCCTGGGTATCCGCCAGACAGTAGAGGGCGGTTTCCGGCCCCTGGTAGTCCAGGCAAAGGCCGATGCCCTCCAGCATGGCCCCGGCCTTTTCAAAAATCTCCCGGAAAATACCGGTGATTTCCACAAGGGCCTGGTGGCTTGTGCCGGAAGATGCGGCGGACATATTGCCCACAAGCCGCAGCAGCTGGGCCAGACCCCGGTTCAGGGATGCAACCTGAGCCGTTCCGGCCTCGCCTGACTGCTCCGCAAGGGCTTCTGCAGAAGCCAGAATGCCGGAGAGAGGCAGCCGCAGCTCGGCGGCGGCCAGAGAAAGAACCCGGAGCTCCCTGGGTTCCGCAGGGCCCTCCAGCACGAAAAAGTCCAGCTCCCCCCGGCGCTCCACTTCGGCACCGAAGACGGTGCCGGAAAGGTCCAGGGTCAGGTACAGGCTGCCGCCTTCGTAGGCGGCGTATTCCTTCTGCCCAGTGGCGAGCAGCGGCGCAATTTCCGCGCCAAGGGGCAGAGGCAGGTGTTTTGCTGCCGCGTTGCACTGGAAAATGCGGCCCGCTTTGACACAGAAGCAGGGGGCGACGATCAGATCCAGCGTCTCTATGTGCAGGGTTTCGTTGTCCATGACAGTCCTCCTGACAGTGGTAGCTTGCGCAGAATCGGGGAAAACTTTCCCGGCAGGTTTCGACAATTCTTTTACGGCTATTTTAACGCCCAAATTTCAAAATAGCAAGGGCAACTTCATGAAAAAAGGGGATACACTATGCACGAAGGACACAGAGACCGGGTGAAGAAACGCTTTCGCCAGGAGGGGCTGGATCATTTTTCGGATATTCAGGCTCTGGAGCTGCTGCTGTTTTACGGCATTCCCCGGGTGGATACCAACCCCATTGCCCATGCTCTGCTGGACCGTTTCGGCAGCCTTTCTCAGGTGCTGGAGGCCAGCCCTGAGGAGCTGATGAAGGTTCCGGGGGTGGGGGAGAACGCGGCGCTGCTGCTGACGCTGATCCCGCAGATGGGCAGGTTCTACATGGTGGACCGCTCCAGCCGTGTGACAATTCTGCAAACCTTGGAGCAGTGCGCGGACTTTCTGGTGCCCCACTTTTTCGGGCGGAAGGTGGAGACGGTTTTCATCCTCTGCCTGGACGCCAAGTGTAAGCTTTTGTGCTGCAAGGAGCTGGGAGAGGGCGGCCCCAATTCTACCGGCGTCTCCATCCGGAAAATCGTGGAGACGGCCATTGGCGTCAACGCTGCCACGGTGGTGCTGGCCCACAACCATCCCAGCGGCCTGGCGGTGCCATCAGCTGAGGATATCCAGACCACCCGCCGCATTGCCCATGCTTTGCAGGCGGTGGAGATTACCCTGGCGGATCACATCATTGTGGCGGATGGGGACTATGTTTCCATTGCCATGTCCGATGACCGTTTTCGGGACTGCCTGCTGATATAAAGGAGATACCTATGGATCATTTTGAATTGGTTTCGGAATACAAGCCCTCCGGCGACCAGCCGGAGGCCATTGAGGCTCTGGCAAACGGCGTGAACTGGGGCCTGCGGGAGCAGACTTTGCTGGGTGTCACCGGCTCCGGCAAGACCTTTACCATGGCCTCCGTTATCGCCAAGCTAAACAGGCCTACCCTGGTGCTGGCCCACAATAAGACCTTGGCGGCCCAGCTGTGCTCGGAGTTCCGGGAGTTTTTTCCACACAATGTTGTGGAATATTTCATTTCCTACTACGACTACTATCAGCCCGAGGCATACATTGCCCATACAGACACCTATATTGAAAAGGATGCCTCCGTCAATGAGGAGATCGACCGGCTGCGCCACTCCGCAACCTCCTCTCTGTTTGAGCGGCGGGATGTGATCATTGTGGCCTCCGTCAGCTGTCTGTACGGTCTGGGCGACCCCATTGACTACAAGAGCATGGTCATTTCTCTGCGGGTGGGGCAGGAGCGGCCTGTGGATGAGATATTGAAAAAGCTGACGGAAATTCGCTATGAGCGCAACGACATTGACTTTTCCCGGAATAAATTCCGGGTCCGGGGGGACACCCTGGAGGTTTACCCTGCCTACTGGTCCGGCAGGGCCATTCGGGTGGAGTTTTTTGGAGATGAAATCGACCGCATCAGCGAGATCAACGCCGTGTCCGGGTTGGTTGAGCGGTATGTGGACCATGTGGCGATTTATCCCGCCAGCCACTATGTTGCCTCGAAAGAGAAGCTCCAGCGGGCCATGCTGGAAATTCAGAAGGAGTGCGACGAGCAGGTGGTGAAGTTCCGGGCGGAAAACAAGCTCATCGAGGCCCAGCGAATCGCCCAGCGCACGGCCTACGATTTGGAAATGATGACGGAAATCGGCTTCTGCAACGGCATTGAGAACTATTCCCGGGTTATCCAGGGCCGGGCGCCCGGTTCGCCCCCCACCACGCTGCTGGATTATTTCCCGGAAGATTTTCTTATGTTCATTGATGAAAGCCATGTGACCCTGCCCCAGTGCCGGGCCATGTATGCCGGGGACCGGAGCCGGAAGGATGCCCTGGTGAACTATGGCTTCCGCCTGCCCTCGGCCTATGATAACCGCCCGCTGAATTTCAAGGAGTTCGACGAGAAGATCAATCAGGTGATCTATGTCTCCGCCACTCCGGGCGAGTACGAGCGCACCCGTTCCGGACAGATCGTAGAGCAAGTCATTCGGCCCACGGGGCTGCTGGATCCTCAGGTGGAGGTGCGGCCCATTGAGGGGCAGATCGATGACCTGATTGGGGAAATCAATGCCCGCACTGCTAGACAGGAGCGGGTCCTTGTGACGACCCTAACCAAGAAAATGGCCGAGGATCTGACGGTGTACCTGCAAAAGGCGGGCATTAAGGTCCGGTATATGCATTCGGACATCGGGGCCATGGAGCGGATGGAGATCATCCGGGATCTGCGCCTGGCAAAATTCGATGTTTTGGTGGGCATTAACCTGCTGCGTGAAGGCCTGGACCTGCCGGAGGTGAGCCTGGTGGCCATTCTGGATGCGGATAAGGAGGGTTTCCTGCGCAGTGAAACCAGTCTGATTCAGACCATGGGCCGCGCCGCGCGGAACGCCGAGGGCAAGGTCATTATGTATGCCGACACAGTGACCCCCTCCATGCGCATCGCCATGGACGAAACCGCCCGCCGCCGGGAAATTCAGGACGCCTATAACAAAGCCCACGGCATCGTGCCCAAGACCGTTATCAAGTCCGTCCGGGACCTGATCGAGATTTCCTCTCCCACCGCCGAGCGGAAGGGCCGAAACGGGGTCAAGATGACCAAGGCGGAGAAGGAAAAGGAAATCGCCCGCCTGGAAAAGCAGATGAAGGAGGCGGCCAAGATGATGGAGTACGAGTATGCCGCCGTGCTGCGTGACCAGATTGTAGAGCTCCGCGGCAACGGACTGTAAAGCCCTTATTCCAAAAATATTCCGCCACCCGGGAAATTGTCCTTGCAATTTGCGCCGTGGATGGTATAATGAATTCTATCACATACAAAGGAGTTCATCCCAATGACTATTTTGACTGCTACCGGCTCTGCCGGAATGGGCAGCATGCTGATCACTTTGGTGCTCATGCTGGCCGTGTTCTACTTCATGCTCATCCGCCCCGAAAACAAGCGGAAGAAGGAAGCAGAGCAGATGCGTTCTTCCGTGAAGACCGGCGACAAGATCACCACCATCGGCGGCATTGTCGGCACCGTTGTCAACGTGAAGGAAAACAACCTGGTCATCGAGACCGGTGCCGATCAGGTCCGGATCGAAATTGCCAAGTGGGCGATGTCCACCAACGAGACCGCCGCCGAGACCGCCAAGGCCGAGGCCAAGAAGGCTCAGGAGGCCAAGGCAAAGGCCAAGGCAGCCAAGAAGGCCGAGAAGGGCAAGTAAGCAAACAGGAAAACCACATCGGCCGGGAGCATAAAAGCCTGCCGATGTGGTTTTTTACATTCTGGAGGATTCTCTGTGGAAATTCGGGAGTATACGCGTTACAGAGAAGAAATTCTGCCGTTCTATCGGCTGCTGCGGATTTATGAGAGGGTGAACGCATATGGCGGATAAGCAGGCACTGGAAGCTTTTGCCAGAGAATTCTGCGCAGAAAATGGTCTGCATCTGGCATTATCCTGGGAAATGCCAGCGGGCTATGAGACGGCCTACGGAACCTACGACATTGTAGAGAATACGCTTTTTCTGAACTGGGCGCTGCTGGAAAAGCTGCCGCGGGGACAGCAGCTCTTTTATCTTTGCCATGAACTGCGGCATGGTATGCAGTATCAGCAGCCTGAGCAATTCAGCCCATTTCTGCGGGAGAGCCTGCCCTATGTCCTGCTTTATGACGGCACCTGCTTCCGGCTTCAGGATGGGGTGTGGCGGCAGGGAAAGCTGGAGGGGGAAGAGGCGTACTTTACAAACGCCTACCTGGGGTTCCCTTATGAAATGGATGCCAACCAATTTGCCTACGGACAGGTTCGTCTGTGCTGCGGGGCTTCCGAAGCATTAGAAAGGCTGCTCACACGGAGCAGCCCTGAAAAGCTTATGACTGAGGAAGAGTACCAGCAGTTGTTTCGCCGTATAGATGAAAAGCTGGCTACCTGAGAGTTACCCCAGCTTTTTCAGCTCCACAGTATCCAGAACGGGAATCCCCAGCTTTGCGAGCATTGCCCTCACCTGGGCTTCCACCTCCGGGACTTTCAGCGCCTCCGGCTGGTGGGCATCGCAGCCCAGCACCATAGGCAGGCCTGCCTGAGCAACAAGCTCCAGGAATCTCTGGTCGGGGTAGTTTCGGCCCTCCCGGAAGCCCAGGAAATTGAATTCCAGGGGCAGGCCGTGGCCCTTGGCTTCCCGGACGAGCAGCCCCATCCATTCATCATAGACAGACCGGTTTCCGGTGAAATTGAGAATATCCGGGTGGGCCATATAGGTGTACAGTCCGGTATCCATGGCGGCAATGCCCTGGCGGACATAGGCCTCCAGAATTGCTTTGTCTGCCGTGGGCTGACCGCTGTAGACCCCATCCGGCTCGTTACCCACGAAGTGCTGGCCCAGAATCATGTATTCCACCTGCTCCTGCCGGAGAAAGTCCACGAGCCGGTCGAAGTATTTGGGGTAATATTCCGCCTCCACGCCGACATGGATTTCCAGCCGGTCTGCATAGCGGTCCCGCAGAGCGTTCACTGTGGATGCATAGCCGGGAAGCTCCTCCGGGTGCATCCGGAAGGTGGAATAGTAATCTCCGGGGAAGAAATAGGGCGTGTGATCGGAAAAGCCCAGTATTTTCAGGCCTGCGGACAGTGCCGCATCCACATATTCCTGCTCACTGCCCTGGGCATGGTTGCAGCGAGGGGTATGGGTGTGATAGTTTGCAATCATAAAATAGCTTCTTTCTCTGTTTTGATTACATTATACCACGATTTTTATAAAATGCAATGGAGTTTGGAGAGACAGACCAATGAAAGACTTTCCTGTATTTACAACGGAAAACGGCGTCGCCAGCCTGATCCTGAAGGAGGTCCCCTATCGGGGAGAGGCCTATATCCACCTTCGGGATTCTCAGGATCCCAAGACGCTGCTGGAGGAATGCGTATCCTTCTGCGCCGCCTGTGGGGCGGAGAAAATCTATGCATCGGGCAGCCCTGCTTTGGAGCAATACCCTCTGCATACGGCAGTTCTGGAAATGCGGGGCATTCCCAATGTGCAGGAGGAGCTGATTGAATCCATGTTTCCTGTGACGGAGGCGACGGTCAGCCGCTGGCGGGCGCTTTACAATGAGGCCATGGCTCGGGTGGACAATGCCGGGACTCTGGAAAGCCGGGATGAAGGGCGGCTCCTGGAGGGCGGGGCCTACTTCGTCCATCACCGTGGGGAGCTTCTGGGCATTGGCTATCTGCGGGAGGACTGCATTGAGGCCATTGCTGCCGCGTTTCCCGGGGCCGGGAAGCGGGTGCTGCACTCTCTGGCCTCTGTGTGCCCCGGGGTGCCGCTGCGTCTGGAGGTAGCCGGAACCAACGAACGGGCCATTGCGCTGTATGAAAAAATCGGATTTCTGAAGGTAAAAGAGCTGTCCCGGTGGTATCGGGTTCGATAAAACAAATATTTTCTGGCTGTCAAGGAAAAATACTTGACAAAGAACGGAAAATCGTGTATGATATCCGAGCTGTCAAGTGGATTTGCTTGACAGAGGAGGATCGCCCATGGATGCACTGGAAATGACGCTGCTGTTTGATTACTACGGCGAGCTTTTGACCCAGCGGCAGAGGGACTGCCTGGATATGCGTTACAACCAGGATATGTCTCTGGGAGAGATCGCCCAGGAGCTTGGCGTCAGCCGCCAGGGGGTCTATGACAACCTGAGCCGGGCGGAGACGCTCCTGCGGAATATGGAAGAAAAAACAGGCTTCCTGCGCCGGGATGAAAAGGTCCGCTCGGCTGCCCAGCAAATCATCCGGGCGGCGGAGATGCTGTCCGCCTCCAAAGATCCGGAGGTGGGGGAACTGGCCCGGCAAATCCTGGCAGCGGCAAAGGAACTTGAGGAGTAAAGTATGGCATTTGAAGGCTTGACTGAAAAAATCTCTTCCACCTTCAAAAAGCTTCGTGGCAAAGGCCGCCTGAAGGAAGCGGATGTGAAGGAGGCCATGCGGGATATCCGTATGGCATTGCTGGAAGCAGACGTAAGCTATAAAGTGGTGAAGGACTTCACCAAGTCCGTTACAGAGCGCTGCGTGGGCGCGGATGTGCTGGAATCCCTGACCCCTGCCCAGATGATCGTCAAGATCGTCAACGAAGAGCTGTGCAAGCTCATGGGCAATGAGACGAAGCACCTGAATATCAATCCCAACGGCCCTACCGTGGTCATGCTGGTTGGCCTCCAGGGCGCCGGTAAAACCACCAACGGCTCCAAGCTGGCCGGCCTGATGAAGCGCCAGGGGAGAAATCCCTTGCTGGTTGCCTGCGACGTTTACCGTCCCGCCGCCATTCAGCAGTTGAAGGTCTGCGGCGAGAAGCTGGGCATCCCGGTGTTTGAAAAAGGCACCCAGGACCCGGTGGTCACAGCCAAGGAGGCTGTGCTCTATGCCCGGCAGCGCGGCTATGATATGGTTTTCCTGGATACGGCCGGACGGCTGCATGTGGATGAGGCGCTGATGGAAGAGCTGAAAAACATCAAGGCCGCCGTCAAGCCCAATGAAATTATGCTGGTGGTTGACGCTATGACCGGTCAGGATGCGGTGAATGCCGCCCAGACCTTTAATGAGTGGCTGGATATCGACTCCGTTATGCTCTCCAAGCTGGACGGCGACGCCAGAGGCGGCGCGGCCCTGTCTGTCAAAGCCGTTACCGGAAAACCCATCAAGTTCGCCGGTATGGGCGAAAAGCTGGAGGATATTGAGGTCTTCCACCCGGACCGGATGGCAAGCCGGATTCTGGGCATGGGCGATGTGCTGAGCCTCATTGAGAAGGCTGAAAAGGCCTACGATGCCAAGCAGGCCGCCAAGATGGAGGAGAAGATGCGGACCAACCGCTTCACCCTCCAGGACTTTTACGACCAGATGGTGCAGCTCAAGTCCATGGGCTCCATGGAGGACCTCTTGGCCCAGATGCCCGGCGGTGCCAACCTGAAGGACATCAAGCTGGACCCCAAGGCCATGGCCCACACCGAGGCCATTATCCTTTCCATGACCCCCAAGGAGCGGGAGAACCCCTCCATCATCGGGGCAAGCAGAAAAAAGAGAATTGCCGCCGGCTGCGGCCTGCGGGTGGAGGATGTGAACAAGCTCCTCAAATCCTTTGAGCAGATGAAAAAGCTCATGAAGCAGTTCTCTTCTCCCGGCGCTGCCAAGAAGCTCAGGAGAATGGGCGGCTTTGGCGGGATGCGTTTTCCGGGAATGTAATTTGGTTCGCTGAAAGCAAATGCTTTGCGATAGATATTTTAGACTTTTTATGGAGGTGAAACTTTCATGGTTAAGATCAGACTGAGAAGAATGGGTGCCAAGAAGGCTCCTTACTACCGTATCGTTGTTGCCGATTCCCGTTCTCCCCGTGATGGCCGCTGCATCGAAGAGATCGGCACCTACAACCCCCTGACCGCTCCCGCCACTGTCACTGTCGACGTGGAGAAGGCTCAGAACTGGATCAAGAATGGTGCTCAGCCCACCGATACCGTTCGTGGCCTGCTGAAGAACGCCGGCGTTCTGTAAGCCCTTTTTGAAGGAGTGGCACGATGAAGGAACTTTTGCTGTATATGGCAAAGAGCCTGGTGGACAATCCCGACGCCGTCACCGTTGTGGAGACCTCTGACGAGGAAGGCAAGGTGCTGGAGCTCCATGTGGCCGAGGGCGACATGGGCAAGGTGATCGGACGCCAGGGACGGATCGCCAAGGAGATCCGTACCATTATTAAGACCGTAGCCCAGCGCACTGGCGAAAAGGTTACTGTCGAAATTGTGGATTAAACGGCTATGCGTGGCGATTTCGTCACGCATTTTCGTTTATAAAGGAGAATTGTATGAGACTTCCGTTTATTGAGGCTGGGGAGATCGTGAATACCCATGGGGTCCGGGGGGAAGTGAAGATGCTCTCCTGGCTGGACAGCCCCGAGGATATGTGCGGCTTTTCCCGCTGCCGGATCGGTGGAAAGGACTATGCGCTTCAGTCCTGCCGGGTGCAGGGCACCTGTGACCTTTTGAAGCTTTCCGGGGTGGATACCATGGAGCTTGCCCAGGCGCTCCGGGGAAAAACTGTGGAAATTTACCGGGAGGACGTGGCGGACGATGTGGTCTTCGCCGCAGAACTGGTGGGCATGGAGGTTTTCAGCCAGGGAAAACCGGTTGGAAAGCTGACAGACGTGCTGGATTATCCCGGAAACCAGGTCTATGTGGTCAAGGGCAGCCGGGAATATATGATCCCGGCGGTAAGCGCTTTTATCCTGGACGTGGATATGGAAGCCAACCGGATGGAGGTTCAGTTGCTGGAGGGCATGGAAACCGATGCGGATTGACATTCTGACCCTGTTTCCGGACACTCTGGGGGATGTGCTGTCCGAGAGCATCCTGGGCCGGGCTCAGGAGCGGGGCTTCATTCGCATTGAGGCCCATCAGATTCGGGACTACACCGCCAACAAGCAGAACCAGGTGGATGACTACCCCTACGGCGGCGGCCGGGGAGCCATTATGCAGGCGGACCCCATCTACCGCTGCTGGGAAGCCGTCTGCGACGAGGCAGCGGGGCCGGTGCACACCGTGTATCTCTCTCCCTGCGGCCATACATTCAGGCAGGCCGATGCCATTCGCCTGAGCAAAATGGAGAATCTCATTCTGGTCTGCGGTCACTATGAGGGTATTGACCAGCGCTTTATTGACGAGTGTGTGGACGAGGAGATATCCCTGGGGGATTTTGTGCTCACCGGCGGGGAAATTGCGGCCATGGCTGTGACGGATGCCGTGTGCCGCATGGTGCCGGGGGTGCTGGCAGACCCGGAGTGCTTCGAGGATGAGAGCCATTTTTCCGGGCTCCTGGAATATCCCCAGTACAGCCGCCCTGCCGTCTGGCACGGCCGTGCCGTGCCGGAGATCCTGCTGTCCGGCAACCATGAAAAGGTGAATCAGTGGCGGCGGAAGCAATCCCTGCGCCGCACAAAGGCCCGCCGTCCGGATATGTATGAAAAGCTGGATCTGTCCTCCAAGCAGGACCGGAAGCTCCTGCGGGAAATGGACGAGGAGGATAATGAAAATGGGTCAAACGGACAAGCTTGAAACGCTGCGTCAGTGGGTGCGGGAAAGCAGGCACATGGTGGCCTTTACGGGTGCCGGCGTCTCCACCGAGACCAGAACTTAGTCCTCCATTTTTGGCAGACCTATGGGCGCGGGATGATCTTTGTGGGGGTGGTGCCCTCAACCTGGATTTCGGAGATCAGGGAGCGCCAGAGGCGGCGCTTGTCCTCTTTGGGGAGTGTAGCGTATAGGTCCAGGATATTTCCTGAGAGGAAATCCTTAATCGCTTGTAGATTTGGAAGTTCGGTTTGCTGAGCGGCTTGCTTGGACTTCTCCAGCTCCTGCTTCAGGCGTTTGGTTTCGGAGGCATATTCTTCATCGGAGATATTACCTGCCATGAAGATGATATTGAGGCGACGCAGCTGCTCATTCAGGGAGAGAACATCCTGAATGTTGAGCTGGCGCCGCTTCTGCGTTTGCTGGGTTTCCACATCAACCAGGTATTCCTCCAGCTGGGCACGGATATTGTCCAGGAGATGCTTTTCAACCCGGCGCTCAGACAGCTGGTGATGGAATGTGCACAGATTTATATTGGCGCGGCCGCAGCGGTAGCTCAGGTATTCTTTATTGCGGTCACGTGGATCGGATTTGAAGGTCGCTTTGAGCGTGGTGCCGCAGTCCGGGCAGCGAAGCAGGCCGGTGAAGAGATAGATTCGTTCAGGCCGCTGAGTCTTCTTAATGGTTTCATGGCCAAGAATGATACGTTCCCAGTCCTCACGGCTGATGTAGGCGGGGCAGTAGTCTTCTACGCCCTTGAAGGTGCCGGTGTAGATTTCATTTCTGGCGGTACAGGACCAGGAACGATAGTGGCGGGTGATGCCATATTTCTCGCAGCAATACATTCCGGCTTTTCGAACGGAATTATAATTCAGCACATAGTCCCAGAAATCCTGAAGGATGGGGGCTGTCTCGGGATCTTTGACGCAGCGCTTCACGCCATCGACCATCTCCGGGCGGTAGCCATAGGGCCACTTGTCCGGGCCACCGGTGAAGCACCATTCCTTGCGCCGACGCTTGCCGTCAAAGACGAATTTGATACGTTCGCTGGTGCGATCTGATTCATTCTCGGCTACGCTGAGCATGATGTTGACCTTCAGACGGCCGTCAGCGGTGGCGGTGTTGTAATCCTCCATAGTAGCCTGCCAGGTAACGTGGTTTGCTTCCAGAATCTCCTGAATTTTGTGGTATTCCCGGACGTTGCGGAACCAGCGGTCCAGTTTGATGAAGAGGATCCGGTCCAGCTTTCCGGCCTCTACGTCTGCAAGGAGCTGCTGCATGACGGGCCGCTTCATTGCCGGCTTCCGCGCGCTGTGCCCTTCGTCCCGGTAGATGCCCACGATCTTATAGCCGTGCTCCTGGGCATACTGAGTGAGGACTTCTTCCTGGGTTTGCAGGCTGTAGCCTTTCAGGAATTGTTCTTCAGTGGAGACTCTGGGATAGATGCCCACCCGGATGACTTCGGTGTTAGATTGCTTCATTTTTGCCTTGCCTTTCCGGGGCAAATCTGGTAGTATAAATAAGCAGACCGCCCCTATCGTGATTGTTGGAGGGTGTTTGTATTGTCCGTCTCAGGGGTAGGAGCCTGGGACGGATTTTTTGCCTTCGAGTGGAATGCTGGAAGCAGAGCATAGATTATTGACTTTAAGCTAATCGAAGTACTTCCCTTAGTGTATTGACCATTATTTCTCACTTAGCCTCGCTGATAAGAGATGCATTTCGGATATTTATTTTGTTTGGGAGATACACTTAAGCAGCGAATTAATGGAATTCATGCAATTATTTTCCAATAAGCCAATCACTTTCAGGCTTTGCAATCAATCTAGCATTGTTATATGCCATATCGAGTGTAAGACATGTGTGGCCGGTGTAGATGCCCCCTTCCTTTCCAACTGCCAAAGATAAATCAACGACAGAAGGATTACCAAGGCTTATTGGAATTAAAAATTGGATTTTTCCATTGAAATATTGTGGGACAGCCGCTTTGTAGTTTTCTTTAATTCGCACTTTGGCATACTCAATAGCAGAACCCAAGAAGAGCATGGGTAGATTAGGTAGTTCCCGGTAAGACTCTGGTATTCTAAGTTTATTTCGTTCATCTTCCAAGATATGGTCAATGTTAATGCGAAGGTCTAAGCGCGTATCGTAAATAAGATCTTCAAAGTTGTCAAAATAAGTAGCACGCTCTGGAAGCTTAGATATTTTCCGAAGTTCATAGGAAGATTTTTTATAAAACCCTTTTAATTGCCATTTTGCTGTGTATCCAGGAGTGTTGGGAACTAGTAAAGCATAGATGGGTTCAAAGTTTTTGGTGAATAAGCCAGTATCAAAACAGAAAAAATCATCAGATTCGGATATATATTGAACATCGGAGGTGCCGTTTACTGAATTTTGCAACTCGATCAAACGCATGAAAGTATGATTGATATAGTTGACCAAAATTTGATGAGGGGTATCCTGCGAATCTTTCAAAAAATCCCATCGTTCAGGCCTAGCCAATAAAGCTAAGTCTTCAATCTGCTGCCGAAAGTTGGGCCTATAGCAAAAAGAGAAAAAAGGCAGTCGAGGCATAAAATCACTTCTTTCTAAAATGTTCTTGACTTTTGATTGGAAACATGGTAATAATAGAGGCGTAGGAACCAGCAGACGGTAATCCTGCGCATTATTTAATGTCTGCTTCTTGAAACGTTTTGGCTTTGCCAATTGGGTCGCCCGTTGTAGGCGGCCCTGTTTTTTGCCCTGGTGTGTTTTTGCACTGGGGCATTTTTATATTACCCTGCTCAAAAACTGAACAGCCCGGCCGACGATCTCAGCGTTTTCCTGTTCACCGCGGATGATGATAGGTGGGTACATTGGATTCTCGGAGCGCAGCTCCAGATAGTCGGCGCCGTGGTAAATGCGTTTGAGGGTGTATTCCTCTCCGACACGGACCACGCCGATCTGACCGTCTGGTACTTCGCCTTCTTTGACAAAGACGGTATCGCCGTCGAAGATCCGGGCATTGATCATACTGTCACCAACGCACTGGAAGACAAAGTCGGCGTCAATATCCGCAGGGGCCAGGACGGAGGCATCCTCCAGTGGTTTGAAAAGAGGCTGGCCGCAGGCCGTGCCGCCTAGAACCTGCCAGCGCTTCATGCGTGGAAGAGGAAGCAGAGGTGAAGTAACTGGGGAAGTGTCATCATCGATTAAATAGGATGCTGGGACATTGAAAAGGTTTGCTAATAATTTGATAGTTGACGTTGGAATATCTTCCACACGTCCACACTCCCACTTGCTGACTGCATTTTTCTGAACGCCTACACGTTGGCCTAACTCTGTTTGTGTCAGACCGAGCGATTTTCGAAGTGTTTTGATTTTTTCACCGACTGTCAACCGGGTCACCCCTCTCATGATTGTATCTTAATAATAACACATTTTTTCCTAATGTCAACAAAAAGTATCTTGACAAATGGAAAAGTATCGCTATAATGAAAGTATCTTGAAAAGATGAAAGGAGGCGTAAACATGAACAGTGCATTGCTGAAGGGAGAAATCAGAGCAAAATCGATGACCCAAGAAGATATTGCATCGAAAATTGGCATCAGCCTGTCAAGATTCAATGCAAAACTCAACAATACCGGAGGAGCAGAGTTTTCCCTCGGTGAGGTCAGGGCTATCAAGGCCCTATTGTGCTTGAACTCTGAGGCGGTTGACTCCATTTTCTTTGACGAAAAAGTATCTTGAAAAGATTACATTCAAGGAAATAATGGGAGGTGAAACATCCATTGGAAATCACACTGCGGGCGGCCCGAGTAAATGCCGGACTGACGCAAGAGCAGGTGCAGGAGCGGCTGGGCATTTCCAGAAGCACGCTCCACAGGATCGAGACCGGGAAGAGTTCCCCGAAGTACAAGACCCTCTGCGATCTGTGCCGGCTTTACGGCATATCGACCGAGATTATCAAAAAAGAATAGAGCAGGATGGTGGTGCATCCTGCTCAGCTGGGAGAGCTTATTTCTTTTTGCTGGGCTTTGTCTGGGCCAGAGCGCTGCCAGCGACGCTCTTGGATGTTGCACTATAGCGGCCATCGTTCAGAATTTTAGACGCTTTCGATGCAACAGTGTGGCTGGTCTGCTTCATGTTCTGTTTCGCCATCGCATGTCCTCCTTTCGTTCGGGATGCTTCTATTATACTACATATTGTGTCATTAGCAAGTCTTGACCACTACATATAGTGTAAACATTCTATGAACATATATTCGAGAACGTGAAATGCGCGAAATTGAATCAGGTGAAAATCAAGAATTTCGGAGGTGAACACATGGAAAAAAGTAAGTACGAAGAAATTGATGAAAAGCTCAAAGGAGTGAAAACCCTTGCGGAAGCCAGGGAACGACTGACTGATGAAGAATTGGTTTACTACCTTCTGTATGACTACGATAGCGAATGTCTCAAGAAAGGCGATGAACGCTTGATCTCCGGCATCATCCGCGTAATTGCGGAAGATGAACCTTCCTTCAGGCGTTCGGTTGAACTCCTCGACGCAGCAAAGCATATTTTGGGAATCTTGTGCCGCTTGACCTTCTGATGAAACAGAACATCATCATGTGATACGAAAGGAGTAAATGCCATGGACAAAGATTTCTGGCAATTCTATTTCCTCGGGGTTTTCGTATCAGTGCTCATAATCGTAGCATTCCGGTTGCTAATTGCACGATGAGCCCCCCCAAGAATGGTTGTTGCCACACCCGCAAGGAATCCCCAAAATCTGTGCAGACACGGTCCTTTCTTTCATTCAGGTGCTGCGGCACCTAAATGAATTATAGGGCGAAAGATCCGGAAAATCAACAAGGAGGTACATAATGTTCAATATTGAAAAGCTGATGCAGGCCCTGTCTGAGATCTTTTCGGACAAGTACGGCGTCCAGATTACTTTTACGGCTACGCCGAAGGAAAAGAAGGAGGCGAAGGAAGCATGAACCCCGAGGAAATGGCAAAGGCCATGGCCCAATACAGGGTCATGGCGGAGCAGCTGCGGCGGGCCCGGCGGGCGGTTGAGCAGCTTCAGAAGGAAAATGCGGCCCTGAAAAAGGAATGCGAGGCCCTGCGGAAGGAGCAGAGCGAGGCGGCCCGGCTCTTTGATCTGGAAAACGAGGGCTTTTTCGCCATCGTCCACCAGAACTACAGCCAGTCTCAGAAGCGCTGCACAAAGGTGGAGGTATATCATTTTGAGTGACTGGGACGAAGAAGAAAAGTACCGGGCGGTCAGCGGTGCGCTGACGGTGCTGATCGGCATCGGCAATATGGCGCTTCTGCTGCTGGCCGCCCTGACACGGGCGTGAAAAAGCCGCATCCGGAGTTGGCGCTCCGGATACGGCAAAGGAAAAAGTACTACAGGCCTAGTATAGGCCATAAGAAAGGAAAAGTCAAATGACTTGTTTGAAAAAAATCACCGCTGCCCAGAAGGGCCTGGAGGGGACCGACGCCTTCATGGCCGGGGAGCAGCTGAAGGAAATCTGCCGGGACGTCGCCTGCGCGGAGCTGGTGGCCAAGGATCTGGACATGAAGGGTATGGGCCTCCCGGACTGCGCCGCCAAAATCAAAGCCTATGCCGATAAGCACCGGATGAAGGGAAGCAACTGCGTTTGCGTCCCGCCGGATGTGGCGGAGAGGATTATCCGGGAGTTCTACGGCCTGCCGGGCAGGGGGCAGGAGGCGGCGCCGCAGCCGGCACCCAGGAGCGACTTTCTGGATCTGGAGGACTTTCTGTGATGGATCGGGAAGCCTTTGCGGAGCTGCTGCCGGAGAAGGCCCCCTATAACCTGATTTCCTGGGTCCGGGAAACCCAAAGCGGAGAACTCGGCGGCAGCGCCTACACGGTGTACCGCTGCGAGCGGGCTGCCGGAGAGGCGTCTATGATGGACCTCTTTGAGAATCGGATCCGCGGCAGGAACATCTGGGCCACGGCCTGCACCTGTACGGAATGCGGGGAAGTATGGCTTACCCGGAAGGGGGCCACGGCGGATTCCTTCTTCGTTATGGAAGGGGAGGACGGGGGCATCTACACGGCGGATCCGGAAATGACCCCGGAGGACGCCTACGCCTACATGGACATGGAGGTCACGGAGGGTGACGGCCTGTGCTGCCCCATCTGTGGAGAAGAGACCATCGTCATGCGGGCAAAGACCATCGGAAACGGAAAAACCAAGCGCTTGCAGATTGCGGAGCTGACCAACATCGATGGCTACACGACCATTCTCTACTGGCTGGCGGAGAACCACATCACCCAGTACGGTGCGTGGCTGGAGCTGGCGCCCCGGTACGCCTACGCGCTGGACGAAAAGGGGAAGATCAGGGCTTTCTCTCACCGGCAATCCGGCGGCTATGCCATGGACGCCCCCAGCCTGAAGTGGCGGCCTGTGAAAAAATTCGCAGACAAGTGGAATGCCCTCTACTACGACTGGCAGAGCATCAATGGCCGGAAAGGGGGCTCTGTAGGCTGGCCCAGGGTGCCGGAGGACATGGCCGGGACCACCGGCGAGAAGACCGGCCTGGCGGGGTACTGGGCAGCAGTCAACGGGGAGCTGCCCCTGCAATACCTGAAGCTCTGGCAGAAGTGTCCGGCGGTGGAAAATCTGGTATACGCCGGATTCCACAAGCTGTTGGAAAGCATAATCGCAACCGCCTTCAACTATGGCTATGATCTAGCCACGGAGGCAGGCAAGACGCTGGACCTGACCAGACGAAAGCCTCACGAGCTGATGCGGCTGTCCAAAGAGGATTACAGATCCGTTGACCACAGCGTCAGACCCGGGGAGCTGCGGCTGTTCCAGAGATTCCGGACCTTGGAGCCGGGATCGGATGCCGGAAAGCTATGGGCCAGAGTCCGGGGCGGAGCCGGGGAGGCGCTGCTTGACCAGATCGAGCGTTACGGCGGCAGTCTGGACCGCTACGACAGGTACTTTGAAAAGCAGGGACTGGATATTCGAAGCATCGGCCTGCTGGCGGATGCCAGGAAATTCGCCCAGGAGGCCCATCCCCGGCAGAAGCTGACGGAGGAGGAACTGTGGCCCCAGCGTTTGCAGCAGACCCATGACCGGCTCAGTGAGGCCCGGCTTCTCCGGCTGGATGCGGGCAAGTCTCAGAAGCTGCAAGCGGGCTTCGATGCGGTGCTTCAGACCTACGGCGGTCTTCAATGGACAGACGGAGATCTGGAGATCCTGTTGCCGAAAAGCAATCTGGAGCTTGTCCGGGAGGGGCAGGTCCTGCGGCACTGCGTAGGCGGCTATGGAAACGAACACGCCAAGGGGGAGAAGATCATCCTCTTTGTCCGGCGCCACCGGCGGCCGGAGCGCAGCTACTATACGTTAAATATCTCTTTTGCCGATGACCAGCCCCGGGAAATTCAGCTTCACGGCTACGGAAATGAACGTCACGGGAAGAACAAGCAGCACAGCCACAAGATCCCCGCCAGAGTCCGCGCCTTTGTGGACCGGTGGGAACGTGAAATTCTTGTCCCATGGTTTATACACCAGAAAAAGGAGAAAAGCGCATGAATGCAATCACGAAAACCCGGAGCCTGGAAACAGTCACCGCGGAAATCATTACCATCACCGCCCATGTCCGCAGAGAGGTCCTCTCGGGAGCTTTGGAGCTGGGGCGCCGACTGGTGGAGGCCAAGGAGCTGGTTCCCCGCGGCGAATGGGGGAAGTATCTGGAGGAGCAGGTGGCCTTCTCCGCCAGCCAGGCCGGGAACTTTATGCGGCTGTACAACGAGTACGGCGACAAGCAGGAAAGCCTCTTCGGCGGCGGCCTTCAGGCCATTGAGAATCTGTCTGTCACCAGTGCCATCCGGCTGCTGTCCCTGCCTGCCGATGAACGGGAGGCCTTTGTGGAGGAGAACGACGTTTCTGAGATGACCACCCGGGAGCTGGAGAAGGCTATCCGGGAGCGGAACGAGGCCCGAGAGGCACAGAAAAACGCCGAGGAAGCCGCCAAGGCTTCTTCGGACGCTCTGCAAAAGGCAGAGACGGATGCCGCGGAAGCGAAACAGAGGGCCGCGGCACTGGATAAAAAGCTGTTGGATGCCCAGAAGGATGCCCGGAAGGCCCGTGAGGCGCTGGAACGGCAGAAGACAGCCCCCACGGTTCCAGATGACCTGATGGCCAGAATCCGGCAGGACGCGGAAAAGACAGCCGCGGAAGCGTCCGCAAAGGAGGCGGCGGACAAGCTCCGGAAGCTGGAGGATGCCCGTGCCATGGCGGAGAAGAAGGCCGCTGCCGCGGAGGCGGCTCTGGAAGAGGCCCGGAGGCAAAGCGCCTTTCAGGATCCCCAGGCGGCGGTGTTCAAGGTTCTCTTCGGCCAGGTTCAGGAGGACTTCAATCAGATGTTTTCGGCGTTGGGGAAGGTACAGGATCCGGCGTTGGCGGAAAAGCTCCGTGGGGCTGTCCGAAAGCTCCTGGAGAGCTTGGAGGGGAGGGCTGGTGCCTGATGGCGACGCCGGCAGCCTATCAGGGCATGCGGTATTACCGCTGCTGCCTGAACTGTCCAAGCCGGAAAGGTGCCTGCTCTGACCGCTGTGCGGATTACCAGATCGCAAAGGCGTTTAAGGCGGCGGAGCAGGCAGAGATCAAACAGACGGAACCGTTCCGCGGGAGACGCAGGAACGTGAACGGGCGAAAATAACAACAGGAGGAGCAATATGGAATCTGTCAAAATTTCCAGCCTGGAGCTGGAAAACGTAAAGCGGATCAAGGCTGTCCGTCTGGTGCCCACGGAGAAGGGGCTGACGGTAATCGGCGGGAACAATGGACAGGGGAAGACCTCTGTGCTGGATGCCATTGCCTGGGCTCTGGGCGGGGATCGCTACCGCCCCAGCAGCCCGGAACGGGATGGCAGCGTGGTGCCGCCCAGAATTCGTATTGTGCTGAACAACGGTCTTGTGGTGGAGCGCGCCGGGAAAAATTCCGCTTTGAGGGTCACAGACCCCACGGGGCACCGGGGCGGCCAGCAGCTGCTCAACAGCTTCGTGGAGGAGCTGGCGCTGAATCTCCCAAAGTTCATGGAGGCCAGCGGCAAGGAAAAGGCTGATACGCTGCTGAAGATCATCGGCGTAGGAGATCAGCTGTATCTGCTGGAAAACAAGGAAAAGCAGCTCTACAACCAGCGCCTGACCATTGGCCGGATTGCGGATCAGAAGGCCAAGTATGCCAAAGAGATGCCCTTCTATGATGGCGTCCCCGAGACGCCTGTCTCGGCCATGGAGCTGATCCAGCGGCAGCAGGAGATTCTGCTGCGGAATGCGGAGAATCAGAAAAAGCGCAGCCGGGTTCAGGAGCTTGCCCAGGAGCTCCGGCAGACAGAGAAAACCCTGGAAGACCAGACAGACCGCCTTCGCCGCCTGCTGGAGGAGCAGACCCAGACCCAATACAAGCTGGACAGGCTGCGGGAAAACCTTCAGGAGGCCCGGAAAACAGCCCAGGAGCTTCTGGATGAATCCACTGTCCAGCTGGAAGCGGATCTGCAGAATATTGACGCCATCAATATCAAGGTGCGGGCAAACCTGGACAGGGAAAAGGCGGAAGCGGAAGCCCAGGGCTATTCCCGGCAGTATGATGCCCTCACCGAGGAGCTTGAAAAGACCAGACAGGAGAAATATGAGCTTCTGCACGGGGCCAGGATGCCCCTGGAAGAGCTTTCCGTGGAGAATGGGGAGCTGACCTATCGGGGCAAGCGCTGGGATGGCATGAGCGGCAGCGAGCAGCTGAAGGTGTCCGCGGCCATTGTCCGGGAGCTGAATCCCAGGTGCGGCTTTGTGCTGCTGGACAAGCTGGAACAGATGGATCTGAGCACTTTGCAAGAGTTTGGCGCCTGGCTGGAAAAGGAAAATTTACAAGCGATTGCAACTCGCGTCTCCACCGGCGGGGAGTGCAGCGTGATCATTGAGGACGGCAGCACCCAGGCGGAGCCGCTGCCTGAAATCGGGAAAACATGGAAGGAAGGCGTATTTTAATGCTGAATATTTCAAGCGGACGGATCGAGAAGCCCCAGAAGGTGGTCATTTACGGGCCGGAAGGCATTGGCAAGACCACCTTTGCAGCCCAGTTCCCAGACCCTGTGTTCATCGACACCGAGGGTAGTACATACCACATGAACGTGAAGCGGACGGAAAAACCCCAGTCCTGGCAGCAGCTTATGGATCAGGTGCAGCAGATCGCCCAGACCCCCGGTATTTGCAAGACCCTGGTGTTGGATACGGCAGACTGGGCGGAGATGATCTGCACTGAGATGGTCTGTAATAAGTATCAGAAGAAGGGCATCGAGGACTTCGGCTACGGCAAGGGCTATGTGTTCCTGCAGGAGGAATTCGGGCGGCTGCTGAACGCCCTGACGGAGGTCATTAACGCCGGAATGAATGTCGTTATGACGGCTCACGCCAAAATGCGGAAGTTTGAGCAGCCGGATGAGATGGGTGCCTATGACCGCTGGGAGATGAAGCTGAGCAAGCAGGTGGCCCCCATGGTGAAGGAGTGGGCGGATATGGTGCTCTTTGCCAACTACAAGACCTATGTGGTGGCGGCGGACGACAAGGGCAAGAAGCACAAGGCCCAGGGGGGCAAGCGGGTGATTTTCACCGCCCATCACCCCTGCTGGGATGCCAAGAACCGGCATGGCCTGCCCGAGGAGCTGCCGTTGGACTATGCCTCCATCGCCCGCTGCATTCCCGGTAGCGATGTAGCAGCCAAGCCGGGCGGGGAAGTACCGCCTGAACATCCTGCTGCCATGCGGCCCACACCACCCCAGCCGATGCCGCAGAAGCCCGCTGCCGTCCAGGATACACCTGTGCAGCCGGAGCCTGTTCGGGCGGCACCCACGCCGCAGCCGCCCCCCGTTCAGACGCCGCCCATGCCGGAGGCACCGCAGCTGCCACCCACTCAGGCAAAGCCTTCCGGGCCGGATCCGGCGTCCGGTGTGCCGCCGCGGGTGCAGGCACTTATGGATTCGGGAGGCGTTTCGGAGGATGAGGTTCGGGCGGTATGGAGCGGAAAGGGATACTTCCCGCAGGATACGCCCTGGGATGTGCTGGAGCAGGAGGGCTTTGTGGACGGATGGATTTTGCCCTTCTGGGGCCAGATTGTGCAGACCGTACAGCAGAACAGAGGAACCCGCGACTTGCCGTTTACCATGTAATCAAAGAAAGAGAGGGTATTTATTATGAGTGACTATCAGAATGCGGCCCATGAGATCGGCTGGGACGATCCGATCAGTGTTGACGGAGAGCAGTTCATCACCCTGGAAGAGGGGGACTACGACTTCACCGTCACCGGCTTTGAGCGTGGGCGTTTCCCCGGTTCTGCCAAGATCCCCGCCTGCAACAAGGCAACGCTGAACCTGACGGTAAACACACCTGAGGGTACGGCCAACGTCAAGTATGACCTGATCCTCTGGTCCAGTCTGGAATGGAAGATCTCCGCGTTCTTCCGGGCCATCGGCCAGAAGAAAAACGGGGAGGCCTTTGTGCCCCGGTGGAATCAGGTGGTGGGCGCCGGAGGGCGAGCCCATTTCAAACCCCGGAAGTACACCAACAAGGACGGAGAGGAACGCACGGTGAACGATGTGGCCAGCTTCTATGACGCGGCGCAGCCTCTCCAGCAGGGCTTTGCAGTCCCGCAGCCTCCCCAGCAGCCCGCCGGTGCCGCCTGGCAGGGTAAATTCTGATGAAGCTGCGTCCTTATCAGAAGGAAGCGATCGGGGCAATTGAGGCTCAGTGGCAGTCCGGCCATCGCCGGACGCTGCTGGTGCTGCCCACCGGGGCGGGCAAGACCATCGTCTTCTGCAAGCTGACCGAGCGGCAGGTGCGGCAGGGGGCCAGAGTGCTGATTATGGCCCACCGGGGGGGGCTGCTGGAGCAGGCGGCGGACAAGCTGCTGAAATCCACGGGGCTGCGCAGCGCCACGGAAAAGGCAGAGGAGAGCTGCCTTGGCAGCTGGTACCGAGTGGCAGTCGGTTCTGTTCAAAGCCTGCAGCGGCCCGCGAGGCTTGCCCAATTCCCGGAGGATTACTTCGATATTATTATTGTAGATGAGGCCCACCATGTGCTGTCGGAGGGCTATCAGCGGGTCATGGAACACTTTCCCCAGGCCAAGGTGCTGGGGGTGACAGCCACCCCGGATCGGGGGGATATGCGCAATCTGGGCCAGTTTTTCGAGACGCTGGCCTATGAGTACACCATGGTTCGGGCCATCCGGGAGGGGTATCTGTGCCCCATCAAGGCGGAGACCATCCCCTTACAGCTGGATCTCTCCGGGGTCGGTGTCCATGGGGGCGACTTCCGGGCGGGGGACTTGGACACGGCCCTTGATCCATACTTAGACAAGATCGCCCAAGAGATGGCCGCCCGGTGCCAGGAGCGAAAAACTGTGGTGTTCCTTCCCTTGGTGAAAACCAGCCAGAAATTCCGGGATATTATCTGCAAGGCAGGCTTCCGGGCGGCAGAGGTCAACGGGGAGAGCGAGGATCGGGCAAAAGTTCTGGCAGATTTTGCGGCGGGGAAATACAACGTGCTCTGCAACTCCATGCTCCTGACGGAGGGCTGGGACGATCCCAGCGTGGACTGCGTGGTGGTGCTCAGGCCAACCAAGGTGCGTTCCCTTTACTGCCAGATGGTGGGCAGGGGCACCCGGCTTTCCCCCGCCACGGGCAAGACCCACCTGCTCCTGCTGGACTTTCTGTGGCATACGGAACGGCACGAGCTGTGCCACCCGGCGGCGCTGATTTGTGAAAACGAGGAAGTCTCCAGGAAGATGACCGAGGACATTGCCCAGGCCGGTGCACCCGTAGACCTCATCGAGGCGGAGCAGACCGCCAGTGAGGATGTGGTTGCCCAGCGGGAAGAGGCTCTGGCCAAGAAGCTGGAGGAGCAGAGAAGAAAGAAGCACAGGCTGGTTGACCCGCTGCAATATGAGATGTCCATTCAGGCAGAGGATCTTTCCGGCTATGTGCCCTCCTTCGGCTGGGAGGTGGGGCCGCCTTCCGATAAGCAGGTGCAGACCCTGGAGAAGCTGGGCATCAACCCGGATGAGGTCCAGTGTGCCGGCAAGGCGGCGCTGCTGTTGGACAAGCTGGAAAAGCGTTGCATAGAGGGACTTACCACACCCAGGCAGATCCGCTGCCTGGAACGCTACGGTTTCCGGCACGTGGGTCAGTGGAGCTTCGAGGCGGCAAAGCAGATGATCGACCGGATCGCCGCAGCCGGGTGGCGGGGAGCACCCAGAGGGGTAGACCCAAGGACATACGATTGGAGGACAAATGGAACAGCTGAATCTGGCGGAAGTGCTGAATCGCGTTGACCCATCGGCACTGAGCTATCAGGAGTGGGTCAATGTGGGCATGGCACTGAAGCAGGAGGGCTACCCCTGCGAGGTATGGGACAGCTGGTCACAGCGAGACAGCCGGTATCACCCCGGAGAGTGCGAGAAGAAGTGGCAGGGCTTTCACGGAAGCGCTGCCCCCGTCACCGGCGGGACCATTGTCCAGCTGGCAAGGGAGCAGGGATGGTATAGCTCGGAGGGCGGCCACGAAATCGGCTGGGGGGATGTTATCCGGGACGAATTAACGGTGGTGGACCGGGGATGGGTGGAATCCAGAGAGGTCCCGATGCCCAAGCAGTGGCACCCCGCCCAGGAGCTGATCACGTACCTGGAAACCCTGTTTGATGCCAATGAAAATGTAGGCTACGTGACGGAAAGCTGGCAGAAGGAGGAAAAATATCTGCCAACCAAGGGCTGCTATGACCGTACCGCCGGGCAGCTGATTGAAGCCCTGAGTAAGTGCGGGGATGACCTGGGGGCCGCCCTGGGAGACTACAAGCCGGAGGCTGGGGCCTGGATTCGCTTCAACCCCCTGGACGGCAAGGGCGTGAAGAATGAGAACGTCACCGAGTTTCGATACGCGCTGGTGGAATCCGACGATATGCCCATTGCCCAGCAGAACGCCCTTTTGCGGGAGCTGGAGCTGCCGATTGCCTGCCTGGTACACAGCGGCGGGAAGAGCCTCCACGCTATTGTGCGGATTGATGCCCCGGACTACGCCGAGTACCGCCGCCGGGTTGACTACCTCTATGAGGTTCTCAAAAAGAACGGCTTTACCCTGGATACCCAGAACAAGAACCCCTCCCGGCTGTCCAGAATGCCCGGCGTTACCCGGAGGGGGAACAAGCAGTTTTTGGTGGATACCAATATTGGAAAGGAATCCTGGGAAGCCTGGAAGGAATGGGTAGAGAGTGCCAACGACAATCTGCCGGAGTTTGAGCGGCTGGAGGACTACTGGTATGACCTCCCGGCTCTGGCCCCCTGCCTGATCGAGGGTGTGCTGCGGCAGGGCCATAAGATGCTGATCGCCGGGCCGTCCAAGGCGGGCAAGTCCTTTGCACTGATCGAGCTGTGCATTGCCATTGCCGAGGGCAAGAAGTGGCTGCAATGGCAGTGCGCCCAGGGAAAGGTGCTCTATGTCAACCTGGAGCTGGACAGAGCTAGCTGCCTGCACCGGTTTAAGGATGTGTATGAGGCTATGGGGCTGCGGCCTGCCAATATCCGCAATATCGATATCTGGAATCTCCGGGGCAAGTCTCTGCCCATGGACGCGCTGGCCCCTAAGCTCATCCGGCGGGCGCTGAAGCAGAACTACATCGCCGTGGTCATCGACCCCATTTATAAGATCATTACCGGCGACGAAAACAGCGCCGACCAGATGGCAGCCTTCTGCAACCAGTTTGACAAGGTCTGCACGGAGCTTGGCTGCGCCGTGATCTACTGCCACCACCACTCCAAGGGCGCCCAGGGAGGCAAGCGGGCCATGGATCGGGCATCTGGATCCGGCGTGTTTGCCCGTGACCCGGATGCCATGCTGGATCTGGTGGAGCTGGAGCTGACCCCGGAGATCGTGGAGCAGCAGGCCAATGCGGCAGCGGCCAGAGCCTGCCTGCAATGGATAAAAAAGAACGAGCCGACGCTGCGGGACAAGCTCTCCCAGGACGACACCTGCAGCGCTGCCTCCCTGGAGCGGATCATCCGGGACAATGTTCCAATCTGGATCTATGATGTGGCCCGGGAGGAGGCCCAGCAGGCCCGCAGCGCCGCAGCTGGCTTCACCGGCTGGCGCATTGAGGGAACCCTGCGGGAGTTCCCCAAGTTCCCGCCGGTGAACCTCTGGTTTCGCTACCCGGTGCATCAGCTGGACGACGGGCAGATCCTGGGAGACCTGGATGTGGACGGCAGTCAGCCAAACTGGAAGAAGGCGAATCGGAACCGAAAAAAATCCTCTGATGAATATCGGAGAAGCAAGGCACAGGAGTATAGTGAGGCGATAGCAAACTGCTGTGCAGGAGAGGCTCCAACGGTCAATGATCTGATTCAATATTTTGCTGGGAACGGGAAAGAGGCGAAAGCAGACACTGTCAGAAAAGACTTGAAAAAGTTCGGATTTTGCATCAATCGAAATGATGGAAAAATCTATAAGGCAGAAAGCTCTGAACAGGATGGAATAGAAAATTCCTAATGCGTCTTGCACGGGATTGTATAGAAAAAATCTATTCCGTCCCGCACGGGATGGAATAGGAAATCTCTAATGCGTCTTGCACGGGATTGTATACGTCCCCCCTACGGGGGGAGATACGCGTGTCGTCCCGCACGGGATGGGAGGGGATGGGCGTAGGCACAGCCCATCCCCCCATACCCGCACGTGACGGGACATCCCTCGGAAAAGTTTGGTTGGAAAAAGTTTGAAAAATGAGGTGACGAAAATGATTCAGTTTTTTATGCCGATGATCCCGCCCACGGTGACCCACCAGGAGAAGCAGGTGGCGGTGGTGGATGGCAAGCCCAGATTCTACGAGCCGGAGGAGCTGAAAGCGGCAAGGGCCAAGCTGCGGGACAGTCTGGCAGCCCATCGGCCGGAAAGGGAGATGGAGGGCGGAGTGCGGCTGGTTGTGAAGTGGCTCTTTCCAAGAGGCACACACCCCAACGGCAGTTACCGCATCACAAAGCCGGACACCGACAACCTGCAGAAGCTTCTCAAGGATGTGATGACCCAGCTGCACTTCTGGAAGGACGATGCCCAGGTGGCCTCTGAGATCTCGGAGAAGTTCTGGGCGGAGGTTCCCGGAATCTTCATCCGGGTGGAGGAGCTGCCATGACGGACTACACCGTGGACGCCCTGGAGGATATGGCCATTCGTCAGGAGCCGGTGCCGGAGCTGAAGAGCCAGGCGAAGATCCTGCTTTACCAATCGCTTCGGAATCTGTACTGGTATGCCCGGCAGTGCGGCCTGACCCAGGAGCAGGGGAGGCAGGAGAAGCAGCGGATTCTGGACAGCTATCGGATGAACAAGTTCCTGGAGGAGCTGAACGAGAGCACCAGCGCCATGTGGCAGCGCATTGAGGCGGCCTCCACAGCCTACCGGAAGGCTCCTGGCGTGGAGACCGCGGACGCCCTTCTGGAGGCCATCTACAACGTGAAGCGGAAGCTGCCGGAGAAGGGGGCCTGCGGTGATGGATGACCGGGAAGCGTTGGAATGTATGAAGAAGCTGCTGGAGTTTTGCCGGCACCAGCGTATTTGCCGGGAATGCATCTTCCACCTGAGGGAACCTGGGTGCTGGACGTGCCAGCTGAAAAGACTGGACCTGTTTGATATGCAGGAAATCAAGGCAAACTTGTATGCGAAATGCGAGCTTAACGCCAATGCCAGATGATTGGATGTGAGAACGTGAATGCAAAAGACTATTTAAGGCAGGTTGAAAAGCTGAATACACAGATTGAAAACAAGCTGACGGAGAAACTACAGTGGCAGAACATTGCCCTGGGGATCACAACCACTACAGAGGGTGAACGTGTACGGTCTTCCGGAAATAAGCAGAAAATGGCGGATGCAATAAATTGCTGGGTTGATGCAGAGCGGGAAATTGATGCCGCAATAGATAAGCTGGTTGGCTTAAAAGCTGAAATCATTCGGACAATCGAGCAGCTTCCTCCTACGGAATATGATGTGCTGCACAAGAGGTACATTCAGGGCATGACATTTGATGAAATTGCAGGAGTAAAGAGGAAGTCCAGAAGTTGGGCGGCCACCGTGCATGAAAGAGGATTGCATTCACTTCAAAAAATTCTGGACAAGCAGGGCAACACATAACCTTTTGTACACTTCTGTACATTTTTGTATATTTCTGTATGTTTTTATATCTTTTTGTACTTGGCTGATTATGGTATCTGTGATACGATTAGCCTGGAAAAAGAATAAATGCGCTTCTTTTCCTGAACCGCCCCGGGTCTACCTCCTGCCCTGGGCGGTTCTATTTTACGCAGAAAGCAAGGTGACAGCCGTGGCGAAGCTGACGGACAAGCAGAGGCGCTTTTGTGACGAGTATCTGGTGGACGCCAACGCCACGGCCGCCGCAATCAGAGCCGGTTACTCGAAGCGGACGGCAGCCTCCATCGGCGCCGAAAACCTTATAAAACCTGATATCAAAAACTACATTGCCCGGCGCATGGCGGAGAAGGAAGCGGAGCTGATTGCCGATCAGGACGAGGTGCTCCAGTATCTGACCTCTGTCATGCGGGGCCAGTCCCGGTCCTCTGTGGTGGTCGTGGAGAACGTGGGGGACTATATGAGCAAGGCCCGGGAGATGGAGAAGGGGCCGGACGAAAAGGAGCGGCTGAAGGCCGCGGAGCTGCTGGGCAAGCGGCACAACCTGTTCAGCGAAAAGGTGAAGGTGGATGTGAATCTGCCGGTGGTGATTTCGGGGGCGGATGATCTTGAAGACTGAGACTGTGAATATCTCCCTGCCGGAGACTGTGGGCAGGGGCTACGGCACCTTCTGGCGGTTCCGCGGCCGCTACAGGGTGGTCAAGGGAAGCCGGGCCTCCAAGAAGTCCAAAACGACGGCCCTGTGGTATATCGTGAATATGATGAAATACCCCGAGGCCAACACACTGGTGGTCCGAAAGACCTTCCGCACGCTGAAGGACAGCTGCTTCACGGAGCTGAAATGGGCGGTGCATCGGCTGAAGGTTGATGCCTGGTGGGAGTTCCGGGAAAGTCCTCTGGAGGCCACCTATCTGCCCACAGGGCAGAAAATCTATTTCCGTGGGCTGGATGACCCCTTAAAGGTCACGTCCATTACGGTGGACGTGGGCGTGCTCTGCTGGGCGTGGCTGGAGGAAGGCTATGAAGTCATGAAGGAAGATGACTTCAACGTTCTGGATGAATCCATCCGTGGTGAATGCCCGGAAGGGCTGTTCAAGCAGTGGACAATTACCTTCAACCCGTGGAATGAACATCACTGGTTGAAAAAGCGTTTTTTTGACACGCCGCCGGATCCTGACGTGCTGGCAATCACCACGAACTATATGTGCAACGAGTGGCTGGACGCCGGGGATATCAAAGTCTTCGAGGAGATGAAGAAGCGGAACCCCCGGCGCTACGCCGTGGCTGGTCTGGGGGGCTGGGGTATTGTGGACGGTCTGGTCTATGAGAACTGGCGGGAAGAAGCCTTTGACATCGACCAGACGCGGCGGAAAGACGGCATTGTGTCCGCCTTTGGTCTGGACTTCGGTTATACAAACGACCCTTCAACGCTTTTCTGCGGTCTGCTGGACCAGAAGGAAAAGCGTTTGTTCGTGTTTGACGAAATGTACGAAAAGGGGCTTTCCAACAAGCGCATTGCCGAGATGATTCAGGGCATGGGCTACGGCAAGGAAAAAATCACCGCCGATTCCGCCGAGCCGAAGTCCATTGACGAGCTGAAGAGTCTGGGCCTGCGGGTCAAGGGCGCCGCGAAAGGAAAGGACAGCATTACAAACGGCATTCAGTGGATTCAGGATTTGGAAATCATCATTCATCCGCGGTGTGTGAACTTCATGACGGAAATCAGCAACTACACATGGGACACGGACAAATTCGGGAACAAGCTGAATGTGCCGATCGATGATTTCAACCACCTGATGGACGCCATGCGCTACGCCCTGGAGAAGTATATCACGGGCAGCAAATGGCTGATATAAATTCACAACGAAAGAAGAGTGCCGCAAATGACATTGAAAGAAATTCTGCCCCTGCTCAGCGGTGGGCTGGTGGGGCTGCTGACCCTTATCCAGATTGCCCCCATCAAGGTAAATCCCTGGTCTGCTATTCTGGAATGGCTGGGCAACCAGACGAACAAGGCCCTGCTTGCCAAAATGGAAGCATTCGAGGCGGATATGAAGGGCGTAAAGGCAGAGGTTGAAACCATACGGGACGAAAACAGGGAAATCCATGCTAAGGATTGCCGGGTCAGAATTCTGCGGTTTGCTGATGAAATATATCTGGGGCAGCTCCACAGCCATGAGCATTTCAAGCAAATACTGGGGGATATCACCCATTACGAAAAATACTGTGACGCGCACCCGGAATTTGAAAATCAGATCGCGGTTGCGGCAATTGAGCAGATCAAGGAATCCTACAATACACGGCTGCGGAAGCATGATTTCCTGAAATAGGGAGGTGAACGATATGCCCAACATAAACATTTCCGTAAAGAACAAGATTGCCGTGCAGACCAACAGAACGCTGTATGTTTGCGGCAACAGCGACTACACAGCTCTTTTTGACCTGGATGCAGAATGGAATGCTTTTGAAATAAAAACGGCACGGTTTTGCTATAACAGCCATTATTCTGATGTTGTTTTTACGGGAAATGAATGTGAAATTCCCGTCATTGCTGATACGAATGAATTTGAAATCGGCCTTTTTGCAGGAAATCTGCACACCACCACACCTGCAATGGTGCTGTGTGAAAGATCCATCCTCAGCACATCAGGCACCCCCACCAATCCGTCCCCTGATGTGTATCATCAGCTGATTGAGAAAATCAACAGCGGAATGCTCCGTGGGCCGCAGGGTGAGAAAGGCTCCACCGGCCCGCAAGGTCCCACCGGCCCCGCTGGCCCGCAGGGGGAAAAGGGCGAGAAGGGCGACCCTGGCAAGGACGCGCCGCAGATTGACGACGGGGTGGTATCGGATGCGGCCCCGTGGAGCAGCAAGAAGATCGTCGAGACGCTGTGCCCGCCCATCAGCGAGAGCGGTAACCCGGTGACCTGCGAGCCTGTAGCGGGGTATCCGCTGGGGGTGGTGGCATCGTGGGGGCCGACCCAGGCATACTATGACAGCCTTGACAACGCCGAAAGCGAAGACACCACCGTGGAATAAAAGCATAGGAAACGGAGTTGATCATCATGGCGGTTAAAACGTATCAAAAAGCGGAACGTATCCAGCTGACGGAACATTTTAATTCCCGGGAATTCCGCTGTGGCCTGGGCAGGCCCAGCAATTGCACCACGACCGGCAGCAGCTACACCCTGCGCCAGTTTATCACGGACGTGCAGCAGGCGGTTGTGGACACCACGGCTGCTATTGTAGACTATGTGTTTGAGCAGGACTGCGATGCAATTGGAGGAGGTGAGGACGCGGATGCTGAGTGAGGCCGAGATCAAAGCGTTTATAGATGCAGATTCCAAAAGCAGGCAGAAGCAATTTGCAAAGGTTGGTGTGCGGTATTATGAGGGAAATCACGATATCAGGGATTATCGGATTTTCTTCATTGACGCTGAAGGAAAGATTCAGGAAGACAAGACGAAAAGCAATATCAAGATTTCACACCCGTTTTTCCGGCTGCTGGTTGACCAACAGACCCAGTATATGCTTTCCGGTCACGGCGGCTTTGTGAAGTCCGATATCCCGGAGCTGCAAACGGAGCTCGACGCATACTTCAACGAAAACGAAAGCTTTGTTGCTGAGCTGAACGGTCTTGTTTCCGGCACGGTTGCAAAAGGCTGGGAATATATGTACGCCTACAAGGACGAAAACGACCGGACGGCGTTTCAGGTGGCGGATAGCATCGGCGTTGTGGAAGTCCGGGAGAAGGAAACTGATGACGGCTGTGCCTATGTGATCCGCTGGTTCATTGACCGGTTCGACAAGGACAACAAGGCAATTAAGCGGATTCAGGTATGGGACAGGAAACAGGCCTGGTTTTACTGTCAGGAAGGAAACGGCGGTATTGTTCCGGATGATTCCATTTCACCCAATCCCCGGCCCCACATCCTCTACCAAAAGGACGGTGACGAAAGTACCTACTATGACGATTACGGTATGATCCCGTTTTTTCGGCTGGACAACGGGAAGAAGCGCTTCAGTGGTCTGAAGACTATTAAGACCCTGATTGATGACTATGACTTGATGAATGCGGGCCTGTCCAATAACATCCAGGACACCAATGAGGCCATATACGTTGTCAAGGGCTTCCAGGGGGACAACCTAGATGAACTAATGCTGAACATCAAGGCCAAGAAGCACATTGGCGTGGATGAAGACGGCGGTATTGATATCAAGACCGTGGATATTCCCGTGGAGGCCCGGAAGACCAAAATGGAAGTGGACGAAAAGAACATTTTCCGCTTTGGCCAGGGCGTGAACACGGAGGCGCTGAAGGACACCAGCGCCACAACGTCTATTGCTATTAAGTCCGCTTATGCGAACCTTGACCTGAAGTGTGACGGCTTGCAGCCGTTCCTTCTTCAGTTCATGCGTAAACTGCTGAAGCTGGTGTTGAAGGAAATCAACGACACCCAGGGCACGGACTATGAGCAGAAGGACGTGTACTTTGACTTTGAACGTGAAATCATCACGAACGCCCAGGAGAATGCCCAGATTGACCTTGTAAAGGCCCAGGAGCAGCAGACGAAGATCACCACGCTGCTGAACACTGCTTCCCTTCTGGGGCAGGAGCTGACGGCGCAGCTTGTGTGTGAAGCCCTTGACTTGGACTATGACGATCTGAAGGATAAGCTGCCCAAGGCTGAGGAAGAACCCACAGCGGCGGCACTGACGGCTCTGGGCGGCATTCAGCCGGAAGGTGATGGGATTTGAACAAGTGGCAAATCGAAGTGCAGAAGTCCCTGCTGAAAAGCGAGGCGGAGGCCGTCAAGGCACTGGAAAGCCAGTATAAGCGGGCGCTGTCCGATATTAACCGGAAGGTCAAGGACTTTCAAGCAGAAATTGACCTGCTGGACGCTGCCATGAATCAGGACGGTTTGGACGATGCTACAAGGGTGCTGCTCCAATCACAGCGCCGGTCTAAAATCTATCAGAAGCAGTATCAGGAAGCACTAAAGGGCCAGGTCAGCGGCATTCTGGACAAGATGCAGGGGGACAACTACAGCACCATTGAAAGCTACCTGAAGGAATCCTACGAAAACGGCTATGTTGGCACTATGTACGACATAGCGAAGCAGGGAATACCGGTCATTACGCCCATAGATCAGGCGGCGGCAGTCCGGGCCATTCTGGTGGACAGCAAGGTCAGCGGCGGACTTTACAAGCGATTGGAAATTGAGGTTTCCGTGCTGAAGAAGGCCGTCACCCAGGAAATCAGCCGGGGCATTGCCACGGGGCTGGGGTACGGCGATATCGCCCGGAACATTGCCAATGCTACCAGCGCCCCATTTTTCAGAACGAAGACCATAGCCAGGACAGAGGGGCACAGAATACAGCAGACTTCCACCGCCGATGCACAGCAAGCGGCAAAGGACAAGGGTGCCGATGTGGTCAAACAGTGGGACGCTACCCTTGACGGCAAGACCAGGGAATCACACAGACGGGTTGACGGAGAAATCCGGGAGCTTGACGAAAAGTTTTCAAACGGGCTGATGTACCCGGGCGACCCTTCCGGGGGCGCTGCTGAGGTTGTCAACTGCCGCTGTACGTCCTTGACCCGTGCTAGGTGGGCACTGGATGAAGGTGAGCTGGAAGAGCTGAAGAAACGGGCGGAATTCTTCGGGCTGGACAAGACGGAGAATTTCGAAGATTTCAAGGTAAAATATTTGCAAGCCGCTGAAAATATCAATCCTGATGGGACAAACCCCATTGACACAAGCCCACAAATGGCATATATTAACAATACATACGGTGCAACCCATGCAACCGCTGTTAAATCCACTCTTCAGAACGCTGACCCGGATGTTAAAGAGGTGTGGAATAAATACCAGGGCAAGTTTAAGACTTCAGATGCGAACTACACAGGCGGGCAGGCGTTTTATTCGCCTAGTTCGGACAATGTTACATTGAACATTGCGTATGCTGCATCGGGGAGCAGCTATCAAGCCCCTTATCAGGTGCTATTCCATGAATACGGGCATATGACAGATTATCTAGCTGCGAGAGATGCGGGGTTCAGCGCCTATACCGCATTCACAGAAGTATTTGACGGAGTGGACGCAGCAGGGAAAGCCGTCTTCACATCGAACGGGGCGGGCGGACTTCTTGGAAGAACAGCAAAACAAGAGGTCAAGGACGCTATCAGTAATATCAAAAAGGCGCACAAAGTAACCCGCAAAGCGGATGCAGCGCAAATCCTGATTGATGAAATCAGACAGGGTTATTCCCTACTTGCAAGGTCTGACGTGTCGGATATGTTGGAAGGGGCCGGAATCGGCGTGAAATATCCTTTAGGTGTAGGACATGGGTTAGGCTATTGGAAGAATAGGGACAACGGCAAGGAGATTTTCGCCGAAATCTTATCCGCCGAAGCTGCAAGCCCTGAATCGTTGGCCTGTATCAAGAAATACTTCCCCGAAACATACAAGGTATTCAGAAAGATTTTGGAGGTTATCAAATAATGGAAGAAGCTTTAGAACGGTATTACCGGCACTTCCGGGAGGATTACCCGCTGATGATTGCCGGGACGAAACCTGAAAAAGAGATCATCGAAAGAATCAACCATTGCATTGAAACCAATCAGCCGGAATCTGAGCCGGACTATGACGAAAATGCCGATTATTGAAAAAGCACTGTGCAGATTTGCATGGTGCTTTTTTTACGCCTGTTTTCAGTAAGTCACACGCAACTCACACGCAAGTTGTAAGTAAATTTGTAGAAAAGTGGTTGTTTCCGAAAGTGAAATAACCACTTTTTATATTTCAAAACCCGAAAGGAGCAAACAAAAATGATCGATTTGACCCCCATTGTGAACGCCCTGATTACCCTTCTGGGGCTGCTGCTGACCACGTTCCTGATTCCCTGGATTAAGCTGAAGGTGAGCACCGAAAAGCTGGAACAGGTGAAGAAGTGGACGGCTGTCGGCGTAAAGGCAGCAGAGATGATCTACAATGAATCCGGCATGGGCGAGGCAAAGAAAAAGTATGTGCGCAAGTTCCTGGAAGCTAAGGGCTACAAACTGGACATTGACACCGTGGACGCATTGATTGAAGCCACTGTACGGGAGATGCAGCAGGAAGCCTTTGAGATCGTGGCCGTGCCAGAGCTGCCCGAAGCGGCAGAGGAAGACACCGAAGCCGAAGAGTAATATTTATTCAGCCGAAAGGGCGCTCTGGAAACAGGGCGCTTTTTCATGTCCAAAACGGTAATGACGCTTAAACTTTCCTAAATTTCCGGCGCACTTCCGGATTCAACAAAGTGTTTGCCTGTGGAGGACACCACGCTAAAAAACAGGGGCAAGGAAGGATAAACAATGGAATTTCTGAAAGAGATTTTGGGGGATGCCCTCTATGCACAGGTCGAGCAGGCCATGAACGCCTACAACGGCAATGAGGCCAACAGGGACAAGCAGGTGAAGCTGGCCAACCTGAGCACCGGCGAGTATGTGGGCAAGGGCAAATATGACGCCCTTCAGGCCCAGCTGGACGGCAAGGACACCGAACTGACCACGGCCAACAACCTGATTGCCGAACTGAAAAAGGGCACGAAGGATAATGAAGGGCTTCAGGGGAAGATTACCGAATATGAATCCCAGGTTGCCACGCTTCAGGCGGAGCTTGCGAAGACCAGGCTTGACAACGCTATCCAGCTGGCCCTGAGGGATGCCAAGGCGGTTGACCCTGACTATCTGGCTTACAAGCTGCGTGAAAAGTACAAGCCCGAAGAACTGACGCTGGACGAAAACGGCAAGGTCAAGGGCATGGACGAAAAGCTCTCCGGCCTGAAGACCCAGTTCCCCAATCAGTTCGAGACTCCCGGCACGAAGAAGATCATCGAAAACAAGCTGGAGGATGGCGAACAGGGAGAGGCAGAACCCCAGAACCTGGAAGACGCTCTGAAACTGGCCTATGGGCCGAAAAATGATTGAGAAATGAGGTAATTTATTATGGCTATGACCCTTGCAGAAATGAAAGCCGGTATGTCCGACAAGGTTTCTCAGCAGATCGTGGATATTTTTCTGCGGGAATCCGAAATCCTTCAGCTGCTGCCCTTTGACAACTGCGTTTCTCCCCAGGGCGGCAGCACGCTGACCTATTCCTACATTCAGAAGAAGCTGCCCTCTGTGGCTGCTTTTCGTGCGCTGAATGCGGAGTACACCGCTAATCAGGCAACCGTGGAAAAGAAGTCCGCAGACCTGAAAATCTTCGGCGGCAAGTTCCAGATCGACCGTGTGCTGAAGCAGGCGGAAGGCCCCTGGAACAACATGGCCTATCAGATCCGGGAAAAGGTGCTGGCAGCTATCAGCCTGTTCCACTACACCATGATCAACGGCGACGCAACCACCCGCAACACCGAGTTTGACGGTCTGGACAAGATGCTGGCCGGTACTTCCACCGAGTACAACACCGGCGCAAGTATTGACATTTCCACCATGACCCAGCTCAAGGCCAACGCCGACCAGCTGTATGAGCAGATCCAGCTGTTGATCAAGAACACCAGCGCCGACGCGCTGCTCATGAACAGCGCCATGATCACCAAGGTGCAGACCATGGCCCGAATTCTGGGCTACAAGACCGAGAGCGAAGAGGCTTTCGGCCGGAAGGTCACTTCCATGGACGGTGTGCGCTTCATGGATTTGGGCAAGCACTACACCGTTGCAAGCACTACCGTGACCGGCAACGACTGCGTAAATGCCGGTATCAGCCGCACCATTGCGGGCGGTTCTACCGCTACCACCGGACTGACGGATATCTACGCCGTCAAGTTCGATGTAAATGATGGCTTCCACGCCGCTTCCCTGACCGGCAACAGCGCTATCCGGCAGTACCTGCCCGACTTCAACGCCCCGGGTGCGGTTAAGGATGGCGAGGTAGAAATGGTGGCGGCTACCGTGCTGAAGAACACGGCACACGCCGGTGTCCTGCGGAACATCAAGATCGTCTGATAAGCGGAAAGGAGACGCAACATGGCAGCAAAGAAAGCGAAGGCCGTTACCGGCTATGAAATCAAGGTTGTGGGCAACACCGAGTTCTGCGGCGTTGGCGCTGGCGGTGTCCAGTTTGCCTATGGCAAGGCACAGATTACCGGGGGCCGCATGGTGGATTGGTTCCGGGAGCATGAGGGCTACGAAGTGACCGAGATCACGGCTGACGAAGAGGAAGTACCCACGCCCCCCGCTGAGTAAGGCGGTGCGGCTATGATTATGACCGTTACCGAACTGAAACAGTATGTAACGACTGACATTTCCAACAAGGTGCTTGAAGCCCGTCTGCAAGCGTTGGAATTGTTAGTCCGTGGGTATACCAACAACAATTTCCAGAAGCGGGCCTTCCGGACGGTTGCCGTGGCTGTAGCTGATGGGAATCAGCTGCTTGTTCCCGGAGCAGCTCCCTTCAAGGCTGGGGACACCCTAGAAATTACGGAATCGGAATTGAATTCTGGTCTGGTTACTGTTTCGGCGGTCTCTGATGGGAGCATTACGGTCATGGAAGAACTGTTTGACGAAAGCGGGGTAGTCATCACAAAGGTGGTCTACCCCGCCGATGTGAAACAGGGCGTGGCAAGAATGCTTCAGTGGCAGCTTGACAACGGGGACAAGGTTGGCGTACAGTCTGAGACCATTTCCCGGCACTCTGTTACCTATTTCAATATGGACGGGGATAATTCCAGCATGGGCTTTCCCAAGTCCCTGTTGGGATTTCTGAAGCCTTACAAGAAAGCCAGGTTCGGCCAAGGGGTGAGCGTATGAGCATCGGCGGCAATGTGTACGCTTTTATCCAGTGCAGGACTGTGGAAACCGATGAAATCGGCGCACAGGTGGGAACCTGGGTAGACGTGCAGAAGGTGCGGGGCTGGCTTGACCTGACCGGAGGGGACAGCAAGCATACCAATTACAACGCAAAGTTGCAGGAATCCACCCACGTTTTTGTGGCTGAATATGTGGCCCTGAATGATGTTGTCACCGCAGAAAATTCCCGGGCCGTCATTGCCGGAAAGCGGTATGACGTGCTGCTGATCGATGACCCCATGGAGATGCACAAGCAGCTGGAAATCTACCTGAAGTACACGGGGGGCCAGTAAATGAGCGTTGAATTCCACGATTACAGTTTGCAGGTCAAAGCGGCGCTGGATGAAAAAGCGGCGCAGTTTTTGGAAGAGGCCGCTTCCGAAGTGGAATCCGCCGCCCGCAGAAATTCCCGTGTACGGTCCGGGCAGCTAAAAGGCAGCTGGACGCACATTGTTGAAGGGAATGAAGCAACCATCGGAAGCCCGTTGCAGAATGCAATCTGGGAGGAATACGGAACCGGCGAATATGCGGCAGGTGGTGACGGCAGAAAGGGCGGCTGGGTGTACCGGGACGCTGCGGGGGACTGGCATTTTACCTTTGGCAAAAAGCCGAACCATACCCTTCAGCGGGCCTTTGAGAGCACCAAGGGCAAGATTATCAACTGTGCAAAACAAATCTTCGGGGAGCTGAGCGGATGACGGACAACACTTTGAAAGTCGTGAAAGCGGCAATGCAGGAAATGGGCCTGGAATACGCTTTCCGGCGATTTCGCAGAAAGCCTGGATACCCCTACCTTGTCGGTGATTACATGGAGACCGATTCTCTGAGCGAGGACGGCTTGCAGGAATGCACCGTCATCCTAACGGGCTTCGCCCGTGGGGCTGGTTCCGAAGCTGCCCTTGAAACGGCAAAAGGCAAAATCAGAAACTATTTCACATTGGAAGGACGGGCGTTCCCATTTGACGATGGCATTGTAGCTATCGCCTACGGGAACGCCCAACCTATTCCGACGGAGGATGCGGAACTAGACCGCATCCAAATAAATCTTACAGTCAAAGAATGGAGTGTGAGTTAATGGCTATTTTTGGCAAGTCCGGCGTTACCAACAAGACCCCGGGCAATATCGTTTTCGGCGCTGGCACGATTCACAAGGGCCTGAAGTATACGGCAGGTTCCGGCGGCGTTTCCGGTTCCTGGAACTTTGCGGAATCCCTTGTTGGCGCCACCAACGGCGGTTCCAAGGTTTCCATTGTCCCCGAAATCGCCAACATTGAAGTTGACGGTATCGGTGTGAAGTCCAAGGGCATGGCCCAGAAGACCGGCGAAACGGCCACTATGGAAATCAACTTTGCGGAGTTGACCAAGGATATTATCCAGGCGGCAACTCTGGGCCAAGCGGGCACGTCTGCGGACACCACCTATGACGTAATCGAATCCAAGACGGAGATTGCCGAGGGCGATTACTGGGAGAATATCGCCTTTGTGGGCAAGACCCTAAGCGGCAAGTATATCATTGCCATTCTGGAAAACGCCCTTTGCACGTCCGGCTTTGAGCATGAGGGCAAGAACAAGGAAGGTGCTGCGGGCAAGTACACCTTCGAAAGTTACGCCGAATTCGGCGATTCCACCGACCAGGATAAGCTGCCCTGGCATATTTACTATCCCAAGGCTTCCTGACAGCAACACAGGGCCGGGGCAACCCGGCCTTAAACCAATCTAACCAGAAAGAGGTTTTACAATGCGCGAAGAAAAAGCCTATACGCTGCGGGAAATGACTGCTGACGATGTTTTCCCCATGTTCAAGATCATTTCCGGCATTGGCCTGAAGGAATTCAAGGCGGCGTTTGAATCCGATGATGTGAAAGCCGCTATTGCTGCCATGACGGGCGAGAAAGCGGAGGGAGAGAAGCCGGACGCGGTGGCCATCGGCATCACCATTGCCGTGAACATTGCGGATGTGATTTTTTCCAACCTGCCCAAATGCAAGGCCGATATTTACAAGCTGCTGTCCGGCCTGTCCGGCATGAGTGCGAAGGATATTGCCGCCCTGCCTATGCCCGTTTTCATGAATATGGTGGTTGACACCATCAAGAAAGAGGAATTCAAGGATTTTTTCGGGGCTGCTGCAAGGCTGTTCAAGTAGGCGATATTCGCTTTATTGACCTGCTTTTCCAGCGGTATTCTGACCCGCTGCCCCTGCTTGACCGGATGATTCGTTGCGGGCGGCTTTACGAATTTATTTGCGAGGTTGTGGCCATCAAGAACGAGGAAACAGAGGAACAAGCGCTATGGGAACTTTGGCTGCATAAGGACTTTGAACAGTCATATGCAGAATTCCGGGAATCCCTGGAACCGGACAGCGCCGCGGAGACCGGCGGGGAAGACCTTGCATCGATTATTCAGCAGTCCCGGGAAATCCTGAACTTTGTACCGCCGGGGGAGCTGTAGACGGCTGCCCTTGGGCGGCTTTTTTATTTTCACAGGAAGAAGGTGAAGGGGATTGGATTTATTTACGCTGATGGGAAAGATTGCACTGGAAGGAGTGGACAAGGCACAGGCCGACCTTTCGAAAGCGTCTGAAAGCGCAAAAAAAGCGGGAACGGCCTTTGAGAGCTTCGGCCAGAACACCGAGAAGCTGACCAACGCTATTTACACCCAGCAGAACAAAATCAACCTTTTGAAGCGGAAATATCAGGATTTTTACCTGACCCAGGGTAAGAATTCAAAAGAAGCGAAAGAGTGCGCGCAGGAAATCGACCGCCTTTCCAAAGAGTTAAAGGAAAATAAGGAAGCATTGTCGGAGGCGGAGAAGGAAGCAAACAAATTTGACACTTCGCTTTCGGATGTTGCGGGAAGCGCCGAAGAGTCCAGTAACGTCATTTCCGGCGCGTTTTCCAAAATCGGGTCAATGGTCGCAACGTATTTCGCTGTTGACAGAATCGTTGCCTTCGGAAAGACCTGCGTGGAAACGGCGGCAGAGGTCAAAGCATCCAACGCGCAGTTCCAGCAGACTTTTTCCGTTGGCGGTAAAGACCTGACAAAAACGGCCAGAAGCATTCTGAACACGATCGCCGAGGAAACCGGCATTGTGGCGACACGGCTTCAGGATTCCGGAACGAAAATATACGCTTTTGCGAAATCGTCCGGCGCGGACAGCGCACAGGCTCTTGACCTGATGCAAACTGCCTTGACCGCTGCGGCTGACGCGGCGGCATACTACGATATCAGTCTGGAAGACGCAACAGAATCTTTGCAATCCTTCTTGAAGGGCAATTTTGCGAATGACGCGGCGCTGGGTGTTTCTTGTACGGAAACAACCAGAAACGCGGCTGCGATGGAGCTGTTCGGCCAGAAATACCAGGATTTGACCGAGATTCAGAAGCAGCAGACGCTTCTGAAAATGGTTACGGACGCACAGGAGCTTTCCGGTGCTATGGGGCAGGCTTCCAGAGAGGCAGACGGCTTTGAAAATGTTGTCGGAAACCTGAAGGAGACCTGGCGGCAGTTTCTGGCCGGTGTAGGCGATCCGCTTCTGAGCAGGCTGATTCCGATCATTCAGGATTTGACTACGAATTTCGACAGCTACCTCGGGGTCGTTGAGGATGTTGCCATTGCTTTGGGAACCACGCTTGCCGGAGTTGCCATTGTGAAAGCAATAAACGCTTTTGGGCAGCTTAAAACGGCGGCTGAATTGGCGTTTGCCGCAATGGGGGCCGGAAGTATTGCCGGGCCTGTAGCAATTGGGGCCGTAACGGTAGGAGCGTTGGGCCTTGCTTTCCACCATGCCAGCGAGTACGTCAAGGAATTTGATGAACAGTCGCAGGTGTCCGCAACGACCTATGAAGAGGCTGTAGCGGGGATGGAAAAGGCAAAGGCCGCAATGGATGCTTTGAATGACAGCTATTCCGGGGATAACGCCGGAACGGAGTGGTCGAAAAGTGATGATTACGCATACAGTTTGGCACAAGCCCAGTACAATAATTTCAAAAAGATTATTGAAACAGGCGCGTACACAATGGCGGAGGCGGCAGAGGCTACGGAACAGCCCGTCAGTCGGCTGCAAGAAATCACGAACAATTACACGGATTCCGTCACAAAGCTGATGGACAACGCCGTTTCCGTCTACAACCAGATTTCCCAGAATATTGACGGCTGGTTCTCCCCCTTCCAGAAGGTGGCGAAACAGGCGAAGGTCTCCCTGAAGGACATGACGGACGGGATGCAGTCCCAGATTGACTACTTCACGACCTACAACCAGAATATCCAGACCCTGACGGAAGCGGGCCTGGGCAGCTTTGCCAATCAGCTGCAATCCATGGGCGCTGACGGTGCGGCCTATGCCCAAGCGATTGTGGATGCAATGGACAAGGCGGGCGGCGCAACCTCTGAGGGCGGGCAGCAGATCGTTCAGAACCTGACCGGGCTGCAATCCCAGCTTGAAGAGAGCCGGGACGGCCTGACCCTATCCATGACTGAGGGTATCACCGACCTTGGGAACAAGCTGACAGAGCTGGGCGAACAGTTTAATTCGGAGGTTGGTGAGTGGGACAAGTCCGGGGAGGCCGGAGCGGCGGCAGCGGCTACTATGAGCGCTTTCAGGGACGCTCTTGCAGAGGGTGGAGACACGGCAGTACAGGCTATGTCTGACCTTGGCAGCAAGCTGACAAGCGCCCTGCAAGCCGCTATCGGAACCATTACCATGACCGTGAATGTGGTTGCCGGTGGCGGAGGCGGAAGCGGAGGCGGAGGCGGGGGAGACCGTGGTGGAAGCGGTTCGAATCCCGCTATGGTTGCTTTCGGCCATAAGGACGGCCTGGACTACGTGCCATACGATGAATACCCCGCACGGCTCCACAAGGGCGAAGCTGTCCTTACGGCGGCAGAGGCCAGAGCATGGAGAGCCGGAAAGCGTTCCGGGTCTGCGGACGCTGCGCCCTTGCAGCACGGCGGCAGCAGGAGCAGCAGCGGCGTGACCATCGTCCAAAACATCCAGGCTGTGCCCCAGACCCCGGCGGAAATCGCAGCGGCGACTGCGGCCTACTGGGAAATTGCGAGGTGGGCAACGTGAAAAATTTCAACAATCTTTCCAAGCTGTTCCGCTATGTGAACGATCAGGGGGACAGCGTGACCTTCGACTATGCAGGGGGCTTTTTAATCAACAAGCCCACCGGCGTTGATACCGTTACGGTGAATCTGTCCACGGCCCAGGGAATCAACCAGACCGGCGCAACCGTGCAAAGCGCAAATGTGCAGCCCCGGCCCGTGAATATCACGGGCTATCTGGTGGGGGACGCACAGGCCAAGGGCAAGGGACGGCTGCTGTCGGTCATTCGGCCCGATATCGGCGGGCGGCTGTATGCCGATGATTTGTATCTGGTTGTCCGGCCTACGGCCACGCCCACGGTGGAGGCCAAGCGCTGGGGAGCGCAGTTCCAATTCACGCTGACTGCTGCATACCCGTATTGGTGCAAGGACGATACGGCATCGGTCACCCTGGCGGGCATCAAGCCGCTGTTCAAGTTCCCGTGGAATATCTCCCGGGAGTATGCTTTCGGGCAGCTGTTTGAAACGAAATGGGTGAACGTGCCCAACCGTGGGCAGGTTCCGTGCCCCTTCACGGTGACCTTCCGGGCGAAGGACGCTGTGACGAACCCCAAGATCACCAATGCCGTGACCGGGAAATTCCTGCTTATCAACAAGGCTTTGACTGCGGGGGAACGGCTGGTGGTGCGGATCACCCACGACCGGACAACGGTGGAATCCTCTGTAGATGGGGAATGCCGGGGTGCTCTGAGCCTGTCCAGCAATCTGTTTTCGCTGAACGTTGGCGACAATGTACTGAAGCCGGAGGCAGAAACGGGCCTGCCCAACTTGCAGGTTGATATTGACTTTGCGACCGAAGTTGTGGGGGTGGCGCTGTGAGCATCGAGATTTACCCGGAGGACTTTTCCACCCGGTACGGCCTGACCCACGCGATCAGCATCACCATGACGGCATTCTACAACGATATCGGGAAGCTGATGCTGGTTGCCCCCGTTGATGACCACAATATTCAGGCCCTGAAGGTGGGGAATGTCATTTACGACACCGACCGGAAGCTGACCTATATCCTGGTCAACGTCAAAATCGACACATCCTACCGCCGCATTACGGCCAACGGCTACACGGCGGAAGCAATCCTGAATCGCCGGGTTGCGTCCCAAAAGACGAAGATCACCAACATTGAAAGCGGCGTGTATGAAGCCGTCACTGGCAACTTGCGGGGGCTGGAAAGCAGAATCCAGACGGCCCCGGTCAAGGGGCTGGAAGAAACTTACCAAGGGGATGACGAAACCACCAAGGATGTAGATGAAAGCGTTGTCTATGGCGGGCAGCTGCTGGATGAGCTGACCCCTGTCCTTGAATATGGCGAACTGGGGCGGCGAATGCTATGGGACGATACCACAAAAAAGTGGACGTTCGAGGTCTTCAGGGGGATTGACCGGACGCAGGGCATTCACAGGGTTGTTTTCTCGACTGAGCAGGGGACGGCAAAAGACCTGATTTGCAATGACGATGACAGCACCTTCTATACAACGGCGTTCGTCCGCTGGGACTGGGAGGACACCGTGCAGATGCACCTTGTGGGCACCTGCGGGGTCAGTGCCAGGGAGCTGTGGATCGATTCCAGCCTGTCCCCGGAGGGCGGGGAGGACTTCGCCGCTATGAAAAAGCGGGTGATTTCGGACGCTATGGACACCCTGAAGGAGCAGATCCGGCGGAAGAGCTTCACTGTCACGATTGACCCGGAGGACTTCGGGCGGCTGTATGACATGGGGGATATCGTTTCCTGCGTGTCCATCAGGTACGGCGTGGAGTTTAACGCACGGGTCACGGGCATCAAATACACCCTTGACGCCACAGGGGAGAAGACGGAAGTCACCCTTGGAGAACCTATTTTAACGGCATTGGAGGCGTTGAAACTGAATGGCTAATATCAAATCTTTCCCCAACAATCAGGACGTGTATGTAGGCGCTGAAACCGTCATGCGCTGGCTCCACGGGCGGACTTCCGGCGTTTTTGCGGCGGCGGAGAATGCCGCTGTAGCGGCGCTGGAAACGCCCGGCATGGCTGTCACAGTGACGGACGGCACGGGCTGGCTGACCGATGCGGGCGGGAACGGAATCGTCTGGTGGAACGACACCCTGAAAAACGATGGGGCGCTGCTTCAGCTGCCCATTGACATTGCGGATGGAGCGCTGGACAGAATCGACCGGGTCATTGTGGAATGGAAAACCACGAACTATGTTGACCTGCCGGAAATCAAGGTGCTGAAGGGCACAGCGTCCAGCACACCGGAAGCCCCCGCGCTGACCAACAACAGCACCGTCCGGCAGATCAGTCTTGCACGGGTGGCCGTAGGGGCTGGCATCACGGCGGTAACGGCAAGCATAATCACAGACGAACGGCTTGACCCGGCTGTCTGCGGGCTGGTAACGGATGGCCTATCCATCGACACCACAACTATCAATGCCCAGTACACGGCCCTGCTGGATAGTTTGGCCCAAGAGCTGGCAGCCCTGGAAGCCGGTACAGCGGTGGAGCTGAAGAAGCTGGCCTTCGCGGATACGGCGGTGCCGGTATCTGCGTGGGCCGAGGACAGCACGTATGAGGATTACCCATACCGTGCGGCTGTGACCCTGAGCGGCGTAACGGTGACGATGATTCCCGAGGTGGTGTTCGGCCTTGCTGCCATGTCGGATAACAGCTTCGCCCCCGTGGCGGAGTGCTACAATGGCGGCGTGTATATCTACGCTGCGGACGTGCCGGAATCCGCAATCACGATACCCACAATTATCTGTTGGAGGGGGGCGGCTACATGATCGGACGCACAAATGCGGGATTTGGCGGCGGTGGCGGCGGCCTACGCATCGTTTCTGGCCTTACCGAACCAGTGAAGCCGAAGGAGAATATGATCTGGGTAAAATCCGACAAGGCCGGGAAGAAGTACGTCTTTGCGGAGGCTGCGCCGGAAGCGCCTCTTGAAGGGCTGATCTGGTTCAGTGCCACGGGGGACGGGATCATCACGCAGGCCAACGTCTA
>ENA-UERC01000154-UERC01000154.1-human-gut-metagenome-genome-assembly--contig:-NODE-154-length-51348-cov-5.808898_pt1 | contig 51348 bp, 39 predicted proteins | sample MGYA00242955_ERZ507955 | MGnify/ENA primary metagenome ERZ507955 (study PRJEB26167, sample SAMN06115394) | human gut metagenome | host: Homo sapiens | place: China:Hubei | collected 2016-04-27 | study... | reverse complement strand
AGTTTCTGGACGCGCTGACGGAGGACTACACCGCCCTGTTCAAGGAGAATGTGACGCTGAAGGCCAAGCTGAAGGTGCTGGCCGAGAAGGTGGAGGAGTACCGTTCCACCGAGGAGGCCATGCGCCAGGCACTGCTGACGGCCCAGAAGATGGCCGCCAAGCTGGTGCAGGAGGCCCAGAGCGAGAAGGAGAAGATCCTGGCCGACGCGCAGGTGGAGGCCCAGGCGGAGATCCACCGGCTGGACGATGAGCGCAGGGCGGCGGAGAAGAAGCTGCAGGCCGCACAGGAGAAGACCGCGGCGTTCATTCGCCGCAGCGAGGAGCTGTGCCAGGCCCAGAGCGCCTTTTTGCAGTCTCTGCCGGAGCTGGACTTTGTGCCGGAGCAGCCGGAGGTCCCTGCTGCCGCGCCCCAGGCCGATGTGGTGTCCGCCATCGAGCAGGATATCCTCAGCAAGTACATCGACGCGCCGGAGGAGAAGGGCGCCGGGAGCGCCGTCACCGACGAGCCCACCATCAAGCTGCCGCCGGTGGACGGCAGCGCCATCCCCAGCGATTTCCGGCTGAGTCTGGACGAGCTGAAGTTTGGCCGCAATTACACCGGCGAATAAGACAGAAAAAGCGGCCTACGGCCGCTTTTTTACCCAAAAGGAGAAAAATCCATGAACCAGAAACCCATCATCGCCTTGCTGTACGACTTTGACAAGACCCTGTGCACCACCGACATGGAGGATTATTCCTTTATCCCCAGTCTGGGCTATACACCGGCGCAATTCTGGCAGAAGGCCAACAATTTCGGCTGGGAGAACCAGATGGACGGCCTGCTGGCCTATATGTACACCATGATCGAGGAGTGCCGGGCCCAGGGCAAAACCCTGAACCGGGACTATCTGGTGCAGTGCGGCAAGGCCATCGAGCTGTTTCCCGGCGTGCGGGAGTGGTTCGACCGGATCGATGCCTTTGGCGACAGTCTGGGCGTGACGGTGGAGCACTACGTGCTGTCCTCCGGATTGAAGGAGATCATCGAGGGCAGCGGCATTGCCCATCACTTCAAGAAAATTTACGCCTGCGAGTTTTACTATCGGGACGGTGCGGCCTGCTGGCCCAAGCTGGACGTCAACTTCACCAACAAGACCCAGTTTGTGTACCGCATCAACAAGGGCGTGCTGGAGGTCAGCGAGGATAAGAAGCTGAACGACTCCATGCCCGACGACAGCAAGCGGATCCCCTTTACCAACATGATCTACGTGGGCGACGGCCTTTCTGACGTGCCCTGCATGAAGATGATGCGCTCCTACGGCGGCCAGGCTATCGCCGTGTATCAGGAATCCAACCGTACCGGCGTGGAGGAGCTGCTGGCAAGGGGGCGGGTGGATTTTATCTTCCCCGCCGACTACCGGGCGGGAACGGCGCTGGATATCACGGTGCAGAACATCATCCGCAAAATGGCCATCTGCGACGCACTGACGGCGGAGAACGCCGCCCAGATGCGCTCCATCGGGCAGGTGGAGCTGGCGTATCAGGAGACGCTGTTTTAGTTGCGAAAAATCTTGCGATTTTTCCGCAGTAGAGATTGCGGCCGCTGTGCCGTGGAGCGAAGCGAAACAAGTGCCCTTGGGGTACGCGCGTCCTGATAATGCTGTAGAATCCAGATGGCCGCTACGGCGGCATAGCCGCCGAGATCGGCACTAAAAATATGCCACTGGCATACTTTCTTAACGTGCCGACGTCAGAAAAATAATTTGATTTTTTCGCAGCGTTCGCGCCGCGAACTCTGCGAGACTTATACACAAAAAAGGGAAGCCCGGTCATGCGACCGGGCTTCCCTTTTTGTACAATTACCGCTGCTTCTTGTTCATCATGAGCAGCAGCACCACAATGGCGATGACGGCCACGGCGGCCAGCACGATCAGCAGGGGGATGTTGCTGGTGTCGCCGGTCAGAGCAGGGGTGACGCCCCATGCGGGGACGACGGTCAGTGCGCACAACGCGGTGCACAGCAGTGCGGAAACAAAATGCTTCATGAAACTCTCCTCTTTTCCCGAAAGGTTTCTGTTTACAGATAGTTCAAGGGGTTGACAAACGTACCGTTGATTAGGATACCGAAATGACAGTGGTTGCCGCTGGACACACCGGTGGAGCCCATGCGGGCGATCTGCTGTCCCTTATAGACATGCTCGCCCACTGAGACGACCAGCGAACTATTATGACCGTAATAGGTCTGATAGCCGTTGCCATGGTCAATGATGACCAGATAGCCATAACCGCCCCGCCAACCGGAATAGGTAACGGTGCCGCCGTCGGAGGCATAGATCGGCGTACCGTAGCTGTTGGCGATGTCGATAGCCTCGTGATAGGTGCTGGCGCCCTTGATGCCGGTGTTGCGGCGTCCGAAGTAAGAGGTGATGGTGCCGTTGCAGGGCCAGCGGAAGCTGCCGGTGGGGAACCAGGTGGGACGGGGGATCGTACCGCGGGCCTGGGTCTCGGTGACGGGATCGCTGAGGGTGACAGAGGCCACGATCTGACGGGCCGTCTCCTCGCCGTTGATGTAGGTGACGTTGGCGGTCACATCCGCCTTGCCGAACGTACCGGCGGACAGCACCTTATAGTCGCCCTGATACATGGTATTGTCGTCCTGATACTCCACCTCGTAGGGAATGTCCTGAACGTAGTTCTGCCGCTCCACATTCACGATGGTCAGGTAGGGGACGGCGTTGGAGATGGTCAGCACATCGCCCACCCGCAGCAGCTTGGGATCATAGCCGGGGTTCATGTCCAGCAGATCGTCCACCGACATGCCGTACAGCTCGGCGATGTAGTAATAGCTGTCACCGGCCTGCACGGTATACGTGACCTCGCCGGCCTTGGTGGCGTTGAGGATCTCGGCAATGTTGCCCAGATTCATCACCAGCGACGCGTCCACGTACTCCTGCTTGATCTCAACATTTTCCACGAAGTAGGAATCCACCGTGTTGGCGGTGATATAGCCCTTCTTCAGCTGATCCAGCAGCTCGTCCAGCGCGCCGGGGAAGGTGGTGGCGGCTACAGGCTCGCCGTCGATGTACAGCGCGTAGGCGTATTCCACCATGCCCAGCTCGTCAGAGAGGTTGTCCGTGAATTCCTCGCGGCTCTCCACCGACTGGCGGCGGACAACGCCCACCTGCGTGTCCAGCTTGTCCATGTCCACGGTGTAGCTTTCGTCACCCAGCGTTTCGCGGGTGATATTTTCCAGATCGTCCACCACGGCGTTAACGGTGCGGATGCCCGATACGGTGCCAAGGTCGTTGCCGTCATAGGCGGCGGTGGTGCCGATGGTGTAAAGGGAAAGCAGTGCGCACACCGCCACCACCACCAGCGCGCCGCTGAGGAAGGCCACGGGATGAGTCTTTACCTTATCCACCTGCTTCTGGAAGGCGTGGGCCGCGTCGATATGCTTGCGGCGGCGCAAGGTCAGGCGCTCATGGATGGCGGAGGTCACGCGGGGGATGCTACCTGCCACATAGAGGCAGAACTGGGCGATGCCGTAATCCGATTCCGGGAATTTCCGGTGGCGGCTGGCGTTCTTCTGGTGCCGCATGTCCCGCCGCAGCGAGGTCATGAACGACCGGATCCGCTGCCGCAGCTTGTCGATCCAGCCGGAGATATCCGCCCGTTGGTGGTGGCCATGCTCCTCGACCAGATAGAAGTGCCACTCCTTCAAATTATCGACCCACAGGTTCCACAGGGAGGAGGGGGATCTGTTATTATTGTCCGGCTCCTTGTCCTGCGGGGGTATGGGGGGTATTTGGGTTTGTTTCATGGGATACTCACCTGAAAGTTCTTAAATTTCTCCAAAAGCTATCATACTCTGTTCCCGGCGCAGCGTCAAGTGAACATTGTATGAACAAGTGTTTTCAAAAATATCCAATTCGCCCTCAATACCGCTGATCCAGCTCGCGGATCAGGGCGGCGATCGCCCCATGACGGGCGTCCGGCAGGATATGGATACCGGGCACCTGACGCACCGATTCAATGGCGTTTTCCGGGGCAAAGGGGATGGCGGAGAGAGCCAGCATCCCCAGATCATTGGCGTGGTCGCCCACGCAGTAGACGTTTTCCATAGAGACGCCCAGCCGCCGGGCCAGACGCTGCACCATCTCGCCCTTGCTGGCGCCCTTGGCGGTCAGCTCCAGCAGGTAGACGCTGCTGGGTACGATCTCATACTGGGAAGCCCAGGGCTGGGCGCTGACATAGCGGCACAGGCCGTCCAGCTTCTCCGGCACGATCTCAAACAGGGCCTTGCTGATGGGAGAGGGCGCCTGATCGACGGAGTCCAGCAGAGAGGTGGGCTCGTGTGTCAGATGAAGGTGCGCCTCGGTCAGTTCATTGGCGTGGACGGCGAAAATGGCGTTGTCATCGTGGTACAGCTCCACTGCCGCCTCCGGCCACGCGTCCAGCACCTGCGTGATATGGGGCCGCACCGTGTCCGGCAGAAAGGCTGTGTACAGGTATTCGTTTTTCTGGAAGTCGTAAATGGCCGCGCCGTTGAACAGAATGGTGGGGCCGTTCATGGGCAGACCTTGCCGCACTCCGTTGAAGGAGGGCAGCGCACGGCCCGTGGCGATGGAAAACGTGCCGCCCTGAGCCATGAAATACTCGATGGCTTCCCGGTTTTCCGGCAGCAGCTCCGGCATGGGCTCCAGTCCCTTCAGGGCGTTTTCCGTGTAGATGAGGGTGTTGTCAAAATCGCTGGCGATCAGTACGCCGGTAAACTTTCCCATAGCACTTATGCCTCGCTTGCCTCGCTGCCGGGCGTGCCGCCGATCTTGCCGCCGCCGTGGCGGCGTCCGCCTCTGCGGCGGGGACGGCGCTGGCCGCCCTCACCCCCCTGACGGGGCGCGGACTCCCGTGCCGGAGCGGACTTGGGTGCGGGTGCGTTGTTGGGCTCTGCTGCGGGCTTGCCTGACGGCGCATTGCCGCGGCCGCCCCGGCCACGGGATCTGCGGCGGCGCTGGCCGCCTTCGCCCTCGCGGCGAGGTGCTTCGCCGTCCTTTTCGGAGGCAGGAACTGGCGGCTGGGGCTTGGCCGGTTTATTGGTGGGCTTTTCCTTCTTGGGCTCCACCTGCTGCGGTGCTGCCGTCTCGGCAGGCGCGGCGGCCTTGCCGCTGCCGCCCCGGCGGCGTCCGCCGCGGCTGCGGCGGCGGGAGGGTCGTGCTTCTGCCGTGTCGCCGTCGGCAGAGGTATCCGTGCCGTAATCGGCAAACAGGTTGGGGATCAGCATTTCCTCGGCGGCTACCGGCTCCACGTAGCGCTCCGGCCGCTCCTTGGGGACGGCAATGCCCTCGCGGCTGCCCTTGCCGTTGCGCAGTACGCACACCTCGCAGTTGTGATAGCAGCGGGGCGCGTCGGGCCGCTCGTCCAGACGGACATTCACCGTCTCTTTCAGTACGTTGATATCGCTGACGTTGCCGGGGCCGTCCGGCGTTACCACGAAGGACTCCGCCTTGGGCATCCGCTTAATGGCATCCTCGTAGGCGTCCTGCTCGTATTTCAGGCAGCACATCAGCCGTCCGCAGGTGCCGGAGATCTTGGTGGGGTTCAGACTCAGGTTCTGGGTTTTGGCCATCTTGATGGACACGGGGACGAACTCGTCCATGTAGGACGCGCAGCAGAAGGGCCGTCCGCAGATGCCCAGACCGCCCAGCATCTTGGCCTCGTCCCGCACGCCGATCTGCCGCAGCTCGATACGGGAGCGGAACACGCCAGCCAGATCCTTTACCAGCTCGCGGAAGTCCACGCGGCCGTCGGCGGTGAAGAAGAACAGGATCTTGCTGCCGTCAAAGCTGCATTCCACCCGCACCAGTTTCATCTCCAGTCCGTGCTGGAGGATCTTCTTCTGGCAGATATCAAAGGCGTCCTTTTCCCGGCTGCGGTTATAGGCCGCCGTGTGGCGGTCGTTGTCGGTGGCGATGCGCAGCACGGGACGCAGCGGCTTCACCACCGCCTCGTCGGCCACGTCGTGGTTGCCCTCCACGCACTGGGCAAATTCCGCGCCCTGCGCGGTCTCCACCACCACGTCGTCGCCGGGGTGTACCGTCAGCTCGCGGGGGTCAAAATAGTAGGTTTTGCTGCCGCTGCGAAAACGGACAGAGATCACAGTTGCCATATCAGGTATACCTTCCTTTCTGAAGGGAAAAAATCACAGTGTCAGAATACCGGCCAGCTCCGCGTTCAGCGCGCCCAGCACATGGCCCACGCCTACGTTGTACTGGCACTCGCTGCAGTAGCGGCGAAAGAGGTCGGTCAGCGCCTGAAGCTGCCGCCGGTCAAAGACGCTCCGCAGGGCTTCCGCGCCTTCGCCGCAGCCGCCGCTCCGTCCGCAGACGGCCAGCAGTGCGTCGGCGGACGCCTGCCACGCGCCCTCCATCATGGCCAGCAGCTGCTCCCGCTTCATGCGGCGGTTCTCCAGCCCTGTCAGGTGGGCGGCCAGCGCCAGCGGATCGCGCCGGGCCAGCACGCGGCACAGCTCTGCCGCCGCTTCGTTTTCTTCAAGGGCCGCGTCCTGTCCCTCCAGCCGCAGCTCCACACAGCGGGAGCGGATGGTGGGCAGCAGCGCGTGCAGCGTGTCGGCGCAGAATACGAAGGCGGCGTAGGCCGGACCCTCCTCCACGATTTTCAGCAGCACGTTCTGATCCCGCTCGTTCAGCTGGGCACAGTCGGTGAACAGATAGACCTTCCGCTCGCCCTCGTTGGGCCGGATGTAGACATCCTGCCGCAGCGCCCGGATGGTATCCACCGCCAGCTCCTTGCGGTCGTCGTCCCGCACCTCCGTCACGTCGGGATGGATGCCCTCCATCACCTTACGGCAGGCATTACATTGCAGGCAGGGACGCTGCCCCTCACTGCGGCACAAGTGCGCCGCGGCGATATAGCGGGCCGGAGACAGCTTGTCCCCCTCGCCGGTCAGGATCACCGCGTGGCTCAGCTGACCGCGGTTCGCCGCCGCGCGAACGGCGCCGGCCCATGTGCTGTTGTAGTCTGCCGCCTGTGCCATCGTGCCCTCCGCAGCCGGTAAAATGATACCGCTTTTTCACAAATTTATAATAGTATACCATAAAATAAGGGGATACCGCAAGTCCTGACAGTGGATTCTGCAAAAAAGATTGTTCCATTTTGGATATTTGTAAGAAAAACGGGGAAATAAACGGAAAATATACTTGCTTTTATGGGAAAAGCTGGTTATAATAAAGCGGTTGAAGGGGTACATTTAACAAAAAAGAAGCAAAAGTCCCCAAAATAACCAAAAATTCCGGAAAATGAAGATATTTTTTTGTGATATGGAGGATATGTAAATGAGCAAAAAGTATTGCTATCTGTTCACCGAGGGCAACGCCAAGATGCGTGAGCTGCTGGGTGGCAAGGGCGCCAACCTGGCTGAGATGACCAACATCGGTCTGCCCGTGCCTCAGGGCTTTACCATCACCACCGAGGCCTGCACCCAGTACTATGAGGACGGCCGCCAGATCAACGACGAGATCATGGCCGAGATCATGGAATATATTGAGAAGATGGAAAAGATCACCGGCAAGAAGTTCGGCGATCACGAGAATCCCCTGCTGGTCTCCGTGCGCTCCGGCGCCCGCGCCTCCATGCCCGGCATGATGGACACCATCCTGAATCTGGGTCTGAACGAGGACGTGGTGGCCGTCATCGCCGCCAAGTCCAACAACCCCCGCTGGGCATGGGACTGCTATCGCCGCTTTATCCAGATGTATTCCGACGTGGTCATGGAGGTGGGCAAGAAGTACTTCGAGCAGCTCATCGACGCCATGAAGGAGAAGAAGGGCGTGACCCAGGACGTGGAGCTGGACGCCAACGACCTGAAGGAGCTGGCCATGCAGTTCAAGGCCGAGTATAAGGCCAAAATCGGCGAGGACTTCCCCACCGACCCCAAGGAGCAGCTGATCGGCGCCATCAAGGCCGTGTTCCGTTCCTGGGACAACCCCCGCGCCAACGTGTACCGCCGCGACAACGATATCCCCTACTCCTGGGGTACTGCCGTCAACGTCCAGTCTATGGCCTTCGGCAACATGGGCGACGACTGCGGCACCGGCGTTGCCTTTACCCGTGACCCCGCCACCGGCGCCAAGAAGCTGATGGGCGAGTTCCTGACCAACGCCCAGGGCGAGGACGTGGTGGCCGGTGTCCGTACCCCCATGCCCATCGCCGAGATGGCCGAGAAGTTCCCCGAGGCCTACGACGAGTTCGTGAAGGTCTGCGGCATTCTGGAGGATCACTACCGCGACATGCAGGACATGGAGTTCACCGTGGAGCACGGCAAGCTGTATATGCTGCAGTGCCGCAACGGCAAGCGTACCGCTCCCGCCGCCCTGAAGATCGCCTGCGATCTGGTGGACGAGGGCATGATCTCCGAGCAGCAGGCCGTTGCCATGATCGATCCCCGCAATCTGGACACCCTGCTGCACCCCCAGTTCGACCCCAAGGCCCTGAAGGCCACCACCCCCGTGGGCAAGGCTCTGCCCGCCTCTCCCGGCGCTGCCTGCGGCAAGATCGTGTATACCGCCGAGGATGCCAAGGCATGGGCGGAGCGTGGCGAGAAGGTGGTTCTGGTTCGTCTGGAGACCTCTCCTGAGGATATCGAGGGCATGAAGGCCGCCCAGGGCATCCTGACCGTTCGCGGCGGTATGACCTCCCACGCCGCCGTTGTGGCCCGTGGTATGGGCAAGTGCTGCGTCTCCGGCTGCGGCGCCATCAACATGGACGAGGCCAACAAGCAGTTCACTCTGGCCGGTAAGACTTATCACGAGGGCGACTGGCTGAGCCTGGACGGCTCCACCGGCAACATCTATGACGGCGCTATGCCTACCGTGGACGCCAGCGTGGGCGGCGACTTCGGCCGCATCATGAGCTGGGCCGACAAGTATCGCCGCCTGAAGGTCCGCACCAACGCCGACACCCCCCACGACGCCGCCAAGGCCCGTGAGCTGGGCGCCGAGGGTATCGGCCTGTGCCGTACCGAGCATATGTTCTTCGAGGGTGACCGTATCGCCGCCATCCGTGAGATGATCTGCTCCGACACCGTGGAGCAGCGTGAGAAGGCGCTGGCCAAGCTGCTGCCCATGCAGCAGGGCGACTTCGAGGGTATCTACGAGGCCATGGAAGGCTGCCCTGTCACCATCCGTTTCCTGGATCCCCCTCTGCACGAGTTCGTTCCCACCGAGGAGGCCGACATCGAGCTGCTGGCCAAGGATATGAACAAGTCCGTGGCCGAGATCAAGGCCATCATCGCCTCCCTGCATGAGTTCAACCCCATGATGGGCCACCGCGGCTGCCGTCTGGCCGTCACCTTCCCCGAGATCGCCGTGATGCAGACCCGTGCCGTTATCCGCGCCGCCATCAACGTGCAGAAGAAGCACCCCGAGTGGAAGATGGAGCCTGAGATCATGATCCCGCTGGTGGGCGAGGTCAAGGAGTTGAAGTACGTCAAGGATGTGGTGGTCAAGACCGCTGACGAGGAGCTGGCCGCCGCCGGTATGAAGATGAAGTATCTAGTGGGCACCATGATCGAGATCCCCCGCGCTGCCCTGACCGCCGATCAGATCGCCACCGAGGCCGAGTTCTTCTCCTTCGGTACCAACGACCTGACCCAGATGACCTTCGGCTTCAGCCGTGACGACGCCGGTAAGTTCCTGGGCGCCTACTACGACAAGAAGATCTACGAGAGCGATCCCTTTGCCAAGCTGGATCAGACCGGCGTCGGCAAGCTGGTGGATATGGCCTGCAAGATGGGCCGCGCTACCCGTCCCGATATCCATCTGGGCATCTGCGGCGAGCACGGCGGCGATCCCTCCTCCGTGGAGTTCTGCCACAAGGTGGGTCTGGACTATGTGTCCTGCTCCCCCTTCCGTGTGCCCATCGCCCGTCTGGCCGCCGCACAGGCTGCCATCAAGGACGCGCAGTAATCGCAGCGAAACAAAAAGAGTCCGAGTGTACCGCACTCGGGCTCTTTTTTTTACAGGCATCGCCCATCTCCCCTGTAAAGGACCCGCTGAGCGTCCCGCCGGTGGCGGGGCACTTGTGTTTTTCCCGCCGCCGTGGTAGGATAGGGGCAAAACCGGACATCCCGTGATAAGAGGAACGATCCATAACCGTCCATGAATTCGGTGACAGAGCCGACCCCGTGCTACTGCTGCTGTATATGAGACTGCCGTGATACGGCGGCAAACGAGAGGAGCTGACCGCCCATGATCCGCATCAGAAGCGGCGATACCGTGACGGAGCTGGCCTGGACCGGTGAGAATATCCCCGCCGCCCGCCTGCTGGCCCAGGCGGGGCTGTACCCCGACTATCCCTGCGGCGGGCAGGGCCGCTGCGGCAAGTGCCGCGTGCTGGCCCACGGTGACCTGTCCCCCGCCGCGCCGGAGGAACTGGCCCAGCTGCCACCCCGGGAGCTGGCCCGGGGTGTGCGTCTTGCCTGCCTTGCCCGGATCTGCGGCCCCGACGCGGAGCTGACCCTCCCGCGGGAGGACGGTCTGCTGGTGGAGACCGGCGGCTCCCTGCACCGGCTGGAATGGGACCCGTGGGCCGCCGCTCTGGGCATCTGCGTGGACATCGGCACCACTACCGTGGCCGCTTACCTGTGGGATCTGGACCGCCGCTGCCGCTTGGGCGTGACCTCCTGCAAAAACCCGCAGGAGCGGTTCGGCGCGGACGTGGTGTCCCGTCTGGACGCCTCGCTGGCGGGTCAGGGCGACGCCCTGCGCGCCTGCATTGTCCGGTGTCTCAGCGACCTGGCCTATCAGCTGTGCCGACAGGCAGGCCGCCCCGTGTCCGATGTGGGCGGCGCGGTCATCACCGGCAACACCGCCATGCTGTACCTGCTGCGGGGCTACGATGTCCGCGACATTGCCCTTGCACCCTTTCAGGCGCGGCATCTGTTCGGCGAATCTGTCCCCGCGCGGGAGCTGGGCCTTGACTGGGGCGCGGACTGTCAGGTGTACCTGCCTCCCTGCCTGTCGGCCTACGTGGGCGCGGACATCACCTGCGGCCTGCTGGCCTGCGATATTCTCCACGCCAGCAGCCCCGCCCTGCTGGCGGACGTGGGCACCAATGGCGAGATGGCCCTTCTGTCGGACGGAACCATCTACTGCTGCGCCACGGCGGCGGGTCCCGCCTTTGAGGGCGTGGGCATCTCCTGCGGCAGCGCCGCCGTCACCGGCGCCATTGACGCTGTGACTGTGGAAAACAATGCCCTGCGCTGTCACGTCATCGGCGGCGGCACGGCCCGCAGCCTGTGCGGCTCCGGCCTGTTGGATGCCGTGGCCGCCCTGCGGCGGCTGGAGCTGGTGGAGGACAGCGGCTACATGGAGGACGACAGCCTGCCCCTGAGCGGCAGCGTGTCCCTGCTGCGGCGGGACATCCGGTCGTTCCAGCTGGCCAAGGCCGCCGTCTGTGCCGGTGTGGACACCCTGCTCCGCGCCGCGGGCCGCGCTGCCTCGGAGGTGGAGACGGTCTGGCTGGCCGGCGGCTTCGGCTGTAAGCTGTCGCCGGCCAGCGCCGGCGCCGTGGGCCTGCTGCCCCGCCAGCTGATCTCTGCCGTCCGGCCCTCCGGCAACACGGCGGCCATGGGCGCGGCGCTGCTGCTGTGCTCCCGCCGGTTCGAAGCGGAGACGGTGTCCATCGCCGCCGCTGCCCGGCTGGTGGACCTCTCCGCCTCCCCTGTGTTTCAGCAGCGCTTTGTGGAGGATATGACCCTTTCGGAGGTGACATCATGACGGCGCTTTTGGACATGGCCCGCGCCGCGGGCTTTGAGGCGGCGGCCCCCCTGCGGGCGGAGCAGCTGGTTTTCCGGCCGGAGGTGCGGGAGATGTGCCGCGCCGACCGCTGCCGCAGCTATGGCAGAAACTGGTGCTGCCCCCCTGCCTGCCCCTCACTGGAGGACATGGCCCGCCGCATGGCGGACTACGGCGACGGTGTGCTGGTGGAGACGGTGGGCACCATGGCCGATGACTTCGACTACGAGGCCATGATGGGCGCGGAAAAACGCCACAAGGAACGGTTCACCGCTCTGACCCGCACGCTGGCGGAGCGGTATGGCCGCGACGCGGTGCTGCCCATGGGCGCGGGGACCTGCCGCCGCTGCGCCGTCTGCACCTATCCCGACGCGCCCTGCCGCTTTCCGGCGGAGCGCATCACGTCCATGGAGGCATACGGCCTGCTGGTGAGTCAGGTGTGTGAGTCCTGCGGCGCGGTGTATTACCACGGCCCCCGTACCATCACCTACGTCAGCTGCGTGTTTCTGCGGCGGTGAATAGAGATACAGGAGAGAGCCCCGGCGAAAATCGGGGCCCTCTCCTGTTGTGCTTCCTATGCCTGCACCCTCCCGACAGACCCTCCGCGTGGGCGCGGGTCACTTTTGGCCGCAGCGGCCCGCTGCACAGACTCTCTCTCTCTGTGCCTCCGGCGGCCCCATTTCTTTCAGCAGCGAAAGAAAAGTGGGAAAGAACGCCGCCAAAAACCAATGGTTTTTGGAATTCCTTTCGTCCGATCACAGCCACGCCGCAAAAAGGCCCACGCCGAATCGCTCCTGCCCCTATCCCCGCTGCCGCTTCCACGTGCCGCGGGAAAATGCCGTATCCTACCGCCGTGGAACAGTGTACCTCCGCGTGGTACGTAGGAGCGGCAGCGATAAGAGGACTGCACGCGATTCGTTGTACGGCGATGTTCGGCAATTTAAGTCGCGCGTGGTACGCGGCGGCGGTTTTCAGCGCACCCCAGCCGCGCAGGAAGTCTTGAAACCTGCGGTTTCAAGCAGCGTTTTTGGTCACTTTTGGGGCTGCGGCCAAAAGTGACCCGCGTCCGCGGGCGCGGAGCATTCCTTTGAAAATAACCGGAAAAGAGCAATAGCATAAAAAACAGCAGAATATCACGACAAAACAGTAGAATATCACGACAAAACAGCAGAATATTACCACCAAAAAACGACAAGGAGGGGAGAGCGATGGAAGGATTCATCCGGCAGCTGCTGACGCTGCCGCAGGTGCAGGAGCTGACAGCGGGCATCAATGGCCGCGAAAAGCACAGCGTGGTGACGGGGCTCTCTCCTGTGCAGCGGGCGGCCGTCGCGGCGGCTGCGGCGGAGCAGACCGGCAGGCCGCTGCTGATGCTGTGCGCCGATGAGCAGGAGTGCGCCCGACAGGCCGCCGATCTGCGGGCCCTTACCGGTCAGGAGCCGGTGGTGCTGCCGGCTCGGGAATGGCAGCTGCGGCCTGCGGCGGCGTACAGCCGCCAGTGGGAGTACCGGCGGCTGTGGGCTCTGTACCGGCTGGCGCAGGAAGCGCCCCGCGTAATGGTGGCCACGGCGGCGGCCATGGCCCAGCTATGCGTGCCGCCGGAGGTGCTGCGGCAGACCGCCTTCACGCTGGAGGTGGGGCGGCAGTATGACGTGACGGCGCTGACGGCACAGCTCACCGCCGCGGGCTACGTGCGCTCCCAGCAGGTGGAGGGCGCGGGGCAGTTTGCCCTGCGGGGCGGTATTCTGGACATCTTCTCACCGGGGCCGGAGCGGCCGGTGCGCTGTGAGTTCTTCGACGACGAGCTGGACAGCATGGGCGACTTCGACGTGTCCACCCAGCGCCGCGTGGAGAACCGGCAGACGTTTACGGTGCTGCCGGCGGGAGAGGTGCTGCCGTTCCATGATGCGGACACGGCGGAGAGCGCCGCCCGGCGGATGGACGCGGCGGTCAAGCGGCTGGCGAAGAAGGAGAGCGCCGCGGCTCTGCGGCAGCGGCTGGAGGAGGACGCGGCGGCGCTGCGGCAGGGGGTGACGCCCCCGGGCGGCGACCGGTACCTGGCGGCGGTGTATCCCGATGCGGCCACGGCCTTCGACTATCTGCCGGAGGACTGCCTGATCTGCGTCAGTGAGGCGGGACGGGTACAGGAGGCGCTGAAAGCCTTTGTGTGGCAGGTGAAGCAGGACGTGACGGCGTCCATGGAGGCGGGGCTGATGGCCGGCGCCTTCGGGCGGCTGACGCTGACGGAGAACGAGACGGCGGCGGAGCTGGAAAAATTTCCCGTGTGCCAGATGGAGAGCCTGCCCACCAGCCGGTATCTGACGGCGCCGCAGCTGCTGCTGGACATCCCTGCCAAGCAGCTGGCCAGCTATGGCGGCAGTCTGGAGACGGCGGCGGCAGACATCGTACACTATCTCACCACGGGCTACGGCGTGCTGGTGCTGTGCGGCGGCGAGGTGCGGGCGCGGAACATGCAGCAGCTGCTGCGGGAGAAGAAGATCCCCGCGGCGCTGGCGCTGGACGGCGCAGCCGTGCCTCAGCGGGGGCAGGTATGCATCACCGTGGGCGCTCTCAGCGCGGGCAGCGAGTGGCCGGCGCTGAAGCTGGCGGTGCTGACGGAGGGACAGCTGACCCAGGCCCTGTCCGGCAGCCGGAAAAAGCCCCGTGCCGCCAAGGCGGACAACCGGCAGAAGCTCCAGTCCTACACCGATCTGACGGTGGGGGATCTGGTGGTACACGCGCACCACGGCATCGGCCGGTTCGCCGGTATGATCCGGCTGCCGGTGGACGGTATCGAGAAGGACTATATCAAAATCAACTATGCAGGCAGCGACTGCCTGTATGTGCCGGCCACATCGCTGGATCTGGTGAGCAAGTACATCGGCGGCGGCGACGAGGCGGCGGAAAAGACCAGACTGAACAAGCTGTCCGGCGACCAGTGGGCCAAGACCACGCGGCGGGCCAAGGCGGCGGCCAAAGATCTGGCGGAGGGACTCATCAAGCTCTACGCCCAGCGGCAGCGGCAGGCGGGCTTCGCGTTTTCACCGGACTCCCCGTGGCAGCAGGAGTTTGAGGACTCGTTTCCCTACACGGAGACGGAGGACCAGCTGGCGGCTATCTGCGACATCAAGCGGGATATGGAGAAGCCGTCGCCCATGGACCGGCTGCTGTGCGGCGACGTGGGCTACGGCAAGACGGAGGTGGCGCTGCGGGCGGCCATGAAGTGCATTCTGGACGGCAAGCAGGCGGCCATTCTGGTGCCCACCACCGTGCTGGCCCAGCAGCACTATGCCACGGCTATCGACCGGTTCCGCGCCTTCCCCGTGACGGTGGAGGTGCTGTCCCGCTTCCGGACGCCGGCACAGGTGAAGGACGTGCTGGCCAGGGTGAAGGAGGGCAGGGTGGACCTGCTCATCGGCACCCACAAGCTGCTGGCTAAAAATGTGGAATTCAAGGACCTGGGGCTGCTGATCATCGACGAGGAGCAGCGCTTCGGCGTGACCCACAAGGAAAAGCTGCGGGAACGGGCGCGGCAGGTGGATACGCTGACGCTGTCCGCCACGCCCATTCCCCGCACGCTGAACATGGCGCTCAGCGGTATCCGGGACATGAGCACCATCGAGCAGCCGCCGCAGGACCGGCAGCCGGTGCAGACCTACGTGCTGGAGCACGACTGGGGCATTCTGAGCGAGGCCATCCGGCGGGAGCTGGACCGCGGCGGGCAGGTATACTACCTGCACAACCGCGTGGAGAGCATCGACTCCACCGCCTCCCGCCTGCGGCAGCTGCTGGGAGACGGCGTGGTGGTGGAGACGGCCCACGGCAAGATGGCCGAGGGCGAGCTGAGCCGCGTCATGGGGCGCATGGCCCAGGGCGACATCCAGGTGCTGGTGTGTACCACCATCATTGAGACGGGCATCGATATCCCCAACGTCAATACCCTTATCATCGAGGACGCGGACCGCATGGGGCTCAGCCAGCTCCATCAGATCCGCGGGCGCATCGGGCGGTCCAACCGCCGGGCCTACGCCTATCTGACGTTCCGCGTGGGGAAGGTACTGACGGAGGTGGCCGCCAAGCGGCTCACCGCCATACGGGAATATGTGGAGTTCGGCTCCGGCTTCAAGATCGCCATGCGGGATCTGGAGATCCGCGGCGCAGGCAATCTGCTGGGACCGGAGCAGTCGGGGTACATGATGTCCGTGGGCTACGACATGTACCTGAAGCTGCTGAACGACGCGGTGCTGGAGCAGCAGGGGCGCGGCGCGGAGGTGCGGACGGAGTGCTCCGCCGACCTGACGGTGCCGGCCTACATCCCCGAGGGGTACGTGCCCGCCGCCGAGCAGCGGATGGATCTGTACCGCCGTATCGCCGCCCTGCGGACACCGGCGGACGAGGCTGATCTGATGGACGAGCTGCTGGACCGCTACGGCGATGTGCCCAAGCCGGTGACGGCGCTGCTGAACGTGGCCATGCTGCGCGCGGCGGCCATGGAGACGGGTATCACCGATATCACCCAGAAGGGGCGGCAGCTGATCTTCAGCTTCGACATGCGCATCGAGCCGGCGGCGCTGCTGGCGGTGTGCGGCATGGCGGGCTATCGCGACCGGCTGCAGCTGGCGGCGGGGGCGTCGCCGAAGCTGACGCTGTTTTTACAGCCCAAGGAGGACGCATTGGACGCCGCTGGCGGCCTTGTGGAGCAGCTGCGCTTGCAGCAGAACGAATTACAATTACAGGGGCAGCAGCCCCAAGAAGGAGGAAATGAACCATGAAAAACAACTGGGTGCGTTTGATCGCCGGTGTGCTGGTGTCCGTGGCACTGGTAGGAGCCATCTCCCTCACCGGCGGTATGAAGAAGGGCAGCCGCACCGACGGCCTGCTGTACGAGGCCAGCGGGCTCCATCCCGACGGGCAGCTGCTGATGGTAAACGGCAAGACCGTCACCTGCGAGGAGTACCTGTACTGGCTGGCCTACGACTGCGAGTACCTGAGCACCTACGTGCAGGACATCGACTGGAGTGCGGAGCTTACCAGCGGCATCACCTACGGCGACTATGCCCAGACCGATACGCTGGAGACGGTGAAGCTGTACAGCGTGGTGCGGGCGTGGGCCGAGGAGGCCGGTATCACCCTGACCGATGAGGATCAGGAGGCGCTGGACGCCCAGCGGCTGGAGTATGTGACGTACTACGGCGGCGAGGAGGCCTATCAGCGGCAGCTGGCTATCCAGGGTATCAGCGAGGAAGCCTATGACCACATCCGCGAGACGTCCTATCTCTATCAGCGTTTGCAGGACGCCTTCTGCACTGAGGGCAGCGCTCTGTATCCCGACGGCGCGGCGCTGGCGCAGTACGCTGCGGACAACAACTATCTCACCGGCCGCGTGGTGTTCGTACCCGCCGGTGACGGCGCAGAGGACGAGGCCAACGGCTATCTGAAGCGCTTGCAGGAGGCCGAGGACAAGCTGGCCGAGCACACCGCCATCTGTCAGGAGCGGGAGGTGGACCAGCAGGACAGCATCACCTTCGCCGCCGCGGAGGGTGACGCGCTCAGTGAGCAGGCACTGGCCCTCCAGACCGGTGAGCTTACCGGCGTGGTGGCTCTGGACGAGGGATACTACATCTTCCTGAAGGAGGACACCGATCTGTCCGCCGTGCTGCCTGCCTATTTCAGCAGCCTGCTGGCGGACCGGAGATCCGCCGCCAACGTGGTGTTCAACGAGGACCTGTACAGCACCATCGACACCGGCGCGTTCTATGAGAAGCTGGTGGCTCTGCGCAGCGAGGCGGCCCAGGAGCCTGCACAGGCCCAGCAGTGAGCCATACGTCCGTCAAAATGACGGAAAGGGCAGGGGCTGAAATGGACCTTTTGACGATTTTTTAACAAAGTTGCATTTAGTGGTTGACTATTGTTAAAAAGTTGACTATCATAGCCGTAGACATCCGTTATCCGATGCTGTATAATAAGCTTAATTTTTATAGGAGGTAACTTTTCATGAAAGACCTGTATGTTGTCAACTGCTGCAGAACCGCTATCGGTTCCTTTGGCGGCTCCCTGAAGAACACTCCTGCCGCCGAGATGGGCGCGATCGTGGTCAAGGAGGCTCTGAAGCGTGCCAACGTTGCTCCCGAGAACGTGGATGAGCTGATGTTCGGCTGCATCCTGACTGCGGCACAGGGCCAGAATGTGGCGCGTCAGGTTTCTATTAAGGCCGGTATCCCCTACTCCGTGCCTGCCTATACCGTCGGCATGGTCTGCGGCTCCGGCATGAAGTCCGTCATTGAGGGCGCACGCTCCATCCTGGCCGGTGATTCCGACATCGTGGTCTGCGGCGGCACCGAGAACATGAGCGCCGCTCCCTATGCCTCCATGGACGCCCGCTGGGGCGCTCGTATGGGCGACAAGAAGCTGGTGGACACCATGATCAAGGACGGTCTGTGGGACGCCTATAACAACTATCACATGGGCACCACCGCCGAGAACATCAACGACATCTGGGGCATCACCCGCCGCGAGCAGGACGAGTTCGCCGCCGCTTCCCAGCAGAAGGCCTGCGCCGCCCGGGATTCCGGCCGCTTCGACGACGAGATCGTGGCCGTCCCCGTGAAGGTGAAGAAGGAGATCGTGGAGTTCAAGCGCGACGAGTACGTGAAGGAAGGCGTCACCGCTGACAGCATCGCCAAGCTGAAGGGCGCGTTCCCCGTGGGTCCCGAGTCCCCCAATCCTCAGGTGGTACACACCTTTGAGGTCACCGGCGCACAGGATGCTGCCGATAAGGGCACCCAGCGTGTCACCGCCGCCAACGCCTCCGGCATCAACGACGGCGCTGCCGCCATCGTGCTGGCCTCCGGCGAGGCTGTGGAGAAGTACGGTCTGAAGCCCATGGCCAAGCTCATCGGCTGGGGCCAGGGCGGCGTGGATCCCAAGATCATGGGCGTGGGCCCCGTGGTGGCTTCCCGCAACGCCATGAAGAAGGCCGGCGTGACCATCGACGATATCGACCTGGTGGAGGCCAACGAGGCCTTTGCCGCCCAGTCCATCGCCGTGGCCCGCGAGCTGCACTTTGACATGAGCAAGGTCAACGTCAACGGCGGCGCCATCGCTCTGGGTCACCCCGTGGGTGCCTCCGGCGCCCGGATCATCGTCACCCTGCTGCACGAGATGCAGAAGCGCCCCGAGGCCAAGCGCGGCCTGGCCACTCTGTGCATCGGCGGCGGCATGGGCGTTGCCACCATCTACGAGAAGTGCTGAACAGCCCAGCGGCTTAACGCAAACGAATAAAAATCTCCCCGGCAGCCAGTCTGCCGGGGAGATTTTTTTATCCGCTTCGCCTGCATGGCGGCAGCAGCGGGGCCATATACTGGGTGCTGCGGGGCAGTGTGCGCCGGTTATGGACAATGCGGCGCGATACTGTACAACGAACGAGAGACTTATCGGGAGAAAAATGTTGATTTTCCGGGTTGACAGACGAGTCTAAACGTGATAAAGTACGCAATACTGGGTCGCTGGGCCCTTGTGGGTGACGAAATGCCCCAAATGTTTACAAATTTTTCAAACTTTTTATGATATAATACCCTGGGAAGTGGGTTTGAGGCCCCGCACCTGACAGGAAGGGATGCGCCGGGCCCGACGATGAAAAAAGAATTTTTCCAAGTATCTAAAAAGGTAGTTTCTGCGGTAAAGGAGCGTAGTGTGCTATGTGGATGCCGTCTCTTGATCTGGCGGGGGGCCTGTGGGCCCGGGCGCGCCGGACTTTGTATACATTTTTTTCCCGGCTTAGCCGGTATGCACAGCGGTTCTGGCTGAGCCGCGCATATTTTCCCGTACTGCTGACGGTGGCGGGGGCGTTTATGGCTGCGGGGCAGCCGGTCTATGGTGTGGTGGCCCTGGGCTGCATCGTCATCTGGCTGCTGGCCGCCTGCCCGGATCTGTTGGCTCCGGTGTGCCCGTTTTTCATGGCGTTTCTCATGTCCACCCAGTGCTACGGGCAGCTGTCGGACTTCTTGCCCTGCGCGGCCCTGGTGCCGCCGCTGGTGCTGGCGCTTCTGTGGCACTTTGCCGTGTGGCCGGTGACGCTTCGCCTGGGCCGCAGCGGCATGGGCCTGGCCCTGGTGTCCATCGCCACCCTGTTGGGCGGCTGCGACGTGATCTCCCGGAAGCAGGCCGTGGAGCCTCTGTCCCTGTACTATACCCTGGGCCTGGGGGTGGGGATGCTGGTGCTGTATGTTCTGTTCCGCTCCCACCTGACAGAGAAGCGGACCTATGACCTGCACCGGCGGTTTGCCGGGATTTTCTGCGCCCTGGGCATGTGCATGGCTCTGGCGGTGCTGCTGGCCTATCTGAAGGCGTGGCTGGCAAACGGAGCCGTGGTCGGTGTGCTGTATCTGTCCTATCGGAACTTTGCCACATCCGTTCTGCTGACGGCGCTGCCTATGCCGTTTTATCTGAGCCTGAAGCACCGGGGCCATCTGGTCACCGGCGGGGTGATGGCTCTGGCCCTGGCCCTGACGGGCAGCCGCAGCGCGCTGCTGTTCGGTGCGGTGATTCTGGCCCTGTGCGGCGTGTATCTGATGCGTCACGGCGTCATCAGCCGCCGGTGCCTGACGGCCCTGGCCGTGGCCGCCGGGATCGCTGTTCTGGCAGCGGGCCCCGTGGTGCTGCAATGGGTGCTCCATAGCCGTATGGGCGAGGACATCCAGGACAGCAACTCCGACCGGCTCCAGTTTCTGGCCCGGGCGGTGGATGATTTCCTGCGGCATCCGGTATTCGGCATCGGCCTGTGCAGCACCCGGAACGCCGATGTGTTCAGCGGCGTGGAGGGCAGCATGGTGTTCTACCACAACAGCGTGGCCCAGGTCATGGGCAGTATGGGCCTGGTGGGCATCGTAGCCTACGGACGGCTGCTCCACGACCGCATTGCTCTGCTGCGGGAGGGCGGCCGCGACCCGTTCATGCAGGCGCTGGCCGTGTCGTATCTGGGCATGGTGCTGATCTCCCTGTGCAATCCCGGCGAGTTCTGCCCCTTCCCCAACGCTGCCATGATGGTGATGCTGTTTGCTCAGGCGGAGGAGGCCGTGGGTGACGTGGCTGTCCCTGTGCGGCAGCTGCTGGTGCGTCATCTGGGCGCTCCCGCAGGGTTCCTGCAGTTTTGAAAACGTAGTTATAATTAAGTAAGATGCGGTGCAGTCCCTTTTCGGAGACTGCACCGCATTTTACTTTATACATTATTCGCCGTCGTCCCGCAGGTATTGCAGCCGCCGGAAGCTGCGCCGGGCCAGCAGAAAGCCCACAACCGCCAGCAGCAGGCACGCTGCTCCCAGCAGGAAGGTCCGGGCGTCCAGGGCCGCATGTTCACATAGGAAGGAGAAAATGCGGTACGCCCCCATGACCAGCAGAATACCCAGCACCAGCAGGGCCACCAGCACGGTCATATCCGTGCATTCGTCGATCCGTTTCATATGCCCCTCCTCAGTCCGTTACCGCCACGTCCAGGCCGAACTCCTCCGGCAGGAACCGGGGGCACACGTTGCCGCTGGTGCAGATGGTGGAGGCGGCCAGCCGGGTGCCGATCTCGCAGGATTCGGCCAGTGTCTTGCCATAGGTCAGGCCGATGGTAGCTCCGGCAAAGAAGGCGTCTCCCGCGCCGGTGGTGTCCTTCACGTCCACCTTGCGGCCTGGACAGGCCCCCTGGTCCCCGTCACAGCTGGCGTACACGGCCCCCTGGGCCCCCATGGTAACGATCATCCGGGGGATCCGGGCGCTGCGGATCTTCAGGGCCAGGATCTTTTGCAGCTCCTCCGGGGTCTTTTCGCTGTAATCGTCGGAGAACAGAATGCCCATCTCCTGCTGGTTGCACACAAAGCAGCTGGTCTGCTGCAAGAAGTCCCGGCGCTCCACGGCAATGCTCATGTTGGACACCACGGCGTATACGTCCTTTTGGTACTTCCTGGCGTACTGGAACACCCGCTTGACGATCTCCTTGTCCATGTCGATCTCCAGGGCGATGCTGTCGGCGTCCCGGAAGATCTCGTCCCCCTTTTCATCCAGCAGGGCGATCAGGGGCCGCAGGTCCGGGCGCTTGCTGATGGCGGCGCACACATCCCCCTGGTTGTCGAACACCGCCAGCCAGGTGCCCATGCCGTCGGGAGTGGGCAGTACATAGTCGGTGTTCACCTTGTGATTTTTCAGCTGGCGCACCACGTCGGAGCCCAGACCGGTGTCATCCACCAGGCTCACAAACGTGGGGCGCAGCTCCACGTTGGCGATGTCCTCCACCACGTTGCGGCTGACGCCGCCGGGGACCTGCTCCACCCGGCCCACATTGCGCCCGCCGGGGATATAGGTGGACGTGGGGTATCCCTTGATGTCCACAAAAACGGCGCCCAGCACCACGATTCCCATAAAAACGTCCTCCTGCGACTATATTTTCTTCATTATACCGCCTGGGGACCGTTTGGGCAAGCCCTTTCGGCGCATTTGTCTTGACGGGCCCCGGCTCCGGCGGCATAATAGAGGCAGCATACAAAAATTTTTCCCCTTTTCCGCGAAACCACAGGGATTTTTTGACGGGATGACAGGCAGAAGCAACTCGAAAGGAGAATGTCACCATGGAGGACCGCGACATCGTGACCCTGTACTGGCAGCGGGATGAGGAGGCCATCCGCCAGACGGACCGGCAATATGGCCGGTATCTGTCGGCCATCGCCTTCCACATCCTGGCGGACCGGGAGGACAGCCGGGAGACCGTCAACGACACCTATCTGCGGGCATGGGGCTCCATGCCGCCCCACCGGCCCCGGGTGCTGTCCACCTATCTGGGCCATATCACCCGGCAGCTGTCCATCGACCGCTGGCGGGCCCGGGGCCGGGTGAAGCGGTCGGCCTACGCCGTGTCCCTGGAGGAGCTGGGGGACTGCGTATCCGGCGCTGCCACCCCGGAGGAGGCCCTGGATCTGGCGGAGCTGGGCCGGGCCGTGGGCGACTATCTCCGGACGCTGCCGCTTCCCGCCCGCCGGGCGTTTCTCTGCCGCTATTACTATGCCGACTCCCTGGCGGAGACAGCCCGGGCCTGCGGCATCAGCGTACCGGCGGTCAAGAGTCAGCTGTACCGCACCCGTCAGGGGCTGCGGACGTATCTGGAAAAGGAGGGCTTTGACGTATGAACCCGGAACAGCTCAGCGATGCCATGAATGAATTGCCCCAGGAGCTTTTGGAGGAGACCCAGGCCGCCCGGTCCCGGCGGAGGCTGCGGTGGAAGCCGCTGGCCGCTGCGGCGGCGTGTCTGCTGCTGGCGGCGGGAGCCTGGGCGCTGGCAGGCCGCCCGGCGGAACCCACCCCGGCCCCGGAGCCCGGGGACCTGCCGGTGCTGACCATCGACAGGGACTACGGCGGCATGGGAGATTACCCGCTGTCGGCGGAGGAATTTGCCGCCTATGACGGCGGACCGTGGCGGGAGGGCATGGAGCTTGCCGCCCTGCCGGTGTTCCGCAACACCACCCGCATGGACGTGGCCAATGGCTTCCGCACCGGCGGCGGAGACTATGCGCAGCTGCGGCGGACCATGGAGCAGCTGGCGGCGGCGGCGGGGGCGGACGTGGCCCAGTCTGCCGTGGAGGTCCGGGTGCCGGACGAGACGGTGCAGGCCGCCATGGAGGACGCCTGGGCTGGGGAGACCTGGCAGTGCGGCGTGACGTTTGCCGTCAGAGGGGGACCTACGGAGCTGGCGCTGACGTGGAAGGATGTCACCGTGACCGTGGGGGAGAGTGGAGAGCTGTGGGTGAAGCTTTCCCGGCCGGAGCTGGCGGCTCTGACCCCTGACGCCGCGGCGGCGTGGCTGCTGGAGCAGTATGGGGCCGTTTTCGGGGAGCAGACCCGGTATTTTATGGCCGCCCGGGACAGCGGCAGCTGTTCCCTGTATTTCTACCGGCCGGAGGAGGACCTGACCCAGGGCATCCTTCAGCGCAGCATCCTGAAAACGTGGGTCCGGCTGTCCGGCGGCAGATGTGAGGTCCGGCTGTACCGGCCGGAGTTGTCCGACGCCAACACGGTGGGAGCTTATCCGCTGGTGACTGCGGACCAGGCCCGGCAGCGGCTGGCGGCGGGGCAGCACCTGTCTGCCTGGGAGCCCTTCCCGGGGGAGGACCGGGTCAAGCGGGTGGACCTGCAATACCTGGCTCGGCAGACGGACCGGTACTTCATGCCCTACTATGTGTTCTGGGTGGAATGTGACGACGGGGAGCAGGGCGTGTGCTATCGCCCCTATTACGTTCCGGCGGTGGCGGATGCCTATATTGCCGGCATGCCCCAAAGCCCCACCGGGGCGGCATAATGCGGCATATCGCTGGTTTCTGGGATATGGGCTGCTGGATACCCATGCGATTTTCACTCTGATACGGGCATTTTTCCCCAAATTGCAAGAAAGGCCCCCTGCTTTTGCCGCGTGAAAGCAGGGGGCCTTTGGCATATTTTTTACCGGCTGGCGGCATATAACTCTTTAGGCTTCACCGTTTGCCGCTTTCGCGCGCCTCACATCGCCAGCGCGATCCACCTGATCTGTGACCCGTTGGCCCAGCATCGGGAGGAGCCGTTGGTCCGCAGGCGGAAGGAGCTGGCGGTGATCTGGTCCGCCACGCAGGTGGTTGCCGCCGCTGCGGTGGTGTCGCCCGCTCCGCCGCCGCTGGAGTTGATGCACTGGGCAGCTGATTTGTTGGTCCGCACCCCCGGCACCAGACCGGAGGCGAAGTTGACTGCATATCCGCACACTACGTTATAGGTGGCCGTGCTGTCAAAGGTGGGGGTGTTCTCCACCCGCAGGAAGATCAATGACGGCACTGTGCCCAGATTGTGGGTGACGGTCTCGTATACGGCGTTTGTTACCGTCTTTCCCAGCGTTACAGTGCCCTGGGCCATTTTCAGCGTACCGGTGACCTTTCCCCCGGCCACATACGCTGTCAGGCCCGCCAGGATGTCGCCCGCCGTGGCCGTGGCGTCGCCGGTATCCACTCCGCCGCCGGTGACGATGCCACCGATGGCTTCCGGGAAATCCTCGGCAGCAAGGGGCGCTTTACCGCCGGTCTTGCTGCGGATGGCGTCTGCAATAGCGCTCAGCAGAGCGCTCAGGGTGCTGTATTTTCCCATCAGTAGTTCGCCTCCATTGCCGCGCCGACGGCCGCCGTGATAGCGGCGCCGACCTGTGCCGCCGTCTGGTAGCCCTTGCCTGCCACGGTGGATTCCACCTGTGCCGCCGTCTGGTAGCCGCTGTCGTTGGTGATCTCGGAGGTCTTGGCAGGCACGCGGGTATTCAGCTTCCGCACATACACCAGACCGCTGGCCAGCATGGGCGTGACCTCATAGCTGGCGTTTCCGGTCAGTGCGGCGGAGTTGGCGGAGCTGCCGCCGGGGACGTCGCCCACAAACGTAATGCCTGCCGACACCGTGGTGTACAGCTGTACCTCCGTGGCCGTGGTGTTCACCACCCGGAAGGGATTCACGTTGCCGTAGGTATACGGGATGAACACCCGGGCCTTGGCGCCGAGGGCCGTACCCAGCACCAGCGCCTTGTCGCACAGCAGCAGCTTGTAACTCTCGCTGCTGCCGCCGGTGGTCAGGTGTTCGTTGAGGTTCACCACCGTGTCCTGCAAATTGTCCACCGTCAGCTGATTCCCGGAATACCAGGTCACCTCCGCCGGGTTCCGGCTGAGAAAGGCGGTGATAACGGCCTTGCCAATGGAGGTGTTGACGGTGCTCTGAACGGACAGCGTTCCCTTTGTGCTCACCGCCGGGTCGTCCTCCACCGTCACGCCGTCCATGCGCAGATTTTCAATGTCCAGCGGGATAATGACCCGGTTGGCGCTCTTGTTGACGACGTACAGCTGCCTGATCCGCAGGCTCCCCTTGCCGGACAGCCGCAGCGTGGGATTGGTCTCCCCGGATTTCTGAGTATGCCGCCAGCCGTCCACGCGGACGTCGAAGGTGCCGCCTGCGGCGCTGCTGGTGTAGATAATGGTCTTGGCGTCCGTCTCAATGTTCCGCAGGGTCAGCACGCCGGGCAGGGTAGCCTTGGTGGTGTACAGTGCGAAACCGCCGATGCCGTTGTTCAGCATCCGCACGTTTTCGATGGTGATGTTGGTGGCCGTGCCCAGATTGGGCTCCACGTCGATGCCGTACTGGGGCGCCGTGCGGTCGGTATAGGTGAAGTCACAGTCCCGCACCACCACGCCGTCCGCCTCGATAATGGACAGGCCGTTGCGGCTGCACTTATATGTTCGCACACGTTCAATGGTCACATTTTTAGAAATCTCATCCATGGTCCCGTTGCCGCCTACGCACACGCCGTCGCCCCAGGTGTACCGGATATTCACATCGCTGACATGGACGTTGTGGCTGTTGACGATGCGGATGCCGTGACCGCTCTCGCCGATGGTGGCCGTGTGGGACTCCCGGTCGCCGATGATGGTCAGCCCGCCCTCAACGGTGACGTTGTTCACGTTGTGGATGTTCAGCACGGCGTAGAAATCGTAGCCATTGGCGGTGAGCTGGAGGGTAGCGGCGTCGAAAAGCAGCCGCTGCCCGCTGTGCACCGTCAGGGCGGCAAAGAAATTGTTGTCCGACGTGGTCGCACTGACCTTGTAGGTCCCGGTGGGGAACAACACGGCGGAGATACCCCGTGTGCTGGCCGCATCCAGCGCCGCCTGGATGGCCGCCGTGTCGTCGGTGGTGCTGTCGCCCTTAGCTCCGAAATCCCGGACGTTGAGCATGTCCCGGTACTTTTTCCGCCACCCGGTTGGCTTGCCGTCTGCATCCACGGCGGACACCATGATCTGGTCATCCGCCGCCAGACCGGACAGGCCCATGGCGGCAGCTACGTTGGCCGCCGTCACGTCAGACAGCTGGTTCAGCTTGGCCATGACCTGGGCATACACGTCCTTTGCCGGTGCGGCGGGGGGACCGCCTGCCGTGGTGATCGCGTCCAGCACGCGAAAATCCGCGCCCCGGCTGGTGTGGACATCCCCGGCAAACAGACCGATCGACACCCATCCTGCCGTATTCTGCACGGGCAGCGCGGCAGAATTTCCGGTGAACACCACGTCCTGATGGGTGCCGTCCGGAAGCTGCACCCGCATGGTTTTTGTGTCAAACGATGCCCATTCCTCGTCCAGATCCCACAGCACCGTGTAGTCGCTGTTGCCGCAGACAATGGTTCCCGTTCCGCTGGCCCGCTTGTTCCTGATTGTAATTTTCAATTCAGGCATGTACATCATCTCCCTTCGCATATATCCACACACTGCCGGGAGTTATACACGGCGTTGCCTGTTTGCCTGCGGCGGAGCGGGCGTTTTTGCACAGCGGAGGGAGCGGCTGCTCATGCGTCATTTCCAACGAGCCCGTGTCCGGAAAAGCGAATTATTTGAACGCTGGAATACAAGCGGAGGTGAATTACATGTATGACCTAAAAATATAGCGTATTATCACGCACCAACTCTTTTGAAATTCGATATAGAAAAACTTGCATTATCTGCCAGAATATGTTACTATTTGTAGGAAATGCAAAGCAGAGAATATGTCCTTGGAAAGAGAGATGTGGAATAGATGGAAAACAGTGCCGTGGTGAATCAGACCGGCCCGCTTTGTCCGGTGGGTTCTGCCCTCAGGGTCCCGCCGTTAGGATACCGTATGGTAAAGCGGGCCTTTGATCTGACCGCGGCACTTATTTTATCGGTGCTGCTGGCAGTGCCTGCGGCCATACTGATGCTGCTGATCCGCCTGGATTCTCCGGGACCGGCAATTTTCCGCCAGGAGCGCCTGGGAAAAAACGGAAAGCCATTTATGATCCTGAAGCTGCGCTCCATGCGGCTGGACGCGGAAAAGAATGGCCCCCGATGGGCGGAGCGGAACGACAGCCGCTGCACGCGTTTGGGCAGCTTTCTCCGCAGATCCCGGCTGGACGAACTGCCTCAGCTCTGGAATATTTTGCATGGAGAAATGAGCTTTGTGGGACCGCGTCCGGAGAGGGCGTATTTTTATGACCAATTTGAAAAGACGATACCCGGGTTTCGGAACCGTTTGGCTGTCATACCGGGGCTGACTGGCCTGGCGCAGGTCAACGGTGGGTACGATTTAAGTCCTGACCAGAAGATCGTCTTTGACATGAAATATATCGAAAACTGTTGCGTGGGGATGGATCTGTCCTGTATGCTGAAAACGGTAAGGCTGGTGTTTACCCACGAGGGCGCACGGTAAAGAAAATGAAGATTGCAATACTTGCAAACGACACGACGTATACATATAATCTGCGCGGCGCGCTGATCCGGCGGCTCCTTGCCGCCGGCCACCGGGTGACCGTTATCAGCCAGCTGCGTGGGTTTTGGCCGGAGCTGGAGGCCATGGGCTGCACGCTTATCGGCATTGACAACGACCGCCACGGGAAAAATCCCCTTCAGGACGGAAGGCTCCTGCTGCGCTATCTGTCCATCCTGCGGCAGGAGCAGCCGGAGGCGGTGCTTTCCTTCAACATCAAGCCCAATATATACGGCGGCATGGCCTGCCGGCATCTGGGCATCCGGTTTCTGCCCAACGTCACCGGCCTGGGGACGGCCCTGGAATATCCGGGCCCGCTGCAGGCACTGACCTGTGCGCTGTACCGGATAGGCGTTTCCCGGGCAGACTGCATTTTCTTCCAGAATCGCTCCAATCAGGATTTCTTCGCATCGCGCCGTCTGATCTCCCCCGGTACCCGGAGCGTTCTGCTGCCCGGCTCCGGGGTGGACTTGGGCGCGTTTTCCCCGCTTCCGTATCCCCGGGGAGACACCGTTCATTTCCTGTTCGTGTCCCGGATCCTGAAGGAAAAGGGCATTGACCTCTATCTGCATGCGGCCAGAGCCATCCGCCGCACCCATCCGGAGGCCGTGTTCCACGTCTGCGGCTGCTGCGACGATCCGGTGTACCGGGCCGTTATGGAAAGCGCCGTCCAGGCAGGCGACATCGTGTATCACGGGGAGCAGCGGGATATGCGGCCGTTTTACGAAATGGCCTGCTGCGTCGTCCACCCGTCCTATTACCCGGAGGGCATGGCCAATGTCCTGCTGGAGGCCGCGGCCTGCGCCCGGCCCATCATCACCACAGACCGCAGCGGCTGCGCGGAAACCGTGGAGGACGGCCGGACCGGCCTTCTGATCCCCATCCGGGACCAGGATGCCCTGACGGCGGCGCTGGAGCGGTTTCTCTCCCTGCCCTGGGAACAGCGGTGTGACATGGGCCGGCTGGGCCGGGAAAAGATGGAGCGCGAGTTCGACCGCGCCATCGTGGCGGACCGCTATATGCAGGTCCTGTTTCCTCAGAAAACCATCACCAAGGAGCGTCAGGCCATTGGACTATAAAAAGATCATCCGCAGCCGGGCAGCCCGGGAAAACATCCTGCGGGCCCTGGCTTTTATTCCCGACGAGGCCATGCTGCGCATCCAATACCGGATCAAGACCGGCCGGGCGCTGCACCTGAAGCATCCCACCCGCTTCACGGAAAAGCTGCAATGGTACAAGCTGTATTATCGGGACCCGGACATGCTCCGCTGCGTGGACAAGTATGAGGTGCGTGCATATCTCCGGGAGCGGGGCTTTCAGGACCTGCTGCCCCGGTGCTTCGGCGTATTTGACAGTCCCGACCAGCTGCCTGTGCCGCAGCTGCCGGACCGGTTTGTTTTGAAGGATACCCTGGGCAGCGGCGGAAACGCCGTCCTGCTTTGTCCCGATAAAGACCGGGCCGATTGGCGCGCCATCCGGAAGACTGCCGCCGGCTGGTGTGCCACGCCGCTGGTCCGGGACGGCGGCCGGGAATGGCCGTACTACTCCGGAAAGCCGCACCGGATCCTGGCGGAGGAGTATTTGCAGCCGGCCGCCGGGCCGCTGACGGATTATAAGTTCTTTTGCTTCGGCGGCAAATGCGCCTTTGTCTATGTCTGCACCGGACGCCATAACGGCAGCGCGGTGGAAATACACATTGTGTCGCCGTCGTATGAGAAGCTGCCGGTCGTCCGGGTAGGCGACGAACCGTCGGACCGGCTGCCGGACCGGCCGGAGAACTTTGGGGAGATGGTCCGGCTGGCGGAGGCCATCAGCGCGCCGTTTCCCCATGTGCGGGTGGATCTGTACAATGTGGACGGGCTCATCCGGTTCGGCGAGCTGACTTTTTTCAATGCCAGCGGATACATGCTCTATGAGCCGGACTGCTTTGATAGGGAGATAGGGGACCGGTTTTCGCTTCCGCAGCGGAGAGAACGACCCGGGGGAGGGGCATCATGAGAGCGCTGCTGGCAACGCAATTTTCCATCGTGCCGCACGGCGGCCGGTACTATACCAAATCTGCCTTTGCCGCCATCCTGCGGCGGTATGGCGCGGCCTTTGGCCCGCTGACGCTCTGCGTCCCTGTGAAGCAGACCTGGTCCCCCCTGCTGGAGGACGTTACGGAGGCCGTTTCCCAGATGGTGCCCGTTTCCCGGAACGACAGCATCCTGCGCCGGCAGCGGCGAGAGATGACCCGCGCCATCCGGGAGAGTGACCTGGTCATCGTGCGCTGCCACTCCTTTGTGGCCTTTTGGGCCTCGGACCTGGCACACCGCCTGAAAAAGCCCGTGCTTGCCGAGGCTATGTCCTGCCCCTGGGACGCCATGTGGAACCACGGGCCCCTGGGTAAGCTCATCGCCCCCTATATGTTTCTGAAAATGCGCCGGGTCATGGCCCAGGCGGACTATGCGCTTTATGTGACGCAGGAATTTCTGCAGCGGCGTTACCCGTGCCGGAATCCCTGGATCGGCGCGTCCAATGTGGCGCTGCCTGCACCGTCGGAGGAGGTCCTGACCCGCCGACTGGCGCATATCGCGGCCCAGGACCCGTCCCGGGTGACGCTGATGACCTGTGCGGCGGTGAATGTTGCCCATAAGGGGCATCGATTTGTCATTCGTGCCATTCCGCAGCTCAACGCCATGGGTATCCGGGCGCGGTATTTCTGCGTGGGCCAGGGAGATCCCCATGTCCTGCAAAGCCTGGCAGCCCGGTGCGGCGTATCGGACCAGGTGGTCTTTACCGGTGCCCTGCCCCATGAGGAGATATTCTCCATGCTGGATACCTGTGATATTTATGTGCAGCCCAGTCTCCAGGAGGGGCTGCCCCGGGCGCTGATCGAGGCCATGAGCCGTGGCTGCCCCTGCATCGGTGCGCGGACTGCCGGCATCCCGGAGCTGCTGCCGGAGGAATGCCTGACCCCCAGAGGGTCCGCCGGGGCCATTGCCGGTGCGGTTTCCGCCATGCTCCGGAGCGATTTGTCCCGATACGCCTGCGAGAGCTACCGGACCGCCCTGGCCTATCAGGGCCCGGTGCTGGATGCCCGCAGAAACGCCTTTTTTGACCGGATCCGGCGGGAGGTTGCCTCCGCCAGCGGGGGAGAGTGCTCATGAATCAGCATCGCCGCATAGGTCTGACGGACGCCGCGTCCTTTCTTTTGGCCATTTATTATTTGTGGTATCAGCTTCCCTTTATGCGTGCGACGTTTCAGGCGGAGCGCTATAAGTACCTGTTTTTTGCCTGCTTTGCGGCAGGTATCCTGCTGCTGTGCGCCGCCCGGCTGGAGAATTGCCGGATGCGTGTGCGGCTGACCCTCCGGGTGTCTGTGCTGACGCCGGTGCTGCTCTATATGGCCGTTATGGCCGTGTGCTATCTTCTGCACGCCGGCGACGCCGCCCGGCATATCCGCGTCAGCTTTTCCTTTTGGGGCACGCTGCTGGTATACCGGCTGTTCTCCTTTGACCGCAGGGCCCAGGTACGCTTCGGGCGGTATCTGCTGTTCCTGTTCCTGCTGACGGCGCTGACATCCGCGGCCGCCGTACTGACGGACAGCTCCGCCGCTCGCGCCATCTCCAACGCCTCTCAGCGGCCGGAGGCCGTGGCCCGGGATTATGTGCTGATGCGCCGCAACGTCAGCGGCATCTATCTGTTCCAGGACCTGGTCATTTTTGCCCCGATATCGGTGCTGATGCTGCTCCAACGCAGAAAGCCCCTGATGAACGGGCTGATTCTGGGCTTCGTCTTTCTGGCGGTGATCAAGGCGTCGTTTACCATTCCCCTGTTCGTGCTGCTGGTAGTGTGCATTTTAACGGTTGTATCCCAGCGGCGGGGCGTTGGCCTGATGCTTCTGGCCGTGGGTGGCTTTTTCCTGCTGGCCTTTCCGCCGGATGAGCTGTTTTCCGCCCTGGCGGGCGCCATCGACAATCGTTATTTCAGCGCTCGCTTCGCGGAGCTGGCCCTGTTCCTCCGGCAGCGCAGCATCCGGGGCGACCTGCAGATCCGGCTGCAATGCTATCTGTATTCCCTGCGCTCCTTCGCCGCCCATCCGCTGGGGATCGGGCCGTGGTACAGCTATGTCGTCGGCGACCGGGGGATCGGCTATCATTCGGCCATTCTGGACGATATGGCCCGCTATGGGCTGGCTGCCCTGGCTTTTTACGGCGTATTCCTGGCGAAGTATTACCGGATGCTCAGGGAGCAATGGGCCAGGATCGGACTCCGGGCCGCAGCAGCCATCATTACGGCAGGATGGGCTCTCCTTCTGCTGCTGAATATCGCCTTCCGGGCGGCGGATGAGAGTATTTTTATGCTGTACATTCTTCCGGTCCTGCCGGATATCCTTTTACAGTCTCGTAAGAAAACGGAGTGAACGACATGCCTCGGGTACTACAGGTGCTGTCCTCCCTGCAAACGGGCGGCGGCGTCCAGGTCATGCTGAAAAATTACTATGCCCAGCTGGCGCCGCTGGCCTTCCAGACGGACTTTGTGGTCTGCGGCACGGAGCGCGGAGGCCTGGAGCCCTGGTTCGAAGCACTGGGCGCAGGGATCCACCATATCCCGCCGCGATCTGAGGACCCGGCGGGAAATCTTCGCGCCCTGCGGCGCATTCTGGCCGACGGACACTACGACGTGGTGCACTGCCACCAGGATTATCATGGCGCTGCGGCCATGGCCATGGCCAGGCGCTGCGGCGTCCCGGTGCGGATCATCCACAGCCACCAGGCCTATCCGCCGGAGAGCGCGCTGAAGCGGCTGCGGCGGAGGATCGAAAGCCCCCTGGTCATCCGCGACGCCACGGTGCTGGCTGCCTGCGGCGAATTGGCCGGTGCGTGGCTCTATGGACAGGATGCCGTGGACTCCGGACGGGTGGTCATCCTGCGCAACGCCATTGATACGGAGGCCTTTGCCTTTTCGCCGGAGGACCGTCTCCGCCTGCGCCGGGAGCTGTCCATTCCGCAGGAGGCCGCAGTCATCGGCCATGTGGGCCGCTTCTGCGAGGCGAAAAACCACCGGCTTCTGCTGGATATTTTCGCGGAATTTCACCGGCGCAGGCCGGATTCCGTGCTTTTGCTGGCCGGAGACGGGCCGCTTCGCCCGGAGATAGAGCACCAGGCTGACCGGCTGGGCCTGGGGGACAGTCTGCGCTTTCTGGGCATGCGCACGGACGTGCCGCAGCTTCTGAGCGCCATGGACCTGTTTCTGCTGCCCTCCCGCTGGGAGGGGCTGGGCATCGTTGCCGTGGAGGCCCAGGCCAGTGGCCTGCCCTGTGTCTGTTCGCATAAAGTGCCCAGGGAGGTAAAGCTGACCGATCAGCTCCGCTTCCTGCCGGAGGAATCCTATACAGCTCCCGCCGCCTGGTGCGGCGTCATGGAGCAGGCGCTGTCCGTCGGGCGGCGGGATGGCCGCGACGCCGTCTGCGCCGGGGGCTACGACATCCGCCGCCAGGCAAGGCGGCTGGAGTCGCTGTACCTTCACGGGACGCTGCCGTCCCAAGAGCTTTGATGCATATGGAAAAACTTTCCGGGAAGAAAATTGCGAAAAATATGATGCTCTCCGTGCTGGCGCAGGCCGTCTCGGTGCTGGTGGGGTTCGTGCTGAACCTGATCGTGCCGAAGTTCATTCCGGAGAGCGACTACTCCCTTTGGCAGAGCTATCTGCTGTACTCCCAATATCTGGGCGTTCTCCACTTTGGCCTGATGGACGGTATCGTCCTGCGGTACGCCCGGTTTGACTATGACGAGCTGGACAAGGACATGGTGCGCTCCCAGTACCGGGTGATCATGGAGCTGGATCTGCTGCTGTCGGCGGGGCTTCTGGCCATAGGCTGCCTCCTGCTCCGGGGAGATAACCGTGTGCTATGCATCCTGCTGGCCTGCACCGTATGCATTGAGATCACCTTCAACTACATTTCCTTCACGTTTCAGATCACCAACCGCATCACCCACTATGTGGCCTATATTGCCGTTTACCGGGTGATCTACTGTCTGCTGGTGCTGGGCTGCCTGGCGGCGGGGCAGAGCTCTTATATCTGGTTCTGCCTGGTCTATCTGGCGGCGGATGTGGCCGTTATCCTGTTTTTCGGCCTGCGATACAGCCGCCGTCTGCTGGTTGGCTCCATGGTGCCCAGGGCGCGGCTGCTGCCGGAGCTGCGGACAACACTCTCTGCCGGCGTATGGCTGATGCTGTCGTCCTACGCGGCCAATTTTCTGGTGGGCTCCGGGAAAATGGTGATCCAGTGGCGATGGGGCCTGCTGGTTTTCGGCAAGGTCTCCCTGGCCTTCAGCCTGACCAGCTTTTTCCTGCAATTTGTAACGGCCATCAGCGTGGTGCTCTTTCCCTCCATCAAGCGGATGGAGCCGGACAAGCTCCCGGGCATGTATTGCCGGATCCGACAGGGGATTTCCCCGCTGCTGTTTGCGGCTATGCTGCTGTATTATCCCGGCTGTGTGCTGCTGCGCCTCTGGCTGCCGAAATACGAAGTCAGTGTGTCGTATCTGGGCATGCTGCTGCCGCTGATTATCTACACGTCCAAGGTCAGTCTGCTGACCAACAATTACCTGAAGGCCTATCAGCAGGAGCGGACCATGCTGCGCATCAACGCCTCCTGCGTTGCGGCGGGGCTGGCGCTGTTTGCTCTGGGGGCATGGGTGCTGAATAGTCTTACTGCTGTTTTGCTGCTGGTGCTGCTGTCTGTGATGCTGCGGTCCATGTTTTCGGAGGCTGCGGTCATGCGCATCATCCATGTGGACCTGCGCCGGGAATTCGTCATCGAATTTGCTCTGACGGCCGTGTTTCTGATCAGCACCTGCCTGCTCCCGTACTGGTGGGGCCTGGGGGTGTATGGGGCCGCCTTGGGCGGCTATCTGCTGGGCAAACGCAGGGACCTGCGGCAGCTGGCGCACACGCTGCGGCGAACATAGAAAGGAATGCTCATACATGAAAATTGCAATTGCCGGAATGGGCTATGTGGGGCTGTCTCAGGCAGTGCTGCTGGCTCAGCATAACTCCGTATGCGTGGTGGATGTGGCGGCGGAGAAGGTGGACATGCTCAACCGGGGCATTTCTCCCATCCAGGATAGCTATCTGGATGCGTATCTGAATAAGCCGCATCTGCGGCTTCGGGCCACTCTGGACCCGGAGGATGGCTATTCCGGGGCTGAATATGTGGTCATCGCCGTGCCCACCGATTTCAATCCGCGGGAAAATGCATTCGACACCGCCATGGTGGAATCGGTGATCCGCCAGGTGCTGCGCTATGCGCCGGAGGCCGTCATGGTCATTAAGAGCACGGTTCCCGTGGGCTTCACCCAGTCCATGCAGTCCAAATATCCGGCCGGCCATATTCTGGTCAGTCCGGAATTCCTCCGGGAGGGGAAGGCTCTGTACGATAACCTCTATCCCAGCCGCATTATCGTGGGAACGGACCTTGCCGACCCTGTGCTGACGGAGCAGGCGCACGCTTTCGCCCGGCTTCTGCAGGAGGGGGCAGAGAAAAAGAACGTGGAGCTGCTGGTGACCGGCTGCGGCGAGGCCGAGACCATCAAGCTGTTTGCCAACACCTATCTGGCTCTGCGCATCGGTTTTTTCAACGAACTGGACACCTTCGCCGAGCTGCGCGGGCTGGACACGGGCTCCATCATCCATGGGATCTGCCAGGATCCCCGGATCGGCCAGTATTACAACAACCCCTCCTTCGGCTACGGCGGCTACTGTCTGCCAAAGGATACCCGCCAGCTGCTGGCCAGCTGCCGGGAGACGCCCCAGACGCTGATCGGGGCCGCCGTGTCCTCCAACGGCTGCCGTAAAAGCTTCATCGCCCGGCAGATCTGCCGTCGGGTGGAGACGCTGGCCTCCCAGGAGAACAGCCAACCGGTGGTGGGGATCTATCGTCTGACCATGAAGTCCGGATCCGACAACTTCCGATGCAGCGCGATCTTCGACGTGATGGAGCAGCTGCGCCAGGCGGGTGTCCCGATGCTGCTGTATGAGCCGGCCCTGACTCCGGGCCAGACGGTAGACGGCTGCCGCCGGACGGACGACCTGGCGCAGTTCAAGTCCCTTTCATCCCTGATTGTCGCCAACCGGTTGGATGATGGGCTGTCTGACGTACAGGATAAAGTATACACCCGGGATATTTTCGGGAGGGACTGACATGAAAGCGCAAAACGTGTCCCTGGAAGGGAAAACGATCCTGGTTACCGGCGGGGCGGGCTTTATCGGCGCCCGGCTGTCCCAGCTGCTGCTGGAGCGGATCCATCCGGTACGGGTGGTGGTTCTGGATGAGCTGAACGACTATTATGACCCTCGGCTGAAGCATTGGCGGCTGGAGCAGCTCCGTCACACGGCAGACCGGTATGCCGCCCAGGGGAGCCGGTTTGCCTTCGTCCGCGGCTCCATAGCCGATGAGCACCTGGTGCGCCGGACCTTTGCCGACTACGCCCCTGCCGTGGTGGTAAACCTGGCGGCTCAGGCCGGCGTGCGGTATTCCATCGACCACCCGGACGCCTATATTGAGAGCAACCTGGTCGGCTTTTTCCGGATACTGGAGGCCTGCCGCCACTCCCTTGACGGCGGCGGCCCCGGGGTGGAGCACCTGGTTTACGCCTCGTCCTCCTCCGTATACGGCAGCAACACCAAGCTGCCCTACAGCACGGAGGACAAGACCGATTCTCCGGTCAGCCTGTACGCGGCCACCAAGAAGTCCGATGAGCTGCTGGCCTGTGCCTATGCCGGGCTGTACCGGATCCCGGCCACCGGTCTGCGCTTCTTCACGGTATACGGTCCGGCCGGCCGTCCGGACATGGCATACTTCAAGTTCACCGACTGCCTGCGCCGGGGGGAGCGCATCCCTCTGTATAACTACGGCAGCTGCATGCGGGATTTCACCTATGTAGACGACATCGTGGAGGGGATCCTGCGGGTCATGACCTGTGCTCCGGCGGCTGCTTCCGCCCCGGAGGGCGCGTCTGCCCCTCACCGGGTCTATAACATCGGAAACAGCCAGCCTGTGAAGCTGCTGGATTTTGTCCGGACGCTCCAGCAGGAGCTGATCCGGGAGGAGCTGCTGCCGCAGGACCATGATCTTGCCGCCCACACGGAGCTTTTGCCCATGCAGCCGGGGGACGTGCTGGCTACCTATGCCGACACTTCACCGCTGGAGCGGGATTTCGGCTTTCGGCCGGCAACGCCGCTGCGTGAGGGCCTGCGGCGCTTTGCCCGGTGGTACCGGGCGTTTTACGGGCCCCAGAGCTGAGATAATAGCCGGACAAGACCGCCGGATATTATAAATTCACAAGAGAGAGGAGATCCACTATGTCAAAACCCCGGCAGCTTCATCGTGTGCTTTCGGTGCTGCTGTGTCTGTGCATGCTGGCAGGTATGCTGCCTGCCTATGCACTGGCCGCGGACTCGAAGGCTGCGGGATCCTCTGAGCTGACAAAGGGCAGCTCCATCGAGGGAACGGATTATTCCGTGACGTCGCTGAAGAATTACGCGATTGCCCCGGATATTTCCGAAAAGGTCATCATCACCAACAATGCCGCAGGCAACTCTCAGACGGTTGCCAACGTCATGGAGGTGAACACCGCAGGCGGCCGCGCCAAGATCGTGGCCGGCTACGGCAACCGCAACCCCAAGGAACAGGGCTGGACCCTGAAAACCACCACGGACCAGGCCCATGTCTATGAAAAAGAGACGGGTCTGAACGTAGTGGGCGGCGTCAACGCCTCCTGGTTCAACATCAACACCGGCGAGCCCTCCGGCTATCTGGTGATGAACGGTGTTGTCCACCACGACAATTCCAGCCGCGCGTTTATCGCCGCCTTTGACGACGGCTCGGTGAACGTGTTCCGGGAGGGCACCACCCTGGCCCAGGCCGAGGCGGATCAGAGCGCCAAGCAGGGCAAGACTGTGAAGATCCTGGAGGCCGTGGACGCACTGGTGGCCATGGTCTGGGACGGCAAGGTGGTGGTCACCGAATCCGGCAACGGCGGCTACTATCCCCGCAGCTGCGTGGGCATCAAGGCCGACGGAACCGTGGTGCTGTTCCAGGCCGACGGCACCATGGCTCCCCGCTCCGTGGGCTATACCGCGGCCGAGGAGGCCCAGATGATGGTGGCCCTGGGCTGCGTGGCGGCCATCCAGCTGGACGAGGGCGGCTCCTCCACCTACATCTCCCAGCGGGAGGGTGAGCAGGATGTCACCATGCGCAACACCCCTGCCGGAGGCAGCGAGCGCGGTATTTCCGGCACCATTCTGGTGGTATCCACCGTGGCGGCTTCCGGTGAGTTTGACCACGCTGCCGTTACCCCCAGCGATGAGTACTATACCCCCGGCTCCTCCGTCACCCTGACGGCGGACGCCATGGACTTCTCCGGTGCTCCCGCCAAGGCTCTGCCGGAGGACGTGAGCTTCACCGTCAGCGATGAGACCATGGGCACGGTGACCGCCGCCGCCGTAAACGGCAGCAGCGCCTCCGCCACCTTTGTTTCCTCCGGCAAGACCGGCGACGTGACGGTGAGCCTGGTCAGCGGCGGGCGGACCGTGGGCACCGCCGTGCTCCACATCCAGAACCCGGACAAGCTGGCCTTTACCTCCGGCGAGGTGAACCTGAACTACAACGAGGTCAGCGATCTGGGCTTCAAGGCTACTTACCAGACGGAGACCGTCCACCTGCAGGACAGTGACATCCAGTGGACCGTTTCCGATCCGGACGCCGGCAGCTTCACCGGCAACCTGTTCACCGTTACCGGCAACGTGAAGTATTCCGGCAGCCCCACCGTCACCGCTGTGCGCGATGACCTGACGGCCTCCATCACCGTGAACATCGGCATGGAGCCCACCATGATCCTGGACGGCGGCGACGAGGACCCCTGGGACTATTCTACCATCGGCACCACCGTGGAGAGCTTCAGCGGCCTGGCCGCCAACGCCGTGGCCACTTATCACTACGCGGGCCGCGGCGGCGTGGTGAAGGGCTCCGTAGTGTCCGACACCGACGAGGCATACGCCGATATCGTCCGTTTCGGCCACAACGCCATCAAGCTGGAGTACGACTGGACAGGCCTGACCGGTACGGACGGTGCGTGCCTGGGCCTGGGCGACAACCTGGCCATCGACGGCACCCCCACCGCTCTGGGCGTATGGGTCTACATTCCCGAGGGCGTTCCTGTCCCCTGGCTCCGGGCCCAGATCGCCACCAGCACCAACGGCGGCCAGAGCTGGACCAACGCCTATATCAACTTCAGCAGCGGCAGCGGCGCCTCCGGCGAGGGACTGAAGTCCGGCTGGCAGTATCTGGAGGCTGATCTGACCCAGTATGCCGGTGCGCTGATCCGGGTCAACAGCGGCATGCTGTTCCGGGCCATGGTCACCACCGGCGGCATCGGCTGGTATACCACCGACGGCACGAAGCTGGACAAGAGCGACCTGAAGGGCTATATCCTGCTGGATAACCTGTGCGTGGTGTACGGCGCCAACAACCAGGATGTCACCGCTCCCGTGGTGAACTCCATCCAGCTGGTCAACGATGACGGCACCAAGACCGAGCTGGAGGACGGCGCAGTCCTGAATTCCGGCAATCTCCGCTTCTTCGTCACCTATGACGACAGCGAGGAGACGGATCCCTACGCCACCGGCGTGGAGTCTGCCTACTTCTACTTCGACGGCACCTACCGGGGAACGTATGACCGGGACAACCTGGGCAGCACCTCCGGCCTGATGCACTTCGGCAGCGGTCTGCACTCCATCACCTTCTACCTGAAGGACGGCTACGGCAACGTCACCCGCGAGACCCGGTATTTCACCGTGGCCGCGGAGGAGACGGACGTGCCCGGTGTGTCTCTGGACCTGCGGGGTGAGCCCACTGTGGGCAAGACCTGGCAGCTGGCGCTGACCGCCACCGACCCGGCGTCCATCACCTCCCTCAGCGCCAATGTCTCCGTTTCCCGCAGCTATCCCGTCACCGGTGTGACCTTCCCGGAGGGCGTTACCGGTACGTATGACTATGACGCCGCCAAGGGCGTTGTGTCCGTGAGCATCACGGCCATCGACCACGCGGTATACACCGCCGGTGCCCTGGCTGTTATCGCCGTGGACATCCCCACCTCCGTTGCCGAGGGCAGCAGCGTCAACGTGCAGGTCACCAAGGGATCTTACGGCTGCAAGCAGACGGAGAACCTGGACATCAGCGACCTGAACCAGTACGCCACCGGCTTCACCACCCCCGTGACGAACCGGCCCATTGAGGCCATGTACCGCATCCAGGCGGACACTGCCGTGGTGGGCAGCACCGCCTCCGCCGCCGTCACCGTTATCCGGGACGGCAAGGCTGCCGCCGGTGTCCATGTGTACGCCAACGACGTGCTGCTGGGCGATACCGACGAGAACGGTCGGATCGACATCTCCAGCCTGACGGCCAGCCAGGGCAGCGTGAACCTGCGGGCTGCCGATGAAGCGGGCAACTGCTCCTATCAGATCACCCTGTTCAGCTATGACGCCGTGGGCGACGAAACCGGCGCGCCCTATAACGTCATCTACAACCTGGCTCCGTCCGCTGACGGCAAGACCATCACCTGGATGAGCAACCCCGCGCACAGCGGTGATCGGGCTGTGGCCCGGCTTTCCGCCAACGCCGACATGACCGGCGCTGTGGAGGTGGAGGGTACCAGCCGCCTGATCTCCTACTCCTCCAGCAAGCAGATCAACCGCGTCAACGGCGTGTCCCTGACGGGCCTTACCGCCGGAAGCACCTACTATTACCGGGTGGGCGACGGCTCCGTCTGGTCCGACGTGCGCAGCTTCACGGTGCCTGCCGCCGAGAAGCAGACCCGGTTCTTCCTGCTGGCGGATATCCAGGAGGAGGCCGCTCTGGAGGGCATGGGCCGCATCGCCGGCTGCCTGGCCGGGCAGTATCACTTCGGCGTCCAGCTGGGCGACGCAGTGGATAACGTCCGCTACTACAACCAGTGGCAGGATGCCCTGTCCCTGTTCACCCTGGACGGCATCCGCGATACGGATATGATCCACGTCGTCGGCAACCACGAGGCCGACGACAGCGGCAGCGGCGCCATCGCTGCCAGGAGCGTGTTCGGCGTTCCCGCCGCCTGGTACTCCGTGGAGCGGGGCGACGTGTACATCGCCGTGCTGAACCACACCTCCGATAAAGATACCATCCAGCAGTTCACCCAGTGGCTGGTGGAGGACGCGTCCAAGAGTACCTGCACCTGGAAGGTGCTGGTGACCCATGTGCCCGCTTACTACACCAACCCCACCGGCGGCGGTGAGACTTACGTGCAGTATCTGCCCGCAGCCTGCGACGCGGCGGGGATCGACTTCTACTTCTCCGGCAATGACCACAGCTATGCCCGCACCGCCCCCATGACCGGCGGTCAGGTGGACGAAAACGGCACGGTGTACTACATCTGCGGCTCCACCGGCGGCAAGTCCTATTCCATCGTGAACAATCCCGACTTCCACTTTGACGTGGCCACCCTGGACTTCGACAGCGTCTATGTGGACGTCACCGCCGACCGCTTCCAGGCCACCGTTACCGCTTATAACGTGGCCACCGACGGCACCAGAACCGTTCTGGACCAGTACACCAGGCGCGCGGTGCCGGTCTGCCAGAACGATGAGCACACCTACCTGTTTGACCTGGACACCAAGGAGCTTTTCTGCGACGTCTGCGGCCACACGGAGAACGCGGTGGACGAGAAGTTCTCCGGCTTTGTCCGGGAGCAGGAGAGCCGCCGTCTGATGTATCTGGTGGCCGGTGTGCCTCTGACCGGCCATATGCACTATGAGGATCGCTTCTACTTTGCCGACGATCAGGGCTATGCCTACGACGGTGCGTACAATATCTGCGGCGAGACCTGCCTGTTTGAGGGCGGTTTCTTTACCCGCAGCACCACCGCCGACGTGCGGGCAGCCGGCCGTTCCGGTACGAATGTGGACTTCATTCTCTATGGAGACGGTCTGTTCAAGTTCATGGGCACCGGCGAAAACTATCCCCTGTCCCGGGTTTGGAACAGCCCATGGTACAGCTACCGCAACTATGTCAGGAGGCTGTATGTGGACAGCGGCATCACGAATCTGGACCGCTGGTTCGCCTATTCCAGCCGGAACCTGACGGAGGTCACCTTCGCCGAGGGCAGCCGGATCACCCGGATCGACCAGAACGCCTTTGCCCGCTGCTCCAGCCTCCGGACGCTTCGGCTGCCGGAGACCGTGACCTATATCGGTTACGATGCCTTCACGGACTGCACGTCGCTGAGGGAGCTCTATCTGCCGGACGGCGTCAACGCCATTATGCCCAATGCCTTCACCCGGGACACCGCCCTGGTGCTGAGCGTGGGATACGGCAGCTATGCCAAGGATTGGGCTGCGTCCCGCGGCATCGCCTACACGGAGCGTGAGCCGGCCGTGGTGGCCTCCGGCGTATGCGGGGAGAACCTGACCTGGAGCCTGACCAGCGACGGCGTCCTTACTCTGGAGGGCACCGGCTCCATGGCCACGTACTATGGCGAGGCCAACATTCCCTGGCACGCCAACCGCGCCCTCATCACCACCGTCAACGTGGGTGCAGGCGTCACCAAGCTGACCACCAACGCATTCTGCGGCTGCACGAACCTGGAGACGGTGAACTTTGCCGAAAACAGCCGGCTGCAGATGCTGGGCGGCTCTGTGTTCAAGAGCTGCACCAGTCTGAAGTCCATCACCCTTCCCGAGGGACTGACCGCCGTCAGCGGCAACGCCTTCAAGTATTGCCGTGGCCTGCGCTATGTGTCCCTGCCGGACAGCACTCGCTACATCGACGAGCTGGCCTTTACCGGCCTCTCCGGCATTACCTTCAGCGTGGCCAAGGACAGCTACGCCAAAAACTGGGTCGCTGCCCATGGCTTTGCCTATGTGGAGCGTGAAAACGGGTAAGCGATCGGCATGATGCGATCCGGTACAGGCTGCCTGACCGATCATTTTTAAGCATCTAAGCGCAGCTGCAACAGGGGGAAGATTTCGTTCAGAAATCTTCCCCCTGTGCATTCAATTGGACTTTCCGACACGCTCACAAGGCCGCCCCCTCCGTTTTCCGGAGATGGGCGGCCTTGCATATATGCTTCTTTGTCACTTTTTGCGAATGAGCACCCGAGCGTTATTCTCCAGCCGGGCCAGCGCGGTAGCTCCGGCGCGGCGGCGGATGCGCTCCGCGGCCTCGCCCATCCGGGGCGGGCGGTATGACGATCCGTGGCAATCGGAGCCCAGAAGATGGATCTCACCCTCCCGCACCATTCCGATAGCCCGGCGGCGGGTGCGCCAATCCAGAAAGAAGGGCGCGTTGCACTGGAACAGCACGCCCAGCTGCCGCAGCCGGGGCCACAGCGTCCGGGGCTGCTGGGCCAGATAGCGCTCAATGTGAGCCAGCACCACGGTCAGATCGCCCCGCTGGGCCAGGTCCGTCAGCTCCGCCAGGGTCCGGGACGGCCAAGGGGAAAACGGCATCTCCAGCAGGAGCACATCCTGCCCCTCCAGGCACAGGTCATGCAGCCGGTCCACATGGCTGATGCCCTGGAAATAGCGGACCTCGGCTCCCAGGAGCACCCGGGGACTGTCTGCCGTCAGTTGGGGCCGCAGCCGATTCCAGGCCTCGGCCCGGCGCCGCAAAAACACCTCCGGAGGATTCTCGCGGGCGTAGAAGTGCGGCGTGGCGGCCACGGTATCCACTCCTTGGGCCCGGAGCATGTCCAGCATCTCCAGACTCTCCTGTGTGCTTTTGCTGCCGTCGTCCATGCCCGGCAGGATATGGGAATGAAAATCGATCATTTCTTACTTTTCTTCCGGGGCTTATCCGGGGCGGAGGTCGCTTCCTGGCCATAGCCGTAGTTTTCGCAGCGGCCATAGCGCCCGTAACGCCCGTAGCGGCCATACCGGCCATAGCGTCCGCCGGAGGCGCTGCCGTGGGTCATGACAAAGCCCAGCACCTTGATATGCAGATATTCCAGCTGCCGCAGAGCCGCCGCCAGGTCCTGCCGGTCGCTGTAGTCCTGGCGTACCACGACGATCATGCCCTGGATGAGCTTGGAGATCACCAGACCGTCGGACACGGCATTTACCGGCGGCAGGTCGAAGATGATGAAGTCAAAATTCTGGGACAGGGCGCTGACCACGGAGCTCATGCGATCGGAGCCCAGCAGCTCCGACGGGTTGGGCGGCACGTCGCCGGAGGTGATGACCTTCAGGTTTTCCAGCAGGCCCACATCCTGGATGACGTCCCCCTCCCGGCACAGACCCGCCAGCAGATTGGACAGACCCGGGGCCGGGTCGATGGCCAGACGGCGGGCCAGATTGGGCCGCCGCATGTCCGCCTCCACCAGCAGCACCCGCTTTCCGGTTTCCGCGATGGTATAGGCCAGGTTGATGGACGTGGTGCTTTTCCCTTCGCCGCGGGAGGCGCTGGTAATACCCACCACCCGGCATCTCTGTTCGTCTGGCAGGGCGAAGGTCAGGTTGGTCCGCAGCAGCTTGTATGCCTCGGAGGCAGCGAAGCTCAGTCGGTCGCCCAGCATGGCCCGCTGCTCCTTCAGGGACATAACATCTTCCTCGGGCGTGCGTTTTTTTCCGAACATCATTGCGGCTGGCCCTCCTTTCCGGCAGAACGGCTGCCGTAGCCGTATCCATATCCCTCCGTGCGCTGGAGAAGCTCGGGGATCACCGCCAGCACGGGGACCTGGGGATATGCCTGGAGCAGATAATCCTCGCCGCGGATCTGGTTGTCAAGGAGCTCCCGCAGGACCAGCGCCGCACAGCTGAGCAGGAATCCGGCTGCCATGCCCAGGACCGTATAACGGGGCAGGCTGGGCGCAGCCTTGCCGGAAGGCAGCTGCGCGTAGTCCACCACCCGGACGGAGCTGCCCTCCACCACACTGGAAATGCGGGACGGCAGCACCTGGGCAATGGTATTGGCGATCTTCTGCGCCTCCTGGGGATCCTCACTGGTTACGGTGACCTCGAATACCTCGGTGGAGTTCACGGCCTGGGCCTGGATCATTTTCTGGAGCTCCCGGTCCGTATAAGTCACCCTGGCGGCCGCGCGGACCTGGTCCAGGGTGGTGCGGCTGTTGAGAATGACCACATAGGTGTCCACCAGACTCTGGGCTGCGGACAGCTCGGAGTTGCTGATGGGCTTGCTGGCATCCTGGGTGTTGTTGACGTACAGCAGGGCGCTGGCCTCGTAGGTAGGGGCGATAAGAAACTGTGCCCAGGCGAAGCAGACGGCGCCTGCCGCCACCGTTGCCAGCACAATGACCCAGGACCGGCGCCACAAGGCACGCAGCAGGGTAATGAGGTCCACCTCGCGGTAGACTTCGCTTTTGTCCATGTATATCTTCCTTCCAATCAAAGCGAAATTGCCAATAAATGGCGAGAAACGACAATAGAATTATAGCATGTTACTCTGCATATTTCAACGCTTTCTTCCCGGTGAAACGCTTTTTTTGCAGGCAGTTTTCTGCCGCACCCCAGTGTTCCGGAGCCGTCTGCGGCAGGGATTTGATGCGATCACTGCAGCAGGAGAGAACTGAAATCGACTGTGCAGATATAAGAAAACCACCGAGAAAAGCCTGTAACAGACCGATTTCGGTGATTTTCATATTATCTGCCACCCATGGCCGGATGCGCTTACATGCAGAACTGGAATGCGCAGAAGCCTGCGTACAGGACCAGCAGCACGATGCCCTGCCAGCGGGAGAGCTTGCCCCGGGCCAGCGCGGGTACCGTCAGCAGCAGCATCACCAGCAGCATCAGGGGGATATCCACCACCAGGGACGCATTGTATCCGGCGATGGTCTTTTCCTGGGGTACCTGGAAGGGGGACAGGGTGGTGGACAGGCCGCTGACCAGCACCAGGTTAAAGAGGTTGGCCCCCACGATGTTGCCCAGGGACAGGGCGCTGTGGCCCTTTACCAGGGAGGTGATGGCGGTGACCAGCTCCGGCAGGGAGGTGCCCAGGGCCACGAAGGTCAGGGCGATGACGGACTCCGGCACGCCCAGTCCCTGGGCGATGAGGGTGCCGTTGTTCACCAGCAGGTTGGCGCCCACGGCAATGAAGGCCGCACCCACCACCAGCAGGAGGATATCCTTGCCCATGGAGGGAGTGCCGTCAATGGCCTCGTCCGCACCGCCGGCCCGGACGGTATCCCGGAAGCTCTGTCGCACGGTAAGGACCATGTACAGAACGAACATGGCCAGCAGGACGATGCCCGCCAGGCGGGTGAAGGCGCCGTTGGTGTAGGCGATGGCGGCGTAGAACGCAGCGGCGACGAAAAAGAAGATCACCGGGGTCCGCAGACTTTTGCGGTCCGCCTCCGAGGGGCGGATGGCGATGGTCAGAGCCGCGATCAGGGCAGTGTTGCAGATGACGGAGCCGATGGCGTTGCCGTAGGCGATCTCGCCGTGACCGCTGACGGCGGAGGTGGCGGATACCATCACCTCCGGCAGGGTGGTGCCGATGGACACCACCGTGGCGCCGATGAGGATCTCCGGCACATGGAAACGGTGGGCCAGGCCCGTGGCGCCGTCCACGAACCAGTCGCCGCCCTTGATGAGCAGCACCAGGCCCACGATGAACAGAAGAATGGGTACGAGCATGATAAGTTCCTCCTTAGCTTAGAAAGCTGCTGATGAATATTTCCAGACCGATAAAGATGAGGATGGCCCCGCCCAGAATCTGGGCCCGGCCGGCAAGACGGGTGCCGAATCTCCGGCCCAGCACCAGGCCGCCCAGACAGATGCACAGCGTTACCGCCGCGATGATCAGGGAACAGACCAGGGCCATGAGCCAGTCATATTCGGCGATGGTGAAGCCCACGGACAGAGCGTCGATGGATGTGGCTACCCCCTGCACCAACAGAGCGCCCAGGCCCAGCTTGGGTGCGGCGCGGTCATCCTCGCCGCCGTGGATGCCCTCCACCAGCATTTTGCCGCCGATGAAGCCCAGCAGAGCCAGGGCGATCCAGGGAATGAGCCGCTCAAAGGCGCGGAAATACTGAACAATGGTGTGGACACAGATCCAGCCTGTCATAGGCATCAGGGCCTGGAACCCCGCAAATACCCCGGCAATGCCCAGCATCCGCCGCCGGGACATGCGGGGCTCGTTGAGTCCGTTGGCCAGAGACACGGAAAACGCGTCCATGGCAAGGCCCACGCCCAGCAGCACACTGTTGAAAAAGAACAGGATATCCCACTGCATGATTGCTTCTCCTCTTATCGTGAAAAATCCATGAAAAACCCCAGGCACGGCCTGGGCCATGTCTGGGCTCGAAAGCAGATCAATAGACGAGTCCCCATGCATCCCACGGCGGTAGCACATGAGTCTCGCAAATTAAAGCAAGCCAGGCCGCGCAGCGGCCAGTATGTTGACGTGCTGCGGACAATCGCCCGCTTGCTACTCCCTCATAGAGTTTTCAGTTCGTTCATGATACCACAGCCCCTGCCGGGAAGTCAATGCTTTTTTCGGAAGAATTTGTTGCCCTGAGCAGGAAAATCGTTTATAATAGGGAACAACGAGCTTTCATACCGGGAGGTGCTGTCATGCAGCGCATCAGCAAGGAAAACTACTACCTGGACATTGCCCAGACGGTTCTGGAGCGGGCCACCTGTCTGCGCCGGGTGTACGGGGCCATCATCGTGAAGAATGACGAGATCATCTCCACCGGATACAACGGCGCGCCCCGGGGGCGGCGCAACTGCGTGGATATGGGCTATTGCACCCGGGAGCAGCTGCGGGTGCCCCGGGGGGAGCGGTACGAGCTGTGCCGCAGCGTCCACGCCGAAGCCAATGCCATCATTTCCGCCAGCCGCCGGGATATGGTGGGCGGCACGCTGTATCTGGTGGGCCGCAACGCCCAGACCGGGGAGCTGCTGCCGGACGCCACGTCCTGCCCCATGTGCCGCCGCCACATCATCAACGCGGGCCTGGAGCGGGTGGTGATCCGCCATACGCCCACGGAGTTCCAGGTGGTGGACGTGCAGGACTGGATCGACAGCGAGGACGACGTGCCCCAGGCGTAAGCGGGGCCATACACCGGCGTTCTGCCGGAAAAAATATGGGACGAAAGGGAAAAGAATCATGTTGGACGCGAGAAAAGAGGAGGCCTTCTGTACCATTCTGCGTGGGGAATTGCAGCTGGCCACCGGATGCACCGAGCCCATCGCCGTGGCCTACTGCGCGGCACGGCTGCGCCAGGTGCTGGGGGAGAGGCCCCGGCGCATTCTGGCGGAGGTCAGCGGAAACATCCTGAAAAACGTCAAGTCCGTGGTGGTGCCCAATACCGGGGGCCGCAGGGGCCTGCCGGCGGCTATCGCCGTGGGCGTGGTGGCCGGGGATCCGGAGGCCCGGCTTCAGGTCATTGCCCATGTGACGGAGGAGGACACCGCAGCCATTCAGGCATACCTGGACAGCACGGACATCCGCATCGACTGCCCGCCTACGTCCCGGATGCTGGACATCCGGCTGACAGGCTGGGCGGGGGACCACAAAGCTGTGGTCCATGTGGCCAACAGCCATACCAACATCATCTACGTGGAGCGGGACGGGGAGGTCCTGCTGGAAAAGCCCCACTCCGACTCTGCCGAGGACAATTTGCAGGACAAGAGCGTGCTGAACGTCCGGGATATCCTGACCTTTGCCGAGACAGTGGACGTGTCCCGCATTGAGGAATCCGTGGGCCGGCAGCTCGAATGCAACACCGCCATCGCCCGGGAGGGCCTGCGGGGGGACTGGGGGGCCAACATCGGCTCCACGCTGCTGCTGTCCGGCGGTGACGTGGAGACGGAGGCCCGGGCCTGGGCTGCCGCCGGATCCGATGCCCGGATGAACGGCTGCGAGATGCCGGTGGTCATCTGCTCCGGCTCCGGCAACCAGGGCATCACCGCCTCCGTTCCCGTGTGGCGCTATGGCGTGCAGACGGGCCGGGACCGGGAGACCATCCTGCGGGCCGTGTGCCTGTCGGACCTGATCACCATCCACCAGAAAACCGGCATCGGCCGCCTGTCCGCCTACTGCGGGGCGGTGTCTGCCGGCGTGGGCGCAGGCTGCGGCATTGCGTGGCTTCGGGGCGCGGGATATGAGGGCATCTGCCACACCATCACCAACGCCGCGGCCATGATCTCCGGGTGCATCTGCGACGGGGCCAAGGCCAGCTGCGCCAGCAAGATCGCCATGGGTGTGGAAACCGGCATTCTGGGCTATAACATGTACCTGCGGGGCAACAGCTTCCGGCCCGGCGACGGCATCGTGGGCCGGGACGTGGAGGAGACCATCCGCAACGTGGGCATCCTGGCCTCTCAGGGCATGAAGGAGACGGACCGGGTGATCCTGAAGATCATGACGGAGTGATTCCATATGCTGCGCAACTATAAATTCATCATCGCCTATGACGGCACCCGCTTTTTCGGCTGGGAGCGCCAGCCGGGGCGGGACACCATCCAGGGGAAGCTGGAGAGCGTGCTGACCCGGCTTCAGGGCAGTCCCGTGGAGATCATCGGCGCGGGACGCACCGACGCCGGGGTCCACGCCCGGGCCATGGTGGCCAACGCCCAGCTGGACGTGGTAGAGTCCCCGGAGGAGATCCGGGACTACATGAACCGCTACCTTCCCGATGCCATTGCCGTCCGGGAGGTGAAGGAGGCCGCTCCCCGGTTCCACGCCCGGTATAAGGCCCTGGGCAAAACCTATCGCTATGTGTGCTTCGACGGGCCGGTGAAGCCGGTGTTCGACCGGAAGTATGTCACCCTGCTGGACTTTCACCCGGATGTGGAGCGGATGCAGCAGGCGGCGGCGTATTTGCAGGGAGAGCACGACTTCGCCAGCTTCTGCGGCAACCCCCGGATGAAGAAATCCACGGTGCGGCTGGTGGACAGCATCACCGTGGTGCGGCAGAAGGACCGCATCGTGTTCACCTTCCACGGCACCGGCTTTTTGCAGAATATGGTGCGCATCCTGGTGGGCACCCTGTTGGAGGTGGGCCGGGGGACCCGGCAGCCGGAGGATATGCCTGCCCTGCTGGAGGCCCGGGACCGCCGCCTGGCCGGTCCCACCGCCCCGCCGGAGGGCCTGTGCCTGATGAAGGTGGACTATTGACAGATACAGACTGTATAATGACAACACGAATATACAATCTGTATCAGAAACCGACGACATTCGTGTGGAAAAGGAGCCGTTATGGAAGAATTGCTGCAACAGATCCTGCAGGAGTGCCGCCCGTACACCGGGCAGGGGGCCCTGGCCTCCTATATCCCGGAGCTGGCCCGGCAGGACCCGGACCGCCTGGGCATTGCCGTGTTCCACAAGGACGGAACCCTGGTGGAGGCCGGTGACAGCCGCCGGAGCTTCACCATCCAGAGCGTCATGAAGCCCCTTTCGCTGCTGCTGGCCCTGCAGGACAACGGCCGGGAGACCGTCCGGGCCCATGTGGGGGTGGAGGCCACCGGCAAGCCCTTCGACGCCATCAATGTGGCGGACAACGCCCTGCTGGCCAAGCACCTGAACCCCATGGTCAACGCCGGGGCCATTCTGATGTGCCAGCTGATCGGGGGCGAGACGTATGACCATCGGTTCCAGCGTCTGCTGGACTTCATCCGCCGCCTGGCGGACAATGATGAGATCGCCCTGGACGAGGAGGTCTATCACTCCGAAAAGGCCACCGGCTCCAAAAACCGGGCTCTGGCCTATCTGCTGAAGGCCCACGGTCTGATCCGCGGCGATGTGGAGGAGCTGCTGGACTGCTATTTCCGGGCCTGTTCCATTCGGGTCAGCGCGGCGGACCTGGCCCGCATCGGCTGCGTGCTGGCCTGTCACGGGCAGCTGCCCGGGGGAGAGCGCCTGTTCCCGGCGGCCTATGGCCGGTTCGTCAACGCCAACCTCATGACCTGCGGCATGTACGACGGGTCCGGCGACTTTGCCATCCGGGTGGGCGTACCGGCCAAAAGCGGCGTAGGCGGCGGCATTATGGCCGTGGTGCCCGGCCGCATGGGCGTTGGCCTGTTTGGACCGGCTCTGGACGAAAAGGGCAACAGCCTGGCCGGAATCCGGGCGCTGGAGCTGCTGTCCGCCCGCCTGAATCTGAGCGTATTTTAGTTTATAAGAAAAACCGGCAAATCGGATGCAAGCTCTGCGGCAGCGTCCGATTTGTCGGTTTCCTCCCTGAAGGATACCGCCTTTTGGGCAAGCTGTCAG
>ENA-UERC01000148-UERC01000148.1-human-gut-metagenome-genome-assembly--contig:-NODE-148-length-52284-cov-10.158542_pt1 | contig 52284 bp, 42 predicted proteins | sample MGYA00242955_ERZ507955 | MGnify/ENA primary metagenome ERZ507955 (study PRJEB26167, sample SAMN06115394) | human gut metagenome | host: Homo sapiens | place: China:Hubei | collected 2016-04-27... | reverse complement strand
TCCGTGGTGCCCAGGGAGGATATCTTCTGGCACTTAAGCCTGAGGCGTGTACCGTGGGAATGGTCTTGAGAGTTACAGAGGGCAACCTTGCACCTACAAGTTCGGCGGTGAATGCTGACCTTGAAAGTATAGAAAAGCCATCATTTCACGTAACCCAGAGGATATGGGGCATGATCGGTGATGCCATCAACAATGTGGTGGATAATCTTACACTGGCTACACTGGTGGAATGGCAAAAAGAGAAGATTGATGAATACTATATATAATAGCAGCAAGAGTTGGAGGCATAAACATGGATAATAATATTAAGACGGTGATCAAGGAGACTTCAAAGAAGCTCAGCGGACTTTACAAGGAGCAGAAGATCTTTGATGTGGATCTTGGACGTAAGCTGCCGAACCGTGACATTGTGATCACTATTATAGATGATCTGAGAAGGATTACATTTCCGGGATTTTTCGGTGCGGAGAACCTGGGATATGTGGAGAAGAAGAATTTTGCAGGACATGAGCTGTCACTGGTATATGACAAGTTATATCACCAGATAAAGACTGCCCTTAACTACGGCAGAGAGCAGGGGGAATACGAGCAGGTACGACTTGAAGCTGAGGAGAAGACTCTTAAGTTTATTGAGAATATACCGAAGGTCCAGTCACTTCTGCTGTTAGACGTGGAGGCAGGCTTTAACGGAGATCCGGCTGCCAAGAGCAAGGAAGAGATAATCCTTTCCTATCCGGGACTCTATGCGATATTTGTATATCGTTATGCCCATGTACTCTATGAGATGAACATTCCTTTCATTCCGAGAATGATGTCTGAGTATGCCCATAGTCAGACAGGAATAGATATAAATCCGGGTGCAACCATTGGTTCTTCATTCTTCATAGACCATGGAACCGGCATTGTAGTGGGAGAGACTACCAATATTGGAAATAACGTGAAGATCTACCAGGGCGTTACCCTTGGTGCACTTTCCACAAGAAAGGGACAGGAGCTTGCAGGTGTCAAGCGTCACCCAACCATTGAGGACAACGTGGTAATATATGCAAATACCACAGTCTTAGGTGGCGAGACAGTAATCGGTGAGAATTCAGTAGTTGCAGGTAATACATTTGTCATTAAATCTATCCCTGCAAATACCAAGGCGGCTTCATCTATGCCGGAGCTTAGGATAAAGCAGTAAATGCTGAAATTCAAAGATATGTTATGGTAATGAGATAAAAAATCAAATAGAGTACTTGCAAAAAACAGTATCATGTGATACTGTTTTTTGCGTATTGGGGCTGAACGAATATAAGTCACCTGCTTATACCCGGACATGCCGGATAGGTTTATGCTTGGCTGGTTAATTCATGATCATAATTACTTCTTCATATATGGTTGAACAATGATGAGGAGGAATTATATGCGTGATGGGTTTGATTGTTTGGAATGATAGGAATGATACATTATGACGGAGAGAGCTTCGGGAGATAATAGAAAAATAAAAAACGCAGCTTCCGCAGAGGATATCCTGCGGTCGAACCCGTTATTTGCAGATGCGGATCTGTCAGGGGTCAACCTGTTCGTGAAGGATTTTAAACGGCGGGATGAGATATCTGAACTGCAGGAGAAAACCTATTGCATAGGTGTCATAGGAAGCGGTGAGGCGGATGTATATGCTCTGTCCCGGCATGAGGAAGTCTGCACGGGAAGTGTGAATGTGTCAACCCAGCATGAGGGGAGCATCTTCGGTATATGCAATGTGTATTGCCCCACACCAATGCCCACAAAGCTCATCTGTAAGGTGAAGTGCCGTGTGGCATTTATGTCGAAGACGGATTTCAGAAAATTGCTGGGCAGGGATGAGAAATTGTTGGAGAGGTATCTGACCCTGTGTAACAAGAAGATCATGTACCTTGCATACAAGATCGAGCTTATGGGAATGTCAGGCTGCAGCAGCAAGCTTGCCTTTTATCTGCTCCACAATGCAGTGGACGGGCGGGTGGTGCTTGATGTGTCAAAGGAGCAATTCGCAAAGTTTTTAAATGTCAGCAGAGCCAGCCTGTTCAGAACCCTCACGGAGTTCCAGGATAAGAAGCTGATCGAGGACAGGGGCGGCGAGATCCTGATACTTGACATGGAAGGACTCAGGCAGTGTGTATATTAGCACCGAAAGAAAAGTGCCTGATGACATATAAAAATATAGCACGCCATTACTTTGTGGGATGTGCAATAAAACATAGCACAACATTATTTAGTGGGTTGTGTCATGAAATAGAAAGGAGACAGAAATGAAAAAGAAAATATTAGGAGTAGCACTTGCAGTTGCAATGTCAGTTATGGCACTTGCAGGCTGCGGAAGCAAAGAAACTGCAACTACAGAGGTAACATCAGAGGTGACCACAGTTACAGAGGACACCCGGAGCGGGGCAGATACCAATCAGGCTGACGTTACAAGTGAGGAAGTAGCCACAGAGGAAAGCAGCAACGCTGCAGATGATGATGTAACCATCCGTGTTGCTGCATTAAAGGGACCTACAGCCATGGGACTTTCAAAGCTTCTTACAGACTCAGATGCAGGAAATGCCGGCGTGAATATCGAGTACTCAATAAGCACTGCGGCAGATGAGATCACACCAGAGATCATTCAGGGAAACGTAGATGTGGCAGCAATCCCTGCAAATCTTGCCAGCGTTCTCTACAATAAGACTGAGGGACAGGTGACAGTGCTTGCCATCAATACCCTTGGCGTTATCTCTATAGTTGATACCGGCGACTCAGTACAGTCCGTTGCAGATCTTAAGGGCAAGACAATATATGCAACCGGACAGGGGGCAACACCGGAATATTCTCTCAGATTTATCCTGAAAAATAACGGTATAGATCCTGACAATGATGTTACTATAGAGTGGAAGTCAGAGGCAACAGAGGTGCTCTCGGTTATGACATCTACAGATGATGAGGTTATAGCAATGCTGCCACAGCCATTTGTCACTGTTGCGGCAACAAAGGTTGACAACTTGAACGTGCCTATCGATTTCAATGAAGAATGGAAGAATCTTACACCGGACGGCGGTATGGTCACGGGTGTGCTTATTGCAAGAACAGAATTTGTAAATGAGCATCCTGAAGCGATTTCAGCATTTATGAACGCTTATGCAGAGTCGGTTGACTATGTAAATACAAATGTTGACGAGGCGGCAGCACTTATAGAGCAGCTTGATATTGTTAAGGCACCTATTGCCAAGCAGGCAATTCCAAAGTGCAACATTACATTTATCGAGGGTGAAGAAATGAAGTCAATCCTCTCAAGCTACCTTGGGATATTGAATGAGGCGGAGCCTAAGAGCATAGGTGGAGCTATACCGGGAGACGATTTCTACTATTCAAGATAGGATGCTTTTTTGACTGACAGTTGTCAGACATAGGAATTCCGGAGCGTAAATATACACTATGATTGGTTGATGCAGAATGAATAAAGGGAATTTAAAAAAAACAAAATTAAATAAAGAGACATCTATGTGGAAGGTTTGTACAGAGAGGATAGCAGCAATAATTGTTGCTATCCTTCTTTGGCAGTTGCTGGCAATGAAGCTTGACCAGAAGCTGCTGCTGGCAACACCTGTTGATGTGGCGAAGACCCTGGGGGTTCTGGTGAAGAGTCAGGAGTTCTACAGTGCTATAGCATATTCCATGGGACGTATCCTGCTTGGGTTGCTCATAGGTGCGGCAGTGGGAATAGCCTGTGCACTTTTGGCAGGCAGATGGCATTTCATGGAGGTGCTTTTCTGGCCGTATTTCTCAGCTATGAAGGCAACACCGGTGGCTTCCATTGTTATCCTTTGTCTGGTGTGGCTGTCTGGCAGAAGACTGTCGGTATTCATAGTATTCCTGGTGGTTACCCCGGTCATATATACAAATATTCTTGCAGGCATAAAAAATCTTGACCTGAAAATGAAGGACATGGCGAGAGTGTTCGGGATAAATGGATTACACCGCCTGTTGTATGTGTATCTTCCGGAGCTTAAGACCTACATTGTGGCAGCATTTACATTGTCCACAGGCATGGCATTTAAGGCAGAAATTGCGGCGGAGGTCATTGGCACCCCTCAGGGCTCTGTGGGAAAGATGCTGTACAATGCCAAGGTTTACCTGGAAACACCGGAATTATTTGCCTGGACATTGGTTATCATAGTCTTAAGCGTGGTGGTGGAGCAGGTGATACTGGGGCTCGTGAAGTGGATGTTCGCAGGGCTGCAGCGGCATGTTGTGGGAGGCAAGATCTGCAAGGAAAATAGTTGTAATGGACATCGCAATGAGATTAAGGGCGATGGGGTTGACGCGATAGGTGTTGCCATAGATTTAAGCAATGTGTGCTTCTCGTATAATAAGGGCGTGGACGAAGAACTCATAAATGATCTGAACCTTCATATTCATGCAGGAGACAGAGTGTGTATAATGGCACCCTCCGGCACGGGAAAGACAACACTTCTCAATCTGATCACCGGGGGACTTAAGCCTGACAGCGGCATAGTATCTTTTGAAGTGGATACCGGTGATGGTGTCAACATATCGATGGTCTTTCAGGAGGACAGGCTGTGCAGTGAGTATACAGCTGCCTACAATATAGAACTGGGACTGAGGCGGGGCTGCCGGAAAACAGATTTGATACAGTCACACCTTGAGCAGCTTGGCATGGGCGAGAGTATATTTGCCGATGTAAAGGAGCTGTCGGGTGGTATGAAGAGACGCGTGGCTATCGTCAGGGCAGTAATGTCCCCAAGTCGTGTGTTGATATTGGACGAACCATTTGCCAGCCTTGACGAGGAGCTTAAGGATCGAACGGCAGAATATATAATAGAAAATCTAAATGGCAGAACCCTTGTGGTTGTAAGCCATGACGAGAAGGACGCAGAAAGATTAAACGCACGGATATTACCGGATTTGATACAACCGTAAAGATTTGGCAAATACAACCATAAAGATTTGGCAAACAGAACCATAAGGATTTTGAACCCCGCCACCGTTAGTCAATCGGTATATGAGTTTTTACAAGAAAATGTTTTGGAAGACGATATTGCATCAGGGGATATAAACAGCATTAATGCCACCATAGCTGGCATAAAGAAGAATGCCAACGAAAGAAACAGTATTTTAAAGGCAAGGTACTAAACTAATCATTGCACCCTTTCCCATATAAAGATATAATAAATAAAATAAGACACGGAGCAGCATCAAAAAATGCTGCTCTGCTACTGCCTGGCACAGATAAGGGCAGTATGATGCGTTATACATATTAGAGAGGATATAGGAATGGCAGTATTTGATTTTAACAGCACACCAGGTGAAGAGAATAAAGCGATCTGTACATATGAGACATTTGCGTCGGATGAGCCGGAGGCTACCGCAGACAAGCCTATAATGATACTTGACAACAAGGCAGGGGCACTTAAGCACCATCTGTCAGGTATGTTCACAAATCCCATTAAGAGAACTACATTTGAGATAAAAGAAGACAAAGAGGTGACCTGTGTAGATATCCTGAAGATCGATTCAAGATTTACAGCGCTTCTTAAATGGTTAGGTGAAAATCACATAAATGTCCGCCTGTCAGGAGAAAATCGCGAGGATGGTTACAGAGTCTATAAAATTCGTGAGATGGCATTTGGAAATGGCAGATCAAAGCTTTCTGCAGAGGATGGCTTCCTTCAGTTTATGATAGAAAGACTTCTCTCCAGTAATGCACCTGTGGAGGGAGAACTGGATGAGGATGATGATCCAGAAGAAGATGGCGATGACATGAAGCTTACAAGCCTCCAGAGCATTGTGGATTTCATGAACTGTGCCGGCAGGACACTGCCTGACAACATCAGACTCTGGGCAAGAAGAAACCTGGCTGTTGCCAAGTCCGGAGAGGTGTCACCGGAGGAGAGACGCCATGCCCAGCGTGCCCTTTCCATAATGATGAATATCAAATGGAGACATAATTATTTTGAGGCAATCGACCCGGATGAAGCCAGAAGGATACTTGACGAAGAATTATATGGCATGGAGAAGGTCAAGCAGAGGATCATAGAAACCATCATCCAGATAAACAGGACCCACACCCTTCCGGCATACGGAATACTGCTGGCGGGACCGGCGGGAACAGGAAAATCCCAGATTGCTTATGCAGTTGCAAGGATTCTTAAACTGCCATGGACAACCCTTGACATGAGCTCCATAAATGATCCGGAGCAGCTTACAGGAAGCTCAAGAATTTACTCCAATGCCAAGCCGGGTATTATAATGGAGGCATTTTCCCAGGCAGGAGAGTCCAACCTGGTATTTATCATAAACGAGCTTGACAAGGCTAACTCAGGCAAGGGAAACGGCAATCCGGCAGACGTGCTGCTGACCCTTCTTGACAATCTTGGATTTACAGATAATTACATGGAATGCATGATACCTACATTTGGAGTGTATCCTATAGCCACTGCAAATGATAAGTCTAAGATCAGCGCACCTATCCTTTCAAGATTTGCAGTTATCGACATACCGGATTACACCGACGAGGAGAAGAAGGTAATCTTCAATAACTATGTATTGAAGAAGGTCCTTAAGAGAATCGGACTTCATGAGGATGAATGTGTCATCACAGATGAGGCGGTTCGGCTGGCAGTCAGCAAGTATTCAGGCACCTCAGGTATCAGAAATCTTGAACAGTCAGCGGAGCATATAGTTGCAAATGCTCTGTATCAGATAGAGGTCAACCATGTGAAGTCGGTAACATTTACGGCAGAGATGGTGGATGAGCTTTTAAGCTGATGATTTTTTTGGAAGCAAAAGTGTAGCATACCCCGGCAGAAAAGAGAGCGTGATATAAAATATGAACTTTGAAGTGGGACAGATTATAAAAATGAAGAAGCCCCATCCCTGTGGTAACAATTCATGGGAGATTCTGAGAGTGGGAATGGACTTCCGTCTCAGGTGTACAGGCTGCGATCATCAGGTGATGATCCCCCGGACTACAGTGGAGAAAAGCTTTAAGGGCTTTATAGAGAAGGAATAAATTCCATATCTTTTATAAAAAAACACAAAAATAGCTTGAATTGTTGATTTTACTATGATAAGATGTGGACTTGTGATGTGTTAATCATATTTCCTTGCTCACAAACAGTATTGTGGGCCAGAGACCATAAGGAGGTGCAAGATAAGATGAATAAGTACGAATTAACTTTAGTTGTTAATGCAAAAATTGAAGAGGAAGCTAGAACAGCAGTAGTTGATAAGGTTAAGGCTTACGTTGAGAAGTTTGGCGGTTCAATTACAAATGTTGAAGAGTGCGGACTTAAGAAGCTTGCTTACGAAATTCAGAAGATGGGCGAAGCTTACTATTACTTCATTCAGTTTGACGCTGCTGCAGATGCTCCTGCACAGATCGAGGCAAATGTTCGTATTATGGAAGATGTTCTTAGATATCTTTGTGTTAGACTTGACGCAGAGTAATAGGAGGATTTCCATATGAATAAAGTAATTTTAATGGGTCGTTTAACAAGAGACCCTGAGATCAGATATTCTCAGCAGGGTGATAACCAGATGGCTATCGCAAGATATACACTTGCTGTAGATAGAAGATTCAACAGAAACAATGATCAGAGCGCAGATTTTATCAGTTGCGTAGCATTCGGCCGTTCAGCAGAATTTGCTGAGAAGTACCTTAAGCAGGGTACAAAGATTGTTGCAACAGGTAGGATCCAGACAGGCAGCTATACAAACAAGGATGGTAATAAGGTCTACACAACAGACGTTGTAGTAGAAGATCAGGAATTTGCCGAGAGCAAGAATGCGTCAGGTAATGACGGCGGCTATCAGCCAATGGGCAGACCAGAGCCTGCAAGTGCAGGTCCGGTTAATGACGGATTTATGAGTATTCCTGAAGGAATCGAGGACGATTTACCATTCAAGTAAACATGATACCGGTCCCCGGGGCTGGTATGAATAATACAGGAGGTAAATACAATGGCTTATAACAAGACAGATAGAGCGGACGCTCCATTAAAGAGAAGAAATATCCGTAGAAGAAAGAAAGTTTGCGTTTTCTGTGCAGACAAGTCAGCTACTATAGATTACAAAGATGCTAACAAGTTAAAGAGATATATCTCAGAGAGAGGTAAGATCCTTCCTAGAAGAATTACCGGTACATGCGCTAAGCACCAGAGAGCTTTAACAGTAGCAGTTAAGAGAGCAAGACAGATTGCTGTATTACCATATGTAGTAGATTAATCAGCAGATCATATCTGGGATTATTTATATAGTGTGATACAAGCGTTAAGCTTGAAGAGACCCACATGTTTTATGACATGTGGGTTTTTTGTTATGGCAACGAGTCAAGTGCAACATGCTTGCATGATTGCATTTGACGACTGCTAATCAGCGGCTAAAACTCGCAAAGTGTGTTTTAGCGATGCTATGTAATGATGTCTGCAGGGTGATTTTACACTTCTGGCCAATCCGGTTAATTCATAAGATTTATGGAGGCTGAGTCAATACTTTTATTGACCCTTAAATATGTGTGTGATATTATTGTTAGTGTGTGCTAATGTGTCGATTGGGGGTGCAGGGATCCGTGATCCTGACATTCTATTATCGGCAGTACATATAAAAGCGTAGAAAAGGAGTATTAGACAATGGGAAAATACACAAAGGAAGATATTTTGCGTATGGTTAAGGAAGATGATGTAGAGTTCATCAGACTTCAGTTCACAGATATCTTCGGAGATCTTAAAAATGTTGCTATAACAGCAAGTCAGATCGAAAAGGCACTTGATAACAAGATAATGTTCGATGGTTCATCTATCGAAGGATTTGCAAGAATTGAAGAGTCAGATATGTATCTGTATCCTGATTATGATACATACGAGACATTCCCATGGAGACCACAGCAGGGCAAGGTCGCAAGACTTATTTGCGACGTTTATACACCGGACAACAAGCCATTTGTAGGCGATCCTAGATATGTACTTAAGAGAGCACTTAAGGAAGCTGCAGATATGGGCTATGAGATGAACGTAGGACCTGAGTGTGAATTTTTCCTTTTCCAGACTGATGAAAATGGTCTGCCAACAACAAATTCATATGAGAGAGCAGGCTACTTCGACCTGGGACCTCTTGACTTCGGTGAGAATGCAAGAAGAGATATGGTTCTTACCCTTGAGCAGATGGGCTTCGAGATCGAGGCTTCACATCATGAGTGTGCACCTGCACAGCATGAGATAGATTTCAAGTATGGCAAGGCATTACCTACAGCAGATAACATCGAGACCTTTAAGCTGGTAGTTAAGACTATTGCCAAGAGGCACGGATTATGTGCAACCTTCATGCCAAAGCCAAAGTTTGGTGTATGTGGTTCAGGTATGCATATGAACATGTCACTTACAAAGGACGGCAAGAATGTATTCGCAGATGAGAGTGATCCATTGGGGTTAAGTGAGACAGCATACTACTTCATCGCAGGTATCATGGAGCATATGAAGGAGATGACAGCCATAACAAATCCGCTTGTGAATTCATACAAGAGACTTGTTCCCGGCTATGAAGCACCTATCTACATCGCATGGTCAGCAAAGAACAGAAGCCCGCTTATCAGAATACCTAGCGCAAGAGGTGCAGGAACAAGAGTTGAGCTTCGTTGTCCTGATCCAACGGCTAACCCATATCTTGCAATGGCAGTATGCTTAAGAGCCGGACTTGACGGAATAAAGAGAAAGCTTCAGGTCCCTCCAAGTGTAGATACAAATATCTTTGAGCTTACCCGTGAGGAGAAGAAGGCGAGACATATCCACAGCCTTCCGGCCAACTTAAGAGAGGCGGTTCTTGCAATGCAGGAGAGTGACTTCATGAGAGAAGCTCTTGGAGATCATGTGTTTGACAGATATACAACAGCTAAGATGAATGAATGGGATGAGTACACCAAGCAGGTTACTGCCTGGGAGATTGATAACTATCTGTATAAAGTCTGATCAACAGTATCACCCCGTATAATTGCAGTTTAATTAAACAGTGAGGTTGATAAGGTGGTTAATGTAATAGTTCTATTCGGAAGAATCGAAGAAGCAAAAAGTATTAAAAACCTTCTCATACGCAATGGTATTAATGTAACTAAGGTATGTACAACAGGTGCGCAGGCAGCTCAGGCTGCCGACGCCTGTGATGACGGTCTTATAGTGTGCGGGTTCAGATATCCGGACATGCTGTTCTCGGATCTGAATGCCTGTATTCCCGACTGGTTTGACATGATCGTGCTTGCCTCCAAGGAGAATTACGAGCAGTGCCGTAATAATGAAGTGGTGTGTCTCACCATGCCTTTAAAGACTCAGGACTTTGTAAGCACAGTTAATCTCACCATAGAGAACATATTGTGGGAGAGAAAGAAACGTAAGGCAAGACCAAAGGAACGTACCGAAGAAGAAAAAAAGATCATAAAGGCTGCAAAGCTTAGATTGATGAGTGAACACAATTTCGATGAGCAGGGTGCACACCGTTATATACAGAAGAAGAGTATGGACAGTGGTATAAACATCGTTGAGATGTCGTATATGATATTGAATGACAGTAACATTTGAGTAGTTTTTCGTTGCTGACTAAATAGGCTGATGCCACACATTGGCATGTGTGAGGTCGGACCATTACTAGGAGGAAAAATAAAAAATGTTTAAGGCAAATGACAATTATTTAAAATTACCTGGCAGCTATCTCTTTTCTACTGTTGCCAGAAAACAGAGAGAGTATGTAGCAGCACATCCGGATTGTAATATAATCAGACTTAGCATTGGTGATGTAACACAGCCACTGGCACCGGCTATCATTGATGCCCTTCACAAGGCAGTTGATGAGATGGCGGTAGCAGAGACATTCAGGGGATATGCTCCGGACCTTGGATATGATTTCTTAAGGAGCGCAATAGTAGAGAATGATTACAAGGCAAGAGGCGTAGATATTGCCACAGATGAAGTGTTTGTAAGTGACGGAGCCAAGAGTGACTCGGCGAATATCCAGGAGATATTCGCAGTGGACAGCAAGATCGCAGTGTGTGATCCTGTATATCCGGTATATGTTGACTCTAACGTAATGGCAGGCAGAACAGGCACATACGACAGCACCACAGGCCTGTGGAGTGATGTGATCTACATGCCATGCAGCGCAGCGAATAAATTCGCACCTGAGCTTCCAAAGGAGACACCGGATATCATCTATCTCTGTTTCCCTAATAATCCTACAGGTGCAACCGTGAAGAAGGAAAAACTTCAGGAATTTGTTGATTATGCAAATAAGGTTGGGGCAGTCATCATTTATGATGCAGCATATGAAGCCTACATAAGTGAGGATGATGTTCCACATAGTATATATGAGTGTGACGGTGCCAAGACCTGCGCCATAGAGCTTAAGAGTTTCTCAAAGAATGCGGGCTTTACAGGTACACGTCTCGGATACGTTATAGTTCCTAAGGAGCTTAAGGACGCAGAGGGCACAAGCCTCAATGCACTTTGGGCAAGAAGACACGGAACTAAGTTCAACGGGGCTCCTTATATCGTTCAGAGAGCAGGAGAAGCAGTATATTCAGAAGCAGGAAAGGCTCAGACCAGAGAACAGATAGCATATTATATGAATAACGCCAAGGTTATTTCAGAAGGCCTTAAGGCAGCAGGCTATACAGTATCAGGCGGCGTGAATGCTCCGTATATCTGGCTTAAGACTCCGGAGGGCATGACAAGCTGGGAATTCTTCGACTATCTTCTTGATAAGGCAAATGTTGTAGGCACACCGGGTTCAGGCTTTGGACCAAGCGGAGAGGGCTACTTCAGACTTACAGCATTCGGAACCTATGAGAGTACAGTCGAGGCAATCGAGAGAATAAAGAAGCTTTAATACAGACGGTGTCAGTTGACACATGGAGAAGAAGAGAGCAGCCCTTTGCTATAGTAAGTACTCGGGTGTCGAAGATACATTTAGAATGGCGATATCGAAATTTCAAATGGGCTGATGTTAGAATTGTGGAGGTATTTTTATGGGGGATAATGGTCTTTTAGTTCAGTATTTTAATGCAAACACACCTGCAGACCAGACATTATGGACACAGGCAGTTAAGGATGCCCCTGTCCTTAAGAAGATGGGAGCTACCGCTGTGTGGTTTCCGCCTGCCACCAAGGCAGCAAGAGGCAAGGATGACGTGGGTTATGCAACATATGACCTGTATGATCTGGGTGAATTCGATCAGAAGGGGTCGGTTGCAACAAAGTACGGAACAAAGGAAGAATATCTTGCAGCCATCAAGGCAATGAAGGCAGCAGGAATAGATGTTTATGCGGATGTGGCAGTCCGCCAGAAGCTTGGAGCAGATAAGATAGAAGCAGTATCTGCAAATGATTTCAATGGCAGACCGGGACCACAGATGATAGGCAACAAGAGAACAGTGGGAGCACTTTCGAAGTTCACATTTCCGGGAAGAAAGAGCAAATACTCTAAGTTTAAATGGAACTGGCAGCATTTCGAGAAGATCGACTGGAAGCAGGATGAGTTCAGACAGCGTGTGATCGAGCTTGCCGGAATGGATCCTGAGAAGGCGGCTAAGGAATTCTCAAAGTATGACTACATAATAGGCTCGGAGCTTGACCTGTATAACCAGGAAGTATATGACGAGCTCATGAACTGGGCTGCATGGTATGAGACCATGACAGGAGTGGACGGTTTCCGTTTCCAGGAGGCAGAATATGTGCCTGGCTGGTTTATAAAGGACTTCTCACTGGCAGCAGCTCACGCAGAAAAGAGCAAGGTAGATATAGAGGCAGAACAGGGTGCTAAGGCGGCTGATGGAAGCTCCACAGATAATGGCAGTGCTGATGAGCCTAAGAATATATTTGTTGTGGGAGATTTCTGGCATTGGAACAAGGATTATCTTAACGGCTACATTGACTCTACAGAAGGCAAGGCGGCAATGTTTGATGTTCCGTTACATTTTAATTTCCATGATTGCTCTTATGATGAGGGAGACTACGATCTCAGCAGACTTCTTGACGGATCACTTATGATGAGCAATCCTACCAAGGCAGTTACATTTGTAGATAATCACGAGTCACAGCCGGGAGGAATACTGGAGTCGGATGTAAGAGAGTGGTTCAAGCCGCTTGCTTATGCAATAATCCTTCTTCGTGAGCAGGGCTATCCATGTCTCTTTATGGGAGATTATCAGGGAATTGCTGCGGTGAAGGTGAAGTCCAAGAAGACTATCCTTAACAAGCTTCTGAAGCTTCGTAAGAAGTATGCATATGGCGTGCAGCACGACTACTTTGATCATCCGGATGTGGTTGGATTCACAAGAGAGGGCGACGCAGAACATCCAGATTCAGGTCTTGCAGTCATTATGAGTGACGGTGTAGGCGGAACCAAGAGAATGTATGTAGGCAGACAGTACGCAGGCTGCCATTTCGCAGATGTAATGGGAAATGCCAAGTACGACATCAAGATCGACGACGAAGGCTGCGGCGAGTTCTATGTAAACCGTCAGGGTGTAGCTGTCTGGATCAAGAAAGGCTGCAAGCTGTAGAGAGCAGATGCGTCTGTAGCGGCAAGCTATGGAATGGCAACTCTGTAACAGTAGGCTGAAAATGTGATAAACGAAATAAATAAAATTAACAGACAAAAATAAAAAATAGTCCGGAGACGTATCTGAAATTAGAGATACGTTGTCCGGACTTTTTATATTCGCTCTTTTTTGGATTTTGATATCGATAATATGTTAGCCGTCCCTCACTCTTTTTAGACACTTCCGTATTGCAAAAAATCAATTGATGGGGTATTATAAAAAAGTGCTTTAACACTATGCAAGAGTAAAGCATAACAGAAGTATAACAGTAAAAAACGATAGCTTAATAAAATATAATGGGAGTGGTAAGAAATGGGAAAGACAGTGCATACAGAAGCAGTAAAAGACTTATTTGAAGCAATATTAACACTTGAAAACGAGGATGAATGTTTTTCATTTTTTGAGGATGTATGTACAATAAATGAATTGCTTTCAATCGCCCAGAGATTTGCTGTTGCCAAGATGTTAAAAGAAAATAATACATATCTTGAGGTGGCAGAAAAAACCGGTGCCTCCACAGCTACTATAAGCAGAGTAAACAGATCCTTAAATTATGGAAAAGACGGTTATGAGCTGGTATTCGGAAGAATGAAGAGCTTCAAAAAGCCGGAAGAATAAAGAATATAACAAAAGAAGAGATAAGAAAAGAAGCTCTGACAAAAGAAATAATAATAACTGATTTGAGCAGGGCATGACAGCCGGGAATGTTCCGGCGTGCCCTGACATCAAAACACACAAAAGCGAAGGGAAGATCATATTTGATAAAAAGCAAATTAAAATCCTTGAGTTTGTACACGAAAACAATTCTGATGATCATAACCATCACTTTGATCATAAATCTAGTGGCGTTCAGCCGAAGTTTCTGCGATTTTTATACAAAACATATTTATCACCATATAGCGAATGTAATAAGCCGGGTTACGGGTATACTTCCGTTTAATCTGGGAGAGATAATGATGTATCTGGTGATGATCATGGCTGTGATCATGATCGTAGCATTACTGGCTCTTCTAATTGTTTTGTTAGTGAGAAGGCTTGCGGCAGTATATAACAAGAAAAGCATAGGGCTTTTTTATAAGAAGTTCAGGCACTGTGTAGCAGTGTATATGAAGGTGATCTTGGCAACGCTCGTAGTAACTGCCTTGATATACACCCTTAATTGGTTCATCCCTTTTCGCGGAAGCGGTGCACAGGTAGTGGCTGATATGAACGTGGAAGCAACTTCGGGAGAGAGCACCAAAGCTAATGAAAATATGAGTGGGGACCATGGTGTAGATACATCAGACGAAAGAGAGTATACCACTGAGGATCTATTCTCCCTCAGAGCTATATTGATAAATAACATAAATTCTCTGGCGGAGCAGGTGGACAGGGATGAAAATGGTTATATAAAGCAGGATGAGAATATGTATGAGGAAGTAGTGAAAGCCATGGAGGGGCTTTCAGATATTTATCCGATACTTGATGGATATTATCCGAAGGTTAAGCTTGCTTACTGCTCTGACATCCTGGACTTTATGGGGATAGGTGGGTACACATACCCATACACCATGGAGGTCACCATCAACAAATATACAACCTACATGGATTATGGACCGCTGGTTGCCCACGAAATGGCACACCACAAGGGCTTTTATGCCGAGAGGGACGCGAACTTCATAAGCTTTCTTGCAGGCACAAACAGTGACTCCAGGCTGCTGGCATATAGCTCCTACAGGTACATACTTAGCTATGTGACTGATGAATGTTACACTGCTGCAAATGAAATGTACAACAAGGATCCGGAAGGAACATTGGAATTCCTTAATAAGCAGCCTGAGCTCAGTGACCGGGTGAAACTTGATGATCAACATAATATAGAGGAATATCAGAAGAACTACGAGGCAAATGTAAATAAAGCCTTAGAAGAAAATGTATCCCAGGCTGCTGAAAGCGTAGCGGATGTTGGATGGGATACTCAGGCTGATCTCCTTGAAGAGAAAAATTATGACGGGGTAGTTCTTATGCTCTTAAAATATTATTTTCCATAAAACGTTTAAAAGTAAAAGATTATGCTGTTATATGGACAGAAGATTTTAAATTTGGCTACAGCTTGGAAGTTGATAAAGAGTCGAGGATAAGATGTTTCGCAAAAATAAAAAGCAGAAATGTTATCACACATATGATTTCATTTCTGCTTTTTTCAAGCTTATTTAATTTGGCTTCGATTTCCTGTTTGATTTGGCTTCACCTTTTGAGCTGCCTTCTGATCGGCACCGGATTTTGCGTTAGTTCCGGTCTTCGCGGTAGCCCCGGCTTTGCTCTTGGATTTCTGGGCTGCTTTAGCTCTTGCTTCGTTTGCAGTTTTAGCTTTAATTGCAGCATCCTTTGCTTTCATGGCAGCCTCTTTTTCCTTGGCTTTAACTTCTTTCTCCTTCGCCTTTGCTTCCTTTTCCTGGATGGTACGCATATTATCGATCAAATGCTCGATATACTTTTTCTTAACATACACGTCAGCCGACAGGAGAGCAATAAGACTCATGTCGTGGAGATAACCCTCATTCTGTGGATCATACATTTCAGAAGCACGATGGAAGGTATTCATGATACTTTTCTGGATATCCTTGTAGTGATCCTTCTGGTGATTGAAGATCTTGGCATATATCTGATCTATGCTCTTTGACGGATCATTACTTCCGAAATAATCTTCGATCATAGGCTTTAACAATGTCTGTATATCATTTATGCTGAGCAGGTTCTTCAGATAATAAATATAAATGAGAAGAATAAGGTGCTCCTTGGTATATCTTTTCTTGTTAGGAGGCGGAAGAAGGTCATTCTTCGTATAGTTGTTGATCATGGTCTTGGTCATGGTCTTTTCTTCTTCGTTTCTCTTGTTGTTATTCAGTTTTTCCTCTAAGAAGGTAGTGACCTGATCCATGTATAATTCAATGGACGGCACATCTGCCGGATCGATGAAGTTCAGGGAACTTGTCATTTCGATCAGATCTCGAATACTGCTTATATTATTTTCCATTTATATCTTCCGTTTCCTTAAAAAATGATCTCCAAATCTTGAAAATCATACAACACTACATCCGTATAATTATATAGGATTTATTTCTCTGCCACAAGGGATTTTTGGATATATCCCCAGATTTCATAAACAATTTATATTAATACCACAAAATTGCGAATAATACCCTGCATCCACGAACGTAGATCGCAGGGTACAGTCTCAATATTAAACAGACATAAAACTATAGATCACATGGCGCATTCCTGATATCGCACTAAGAGGAATTACTCGGCACCCTCATTTTCCGTAGCCTTTGGCAGGATTTCTACCAATACTCTGAGTACACGGTTCTTCACCATCTGGGTAACCTTGCAGAAGATAACGCCGTCGGTGGCAGTGTCTCCCTGCTTTGGCAGATGGTCCAGAAGCTCGATTATATATCCGCCCAGGGAGTCATAGTCCTCAGACTGGATATCAAGTCCCAGAGCGTCGTTAAGGTCATCAAGATTTATAGAACCATTTACACTGTAATGGGTATCGTCAAGCTTTACTATATTATTGTGCTCGGCAGAATCGTACTCGTCCTTTATGTCGCCGATGATTTCCTCCACAAGATCCTCGGTAGTGACAAGGCCGGCACACAGTCCATACTCGTTTAAGGCGATGGCTACCGAATTGGAAGTAGACTTCATGGTGCTTAAGAGGTCGTTTGTCTTCTGGAATTCAAACACATACAGAGGCTCTCTCATGATACTTCTGATCTTAAAATCATCATCCTTGTGGGTGGCTCTGTAGAAGAACAGATCCTTTATATGAAGGAGACCGATTATGTGATCCTTTGACCCCTCGTACACAGGTATTCTGGTGTAAGGCACCTTCATGTAGATATTCAGCACACTGTCGTAATCTGCATCCACATCCACAACAGTCATGTCAACACGGGGGATCATAACATCCCTGACTCTGGAGTCGCCGAAATCAACCACATTGGTGATCATTTCCTTCTCCTCGTCCTCAATTACACCCTCTTCCTCGCTGACATTTACTACAGTACGAAGCTCATCCTCGGTGATCTTGGCACCGGTATTGTTTTTGTCAATTCGCAGGATGAAGAATATTACGTCCGCAAGCTTATTTACGATCCATATTACAGGCGTAAGCACGAACATCAGGAACTTGATGATGTCAACATACAAAAGAGATATCTTGACGCTGTATAACTGGGCTACGGTCTTAGGTGTGATCTCGCCAAATATAAGAATAAGCAGAGTCAGTATACCTGTTGAAATACCTACGGCGGCACTTCCGAATACTCTTGTTGTAAGGGTTGTTGCAAGGGATGATGCTGAAATGTTTACGATGTTGTTTCCTATCAGGATGGTGCTGATCAGTTTCGCACTGTTTTCCGTAACTTTAAGGACTCTTGCGGCACGTTTGTTGCCGGAGTCCGCCATAGAACGCAGGGCGTATTTGTTTACTGTAGTAAGCGCTGTTTCTGCCGATGAAAAGAAAGCCGACAGAAGAATAAGAATGACGAGTATAATCAGTTGAATTATACTATTGGGGTCCATGTATTGATTTCTCCTTTAAAATAATAATAATAAATTGATTCTTATCACATGATATTTTTCTCAATATGATAATATAATTGGAATTTTACTTAAAGCTGTAGTTGTTGTCAATAGCTGTAAGGCATTGTGCCTCATGAAAAGCACCAAAGTAAAAAGTTTTTTTGCCTGCGGGCTTCAAATTAAAAAGCTTTGTCTGTTTACTTCAAAATAAAATAAAAAAGATTTTCATAACAAAATAAAGAAGATTTTCGTTTGACATTTTTGAAAATGGAAAATATAATAACTCCTGAACGAGTAGCAGACTAGCGTAAATCCAGTTTGGCTGCTCGTTTTTTAAATATAGCATGTTGTGGAAAGTGTGTAGCTTATCAGCGTAAGTCCAACTTATGGGATAGGTGCACACTTTTTTGTTATGGCAACGAGTCAAGCGCAACATGCTTGCATGATTGCATTTGACGACTGCTAATCAGCGGATAAAACTTGCGAAGCACGTTTTATTGCTGTTATGGCAACGAGTCAAGCGCAACATGCCTGCAAGTAAGGAGGATCATATCAAAATGGCAGAGAGTAACAAGATGAAAGACATGCCGGTGAATAAGCTCATGGTAAATATGGGAATCCCCATGATCTTATCCATGGCATTGCAGGCTGTTTACAATATTGTGGACAGTGCCTTCGTGGGGAACATGAAGGTGGGAAGCGAAGCGGCACTTAACGCACTTACATTGGTATTTCCGGTGCAAATGCTGATGGTGGCACTGGGGATAGGAACCGGCGTTGGAACAAATTCCCTTCTGGCAAGAACACTTGGACAGGGAGACACAAAGAAGGCGGCAAAGGTGGCAGGAAACAGTCTGTTTCTTGGGGCGGTCATCTATGCGGTGTGTCTACTGTTTGGAATTGCAGGCGTGAAAGCATACATTTCCTCCCAGACAACGGATCCGGAGGTTATCACCATGGGAACAGACTATCTCAGGATATGCTGTGTGCTTTCCTTTGGAATAGTTTTCTTCTCGCTGTTTGAGAAGCTGCTGCAGACCACAGGCCGATCCATCTATTCCACTATTGGACAGGTTACGGGAGCAGTGATAAATATAATCCTTGACCCTATCATGATTTATGGCATAGGTCCTGTACCGGAGATGGGCGTAGCAGGAGCGGCTTATGCCACTGTTATCGGTCAGATCGCCTCCTGCATATTATTGCTTGTGTTCCATATAAAATTAAACAGAGAATTTGAACATGGTTTTAGATACATGAAGCCTGATGGAAGGATCGTCAGAGAGATATATTCCATCGGACTTCCGGCGATACTGGCACAGGCACTTATGTCTGTTATGGTATATGCCATGAACCTGATCCTGAAATTTAATGCAGCCGCCCAGACTGCCTACGGTCTGTTCTATAAAGTACAGCAGTTCGTATTGTTCCTTGCCTTTGGACTCAGGGACGCCATTACTCCGATCATAGCCTTCGCCTATGGAATGAAGGATAGAAACAGGATCAGGGATGGGATAAAATATGGTCTTATGTACACGACCGCATTGATGATCCTGGGGACGATCATTACAGAAATCTTTCCGGGAGCATTTGCAACATTATTTAATGCCGGAGCCTCAAGGGAATATTTCGTAGGGGCAATGAGGATTATTTCCATAAGCTTTATATTTGCAGGGGCAAATGTAGCTTATCAGGGAATCTACCAGGCACTGGACGGTGGAATCGAGTCCCTGGTTATTTCCCTTATAAGACAGTTAGTGCTCATATTGCCTTTGGCGGTAATATTCTCATCGTTTGTAAGGAAGGGGCAAATGGGAGTTTCGCTGATCTGGTGGTCATTCCCAATAACCGAAATCGTGGCATGCCTGGTAGGGCATGTGCTTTTAAAGAAAATACAAAAACGTAAGGTTGAAATCCTTGGGTAGAGGATGATCTGCCCCGTAAGTTTAAGAAAGAATAGCCTCCAGGTCCTTTTCGGGTGATGTGATAGGATTAAGTTTGTAGTTCTCCACCAGATATTTCACCACTGTCTCAGACATGAATGCCGGCAGGGTAGGACCGAGGTACATATTCTTTACTCCGAGAGACAGAAGAGTGAGAAGTATGCACACAGCCTTCTGCTCATACCATGAAAGCACGAGGGTCAGAGGCAGATCATTGATGGAACATCCAAATGCCTCCGCAAGAGCCAAGGCAACCTTGATGGCACTGTAGGAATCGTTGCACTGTCCCATATCAAGGATACGGGGGATACCGTCAATATCACCAAGATCCAGGTCGTTGAAACGATATTTGCCGCAGGCGAGAGTCAGCACCAGACTATCCATAGGAGTCTGCTTTACGAAATCTGTGTAATAATTACGTCCCGGATGGGCACCGTCACAGCCGCCTACAAGGAAGATGTGCTTTATTTTGCCTGCCTTGATGGCGGCTACTATCTTGTCAGCCTGTGACAGCACAGCGTCATGAGCGAATCCGGTGGTTAAGATGTGACCTCCGTTTATGCCGCTCATGCTGTGATCCCTGTCATAGCCGCCAAGCTTCTTGGCATGGGCGATTATTGCAGAAAAATCCTTTCGGTGAACAGCTCCGTCTCTGCTTCCGGCATTGCCGATTTGGGTGAGTCCCTCGTAGCCCACCACAGAGGTGGTGTAGATTCTGTCTGCGTAGTTTGGACGGGGCGGCATGAGACAGTTGGTGGTGAAGAGTACAGGGGCGGGTATATTTTCAAATTCCTGCTGCTGGCTCTGCCATGCCGTACCGAAGTTGCCTGCCAGGTGCGGATACTTATTTAATTCAGGATAACCGTGGGCAGGGAGCATTTCGCAGTGAGTGTACACATTTACCCCGGTGCCCTCAGTCTGCTCAAGAAGCCTGCTCAGATCGCCAAGATCATGACCGGATACCACGATGAAAGGTCCCTTTTTGATATCCGTATTTACACGTTTTGGAGATGGGATACCGAAGGTCTCAGTATTTGCAGTGTCAAGAAGCTCCATACATTTGAAATTTACACGGCCAAATTCCATGATAAGGTCGATCCACTCCGTTACCGTATGTTCCTTATTTATCTCTTCAAGTCCCTTGTAGAACCACTTAAGTACCTGGTTGTCCTCATAGCCCAGGTTCATGGCATGATGGGCATAGGCTGCCATACCCTTAAGACCAAACAACAGTGTTGAGCGGAGAGACACAATATCCGTATCACCCTCCCACAGATCAATGATATCTATGTGTTCACTGCTGACACCTGACTTTACTCTCTTTATCCTTCTGATAAATTCCTCTATGGCGTTGTCGTCAAAATTAACATTTGTGAGGGTTGTGAACAGCCCGTCAACTATGAGCCTGTCCACAGATCTTGAGTGCCTGTTGTTCTTCTTGCATAATATGGCAAGCACCATGAGCTCCTTCACAAGCTTGTCCTGCAGGTTTGATGTAGAAGGGACCTTGCCACAGACACCTGTATTTACACAGGCACAGCCTGCCGCTGTCTGCTGGCACTGAAAACAAAACATATCTGACATAAATTACCTCCATAAATTTAACAATACAACAAAAAAACACGCTGGCTTCTCGTTGCCATAAATAGAGCAGCAACCATTGGAAATTGCCTGTTTGGTATCGCCACCTCATATTCATTCGGCGGCATTTCGTCAGCACCATTATAAATGTGTCTTCGACACTTGGTGCTTCCTGCGGCAATGGGGTTGCTGCGACGTAACGATGTCACAGACATCATTACAATAAATAAAAGGAGCACCTTCTCCGGCACCAGATGTGTCGGTGCCGAAAAAGGTACTCCCGGTTGGAAACCTTACGGCTCAGTCACAAGGATTATGCCCAGGCTTCCCATGCTCCATACAGGTATTAAAGATTTTTTGCGATCCTGTCGTAGAGATCAAGTGTACAGTGCTCGTTGCAGAAATGTGAGCAGTTAAGGCAGCTTACCTCATTTGCTGAGTTACTGTAGCAGTCAGGACAATCTTTAACATCGTAAGAACTGCACCTTTCGGCAACTTCCCTGTAAGTTTCATTTGAACTTCTCATTTTGATTTCCTCCCGGTTTGGACATCAGTCCTGTTCCATATTTGTAGTTACAGTCATTAGTGTGGACATTTTTTAAAATTGTATTCACATCCCATTAATTCATTGACATGAACTCGGTGGATTGTTATACTTTTAGTTTAGAAAATGGAAAGGTATATATTTATATGATAAGTGCAAATAACGTAACATTAAGATTTGGAAAAAAAGCATTATTTGAAGATGTAAATATAAAGTTCACCGAAGGTAACTGTTATGGTCTTATCGGTGCAAACGGCGCAGGAAAGTCTACATTCTTAAAGATCCTTTCGGGTGAGATAGAGCCGTCAAAGGGCGATGTGACCATGAACGAGGGTGAGAGACTTTCGGTGCTCCAGCAGGATCACTTCAAATATGATGAATACTCAGTATTGGATACAGTCATCATGGGAAATAAGAGACTGTATGACATTATGAAGGAAAAGGATGCAATCTACATGAAGGAAGACTTCACAGATGAGGATGGTATCAGGGCAGCGGAGCTTGAGTCGGAATTCGCAGAGTTAAATGGTTGGGAAGCTGAGTCGGACGCGGAGACACTTCTTAATGGTCTCGGAGTTGACACAGAATACCACTATATGCTTATGAAGGATCTGGACGGCGGCCTTAAGGTCAAGACACTTCTTGCCCAGGCACTCTTCGGCAATCCGGACGTACTTCTTCTTGATGAGCCTACAAACCACCTGGATATGGACGCCATCGCATGGCTTGAGGAGTTCCTCATCAACTTCCAGAACACTGTAATAGTAGTATCCCATGACAGATACTTCTTAAATAAAGTATGTACACACATTGCTGATATAGATTATTCAAAGATCCAGCTCTATGCAGGTAACTACGATTTCTGGTATGAATCAAGCCAGCTGATGATCAAGCAGATGAAGGAAGCCAACAAGAAGAAGGAAGAGAAGATCAAAGAGCTCCAGGAGTTCATTCAGAGATTCTCGGCAAATGCTTCAAAGTCCAAGCAGGCTACTTCAAGAAAGAGAGCACTTGAGAAGATCGAGCTTGACGAGATCAAGCCATCAAGCAGAAAGTACCCATACATTGATTTCAGACCTAAGAGAGAGATTGGAAATGAAGTTCTTACCGTATCCCATATTTCAAAGACGGTGGACGGAGAGAAGCTTCTTGACGATATATCATTTACAGTGGGACATGATGACAAGATTGCCTTTGTAGGACCTAACACAAAGGCAACAACAATATTATTTAAGATCCTTGCGGGAGAGGAAGAACCTGACAGCGGAAGCTACAAGTGGGGCGTTACCACATCCCAGGGTTATTTTCCTAAGGACAACACAAAGGAATTTGACAATGACCTTATCATCGTTGACTGGCTCACACAGTATTCAGAGGAGAAGGATGCCACATATGTACGAGGCTTCCTTGGAAGAATGTTATTCGCCGGTGAAGACGGAGTCAAGAAGGTTAAGGTTCTCTCAGGAGGAGAGAAGGTAAGGTGTCTTCTTTCAAAGCTCATGATCATGGGAAGCAATTGTCTCATCCTTGATGAGCCTACGAACCACCTGGACATGGAGTCCATCACAGCCCTTAATAACGGACTTATCAAGTTCCCGGGCGTTGTGCTGTTCTCGTCTCAGGATCACCAGTTTGTACAGACCACAGCAAACAGAATCATAGAGCTTACAAATACAGGACTTATCGATAAGCAGACAACCTACGATGAGTACCTTGCAAATGATGAGCTGGCAAGAAAACGTCAGGTCATGAATATGGATATTGAAGATTGATACATTAGGAGGCGTAAAGCAAATGATAGACGGAAAGAAAGTACTGCTTTCAGGAATGCAGTCAACAGGAATTATAACACTTGGAAATTACCTTGGAGCCCTTAAGAACTGGGTGGACTTAAATGATGATGAGTCGGTTCAGTGCTTTTATGCAGTTATGGATCTTCACTCTATCACTGTAAGACAGGATCCGGCAACACTAAGAAAGAACGGAAGGACGCTCTACGCCCTTTATATAGCAGCAGGACTTGATCCTGAGAAGAACTGTCTGTTCTTCCAGTCCCATGTACCTGCCCACGCACAGCTTGCATGGATACTTAACTGCTATACCTACATGGGAGAGATGAGCAGAATGACCCAGTTCAAGGACAAGTCAGCAAAGCATGCGGATAACATAAACACAGGATTATTTACATATCCTGTACTTATGGCAGCAGATATCCTTCTCTATCAGGCAGATATGGTTCCTGTAGGTAAGGATCAGCTCCAGCACCTGGAGATTGCAAGAGATATTGCCGGAAGATTTAACGGTATCTATGGTGACGTATTTACAATACCGGAAGCTTACATGGGCAAGAGCGGAGCCAAGATAATGAGTCTTCAGGATCCTGCAAAGAAGATGTCCAAGTCAGACGAGAATCCAAACGGAAGCATCCTTCTTCTTGATGATACAGATACGATAATGAGAAAGTTCAAGAGGGCCATTACAGATTCAGACGGATTTATAGCATATTCAGAAGATAAGCCGGGCATCAAGAACCTTATTGATATCTATGATGCAGTAACAGGAAATACTCCTGAGCAGACAGTTGCCGAGTTTGACGGCAGGGGCTACGGAGACTTCAAGATGGCAGTGGGAGAGGCTGTTGCTTCGACCCTTAAACCTGTACAGGACGAGTATGCAAGGCTTATTGCAGATAAGACGTACCTTGACAGCATGATGAAGGAAAATGCAGCAAAGGCATCCTACTATGCCAATAAGACACTTCGCAAGGTATACAAGAAGGTTGGATTTATCGAGCTCCCAAGGTAGGGAAGACAGGCTGCAGGAAAGAAAATATATAGACTGACAGTGAAAACAGGCAAAAACAGCGGGCAGAGAAGGTTAAATTTTCTCTGCCCGCCGCTTTTTTCTTTTGCTTTTACTGTTCTTCAAATGAAAGTCCGAGATCAAAGATGAAGTTTAACATCTTTCGAACATTCTCAATGTTGCTGGTATCAGATCCCGGGAAGCATATATATGCCTGGTCGAAATCAAGATTTAACGATTCGGCGAAAGCCGTACCGCTTATATCAATGGCAAATACCTCGTCATTGTCATCATAATCCTTGACTGACGTGAGAAGATTGCTGCAGCTTTTGCTGATGGCATTTGACAGGTCTGCGGTGAATATATCGTCAACAGGATATATCAGTGATGTCTTGGCACAATACTCAAGACCCTTTTTGTCAGTAATGATTATGTCATAGTAGTTAGTTCTGCAGTTGGTAGGAAACGAGGTATATGCAGCAGAATTGGAGTACTGCTGTGAATCCTCCTCGTAGGTATCAAGGTCATAATTTATACCACCTGTGGATATTATCTGATACTTCTTCGCAGACATACCATAATATTCCATATAATCCTTTTCAATCACGTCGGTGTTTATGTCGTAATAGTTCGGCGAATTGATGATGGCGTAGGATATGGCAACCGGTTTCTTGTTGTTTATTATGGTTCCCGCAGTGGATATCACAATGGCGATAACCAGTATAGGGATGATGATCTTCCATTTGTTGTACTGGAAGAAGAATTTAACTTTGGATTTGGTATCCATATCAGCCATGTCGGCATAGAACCGTTTGCGCAGCTCTTTTCTACGCTGGCGTCCTGACAGCCCGTGGAGTTCAAGATTATCCTCTGTCACTCTGCCTGCATCTGCCTCAACCTGGTTGGGATCCTTGAAGCCCTCTGCAACACGTCTTGTGGAGCCCTTTCGGACCGGCTCGTACTCATTTATATCTTTAACCTTTTTTTTGCTGCTGATCTTACTGGGCTTACTATCCTTGCCGGTATCCATGTTGCTTGTGTTATCACCTTTAGATGCATCTTTATTGGTGCTTTTATTTTCAATCTTGCCTGTATTCGTGAGATTGTCCTTCTCCTTATCTTCTGTGCTCATCTGAAGTCTCCTTTACACATAGTACATTTACTTTGTTTCCTATATTAACATATGAAAAATAATATAAAAAGAAATAAAGTATGAAAAAAGTCTGAAATGTCACAAAAGCATTTACTAAAAAAAATATCTATATTATTATAGAAAACATAAGAAATACAGAAGGGATAAAAATAATGAGCAAAAAAGTAAAAAACTTTCTCCACAAGTTCTTCAAGATATTTATCATATTTATGCTGGCTATCCTGGTTATAAACGTGATCGTATTTGTGGGACTTTACATCAATCACAGAAGCAAATGCAAGAAGGAGGCAGTCTACATGCACGCTCCCGGTGAGATGGTGAATATAGACGGCAAGAATATACATGTCCTTGAAGGGGGCGACACAGAGGCAGATACAACACTGGTATTCATACATGACGGACTGGTGTGTGATGACTCCATAGCACTCCAGCCATTATTTGATGAGCTTAGCGGGTATCACCTTGTTTATGTGGATAAGAGCGGATATGGATTTTCTCCGAGTGCCGATTCAGATAAACATATAGACGCCATGGTTGATGACTATAGAAAGGTGCTTCAGGAAAAGGGCATAGAGGGACCTTATGTACTTGTCGCATCGGGCACCGGCGGACTTGATGCTGTGTACTGGGCAGATACATATAAAGATGAGGTACAGGCGATAATCGGTATGGATATGAACTATGCAGAGCAGTTTGACAGTACCACCACAGATGAGTATACGGGATTTTTTGATTATCTCATGATACAGTTCACCAAGATCGGTGGAATGAGACTTGCCAAGAGTTCATTCCCGGACAATATAGGTGATGTATATTCCGATGTACAGATGAAGACCAGGGACGCCATTATAGCAGAGCGTGGCTATACAAGAGATATGTACTTCGAGAATTATTACACCGTTGATAATGCGGCAGCAGTTAAGGAGTTGGGGATGCCTGAGGATATCCCTATGTATATGCTCATGGCCAATCCATTGCTTGAGCCGTATATAAATGATGACGAGACAGCCAAAACCACCTATGAAGAGGTAAAGGCGAAGGACGAGGACGAAGAGTTCGATTATGTAGCTGCATATTGCAGTGACGCTAAGGAGTTCTACTCACAGTACAGCAATATAACCTGCGAAGAGATGTCCGGACCGGCAAGACTCTATACTTATGATCCTAAAGGAGTGGCAGAGAGGATATCCGGCTTTATAGAGGAAAATATAAAATAAGAAAATGCAGAAATATTAAATAAATATAAAAAACAGAAATATAATTCGTAAATATAAAATAAGGATAAAAAGTGGAAGCGTATTATAAGAATGTCTGAGAGTATCCCGTTTTGTGAAACCTGTATCATAAAGCGGGATATTCTTAATTGTGCGTCAATATAGTGAAACTGGAAAAATAGTATAAATAAAAATATGGTCTATTGGTGATATTTTTCTTCCCATTAACGCAAAAATGTACAAAAAAGATAAAAAGATATAAATAAACACTTGCCAAATTAGATAATATGTCCTATAATCATCTTGTGTTGACAAGGAGTATTTGTCAATAATATCATAAGTGGGTCATAGCAGATTGAACATTTCGATGTACAACTGAGAAAATAATCTATGACTATAGGCAGTCCGGTGATGACCGGATGCACACATATTTTAAAGGAGGGTTTTTTTGTGAGAAAAATCAAAAAGGCATTGGCTCTTTCATTAGCACTTGCTATGGGATTATCACTTACAGCATGTGGAAGCAAGGAAGAGGCAACAACAGCAGCAACAACAGAGGCAACAACAGAGGCAGCTTCAGAGGCAACAACAGAGGCAGCTTCAGAGGACACATCAGAAGCAGGTGGCTCAGAGGCTACAGGCTTTGATGTATCAGGTATCAATGACAAGGCTATCTACGTTTACTCATGGAATGATGAGTTAGGTAACAGAATTGATACATACTTCAGAACAAAGTACCCAGAGTACTCAGACCTTGTTAAGTATGTAAACCTTAACGTATCAGGTACAGAGTCAGAGTACCCAGCTAAGATCCAGAACGCAGTTGATGACGGAACAGAGTATCCTTCAGTATTCGCTTCAGATGAGTCAGTAATGCTCAGCTACGCTGATAAGGACTTCACAGCTCCTGTATCAGAGGCTGGTATCACAGCTGATATGTACGCTAACGCTTACCAGTACACAGTAGATTTCGCTACAGTTGATGGTAACCTTATGGCTTGTACATGGCAGGCAACACCTGGTGTTCTTCTTTACAACAAGCAGATGGCTGAGGAAGTTCTCGGAACATCAGATCCTGATGAAGTTCAGGCAATGGTTTCAGACTGGGATGGCTTCTTCGCAGTAGCTGAAAAGATCAAGGCAGCAGGCAAGTTCATGGTTTCAGGACCAGACGAGCTTAAGTACCCACTTCTTGCTAACAAGGATTCAGCATGGGTAGTTGATGGCAAGCTTGTAGTTTCAGATTCAGCTAAGGAAATGCTTGAGCTTTCAAAGAAGATCTATGATGGCGGATACAGCCAGAATTCAGCACAGTGGTCAACAGAGTGGACAGCTAACATGTCAAACGGCACAACATTCTGTTTCTTCGGTACAACTTGGTTCATGGGTGATACAGTATTCGTAACAGAAGACGTTAAGTATCAGGCATGCCCTGGCCCATGTGGTTACTACTGGGGTGGTTCATACCTCTTCTATGGTAAGGATTGTCCAAACCCATCACTTGCAGGTCTCTTAATCTACACATTAACATGTGATACAGATGTTATGTATGACATGGCAGCTAATGGTGATGAGGGATGCCCTAACAACCAGGCAGCAGTTGAAAAGGCTATCGCTGATGGCGTAGGCGCTAACGACAAGCTTGATGGTCAGAACCTTCTTGCAACATTCAACGATGGTGCTAAGACTATCGACATGAGCAAGTCAACAAAGTATGATTCACAGATCAACAACAGCTTATCAACAGTTTCTACATCATACAACACAGGCGAGTATGGTAGCGTTGATGAAGCAATCGCAGCTCTCAAGGCTGACGTTGCAGCTACACTTACAGATATCACTGTTGAGTAATCAATATAATATCATAAAGTACAGCTTCACAAGCTGAAATTAAGGTTATGCACCGGTCTAGGCCGGTGCATAATTTTAAAAAATCTGAGATATATCGCTGTTAGGCATTTTACAAAAAGTATTGAATCGGGGAGGATTTGGTGGTTTTTGTAAAATGTCTGACGGAGGATACGTGAAAAACATATTTTAAGAAAATTGGGGAAGTGAAAACATGAAAAAGAAGACAGTTGAATATGGAAAGTATGGCTATATGTTCATCGCTCCATTCTTTTTGGTATTCTTGATTTTCCAGTTGTATCCACTGATTTATACATTTTACTTAAGCTTTGTTGAGTACAAGATGACCGGTTCAAAGCTTACAAACAATGGTTTCTGTGGATTCGACAACTATCTTAAGGTGTTGAAGACCAGAGATTTCATGGCTGGTAAGGACATTTGGTTCAATACAATTCCTATGAACACAATTAAGAATACATTGATTATCTGGATAATTAACTTTATTCCACAGATTTTATTAGCATTACTTTTAGCAGCATGGTTTACAGATACAGTTGTAAAGCTTAAGGGTCAGGGTGCATTCAAGGTTATGATGTTCCTTCCTAACATCATTACAGCTTCATCTATCGCCGTACTGTTCAACAGTTTGTTCGGTAACCAGGGACCTGTAACACTGCTGGTACGAAAGCTGCCGGGACTGGGTGATTACAGTTTCCTTAACAGCAAGGCAGGAACAATCGGTCTTATAGGCTTCATGCAGTTCTGGATGTGGTATGGAAATACTATGATAGTTCTTATCGCAGGTATTCTTGGTATCAGTCCATCACTTTATGAGGCAGCTATGGTTGACGGAGCTAACAGCAGACAGGAGTTCTTCAAGATCACACTGCCATTGCTTAAGCCAATTCTTCAGTTCTCATTGGTTACATCAGCAATCGGTGGTCTTCAGATGTATGATATTCCATCATTGTTCAATGTAAACAATGGTATTGGTCAGCCGGGACGTATATCCCATACAGTAACTATGATGATTCGAGAGGTAGCATTCTCACAGAACCCTGACTATGGTTATGCCGGTGCTATTTCAGTAATTCTGTTTATCTGTACTATGATAATTAGTATGATATTCTTTATCGCTACTAAGGACAGACCTGATAAGCAGAAGCATGCAGTGAAGAAAGCGTAGGAGGTGTATGAGATGTCTAGAGCAACAAATACAATAGGCATAGACGAGAGTTATTCAGCTAAGATCAGAGCTAAGAAGATTTTCAGAACGATTATCTGCGTGTTCCTTTGTTTCCTGAGTATCTTCCCATTCTATGTAATGATTGTTAATGCAACATTACCATCTGCGAGAATTCAGCAGGGTCTTGCATTTATACCGGGTACAGAGTTCATTAAGAACTTTACAGGTATGATAAGAGAGACAAAAGGTGGTGTAGGTCTTTGGAAGGCTATGGGTAACAGTTTAATGGTAACTGTTCCTGCCACAATTCTTCAGGTGTACTGCGCAACATTAACTGCTTATGGTATTACAGTTTACAATTTCAAGGCAAAGAATATTGCCTGGTCATTCATCATGGCTATCATGATGATTCCTGCACAGGTTTCAATCATTGGTTTCATGGCATTCATGAAGCAGATTGGTCTTTACGGATCATACATAACACTTATTATTCCTGCTGCAGCAGCACCTTCAACAGTTTACTTCATGAAGCAGTACATGCAGGGTGCACTTTCAGTTGAGATCATTGAGGCTGCCAGAATCGATGGTTCAGGTGAGTTCTCAACATTCAACAGAATTGCATTACCACTTATGAAGCCGGCTATGGCTACACAGGCTATATTCGCATTCATAGCTTCATGGAACAACCTGTATACACCTACAATGATGATTACAAAGATTAAGAAGTATACACTTCCTATGTTTGTACAGGGACTTAAGTCAGATGCTATCAGAGTAAATTACGGTTATGTATACGTAGGACTTACTCTTACAGTATTACCACTTCTGATCGTATACTTCATACTTTCAAAGTACATCATCGCCGGTGTTGCACTTGGTGGTGTAAAGGAGTAATTGCATATTAGATACATATAGATGTAGATTTGTATGGATATAATAAATAAGACGGCGGAGAGTTTACTCTCCGCTGTTTTATTTATTGTAACGATGTCTATGACATCGTTACGTTGCAGCAACCCTTTGCCGTAGGCAAATCAGAATGTTGCTGCTCTATTTATTGTAACGATGTCTATGACATCGTTACGTTGCAGCAACCCTTGCCGTAGGTGTACATCTGACTGCGGCTATATAGTGAAAAAACTGTGAAATTCCTTGACGATTAGACCATATTAAACTAGAATTAAGAAGCTGAATGTAGGCTTTGGGTGGATATCTTTTAGCGGATATTATAATCTGCAGAGCCTGGATTTGGTATTATATGTATCAGGAAGGAATAAAGAGATGATAAAAAGAGGATTAAAGAGGCTTCTTGCAGTTGCAGCAGTTGCTTCTATGACAATAGGTCTTGTGGGATGCGGTTCCGGTGACAAGAAGATCACTAAGTATTACAGTGCAGATGAGGCACAGAAAACAAAGGCACTGGTCATTGGTGATTATGATATTACTATGGATGAGATGGCATTATATGCAATGCAGGAGGCTCTTACATATGGTGTTACATCATCAGCACTTAAAGATGACAGTAGTGTAGAGACCAATAAAGGATATGCTCTTTCATTGTTAAGACAGAACAAAATAATCTATAATGTGGCCAAGAACAACAATGTTGAGTTGGATGATGGCGATAATGATTATATAAATAAAAATATAGAGTCATTCAAGGGTAAGATAAGCCAGGAGGTATTGGATGCCTATGGTATCACAGATGAAACCATACAGCGGGTTTTTGAGGAGCAGGCTATGGCTTCAAAGTTCCAGAATGATATAAAGAATGAAATGGGTTCAAAGATCCAGGCTGATCTTGAGAAGCAGTATAAGGACACCGTGTTCACAGATTATTACTATATGCTGTTCCCTACTGTAGAGATAGATGGCGACTCACCTAAGAAAGATTCAGATGGCAACTATGTATATGTATCAGATGACAAGAAGGCTGAGGTGAAGAGCAATGCTGAGGCGGCCATGAAGGAGATCCAGGCTGGAGCATCCTATGAGACCGTTGCGGATAAGTATGGTGTTACAGACTATTCAAGAGACGATACAGGCTATACAGACGGTTATGGTGATGATGAGATTAATAAGATAATGAACAATCTTAAGACGGGTGAGTGTACAGGCCCTATAGAGGATACTCTTGGATATGCCGTTATTGTCATGGTGAATGACAATGATGAAGAGCTCAAGACAAACTTCATATCATATTCGGCACAGAGTACGGAATCTGATCAGTTTGATAAATTGCAGAGTCAGTGGCTTGCCACTATACCTGTTGATGAAGTAAATGACCTTCAGGGAACTGTATGGGCCGATTTCGATTTCAAGGGACTGGTAAAGAACCTTGAGAATTGTGGAGCTATAACAACAGACTAAAACGGATTTGTAATAATAAAATATTGAATGAATTTTTCTGCGGATAACATACATCGTGGACGTAAGCCTCTTCGGTGTGTGTTGCCGCAGTTTTTGTTATTGTAATGATGTCCGTGACATGGTTGCTGCTCCACTTATTGTAATGATGTCTGCGACATCGTTACGTTGCAGCAACCCTTGCCGCCGAGTGTAAACGAGGGGGCGTTACCCATAATATGAGGTGGCAATACCAAACAGGCAAATAATTTCGTAAAATATTTTAAAAAATAAAAAGGATTATGAAAAAAAACAGAGAATAATAAAAATGTAGGCAAAAAATATGCGGCATTGTGCCAAATGAAACATAAAAAGAGCAGTACGACATAATTTTATGGGCTGCGCCAATAGTATATATGTCTGTGTGAGCAGTGTCAATGAGCGTATATGGCTGTGTAAATTGGGTCAACAAGGAGAAAAAAGGTTATTATGACATTTCGTGAAGAACAGGAAATGAGAGAACATGAAATGCTGTCAGAGTATGCAGCATTCAGCGATCAGTCGCAGGGACGTGACGTGTATGAGGAGCCTTGTGACATAAGAACCATATATCAGAGAGACAGGGACCGGATACTTCATTGTAAGTCCTTCAGGAGATTGAAGCATAAGACTCAGGTTTTCCTTACACCGGATGATGATCATTACAGGACAAGACTTACCCACACCCTTGAGGTGGCACAGATTGCCAGAACGATAGCAAGAACTCTTAAACTGAATGAGGATTTGACAGAGGCTATAGCATTGGGGCATGATCTGGGACATACACCATTTGGACATGCCGGTGAGAGAACCCTCACCAGATGTAGCGGCAGACCATTTAACCATAATGAACAGAGCGTAAGGATTGTTGAGAAGCTTGAGAATAAGGGAAAGGGACTGAACCTGTCCGTGGAGGTAAGGGACGGCATACTTAATCATAAAACTTCTCTTATGCCTAAGACCTTAGAGGGGCAGGTCGTCCGCATATCAGATAAAATTGCCTATGTTAACCACGATATTGATGATGCCATAAGAGGGAATATATTAAAGGAGTCGGATCTTCCCGAGAACGTTACGGATATTCTGGGACATACCACCAGAGACAGACTTAACTGCCTTATACATGATGCCATAAACAACAGCTGTGGTAAGGAAATCGTATCACTTTCACCTGAAATCAGTGAAGCACTTGGAAATTTAAGGCAATATATGTTTAAGTATCTATATACAAATCCAATAGCCAAGTGCGAGGAGAAGAAAGCCGACATGATGTTGGAGCTTCTGTATAATTACTATATGGAGGATGTCAGCAGGCTTACCAATGAATGTGTTGAGCTGATACTGACGGGAGAAGATCAGAGGACTGTGGTGTGTGATTATATTGCAGGAATGACAGATAATTACGCGACACAGCAGTTTAAAGATATATATGTTCCAAAATCCTGGAAGGGAGGGGCGTAATGTTTTATTCACAGGACTTCATCGAGGAGGTCCGGTCAAGAAATGATATAGTTGATGTTATAGGAAGCTATGTAAGTCTTAAAAAGCAGGGAAGCCAGTATAAGGCGTGCTGTCCGTTCCATCATGAGAAGACACCATCTTTTGGAGTGTCCAGGGACAAGCAGTTGTATCACTGCTTTGGATGTGGAGTAGGCGGCAATGTGTTCACATTTGTCATGGAATATGAGAACTTAGGCTTTTCGGAGGCCATACAGCTTCTTGCCGAGAGAGTGGGTATGCAGGTTCCTAAGATGGAGGGAAGCGAAGAGGACAGAAAACGTGAGCATTACAATGTTCTTCTTAAGGAAATGAACAAGAATGCAGCAGCGTACTTTCATTATATAATGAAGAACAGTGAACACGGTAAGAAAGCATATGATTACTTTCGGAAAAGAGGACTTACAGATGAGACCATCCGGAAGTTTGGACTGGGCTATGCGGATATCTACAGGGATGACCTGTACAGGTATCTTAAGAAAAAGGGCTACACCGACGGAGAACTTAAGGACTCCGGACTTGTGGAGATAGATGAGAAGAATGGCGGCACGGACAAGTTCTGGAACAGAGCCATGATCCCCATACTTGATATAAATGGCAAGGTTATCGGCTTTGGAGGAAGAGTACTGGGCGATGGAAAGCCTAAGTACATCAACACCAAGGATACCCAGGTGTTTGATAAGAGCCATACTTTGTTTGCTATGAATATAGCAAAACGTAGCAGAAAGGGATATATAATATGCTGCGAGGGATATATGGATGTAATATCCATGCACCAGGCAGGATTTGATAATGCGGTGGCATCCCTTGGTACTGCGTTTACACCGGGACATGCCAACATATTGAAGCGGTATGCAAAGGAGATATATCTGGCGTACGACAGTGATGGGGCAGGCGTTACGGCGACCCTTAGAAATCTTGCCATACTGAGACAATTTGATGTGCCTGTAAGAGTTATAAATATGAAGCCTTACAAGGATCCGGACGAGCTTATCCAGGCTCTTGGTACCGAGGGCTTCCAGGAAAGAATAAATAACTCTGAAAGTGGCATAATGTTTGAAGTGAGAATATTGTCGGAGCGCTATGACATGAACGATCCGGAGCAGAAGACCAAATTCCAGAATGAGGTGGCGAAGAGACTTGCTGCCATTGAACAGAAGCTGGAGCGGGACAATTATGTGGACGCGGTTGCGAGGAAATACATGATCGACCGGGAGGCGCTGGCGTCTGTGGTGACGGAATATGGTCTAAAGGGAATGACTGTTTCCGGGGTTGACGCCGGAGGCGGTGCGGAGATCGTTTCAAATAGAGGCAGTGATGAGGACAGAGCTGTTACAGAGATGAAGAAGCGGCGGAAGGAAGGGCTTACCTCCAAGCTGCTGCTTTCCTGGCTTGTCAATAAGCCGGAGCTGTTCGACAGGTTAAACGGCATTATTGATGAACATTGCTTCGAAGAGGGAATATACAGAAATGTGGCAGCACACCTGTACAAGCAGTACAGGGAGACCGGAAGTGTCAAGCCGGCGGTCATAGTGGATACATTTTCAGAGATAGAAGAACAACGGCTTGTGGCAGAGATGATGCAGACCGACATCAGGATAGACATGACTGAGGAGGAAGCTTCAAGGGCTCTGACGGATGTGGTGAAGAAAGTAAAATTATCAAGTATAGAAGCAGACAGGGAGGCGGCTATAGCTGCAAATGATATGAAGAGGCTGCAGGAGCTTATACTTGAACAAAATAAAATATCAAAGCTTAAGATCAACATCTGATTATTGGCTTAACAAGTGGACTGAGGTTCTGTAAATGGGCTGATGTCGTATAAACAGGAGGAGTAATAAAAATGGAATCAAAAGAAAACAAGGATGCTATTGAAGAGAAATTTCAGGCGAAGCTTCAGGGACTTCTGGAGATGGCGAAGAAGAAAAAGATGGTGATTGAGGACACGGAGATCATCAATTACTTCAATGACGCAAAGGAAATAGAGCTTAATCTTGAGAGGATGGAACAGATATTTGCTTTCCTTGAGGGAAATAACGTGGATATACTTACAATTACAGATGATGATGGTGACGATGAGATACTTATAAACGATGATATTGAGGAAGACGTTGAGAAGATTGATATATCAGTACCTGACGGCATCAGCATTGAAGATCCTGTAAGAATGTACCTTAAGGAGATCGGTAAGGTGCCTCTTTTAAGTGCTGAGGAAGAGATCGAGCTTGCCAAGAAAATGGAAGAGGGTGATGAGCGTGCAAAGCAGAAGCTTGCCGAGGCTAACCTCCGTCTTGTTGTAAGTATTGCCAAGAGATATGTAGGTCGTGGCATGTTATTTCTTGACCTTATCCAGGAGGGAAATCTTGGTCTTATAAAGGCGGTTGAGAAGTTTGATTACAGAAAGGGATATAAGTTCTCCACATACGCAACATGGTGGATCCGTCAGGCAATAACAAGAGCTATTGCAGACCAGGCAAGAACTATCCGTATCCCTGTTCATATGGTAGAGACCATCAACAAGCTCATTAGAGTCCAGAGACAGCTTCTTCAGGAGCTGGGCAGAGAGCCACAGCCTGAGGAGATTGCCAAGGAGATGGATATACCTGTTGAGAGAGTAAGAGAGATCCTTAAGATATCCCAGGAACCTGTATCTCTTGAAACACCTATCGGTGAGGAGGAGGACAGCCATCTTGGTGATTTCATCCAGGATGATAACGTACCTGTACCTGCAGAGGCTGCAGCATTCCAGCTTTTAAAGGAGCAGCTTGTTGAGGTTCTTGATACTCTTACAGAGAGAGAGAAGAAGGTGCTTACCCTTAGATTCGGTCTTGAGGATGGCCGTGCCAGAACTCTTGAAGAGGTAGGTAAGGAGTTTAAGGTAACCCGTGAGCGTATCAGACAGATCGAGGCAAAGGCTCTGAGAAAGCTCAGACATCCAAGCAGAAGCAGAAAGCTCAGAGACTACATTTACTAAGATAGGACATATAGTAGATTTTAAAATATGGAAAATATAATTGTTTCTGATAGAATGAAGGCAGTTGCGGACATGGTGAACACAGGAAGCAGTGTGTGCGACATAGGCTGTGACCATGCCTTCGTTTCTATTTATTTGATAAAAAATAATACCGCCACATCAGTGATAGCGTCTGATGTAAGAAAGGGTCCCGTGGAGATAGCCGCCAGAAATGTAAAAGCCTATGGCCTTGATGACAGGATACAGGTAAGGATGGCTGACGGTCTCTTGGGGATAACACCGGGAGAATCAGATACTGCCATCATAGCAGGGATGGGTGGAATGTTGATGATCAAAATATTGGAACAGGGACAGACTGTGGTGAATAGTCTAAAACAGGTTGTGCTGCAGCCCCAGTCTGATGTGCCAAGGGTGAGACATTACATTCATGACATAGGCGGACATATAGTCAGGGAGAAGATGATTTTTGAGGATGGCAAATACTACAACATAATAGATGTTGACCTTACCTGTGACTGTCCGGAGCGCTATGAAGAGGAGATATACTATACATATGGAAAACTCCTTATTCACGGAAAGGATCATATCTTTCAGAATTACATGAAATATCTGAAGAAGCAGAAGAAAAATATTCTGGATGCGCTGGCTTTGAAGAATACGGATAAGAGCATTGAAAGAGGCAGGCAGGTTTCCAAAGAAATTCGTGAAATTCAAGAGATTGAAATGAGTTTAAGTGGTTCAGGTTATGAAATGGTGGATTGAATAGGTGTGTAATCTGTGGCGTGCTCATAAGTAAGATGATATTTTTAAAACCAATATGAGGTGACGGTTCTGATGTGTGAGAATAATGTAGGTTCCCTTAAGGAAACAGCCAGGGAATGGGCAAAAAAAGTAAATATTGATTCTGTGGAAAAATTAAATGCCGTAGTGAAGAGCGGCCATTTTACTGAACTTATACTCATATGTGAAGCTATGCAGCAAAATTCCATATACGAAATAGCCAAACGTATTGTATCTGAGAACAGAAAGCTGGTGCTGATAGCAGGACCGAGCTCTGCGGGTAAGACTACATTTTCTCAGAGACTGGGCATACAGCTTCGTGCTATGGGGCAGACGCCTCATCCTATAGCGGCAGATAATTTCTTTGTGAACAGGGAGGATAATCCTAAGGACGAAAATGGAAACTATGATTTTGAGTGCATAGAGGCAGTGGATCTTGAGAAGCTTAACAACGATATGCTGGCTCTCTTAAGGGGAGAAACTGTGGAGATACCTAACTTCAACTTTAAGCTTGGAGTGAGGGAATACAACGGAGATTTTCTTTCCATAACTGAAAATGATGTAGTCATAATGGAAGGAATACACGCTTTAAATCCTCAGATGACCTTTAAGCTTGACCAGAGTGATATGTTTAAAATCTATATAAGCCCACTTAACCAGTTATATATTGACGAGGATAATAAAGTCTCAACCATGGACGGACGTCTCATACGAAGGATCGTGAGGGATAACAGACTCAGGGGGAATGACGCTGCCAGTACCATCTCTATGTGGAAAAAGGTAAGAGAGGGCGAAGAGAAGCATATCTTCCCTTATGAAAATCAGGCAAATGTAATGTTTAATTCAGGACTGCTGTATGAATACTCGGTACTTAAGCCATTTGCAATGCCGCTTATATACGAACTTAAATACAATGAAAAATATGCAGAGGTTGCAGGCAGACTTATAAAGCTCATGGATCTCTTTGAGGAAGCCCCTTTAGACATGGTACCATGCAATTCTATAGTGAGAGAATTCGTCGGCGGCGGATGCTTCAGAGTATAAAAAGCTTGATATTTCGGACTGTAAAATCCGGCATAAAAATCTTGATGTTTCAGTGTGTAAACCCTGGCATAAAAATCTTGATATAAGAACGGGATCGCGTTTAAGACTTTGATAAATTAGTTTAGGTAAGTGATTTTTTAGAATTATTTGAAATAATATGAGTTGGACTATAAGCCGGGTTATGTCTTGAGTGATCATCTATCTAGCCTTCGCGTTACCACGAAGTTCAAGCGACCTACCCGAAACACAGCGGGCCGCTGTATGGTTTCAATTCGGTCTTGCTTCGAGTGGGGTTTACAGAGCCTGCTCTGTTACCAGAACAGCGGTGAGCTCTTACCTCGCCTTTCCACCCTTACTTCCCAAGGGGAAGCGGTTTATTTCTGTTGCACTGGCCTGGGAGTTGCCTCCACCGGACGTTATCCGGCACTCTGCCCTGTGAAGCCCGGACTTTCCTCACCTGCATCCTTTCGTTTATGCAGCCGCGATCACTTGTCCAACTCACATCAATACTTATACCAAAATAAAGAATGAAAGTAAAGTCAAAAATAAAAAATAAATGTAGTATTAAAAACCACATTACATAGTTTAAAAAATGATTGATATGCTGCTGCCACCGTGTTATAATGGACACATAAAGGCAGGCGCATGTGGTATATGCAATATCCTGTGAATGTACGGAATGGAGGCAGTGATAGCATGGAAGACAATCATCTTTTAAACAAAGACTATATAAAGATAAAAAACATGAATATTGTAAGCTATGGCGGCAACCAGACCTGGCTTGAAAGAAAACATTTGTCCAATTACGGCTGCGGTATCGTGGCTATGGCAGATCTTAGTATATATCTGGCGGAACAAAATCCTAACATGATGACTGATGCCATAAGAAAGATAAGCAAGCCTAAGGGATGTTATAACAAGAATGATTATCTGGCATATGTGGAGCTTTTCTATAAGAGGTATGTGCATTTTACCATGCCTACGGGAATCACAGGCTTAGGTATCCAGAATGTCATGAACGTGTATTTTATGCTTCATGATATAGGACTTAAGGCAACCTGGAAGGTATTTCTGTCAAGCACTGAGATGATGAAGGAGATCAGACATCTCATCAGAAAAAACAAGCCGGTTATCCTGTCCATAGGGCCTAATAGTCCAAATGTATGGGGTAAGGAGGGCATAAAGTTCTACCTCAACAAGGATGGTAAGATGGTGCAATCCGTCAAGAACAATGTTGAGAGCCATTACGTTGTTGTTACCGGTGTGGAGACTATTGGCAGGGTTGAGTACCTCGTGGTATCTTCCTGGGGCAAGAAATATTATATAAATTACAAGGAGTACAGGGAGTATATCAAGAAGCATGGCAGCTCCCTTACAAGCAGTATTCTTTATATAAAGGGGCTCATTTAAAAAGTAAATAAAACAGGCAAAAAAAGTGTTGTTTAATCAGCGTGTGAATGTTGAGACAGCACTTTTTTTATGTTAAAATATTAAAGAATGTTGCACTTTTTTACAGGGCAATACAAGAGGAGGCACTCATGCATTGAAAATGCATACTAAAATGTGCCGACGAAATGCCGCCGAACGAATGTGAGGGGGCAATACAAAAGAGGAGGCATGTTAGAATGTGCCGATATTTCAATAAAGATTAAATTTTTTAAATACAAGGAGGACAGGTTATGGAGACAGTACAGTGTATCAAAGAAAGAAGAAGCGTAAGAAAGTTTACTGATGAGAAGGTTCCACAGGAGGTTGTTAAGGAGATCGTGGAGCTTGCGAGCTATGCACCATCATGGAAGAACACCCAGACTATACGGTATATGCTGGTTGAAGACAGGGCAATCATAGATAAGATCGCAGCGGAAGGAGTTATGGATTTCGCATTTAACCAGAAGACTCTTTCAAGATGTGGTCAGTTAATGCTTATACTTCAGAAGAACGGTATCTGTGGATATGAGAAGGACGGAAGCTTCTCAACCTCAAAGGAAGAGAACTGGGAGATGTTCGACGCAGGTATCGCAACCCAGACATTCTGCCTTGCAGCTCATGACCATGGGGTTGGAACAGTAATACTTGGTATATTTGATGACAAGAAGGTAGCAGATATCGTCGGAATACCTGAGGGACAGACAGTTGCTGCACTTGTTCCTATGGGATATCCTGCATTTGCACCGGATATGCCGGCAAGAAAGTCAGTTGATGACCTTTTAAGCTTTAAATAATTGAACGTGATAGTTGTGTTGTATAAAAGTTTGATCATGGAGACTTGATCATGGAAGTTCGATCATAGCAGTTTGTAACATGATAGCTTAGGTTATGGTAAAAACGTTGTTTTGTAATGTTTTTCATCGTAGTAAGTCCCGGGAGGGATTAATATTGAAAGGAAAATATGTCGGCACCTGAAAGGGTTGTGCGATATGGGGTACAAAAAATGTTTTACACTAAGGCAGATATGCTTAGATTTCTGAGCGATAAGGTGACATTGTCAAGAATTGAACACATTATGACACTTTCGGGAAATGAATATTACAAAGACATGGACAAGGCTGCCGGTGAAGTATGTAAGGAGTTCGCCGGTGGCCTTGTTGTGGTGCGAAGCTCTTCCAGCATGGAGGATGGAGAAAAAAACTCCAATGCGGGACACTTTGATAGTGTTCTTAACGTGGATTCCTCAGATCCGGACAGTGTGAAGTCTGCCATAGAGAGGGTGTTTGCCTCCTATGACAGTGATGTGAATGATGAAGAAGTGCTGATACAGAACCAGGTGAAAGACGCAGTTATTAGCGGTGTGCTGTTCACAAGGGACATAAAGGGGAACAGACCCTACTATGTCATAAACTATGATGACAAGTCCACGGATACGGTTACAGCGGGACTCGGAGGCAGGATATTATATGTATGGCATGAATGCGAAAGTACAAGGCTTAAGGCTCCTTTTGACAGCCTGCTTACTGCTGCAAGGGAGATAGAAGATATACTTCCGGATTATCCACTTGATATAGAATGGGCTGTTGATTCAAAGGGTGAGGTCATAATATTCCAGACAAGACCGCTGGCGGCAGCTATTAATGGTGAGCCGGGGAAGCTTTCGGATGATGAGTGGAAGCAGGCAATTACCGGAGCTGTGAAAAGTTATGAAAGCGTGTGCAATGAGCTGGGAGAGCCGGCAGGAACTATGCTTTCAGATATGGCATTCTGGAATCCGGCGGAGATGATCGGAACAAATCCACATTCCCTTGACTATTCTCTGTATAGGGAGATAATCACAAAACATGCCTTTAATCAGGGACTTAATTATATAGGATATCGTGAGGTTGAAGGTGAGCTGATGTACAAGATCGGCAACAAGCCGTATATTTCCCTGAAACAATCTTTTCTTTGTCTGACGCCGGATGATCTGGAGAACAGACTTGTAAGAAAGCTTATGAAGTATTATAACAAAAAGCTTCTTGAAGACAGAACGGCTCATGACAAGATAGAGTTCGAGATTGTATTTTCAAATTATGATTTCACTACCGAGGAGAAGCTGGCAGTCTTAAGGGATGAGGGGTTCACCGAGGAGGAGATAGATGATATCAGAGATGCTCTGTTCAACTTAACAAATAACGCTATCTGTAATTTCAAATTAAACAGGATGAAGGATCTCAGGGCATTAAACGGTCTCCGGGTCCACAGGGAGAACACCAGGAATAACTGGATCATGAGTGAGAGAACCTGCCATACCTCCATAGGTTATTTCGTTGAACTTATTGAGAGCATCAAGCAATATGGCACTCCTAAATTCGCAAGACAGGCAAGACTGGCATTTATATCAAAGGCGCTGTGCAGGTCATTTGTGTCGGCGGGATATTTCACCTCAGGTGAAATAGATGATTTCATGATGTCTATATATACTGTGGCAGCAGAGTACGACGCAGACTTTCAGGATCTGGTGGACGGACGTATAACCAGAGTAGAATTTGATGAAAGGTATGGACATTTGCGTTCCGGAACATATGATATAACATGTGATACCTACGAGAAGCGTGAGTTTGATATGAACAAGGGAAGTGCAAATGCCAGGAAGCAGAGGCAGCGTCTTGAGACCCTCAAGCACAATCCCCTTAATGTGCTTACCATAATAGACGCTCTTGATAAGCTGGGCTTTTATGTGGATGCCACAGAATTTGTGGAGTTCCTTAAGGAATCCATGGAGGAGAGGGAGTATTTTAAGTTCGAATTTACCAAGTCTTTAAGTCTTGCCCTTGATATTCTGGCAGATCTGGGAGAATATCTGGGCCTTACCAGAGAGGAAATGTCTTACCTTACCTTTAATGATATTGTGAAATGTGCAAATATCCCGGAGGAAGACATTGCTGCTTCCTTCAAGGCTGATATAGATAAGAACAGAAGTGAGTACAGAACCTATTCCGAGCTGGTACTTCCTGACGTTATAGCAGATAAGACGGAGCTGGATGTGGTTCATATCGTTCAGGCAAGACCAAACTTCATTACATCCGATGTGGTTACCGGAGATGTGGTATGTCTTGAGGATGATAATACCCAGGATGTTGCCGGTAAGATAGTGGTGATCCAGAAGGCTGATCCGGGATTTGACTGGATATTTGCCAAGGGGATAAAGGGCTTTATAACCAAGTACGGCGGCGTGGCATCCCATATGGCAATAAGATGTGCGGAGTTTAACATACCTGCGGCAATAGGCTGCGGTGATGTGATATACAACAGAGTATGCAGTCAGGACAGGATAATCCTTGATTGCAGAAAAGGAAAGATAGAGATGGTGGACTGATACCCGCAGTTAAATGGGTAAATGTTCAAAACGACGGAGGACTTGATCATGCTTCATGGACTTATAACTCAGAGGGAAGGCCAGAACATGTATGGTAAGACCACAGATGTTCTTGAGGCCGCCTATACAGAATTTTATGAGAGCCTTGGAATCAGGCTGCACCCCGTATCTAATTTTACAAAGGATATTGAGGCAATATTTGATGAGCAGTTTGATGTGCTTATTGTTACGGGTGGAGGAACACTCCATCCGAGACACTATGTGGAGCCTCATAATGCCAAGCTTCAGCCCCACAGGGATGCGGTGGAGGAGAAGCTTATAATGTACTGTGTGAAAAATGAAATCCCTATAATCGGTGTATGCCGTGGTATGCAGCACATAAATGCCCTGTTTGGAGGAAAAATCTCATATTCGGCACCTTTTAAGGTTCCAAGACCTAGAGGTGTGGATCACTATGTGCGTATCGTCAATTCAGACATACGACTCAAGATCAATAATTTCCATAGTGATTGCGTTTATCTTGAAAATTTGTCCACCATGTTTTATCCTATAGTGGTGGATGAGGAAAATGGTTCGGTGGAAGCATTTGTATCTCCGACCATGAGCATACTGGCATTCCAGTGGCACCCGGAAAGATATTTTGAAACGGAAGAGGGCAGGCTTTTCTCAAGACATCTGATACAGGATTTCCTTGGACTTCCAAGGGATGATAAGAAGCCTGATATAGATTAATGTAATGAAGACATTTGAAGAAATAAGAAGATCGTTAAGAAATGATGGAATGATCGAGGCACTTGGTATAGAATATATGGAAGTGGCTGACGGTCATGCCGTAGGAAGATTAAAGACAGAAGCCAGGACTCTCAATCCCTACGGAGGAGTCCATGGCGGCTGTCTGTTTGCGTTGGCAGATACCATTGCCGGTGCAGCAGCTATGACCAGGGGAAGATATGTAACAACCGTAAGTGCGTCAGTTGAATATCTTAGTCCGGCGGTGAACACGGAATACATATGGGCATATGCCGCCGAGGTTAAGAACGGTGGCACCATATCGGTTTACGATGTGATGATAAAGAATGACAGAGGCGACAATCTCACTAAGGTTACCCTCAGCTATTTTAGGCTGAGTGCCATAGAGTAGATATTGTCCCCATTATAAGGGGAATGCCCGGGGCAGATGCAGGACGGCACCCATAGAGAGGATCTATAAGCAACAACAGATCAAGGAGTAGTACTAAAATGGAAAAAAACAGATCAAACAATACAGGAATAAACAGTGGAAGCGCAGGGGCAAGAAGACCTGTGAACAATACAGGAAATGCAAATGTCAGACCTGCGAATAATACAGGAAATGCAAATGTCAGACCTGCGAATAATACAGGCGTGAGACCTTTAAATAATATAGGAAATACAAATTCCAGGCCGGTTAATGCAAAGGCAGGAGCCGGAAAGAAGGGCAATGCTACAGGAGTAGTGAGAACCACAACTCCAAGAAAAGCCAGACAGATTGTTAAGAATCAAGGCATGGAGGACGGCAAAGCCAAACGTCTCTTAGACAGACTTGAGAACATGGTAAATGAAGGTCAGACAGCTTCATTTTCAAATGAAAAGGTGACAGTAAATAAGTCAGATGTATTAGAGATAATTGAGGATCTCAGAAAGACTATAGATATAGAGTTAAAGCACTATCATGAGGTCACGGACAAGAGGGGCAAGATCATAAAGGATGCTAAGAAGGATGCGGAGGAGATCATCGTTGATGCAGAGCAGTCTGCGTCAAGAATAAGGATGAGTAAGCCAAATCCTATCGCACTCCAGAGAGAGGTGAGAAATCTTCCGAAGCAGGACAAGATGGCTCTCCGTACTGCAAATGAGATCTATGCATCAGCAATAATCTACACAAATGAAATGCTTATGGAGATCAATGAGACAGTTCGTAATGCATACAATATGATAAGCACAGAGACTGACAGGGTCCTTGATTCTCTGAGACAGAAGTCAGAGGTTATCGAGAAGGACAAGAATGAGCTTATGGAAGGCCTCATGGATATGAAGAAGCAGGAGAGATATGCGGATATCCTTGATATCAGCCAGCTCCTTGCAAATGAACTTTACTACGAGAAGAACAAGGTCAAGGAAGCAGAGAAGAGAGAGCCTGTTGACGAGTCAGAGATGGTCCAGTGGGAGTTCGACTTTGACGAGAGAGCAGAAAATCCTATAAGGGTCAAGGCTTCAAGGGAGCCTGTAAGAATACCGGCAGGTGAAGAGGATAAGCAGGAAGACAATACGGTGGTTGACTCCGCATTTCAGGTTGCAAATGAGATCTTAAGAGAAAAGAATAAAAAGGGCAGAGCTGCCATAAGTATGGATAGGACACCTGTGAAATTACAGGAAGAGATCACTGACGAGGCTGTTGAGAACATGCCTTTAAAGGCAAGGAAGAGACAGAAGCCGGAGGTAAGGATCAGCGGCGGTGATGTGGGCGGTGATTTTGACGGTCCATTTGATGACGGAGTTGTAGGATAGGTAACTTAAGGTCTGCCGGAAAACACTTTATGACATTTTAAAGGGGAAATATGTGCACTATAAGGGCAAATTGCAAGAATTGCGTTGCCTGAAACCACGGGTTATAGTATAATGTGGATGTGTCGAAAAAAAGATACGGAAAATTATCAACTATATATTGTAAGGGTGACATATCAGTTATTTGCAGAGAGCAAAAATAAATAAGACTGATATCCAGTAGGAGGTATAACATGGGAATTTTAAAGAGATTTAAGGACATTATGGCATCTAATATCAACGCATTACTTGATAAGGCAGAGGATCCTGAGAAGATGATCGATCAGTATCTCAGAGATATCCAGGAGGACTTAAGAAAGGTTAAGTCAGAGACAGCTACAGTAATGGCTGAGGAGCAGAGATGTAAGAGACAGTTAGATGAGTGCGACGCAGAGATTGCCAAGATGCAGAATTATGCTGAGAAGGCACTTCTTGCAGGAAACGAAGCAGACGCCATGAAGTTCCTTGAGAAGAAGAACCAGCTCATCCAGAAGCAGGTTCCGTTACAGCAGGCATATGACGCTGCAGCAGCTAATTCAGCTAAGATGAAGCAGCTTCACGACAAGCTCACAAAGGATGTTCAGGATCTTAACAATAGAAGAGACGCTATCAAGGCTAAGGTACAGGTTGCCAAGACTCAGGAGAAGATGAACAAGATGGTAGGAAGCATCGGTGATTCATCAGCATCACTGGCTGCCTTCGACAGAATGGAAGCAAAGGCTAACTCAATGCTTGATAAGGCAAATGCCATGAGCGAGCTCAACTCAATGGGCGGAGATTCAATAGATGATCTTGCAAGCAAGTATGATGAGGCTCCGACAGCAGCAGTTTCAGATGAACTTGCTGCCCTTAAGGCTAAGATGGGATTGTCATAAGGCTATAGGCCCAGTCATGATTTAGGAGGATTACAAATGGGTTTATTTTCAAATCAGTTTGCCAATGTAGTAGAATGGGAAGAGTACAGAGATGACGTCCTTTTCTGGAAATGGTCTAACAAGGAAATAAAGAAGGATTCAAAGCTTATAATCAAGCCCGGTCAGGACGCAATATTCCTGTACAACGGAGCTGTTGAAGGTATATTTACAGAATCAGGCAGCTATACAATAGAGTCACAGATCATACCGTTCCTGTCCACGCTTAAGGGATTTAAGTTTGGCTTTAATTCAGGAATGAGAGCCGAGGTATTATTTGTAAATACCAAAGAGTTCACCTGCAACTGGGGAACCAGTTCGCCGATAAGACTTCAGGCACAGGGACTTCCGGGAGGACTTCCTGTAAGATCAAACGGTAAGTACTCATTCAAGATTGATGATTACAATGTTCTTATTGAGAAGGTTGCCGGAGTTAAGAAGCAGTATCTTGTAGAGGATGTAAGAGGACGTATAAAGGGAATACTTGACGGACTTCTTATGAAGTGGATCAGCAAGGTTGGCGGCGATGTGTTCAACCTTATGGCACAGGCTACAGAGATCGCAAAGGGAATAAAGGAAGACCTTGATATGGAGCTTCGTTCCATAGGTCTTGCAATGACAGATTTCCAGATCAGCGAATTTACATATCCTGAGAATATCACAAAGCGTGCCGATCAGGCAGCAGAGTACACAATGCTTGGTGATATGGGAAGATTTCAGCAGGTTAAGATGGTTGATGCCATGACAGCACCTGGCGGTGGCAATACTTCAATGGGCAATATGGCGAATAACATGGCTGGCTCAATGATGGGTATGCAGATGGGCATGATGATGGCTAACCAGATGGTAAATGGTGTGAATAACATGAACAATGCCGGGGGTAATGCGGTCGCAGGCAATGGAACAGCACCGAAGTTCTGTCCTAATTGCGGAGCAGCAACCAATGGAGCAAAGTTCTGTTCTAATTGTGGAAACAAGCTTATATAAATTTGTGGACTGCATTGTTGTAGATATGCCATTTCACGGATTGCTATTTAACGATGTGTCATTGCAGATATAAATATGTTGAACAAAAAATTTCATATATACAGAACATATGTTTTACAAAATAAAGCCGTTGTGGTATCATATCCACAACGGCTTTATGCTGCTATGTAATGAAGACTATGACATCGTTATACTGCAGCATCCTTTGACAGAGGAAGCACCAGATGTTGAAGACACATTTAAAATGGTGCTGACGAAATGCCGTTGCCAAACAGGCAATTTTAATAACTTTAGGAGAAAGATAATGGCAGGATTAAATGACATGCAGGATATTGCCTGCAGGCATGTAGACGGACCACTTCTGATTCTGGCAGGTGCAGGTTCAGGTAAGACGAGAGTTCTGACTCACAGAGTCGCAAGACTTATTTCAGAAGAGGGAGTAAGACCATATAATATATTAGCAATAACATTTACCAATAAAGCAGCAAGAGAAATGCGGGAACGAGTAAATGACATAGTGGGATACGGAGCAGAGCAGGTATGGGTTAGTACCTTCCATTCCATGTGCGTAAGGATACTCAGGAGATATGCCGACAGGATCGGCTATACCAATGAATTCGCAATTTATGATACAGACGATGAGAAGCGTGTCATAAAGGATATTATGAAGCAGTTCCAGATAGATCCAAAGAGATATCCGGAGAAAATGTTTATGGCCAAGATATCCGATGCAAAGGAAAAATACCTGAGTCCTGACGAGTTCGAGAGCGAACACGCAACGGAATTTGTCATGCGTAAGGTGGCAGACGTATACAGGGAATATCAGTCAAGGCTTAAGAGATATAATGCTATGGATTTTGATGACCTGATATTTAAGACCATCGAATTGTTTGAACATAATCCCGATGTGCTCTTTAATTACCAGGAACGTTTCAAGTACATAATGGTGGATGAGTATCAGGATACCAACCACACTCAGTTTCTGCTGGTGAAGCTTCTGGCTGCCAAGTACAAGAACCTTTGTGTAGTGGGTGATGATGATCAGTCTATATACAAATTCAGAGGTGCGAATATTACCAACATCCTGAATTTTGAGAATGAGTACCCTGACGCTAAGGTGGTAAAGCTTGAGCAGAATTACCGTTCCGTGGGCAATATCCTTAACGCGGCAAATGCAGTTATAAAGCACAACGAGGGCAGAAAGGACAAGGCTCTCTGGACTGACAAGCCTGAAGGAGACAAGTTGGAATTTGATGTGGCTGAGAATGAGTACGAGGAAGCTGAGAAGGTGGCATATCAGATACACAGGCTCTATTCTTCGGGAGTGGATTACAAGGACATTGCTATTCTCTACAGGACAAATGCCCAGTCCCGTATCATGGGTGAGAAGCTTGTCATGGCCAATATCCCTCACAAGGTTTACGGCGGTCAGAATTTCTATGACAGAAAGGAGATAAGAGACATCCTTTCTTATATGAAGGCAGTCAATAATCCGGATGACGATATTGCGGTAAAGAGAATTATAAATGTGCCAAGGCGGGGCATTGGGGACACAACAGTGGAGAAAGCGTCAGCATGGGCAGCAGAACACGAATGTAGTCTTATGGAGGCTCTCCGTCAGGCAAGGGAAATAGAAAGCCTCAAGAGGGCGGCGGTTAAGATAGGTACATTTGTAGAGCTTATGGATGGATTTCATGAGCTTATGTTGGAAAAAGAACCATTAGAGAGTATATTTGACCGCATAATGGAAGATACTGGATATGAAGAGGAGCTTATAGCTGAGCATACCGAGGAGTCTATGGGAAGACTGGAGAACCTTGACGATTTAAGAAATAAGGTCATCCAGTTCTCAGAAGAGCATGAGGGTAAGGATGACGCAGGAAGCCTTTCGGCATTTCTTGAGGAGGTGGCGTTGGTTGCGGATATCGATAGCATGAGCGAGGACGAAAGTACGGTGAAGCTTATGACTCTCCACAGTGCCAAGGGTCTGGAGTTCCCATATGTATTTATAATAGGTATGGAAGAGCGTATATTCCCAAGCGGGATTGCCATTGACTCAGATGATCCGGACAATCTTGAGGAGGAGCGGAGACTTTGCTATGTAGGAATAACAAGAGCCATGAAGAAGCTGTACTTAAGTGCGGCGAAATGCAGGATGATGCACGGCTCCCATAGTTATAATGAAGTATCACGGTTCATAAGGGAGATTCCACCTATGCTCTTTGAACACTCGGAGAGTGTATGGCGTGATGCAAGAAAGACGGCAAATCCATTTAAAAATTCCTACAGCAGCTTCGGCGGCGACAGGGATTTTGACCATGGATATGGTGGAAGTGGTAGTTACGGTGGTGCTGTTGGCTATGGTTCAGGGCGTGGCGGTGGAAGCAGTAGTTCAGGCAATGCCGGAGGTCATGACTCACGTCGTGCCGGAGCCGGTTCTTCTGGATACGGCAAGAAATATGGCAGCAATAATCCGTACAGTGCAGGAAAGCCAAGCTTTGGCAGGGAATTTGTTGTGCAGTCGGATACAGCCATAGATTACGCTGAGGGCGACAGGGTAAAGAGCATTAAGTTCGGACCCGGAACTGTAACCAGCCTTGTTAAGGGCGGCAAGGATTATGAGGTTACAGTGGACTTCGACAGATGTGGCGTCAGGAAGATGTTTGCATCATTTGCCAAGCTGAAGAAGATATAAAAGTATAAAGGATAGAACAAAAGAAAAATAAAAGTGTAAATTAATAAGCCAAGCTAAAAGACAAAACAAAAGTGCAATTAATAAGCCAAGCTAAAAGACAAAACAAAAGTGTAATTAATAAGAGAACATAAAGGAAAAGATAAAATTAAAAAGATGTAAAAAATAATTTCATAGTATGGAAATGTATTTCCATGTATGTTATAATTTTGAAAAGTGGTCGGTGAGGTGTCCTGCACCTGCTGGCACAAAATAAGAAAGGGTGGTTATTAAACATGAAGAACAAAGATGTAATTTTAGTTCAGGGTGAGCAGACAGAAGAAAAGGCAAAAGGTGTTATATTCGTAATACTTGCCATTATTGGAGCAGTTGCTGCAGTAGCAGGTATCGCATATGCAGTTTATTCATATCTTACACCAGATTTCCTTGATGATTATGACGATGATTTCGATGACGATTTTGATGACGATTTCTTCGATGATGATGACGAGGAAGATGAGAACTAATTATTCTGCCAATTAAAGAATGATTAAGACAAAGACCACTGGCTGGCTTACAGCCAGTGGTTTTTTAGATGTTCGGTGATGTGGGAGGAAGGCTGGTTAGTTTCCTGATTAATTATATAGAAGGATTGGAGATAAAAGATGAAAAAAGGCGGCAGATATACAGGTTATGTAGAAAGCGTGGATTTTCCTAATAAGGGAAATGTAATAGTTAAGACAGAGGAAGACGGACAGACTATAGAGGAAAAGGCTGTTGTAAAGAATTCAATACCGGGACAGACAGTTAAATTTATGGTAAACAAGAAGAAGCACGGCAAATGTGAAGGAAGGCTTCTTGAAGTTGTCTGTCAGGCAGATACAGAAACTAACGAAAGATGTGAGCATTTTGGTAAATGCGGTGGCTGCGTATATCAGACTGTAAGGTACGAAGAACAGTTAAAGATGAAAGAAAATGCAGTGAAGAAGCTTCTTGCTCCTGTTATTAATACAGAATATGAGTGGGAGGGAATAATTGGAAGTCCTGTATCAAGTGAATACCGTAACAAAATGGAATTCTCATTTGGCGATGAGGTAAAAGATGGTCCGATAGCCCTCGGTTTACATAAGAGAAACAGTATGTATGATATAGTAACAGTAACAGGCTGTAAGATTGTGGATAATGATTACAGAAAAATACTCAAGTGTGTATATGATTATGCACTAGAGAAAAATCTCACT
>ENA-UERC01000144-UERC01000144.1-human-gut-metagenome-genome-assembly--contig:-NODE-144-length-53639-cov-29.183432_pt1 | contig 53639 bp, 42 predicted proteins | sample MGYA00242955_ERZ507955 | MGnify/ENA primary metagenome ERZ507955 (study PRJEB26167, sample SAMN06115394) | human gut metagenome | host: Homo sapiens | place: China:Hubei | collected 2016-04-27... | reverse complement strand
TCCATGAACCCCATCATGATCGACGGCACCGGCATGTGCGGCGGCTGCCGCCTGACCGTGGGCGGCGAGACCAAGTTTGCCTGCGTGGACGGCCCCGACTTTGACGGCGACCTGGTGGATTTCGACGAGGCCATGGCCCGCGGCACCATGTACCGCCCCTTTGAGGCCAAGGCCCGCGAAAAGGCCTGCAATCTGTTCAAGACTGAGGAGGCAAAGTAAGATGGCTTTCAATATGGACCCGAAAAAGTGCCCCATGCCCACCCAGGACCCCAACGTCCGCAACAAGAACTTTGAGGAAGTTGCGCTGGGCTACACCGCCGAGATGGCTGTGAACGAGGCAAAGCGCTGTGTGCACTGCAAGAACAAGCCCTGCCAGACCGGCTGCCCGGTCGGCATCGACATTCCGGAATTCATCGGCCATGTGGCCGATGGCGACTTTGAGGCCGCGTATCAGGTCATCAACCGCTCCTCTTCCCTGCCCGCCGTCTGCGGCCGTGTCTGCCCGCAGGAGAGCCAGTGTGAGGGCAAGTGCACCCGCGGCATCAAGAACGAGCCGGTGGGCATCGGCCGCCTGGAGCGCTTCGTGGCCGACTGGCACCGTGAGAACGTCCACACTGCTCCCATCGTGCCCGAATCCAACGGTCACAAGGTCGCCATCATCGGCGCAGGCCCTGCCGGTCTGACCGCCGCAGGCGACCTGGCAAAGCTGGGCTATAAGGTCACTGTGTACGAGGCCCTGCATGTAGCGGGCGGTGTGCTGATGTATGGCATCCCTGAGTTCCGTCTGCCCAAGGCCATCGTCCAGCAGGAGATCGACGGCCTGAAGAAGATGGGCGTGGACTTCGAGTGCAACATGGTCATCGGCAAAGTCCTGACCATCGACGAGCTGATGGGCGAGTACGGCTATGAAGCCGTTTTCGTGGGTTCCGGTGCCGGTCTGCCGCGCTTCATGGGCATTCCCGGCGAGAGCCTGAAGGGTGTGTACTCCGCCAACGAGTTCCTGACCCGCTCCAACCTGATGAAGGCATATCTGCCCACCAGCAAGACCCCCATCCGCGCCGGCAAGAAGGTCGCCGTCGTCGGCGGCGGCAACGTCGCCATGGACGCCGCCCGCAGCGCCCTGCGCCTGGGTGCTGACACCGTCTACATCGTCTACCGCCGCGGCATGGCTGAGCTGCCTGCCCGGAAGGAGGAGGTCGAACACGCCGAGGAAGAGGGCATCATTTTCAAGACCCTGTGCAACCCCGTGGAGATCCTCTCCGACGACGAGGGCTTCGTCAAGGCCATCACCTGCGTGGAGATGGAGCTGGGCGAGCCCGATGCGTCCGGCCGCCGCCGCCCCATCGAGAAGAAGGGCAGCGAGTTCACGATGGATGTGGACACCGTCATCATGAGCCTGGGCACCAGCCCCAACCCGCTCATCCGCTCCACCACCCCCGGTCTGGAGACCAACAAGCACGGCTGCATCGTCACCGAAGGCGACGAGGGCAAGACCAGCCGTAAGGGCGTGTATGCCGGCGGCGACGCCGTGACCGGTGCCGCCACCGTCATCAAGGCCATGGGTGCCGGCAAAGCTGCCGCCAAGGCCATCGACGAATACATTCAGAATAAGTAAACCGATCCTATAAAAAAGCGGAGGTGCTGCGATGCAGCACCTCTGTTTTTTATTCCACGTTCCTTATGGTCCTCACCTTTTTTCATCGTACCATAAACAAACGATCTTGCAAGCCTTTTCAGAGCAGCCCATGTTCCAGACAGTACCAGTAGACGCCGTCCTCTTTTACGTCACGGCAGGTATCTGCGGCAATAGCTTTCAGCCGGTCAGAGGCATTGGCCATGGCAACGCCGGTGCCGACGGCCCCGAACATCTCAATGTCGTTGTTGCCGTCGCCAAACGCCATGCTGTCGGCCTTGTCGATGCCGTAAAATTCCAGCACCTTTTCCACCGCGACCCCCTTGCCGCCGTTGGCCGGGATGATGTCCACTGCGCGGTCCCACCAGGCGGCGATCTTGGCATGGCTGACATCGTTCAGGATGGCGGGATACTCTTCCTCCCGGCCGCCCATCAGCACCTGATAGACTTCGCCCTGCGCCACCTCGTCAAAGTCGTCGGCCACGACCAGCTTCACCCCGCCGATGGCAAAATATTCTTCGAGGTCTGGTTCGGTGCCGTTGGCTACCAGACGGCTGTCCGTGGCCAGTGCAAGGGGCCGCCCCAGTGCAGCCGCATTCCGGCGGAGGGTCACAATGTCCTCTTTCGGGATGAGGTTCTTGAAAATATCGCGCTCCGGCGTAAAACAGTACGAGCCGTTGTAGGTCAGGAGCGCATCAAACGTCACCCCCTCGAACTTCGGCATCTCCATGGGGGCACGGCCTGTGGCAATGCAGAGCCTGATGCCGTTCTGCCGCAGTTTTTGCAGAGCTTCCACCGTTCTGGGGCGGATGCCCTCTTTCAGGGGCACCAGTGTGCCGTCAATGTCAAAAAAGATGATCCTTGGTTTCATCGTATCGCTCCTCTTTTTGCGCAGATGTAGAGATAGAACACCTTTATTATAGCACACTCGACCCGGTTACCAAAGATTCTTTTTCCTTCAGATCCGGAAATCACAATTCCGTCAAAATCCGTCACAAAGAAGCAGGCGAAGCAGCTGTTTTCCGCGCTCCGCGTGAGAATCGGCTCCCTTTTTCTGCAAAATCGTTTCATGTATCCCACTTCTTGTGCGATATGCTCAAATTTTGCTGTTTATTTTTGTTGGTTCTTTTTGGCATTTCGTGATTGATTTTGACGTATTCTTTGCTATAATAGGGGCAGAGAAACGCAGAAAGCTCCAAATAAAATCACAATCCACCAAAAGGAGTGAAGATTTCCATGTTGGCAGAAGAACGCTTCGCCCTCATCCTGGATCTGCTGGCCCGCCAGCGGACGGCTACGGTACAGGAGTTGTGCGAGGCCCTGAGCGCAAGCGAATCCACCATCCGGCGCGACCTGAACGAGCTGGACAAACTGGGCAAGCTGAACAAAGTCCACGGCGGTGCCACCCTGCCGGACAGCCCCTTCCGCACCGACGAACCCACCATGGCCGCCAAAGAAGAGCTGGCTGTGGACCAGAAACACAGCATCGCGCGGGCCGCAGCGGCCCTGATCGAGCCGGAGGATTTCATCTTTCTGGACGCCGGTTCCACCACACTGGCGGTGGCGCGGGCGCTGACCGGCCCGGCCCTGCATGCCTGCTATGTGACCAACGGCGTAGCCCATGCCCGGCTGCTGGCCCAGAAGGGCTGCCGGGTGTTCCTGCCCGGCGGAATGCTGCGGCCCCAGACCGAGGCCATCATCGGGGCGGCGGCGCTCAGCGCCATCCAGCAGTACAACTTCACCAAAGCGTTCATGGGAGCCAACGGCGTGGCGCTGGAGGCCGGGTTCACCACCCCGGACCCAGAGGAAGCCTCTGTGAAGGCGGCTGCTGTCCACCGGGCGCGGGAAGCCTGGTTCCTCGTGGATGACTCGAAGTTCGCCAAAGTCTACCCCGCCGTCATCACCGACCTGCACAGCGGTGCCATCCTGACCAACCGCTGCCCCAACCCCAAATACCGGCAATTCACTTTGATAAAGGAGACGGAATCATGATCTATACCGTTACGTTCAATCCTGCCATCGACTACGTCGTCCGCCTGGACAAGGCTCTGGAAGTCGGCGAGGTGAACCGCGCCGCCGGGGAGGACTGTGTGCTGGGCGGCAAGGGCATCAATGTGTCCGGTGTGCTGCGCGAGCTGGGCTGCGAGAGCGTGGCTCTGGGCTTCGTGGCCGGTGAGACCGGTGCCTGGCTGGAACGCGGTCTGGCCGCGCAGGGCCTGCGCACCGACTTCATTCATCTGGACCACGGCATGACCCGCATCAACGTGAAGATCAAGGCCGGGGAAGAGACCGAGCTGAACGGCGCAGGCCCCGCCATCCCGGCTTCGGCCCTGCACGCGCTGGAAGAAAAGCTCGATGCGCTGACCGAAAACGATGTGCTCATCCTCGCAGGCAGCATCCCGTCCAGTATGCCGCAGGACACCTACGAGCGGCTGCTGGCCCGGCTGGACGGCAAGGGTGTGCGCTGTGTCGTGGACGCCACCCGCGCCCTGCTGGCAAACGTTCTGCCCTACCATCCCTTCCTCATCAAGCCGAACAACCACGAGCTGGGCGAGCTGGTGGGCAGAGTCCTGACCGGCGACGAGGAGATCACCGCCGCTGCCCGCGCCCTGCAAACGCAGGGTGCCCGGAACGTTCTGGTGAGTATGGCGGGCGATGGTGCTTTGCTGGTGGACGAGACCGGTGCCGTGCACCGCATCGGCTGCCCCAAGGGCAGGGTCGTCAACAGCGTGGGCGCAGGCGACAGCATGGTGGCCGGCTTCGTGGCCGGCTATTTGCAGACCGGCCGCTATGACGACGCCCTCCGCCTGGGCACCGCCTGCGGCAGCGCCACGGCGTTCAGCCTGGGGCTGGCCAAAAAATCGGAGATCGACGCACTGCTCGCAGCGCTCTGAGCTGTGACGCTTTGAACGAAGGAAAGGAGAATCCCCTATGCGTATCACCTCGCTTTTCTCCCTGAATGCCATTGCGCTGGATGTTGCAGCATCCAATCAGGAAGAGATCATCGACAAGGTCGTGGAGCTGCAGTCCACCCACAACAACATTCTGGACAAAGAGGCCTATAAAAAAGCGCTCTATGCCCGCGAAGAAGAAGGCTCCACCTACGTGGACAACGGCATCACGGTGCCCCATGCCAAGAGCGACGTCGTCACCCGGCCCAGTCTGGCCGCACTGCGGCTGAGCAGCCCGGTGCAGTACAACCCCGACGACGACGGCAAGACCGACCTGCTCTTTGCCATCGCGGCCCCGCAGAACGGCAGCCTGCATGTGGATATGCTGGCCCGGATGATGCAGATGCTGATGAACGAGGAGTTCGTGGAGCAGCTGCGCACTGCCAGAACGCCGCAGGCATTTTTGGACGCCATCGACAAGCAGGAGGAAGCACAGTTCGGCAGCGAGAGTTTCACCGACCAGTCCATCCCGCAGGACGGCTTCCGGGTGCTGGCTGTGACGGCCTGCCCCAACGGCATCGCCCACACCTACATGGCCGCCGAGGCACTGACCAAGGCGGGCACCAAACTGGAGCTGCCTGTGAAGGTCGAGACCAACGGTTCCGACGGTGCCAAGAACATCCTGACCCGCGAGGAGATCGCAGCCTGCGACGGCATCATCGTGGCGGCGGACAAGAACGTGGAGACTGCGCGCTTTGACGGCAAGCCCGTGCTCTTCACCCGCGTGGACGACGGCATCCACAAGCCCGAAGAGCTGATCCTGAAGATCGTGCGGGGCGAGGTGCCCATCTACCACAGCAAGGACAAGTCCGCGGGCGATGCGCCCGGTGCCTCCGACAGCGCGGCCCACACCGTGTACAAGCACCTGATGAACGGTGTTTCCCACATGCTGCCCTTCGTCGTGGGCGGCGGCATCATGATCGCGCTGGCCTTCCTGCTGGACGATTACACCATCGACCCCTCCAACTTCGGCATGAACACCCCCATCGCGGCTTTCTTCAAGACGGTGGGCAGCGCCGCCTTCAGCTACATGCTCCCCATCCTGGCCGGTTTCATCGCCATGTCCATCGCAGACCGACCGGGTCTGGCCGTCGGCTTTGCAGGCGGCGTTCTGGCCATGAACGGCACCAACTTCGCGGGCCTTGCCTCCGGTGAGACCACCGGCATCTCCGGCGGCTTCCTGGCGGCTCTGCTGGCCGGTTTCGTGGCCGGTTATGTGGTCGAGTTCCTGAAGAAGATCACCGAAAAGCTCCCCGCCAGCCTGAACGGCATCCGCCCCATGCTCATCTACCCGCTGGGCGGCATCCTCATCGTGGGCGCTGTGATGTGCGGCATCAACCCGGTGATGGGCATGATCAACACCGCTATGACCGACTGGCTCAACGCTCTGGGCGGCACCTCCAAGGTCCTGCTGGGTGCCATCGTGGCCGGTATGATGAGTGTGGACATGGGCGGCCCCTGCAACAAGGCCGCCTACGTCTTCGGCACGGCCGCGCTGGCCTCCGGCAACTATGAGGTCATGGCTGCTGTCATGGTGGGCGGCATGGTGCCTCCCCTCGCCATCGCCCTCTCCACCACCTTCTGCCCCAAAAAGTGGACCCCTGACGAGCGCCGCAACGGCATCGTGAACTACGTCATGGGCCTGTGCTTCGTCACCGAGGGTGCCATCCCCTACGCCGCCTCTGACCCGCTCCGCGTCCTTCCCAGCTGCGTCATCGGCGCAGCACTGGCCGGTGCGCTCTCCATGACCTTCGGCTGCGCCCTGCGCGCACCCCATGGCGGCATTTTCGTCTTCCCCGTCGTGGACCACGCTCTGATGTATGTGGTGGCACTGGCCGCTGGCAGCATCGTAGGTGCCGTCATCCTGAGCCTGCTCAAGAAGACCCGCACCGAGTAACTCCCTTCCGGTTCCATTGAATCCATAAGCAAAACGGCTGGCCCTCCGTACTCCAGGAGGGCCAGCCGTTTTTGCGTTTTATTGCACTGCCTGCTTCAGGCGTTCGAGGTCTCCGGCATCCGGATGGGCCAGCGCACGGTCAAAGTTTTCGATCAGCATGTCCAGATTGGAAGCCGGGTTCGGCTGCTGCTTCATCGCTTCGTACCGCTGCCGCACCGACTGGGGCATCCGGCCCTGACACATATAGGTCCCCACAACGGTATTGCTGGGGTCCAGCTCCGCCTGCACGGCGCTCAGGATCTTTGCAAAATACTCCGCGCTGCCGCCGAAGCCTGCTGTGCCGAACAGAAAGACCTTTTTGCCGCGCAGCGTTTTCAAAAAGGCGTTGCAGTCTGCATCTGCATGGCCCCGGTCGGTCCAGAAGCCCACATACAGGGTGTCGGCCTCCGCTGCGGCTTCTGCCGGTGTGCCGAAGTAGCGGCAGCCTTCCTGCGGCAGCGTTTCCCGAAGGGTCTCTGCCAGCTGCTTTGTGTTGCCGGTCTGGCTGCTGTATACGATCGAGTAGCTCATACGATTCTCCTTTTTCATCGGTGTGTGTTTATTTTTCTTCTCGCCGTGCGTCGTAGATGCAGCGGGTGCCCTGGTGCGCCATCAGGCCGCCGAGGCACTTTTTGTTGCAGCGGACGCAGCGGTGGATCGTTTTTGCCTGCCCCTTTTGCAGTTTGTTCACCCACTCCGGGTCGGCCAGAAGCTGGCGGCTCATGGCGGCGCACTGGATGCGCCCGGAGGCAAGCTGCTGCTCCACGAAATCGGGGTCGTTCAGGCCGCCCACGCCGCAGAGAGGCAGGCGGGTGTACTGCCGCACGGCATCGCAGAACTTGAGGAAGCAGCCCGGCTGGCCGAAGGCAGGGTGGCTGGCGGGCGGGATGGTGTTTTCCAGCGCCGAGTGGTTGGCCAGCGTGACATGGAAGCTGGTCACGCCCGCCTGTTCCAGCAGCGGCACAAAGACGGGCAGTTCTTCCACCAGAACGCCTGCGTTGCCGTAGTGGGGATCTTCCTGCCGGACGGCCAGCTTGTAGTCAATGGGAAATTCCGGCACGGCGGCATGGACGGCCTTGACCGCTTCCACGGCAAAGCGGGCGCGGTTCTCGGCGCTGCCGCCGTATTCATCGGTGCGGTGATTGAAGATGGACGAGCTGAAGCTGCCGCACATCCGGTCGCCGTGCACCTGCACCATGTCGAACCCAACCTGTTTTGCCAGCACCGCCGCCTTGCCGAAGCCTGCGAGGATGGCCTCGATCTTCCGCTTCGGCATTTTGGTGATGTAAGGCTCCACTTCGGCGTTCAGCTTTTCGCGCAGCTGGTCCGGGGTGAGCTTTTTGGCCAGCACGGCGGGGATGTATTTGAGCATCGCCAACATGTTGGAATCGCTCTGGTGCAGCTGGGCGCAGACCTTGCAATCCGCCTTGTGGGCGATCTCCACGATCTGCTGATAAAACGCGAACCCCTTTGCATCAAAGAGGGATTTTTCGAACCTGCTCTTCCCCACCGGCACATCCCCGATGATGAGCATCGCGCAGCCGCCCTCGGCCAGCCGCCGGATCTCGGCAAGGTACTCTTCGTCCGGCAGGCCAAAGGTGGTAGGCGCAAAAATGATGCGGTTCTTCAGCTGCAGGCCCCCATAGTTCACAGGGCTCAGGATGGTCTCGTACATGATCACATGCTTCCTTTCTGTGCTGCTTTGTGCAGCAGTTCCAGCAGCTGGCGCTGCTCGTCGGCGGTCAGGCCGGTCAGGTTCTTGGCGTCCCAGTCATAAAATATCCGGTGGCAGACCGCAAAGGCCGTCCGGCCCTTTTCGGTCAGTTCCAGATGGTAGCTGCGGCCGCTCTTTTCTTTGGTGAGAAATCCATCCTCGGCCAGCTTGGTGAGGCTGCGCTGGGAGTGGCCCCAGTCCAGATGCAGTCTCTGCGTCAGCTCCGAGGGGGTGCAGCCGGGGTGCTTGCCCACATAGATGATAAAGTACATCATCCCGAAGCTCAGGCCCAGCTCCTGCAGCCGCTGGGTGGTGTAGGCGGCAAATCTCCTGTGCAGTGTCAGAATGCAGGAGGATACCGTAGCCGGTTCCATATGATCCGCTCCTTTCGTTCTCAACGGCCTGAGTATAGCACGTTTACTTGACAAAGTCAAGTATTTTCGCAAAGAAAAAACTCCGCATCTGTACGCGAAGTTTTTTTCGGGCTGTTGTCAGGCTTTGTTACGGTGCTCTTCTTCCAGATCCCGCTTGAGGTCGTCTTCGATCTCGACGAAGCATTCCAGAAGCATGGGGTTGAACGCGCCGCACTCGCCGTTCAGGATCATCTTCACTGCCTGTTCGTGCGGGCAGGCTTTTTTGTAGCAGCGGTCACTGGTCAGAGCATCGTAGACGTCGGCCAGCGCCACCACCTGCGCCTCGATGGGGATCTCGTTTCCTTTCAGGCCGTCCGGGTAGCCGCGGCCGTCCCACCGCTCGTGGTGCCAGCGGGCGATGCTGTAGGCCGTCTGGAGCAGCGGCTCCTCGCAGAAGTTGTCCAGCTTGCTCAGCATGTCCGCGCCGATGGTGGTATGGGTCTTGATGACCTCGATCTCCTCCGGGGTCAGCCGGCCGGGCTTGTTCAGGATCTTTTCGTCGATGGCGATCTTGCCGATGTCGTGCAGGGCCGAGGCCAGCGGGATATTCTCCTGCATCTCGGAGGTGATGTGGTAGATGTTGGGGCGTTCGAGCAGTTTTTCGAGCACCCGCTCGGTGAGGCGGTGGATGTGCTGAACGTGCAGCCCGCTCTCGCCGTTGCGGAACTCCACCAGCTGGCTCAGCACCCCCACCAGCATGGAGGTGTTCCTCTCCCGCGCGCGGATCTGTTCGGACAGCAGGCTGACCAGCCGCCGCTGCTTGGCATAGAGCTTGATGGTATTGAACACCCGGCGGTAGACGACGCGGGCGTCGAACGGGCGGGCTACGTAATCCGAAACGCCCATCTCATAGGCGCGGCGGACGGATTCCTCGCTGTCCTCACCGGAGATCATGATGACCGGCAGATCCTCGATGGCGTGGTTGCGGTTCATGAAGTCCAGCACCTCAAACCCGTTCATCTTGGGCATCATAAGGTCCAGCAGCACCAGCGCGATATCGCCCATGTGCTGCTGCATCTTTTTCAGGCACTCCTCGCCGTCCGCAGCTTCAAGGATGCGGTAATCCCCGCACAGGATCTCTGACAGGATGGCGCGGTTCATCGCGGAATCGTCCACGATGAGGATCTGCGGCTTTTCCTCCCGGCGGCCCGGCGCATCCTCCTGGAGCACCTCGCCGGAGACGACGACGCAGTTCTTCCGGACCTTGGCCTGATACATCAGCCGGTCGGCCTGCCGGACCACGGCGTCCATGCTGTCGCTTGGCATCTGGATCAGCCCGCCGATGCTGGTCGAAAGCCGCATGTGGCTGTAGCCGGGCACGATGGCGTCATGGAGCTTTTCCCGGATCTGCTCCAGTTTGATTTTGAAGTAGTCCTCCGGGATGCCGGGCAGGATGAGCAGAAACTCGTCGCCGCCGAAGCGCACCAGCGCATCGGTCTGGCGGATGCAGCCGCGCACGATGGTGGCGGCGGTCTTCAGGGCCATATCGCCCGCGTGGTGGCCGTAGGTATCGTTGTAGACCTTGAAGTCGTCCAGGTCCATCAGCGCCACGCCGATGGGGCCTTTCATGCCGCGGACGATCTCCTCGTAATAGCGGCGGTTGTACATGTCGGTCAGAGGGTCGTGGTACAGCTTGGTGTTGTAGCCGGAGAGCGCGCTGAACAGTGCCTCGGTGTCATCGGGTTCGACGATGGTATCGCTGTGCATCCGCTGCAGCAGTTCCAGCACATAGGGGGATCCGTCCACCTCCATATATCTGGCCGACACCTGCACGATGTCCGGCGAGAAATATTCCAGCTTGGAGCGCTGGTCATGGTTCTCGAACGCACTCTTCACCGCGCAGTGGTGGCAGCGGCGGTTCCTGTGGCGGCAGGCATAGCACAGCTCTTCCGCGTTGGGGTTGGAGCGCACGCCCTCTTCGATCCGCTCAATGGTGGCTGCATCCAGCAGACGCACATCCGTATAGAACTGCTGCAGATCGCTGATGAGCGTCTGAACTTCCTGCATCGTTTTCATCTTCGCCGTTTCCTACGCCTTTCTGCGCGCCTCTCAGAATATTGGAACAAAAAAGGCGCTTTTCTTTTCTATTATAGACGGTATTCAGCCCAAATGGAAGGGATTTTCCAAAACTTTTCTGCAAAACAGAATGCTGCCCCGCCGTTTTGCCAAAATCTGAACTTTTTCGGCATAAATGGTAGCCCTGTGAAACAAAAGGTGTTATAATAATTTTATCTATCACAAGCCATTTGACAGGAAGGGGTCCCCCACATGACGATCGAAGAATGCTACACGGCCATGGGCGCGAATTATCAGGACGTGCTCCGGCGCTTTTATAAACCCGATATGATCCGGCGCTTTGCCCGGATGTTTTTGCAGGACACCAGTTTTCAGCAGCTGACCGATGCCATGGCCCGGCAGGACGTCAAGGATGCGTTTCTTGCGGCGCACACCCTGAAAGGGGTCTGCCTCAACCTCGGCTTCAGCAACCTCACGCCCTCTGCAGTGGCCCTGACGGAGATCCTCCGCGCGGGGAGCTTTGACGGTGCCGCCGAGCAGTATGCCCTTGTAGAGAAGGAATATCACAAGACCATCGAGGCCATCAACGCCCTCGATTGAGTTCCGGATGGAGCCGCGGAGAGCCGGGGCTCTATTTTTCAGACCGGCTCGTTTTGGGGAAGGAGACATCATGCGATCTCGTTTTCGTGCGCTCGTCAGTCTGGTGCTGAGCGCTGCGCTGCTGCTGGGCTGTGTGGGCTGCGGCGGCAGTGTCAAGGCACCCACCACCATCACGGTGTGGAACTATTACAGCGGCGACCTTCTGAGCAGCTTCAACGCTCTGGTGGACCAGTTCAACGCCACCGTCGGCAAAGAGAAGAACATCGTGGTCGAGAGCTTCAATCAGGGCAACGTGACCGACCTGGAAGCGAACGTTCTGGCCGCTGCGCAGGGCAAGGTGGGCGCTGCGGCCCTGCCCAACCTCTACTCCGGCTATGCCGACATGGCCTATGACCTCGACCTGATGGGCAAGGTCGTAGACCTGGCCCCTTATCTGACCGCAAAGGAGAAGGCCGCCTATGTGGACGGTTTTCTGTCCGAGGGCGACCTGATGAACAACGGGGAACTGAAGATCTTCCCGGTGGCAAAATCCACCGAACTGCTCTACCTGAACGCCACCGACTGGGCCCCCTTTGCTGCGGCCACCGGTGTGACTTACGACGACCTGGCCACTATGGAAGGCGTCGTGGAGGTGGCCCGCCAATACTACGACTGGACGGATGCCATGACCAGCACCCCCAACGACGGCAAGGCCTTCTTCGGCCGTGACGCGCTGGCCAACTATCTGCTGTGCGGTGCTCAGGAGATGGGTCTGACCATCTTTGATACCAAGAACGGCGTCATGACCCTGCATTTTGACAAAGACGTCATCCGCAAACTGTGGGATAACTTCTATGTGCCCTACATCAAGGGCTGGTTCGGTGCCAGCGGCAGGTTCCGCAGCGACGACGTGAAGACCGGCAATCTGCTGGCCTACGTTGGCTCGTCGGCCAGCAGCCCCTTCTTCCCCACCCAGGTGATGACCAACGACGCCGAGAGCCACGCCATCGAACCGGCCATCCTGCCCTGCCCATCCTTTGCAGGCTGCGCCCCGGTCGCCGCCCAGCAGGGTGCCGGCATGATCGTGACCAAAGGCACCGACGCCCAGATCCGGGCCTGCGTTGAATTTCTGAAGTGGTTCACCCAGCCGGAAAACAACATCGCGTTCTCCGTGAACTCCGGCTATCTGCCCGTGACCCACGCCGCCGCAAGCCCGGACGCCATTCAGGCCAGCGGACTGGAGCTGACCGACCTCATCACCCAGGTGCTGGACCTCTCGCTGGATGCCGTGGAGCATGACGCCCTGTACACGACCCACGCCTTCCCGGAGGGTTCCACGGCCCGCACCACCCTGCAAAATGCCATGACCGATGCGGCGGAGGCCGACCGGGCCATCGTGAAAGAGCGGCTCGCCGCCGGGCAGACGGCCGAAGAGGCCGAAGCCGAGTTTTTGACCGACGAATACTTTGACCAGTGGTACGAATCCACGAAGGCCGCGCTGGAAGCCTACGCCGGCTGACCACCTGCCGCCCCAACCCTTTTTGAAAGGAGCACCGGCCCATGAAACACTTCACCCGACACAAACTGTCCGGGGCCCGCGCAGAGCGCTCCATTTTCGGCACCATCTTCAAAGCGATGGTCGGTGTGCTGCTGGTGGAGGTCGCGCTGCTCGTCGCGTCCATCTATGCGATGCGGGTCGGCCCCCAGCTGGACCAGAACGCGGAGGACATCCTCGCCATGCAGGTGGAGAACCGCAGCCGATACATCCAGACCACCCTGCACGATGCGCAGGAGCTTTCCACGCTGGAAAGTGAGATCAACACCCTGACGCAGGAGCTGCTGGCCAGCGGCAGCATCGACCTTGCCACGCTGGACAGCAGCAGCATCACCGCCCACCCCCTGCTGGAAGCCGCCACCCCAAAGCTCATCGCCGCTCTGCGCAGCAGGCCGGTGACCGGCATCTTTCTGGTGCTGAACACCCACGACCTGAACAGTCGCTCCGCTGGCAATCACCTGCCCTCCATCTATCTGCGGGATCTGGACCCCGACGCCTCGCCCTCCGAAAACAATTCCGACCTGCTGTTCGAGCGGGCACCGGCCCGGCTGGTGCAGGAGCAGAGCATCGCCACCGACAAGAGCTGGTCCCCCGCTCTTGCCTATCGGGCAAAAGCCAGAGGCTTTCTCTATGCGCCGTTCCAGGCGGCCTATGACGATGGTGCCCAGCTGAGCCCTGCTGATTACGGCCACTGGACCATCGCCCCCTATGCTCTGAAAGGTGACGACCGGCAGGCCATCTATTACAGCCAGCCCCTCATCCTGCCGGACGGCACCGTCTACGGCGTCATCGGCGTGGAGCTTCTGACCAGCTACCTTGCCGAGAAGCTGCCCTGCGCCGAACTGCAGGGCGACGGCTCCGGCCTCTATCTGCTGGCCTGCTCCAATATGATGTTGAACCTGGACACCCTCTCTCTGGATCTTGCACCGGTCCTGTGCAGCGGCAGTTCGGCGTTTGCCAGCGGCACCACCGCTGTGGCATCCCGGCGCGGCACCGGCTGCTTCCGTCTGGTGCAGGACCATGTGCCCTACACAGCCTCCGTGATGTCGCTGAATCTCTACAACCGGAACGCCCCCTTCTCCGGGGATCGCTGGTATCTGGTGGGCATGGTGCCCACGGCCAACCTCTCGGCCTTCTCCGACCGGGTGCAGCAGCTGCTCTTCCTCACCGTGCTGCTCACCCTCATCGCAGGCTTTCTGGCGAGCTTTCTGGTCAGTGAGCGGATGTCCAAGCCCATCCATCGGCTCTCCGCTGCCGTGGCCAAAGCGCAGGAAAACGCCGTGGCCATGCCGCAGCTGCCCACTACCGGCATCCTGGAAGTAGACCAGTTTGCCTCGGCCATCACCCACCTTTCGGAGGATGTGCTGGCCTCCTCCACCCGCTTTCTGCGGATCATGGAGATGGCCACGGTGGAGCTGGGCGGCTACGAGCTGCGCAGCGACAGTGTCTTTGCCACCGACAACTTCTTCCAGATGCTGGGGCTGGCCACCCCGGAGCCGCTCACACCCCGCAGCTTCCGCAACGCCCTCTCCCGGATCGCGCATTCCAGTCTCTACCGCACCACGGATGCAGGCGGCTCCATCTTCCTCGTCCAGAGAGAGAACGAGGTGCGGTATGTGATCCTCCGTGTGACCCGCATCTACGGTGAGACCGCCTCGGAGGTGGGCCTGCTCGAAGATGTGACCAGTGCCATGCTGGAACAACAGCGCATCGAGCGGGAGCGCGACTACGATATCCTCACCGGGCTGTACAACCGTCAGGCGTTCAACCGGGTCTGCGCCGACCTCTTTGCCCACCCGGCCCAGCTGCACTGCTCGGCTCTGCTGATGATGGATCTGGACAACCTCAAGCAGATCAACGACACCTACGGCCACGACTGGGGCGACCAGTACATCCGCCAGACCGGCCAGTGCTTCGCCGCCAACATCCCAAAGAACACCGTCTGCTCCCGCCTGTCCGGCGACGAGTTCCTGCTGCTGTTCTACGGGTACGACACACAGGACGCCATCCGCGCCGAGCTGGACAAGCTGAGCGCCGCCCTGCGGGCCAGCTGCTCCACCCTGCCCAACGGCAAAACGCTGAACATCAGCATCTCCGGCGGCGTGGCCTGGTACCCGGAGGATGGCAAAGACCTGAAGACCCTGAAAAAATACGCCGACTTCGCCATGTATCAGGTCAAGCAGTCCCGCAAGGGGCAGGTGGGCGATTTTGACATCGGCGTCTACCACCGCGAAGAGTATGCCGCCCAGACCCAGCGCGAGTTCCTGCAATTGCTGCGGGAAGAGCAGGTGTACTACTACTTCCAGCCCATCTTCAGCGCACAGACCGGACGGGTGGTGGCCTACGAGGCGCTGATGCGGGTGAACACGCCCACCCTCACCTCGCCTTCGCAGGTGATGGCGCTGGCCCACGAGCTGGACCGCCTGTACGATATCGAGCGGATCACCATGTTCCATTCCAGTGAGGCATTCGAGAAGCTGCAGAGCCGGGGCCTCATCCGGAAGGATGCCCTGCTCTTCGTCAACTCCATCGCCAATGTGAACTTGAACGATGAAGACGTCCAGGAATATCACCGCCGCTACCCCGACCTGCTCAAACAGCTCGTCGTGGAGATCACCGAACAGGAAGACCTGGACCGCGCATGTCTGGAGCGGAAGCGGAACATACCGGGCTTCTCCGGTGCCTTCGCGCTGGATGACTACGGCACCGGCTACAGCAACGAGCTCAATCTGCTGGAACTGTCGCCCCGGTACATCAAGATCGACATCTCCATCATCCGCGGCATCGAGAAGGATCCCGACAAGCAGCAGATCGTCTCGAATATCGTGGCCTACGCCCACGCCCGCAGTATGCAGATCCTCGCCGAGGGCATCGAGGATGAGATCCAGCTGCGCAAGGTCATCGACCTGGGCGTGGACCTGCTGCAGGGCTACTACCTCAGCCGCCCGGCAGCCGTGCCCTCCCCCATCGCATCCGAAGCGCTGGATGTCATCCGCACTGCCAGCGCCGCGCATTCGGATGCTGGCTAAGTGCAAAAAAGAAACGGCCTTTCGGCCGTTTCTTTTTTGTTATCGACCCAGCTGCCAGAATGCGACGGCGCTGGCGGCGGCGACATTGAGCGAATCGACGCCGTGGGACATGGGGATCCTGACCGTGTAATCGCAGGCGGCGATGGTGGCATGGGCCAGACCATCGCCCTCGGTGCCCAGCACGATGGCAAGTTTCGGCTCTGCGGCCAGCGCTTCGTCGTCGATGGGGACCGAGCGGTCGCTCAGAGCCATGGCTGCTGTTTTGAAGCCCATGGCGCGGAGGCGGGCCAGCCCCTGTCCGGGCCAGTCGGCGGGCGTCTCGCCCAGCTGGGCCCAGGGCACCTGAAACACCGTGCCCATACTCACCCGCACCGCGCGGCGGCACAGCGGGTCGCAGCAGGAGGGATTGATGAGGACGGCGTCCATGTTCAGCGCTGCCGCACTGCGGAAGATGGCACCCACGTTGGTGGAGTCCACGATGCCTTCCAGCACCGCGACGCGGCGGGCCTCTTTGCACAGCTCCTCGGCGCTGCGGGGGGCCGGGCGGCGGAAGGCGCAGAGCACACCCCGCGTCAGCTCAAACCCGGTGAGTCCGGCCAGCAGCTCCCGGTCCGCCGTGTAGACCGGGGCATCGCCGCAGCGGGTCAGGATCTCCGCCGCCGGGCCGGTGATCTGCCTGCGCTCCATCAGCAGTGAGACCGGCTCATACCCGGCGTCCAGCGCGCGGGAGATCACCTTGGGGCTCTCGGCGATAAAGATGCCTTTTTCGGGTTCCAGCCGGCAGCGCAGCTGGTTCTGCGTCAGGCGGGCGTAGGGGTCCAGCTCCGGCGCATGGAAATCGGTGATCTCGACGATGTTCGGCATGAGAATTTCTCCTTTTGGTTCCAGAATCAGTCTTATTGTAGCACAACCGGCGTTTCTTTGCAAAACATGGTGGCCATGTTCGTTTCACATGGTCGAATCCGCCAAAAATGCCGCCAAAATTTTGACAAATCCTCCAAAATGCGCTATCATAGATGGGAACTTGTGAAGAGGGGGAACCATTCCGTGTCCATCAGTCGAAAACTGTCCCGCAATGGGCAGATGTCCGAAGCATTCTGCACCGCCATGTTCCTGTCGGTCTCCGGCGGCCTGCAGGACGTTTATACCTATTTATATCGCGGCAAGGTGTTTGCCAATGCACAGACCGGCAACATCGTGCTGTGCAGCGTGAAGCTGGTCGAGGGCGACTGGAGTGCGGTGCTGCACTATCTGGTGCCGCTGTGCTTCTTTGCGCTGGGCGTGTTCACGGCGGAACTGCTGCGCCAGAAATTCCAGCAGATGCAGCGGCTCCACTGGCGGCAGCTGGTGGTGCTGTGCGAGATCGTGATGCTGTTCGTGGTCGGCTTCTTCCCGCAGGAGTGGAATCTGGTGGCCAACGCGCTGGTCTCGTTTGCCTGCGCGATGCAGGTGCAGGCGTTCCGCAAGGTGAACGGCTACGCCTTTGCCAGCACCATGTGCATCGGCAACCTGCGCAGCGGCATGGATTCGCTGTGCAGCTGGCTCGTGGCGGGCAACCGCGCCGCCCGGAGCAAGGCCTTCCACTATTTTGCCATCATCCTCCTGTTCGCGCTGGGCGCAGGCCTGGGCAGCGTGGCGCTGGGGTTCTGCGGCGCAAAGGCGATCTGGTTCTCCTGCCTGCTGCTGGCTGTGAGCTTCTGCCTGATGTTCCTCAAGGAAGACATCGAGGAGCTGGAAGAGGACATTGAAAAATTGGAAGCCAAGCATTGAAATTAAATAATTGAGAGATTGCTGAACTCCTTCCGTCATCGCTTGCGCGATGCCACCTCCCTCAATGAGGGAGGCTTTAGGCCCCCTCTCCGAGGGGCTGTCACCGTCAGGTGACTGGGGGAGTTCCGCAATCTCTTTTTCTTTTTTCCGAACACTTCGCCCCTGCCGTTCGTCTAACAGGCAGAACGATGCAAGAAAGGAGGAAGCCTCATGTGGGAGCTGCTGTACGAGACCTTCTGGGACCGGCTGGAACATTTCTGCTACAAGCTCTGCAGGGACGAAGCCCGCGCCGAGGACCTGACCCAGGAAGTCTTTCTGCGGGCGCTTCAGAACCGCACCTTAATCGATGCGTTCACCGAGCGCCAGTGCAAGGCCTGGCTGTTTGCCGCAGCGCGGAACCTCTACTGCGACCAGGTCCGCCGGGCGGCCAAGGAAGAAGCCCTGCTCACCTCCCTGCTGCCGCCGGACGGTGACGACTCCGCCGATGAGACGGCCGCGTCTGCCCTCGGCTCGGTGGAACTGGGCACCGTGCTGGATCAACTCTCCGAACTGGACCGCCTGCTCTTCACCCTGCGCTACGACGAGGGCTATACGTCCGCCGAACTGAGCCGCTTGTTCGAGCTGCCGCCCGGAACCGTCCGCCGCCGCCTTTCCCAGACACGCCATCTGCTGAAAACGAACCTTACGGAGGATTGAACCATGAAAAAGAAACTGAATGCCAACGCCATCGTGCTCGACCTGCGCCGCCTGACCGAAGAGACGCTTTCTGCCTACGAGCACATTTCGCTGAACGCGGTCATCACCCTGACCAACCCCCGCGCCCAGGCCCTGCTGAGCCAGTATGATGTCAAGCTGAACACCGTGCTGTGCAAAAATCTGCCGGACGACGCGGACATCCGCGCCAGCGTGACCAACGGCAAGACCACCCTGAGCGCCGCCTCCAAGCCGGAGGCAAAGCAGGTGCTCGTCATCAACGGCAAAGTCACCGTCCTGCCCGACGCCGCCGAGACTCTGCGCCAGTACGAAGCGCTGGTCGTGAACGGAAAAGCGACCTGCCCGGCCTCGCTCGCGGCGCTGTTCACCGAGGTGGCCACCGTCAACGGCAAGCTGGTGATCTACCCGGACGAGGCCGTGGTGCTGAGCGGCCGTTCCGTCAAGCTGGACCGTGCCTTCCTGCTGCGGGCACAGGAGCGGCTGTACTGGAACGAGCGGCTCTTCGTCGCCGTGGACCCGAAGCTGGATGCCGCCGCGCTGGCCGCAAAGGGCTGCCGCTTCGCCGCGCCCAAGGCGGTGTTGGCCGAATCGCTGGCCGAGACGCTGGCCCCGCTCTTCACCGAGGATACCGAGCTGGTCATCCTGCCCGACGGCACCGCCGTGGTGGATGACGACCTCGACCTGACCGCTGCGGCCCTGCGCCGGTATGGTACTAAGCTCTACGTGCTGGGCGACGTGACCGTCTCCGCCGACTGCATCGCGGCTTTGAGCAAGCTGGAATTCTTCCACGCCAGCGGCACCGTGACCCTGCCGCAGGAAGCCGAAGAGACGTTCTGTGCCATCCCCGACCTCGCATACGACGAGCTGCGGGTCCTGTCCGGCCACCTGTTCAGCGGCCTGCCCAAGCTGACCCTGACTCCCGATTTGCTGGCACAGTACCCGGAGGGCATCGCCTGTGTGGACTGCGCCAAGGTCCGGCTCGACCCGGCCCTTCTGCCGGATGAGATTGCGAAGCACTGCCAGTTCGACGGCTGCGCGCTGGTCCAGTGCACCGAAGTCCAGCAGAACGCCGTGGCCGCCGTTTCCCGCAATGTGGCGAAGATTCACGCCAGCCAGAAGGACGGCCCGCTGAGCGGCCTGTTCGACCCCGATACCGCCTCCATGCAGGCCCTTCAGTTGACGCTGTAAGCACCCTTCCTCCCTGAAATGATGCACCTCCCGCACTGCTGCCCTTCCCTCCGGGCAGGCGGTGCGGGAATTTTTGCAGCGAAACGCGGTTGGGCAGGGATTTTTTCATTGCGCTGCCGGGCTTGATATGGTATACTGATTTTGTGTGTTAAAAATGCCCCGGCGGCCGGAACGGTGTTGGCTGCCGCTGCGGGTTTTCTTTGAGGAATAGGAGCAACGAATGAAAAAAGGATTTGACAACGACAAATACCTGCAGATGCAGTCCGAGCACATCCGCGAGCGGATCGCACAGTTCGACAACAAGCTGTATCTGGAATTCGGCGGCAAGCTGTTCGATGACTACCACGCCTCCCGCGTGCTGCCCGGTTTCCAGCCGGACTCCAAGCTGCAGATGCTGCTGCAGCTGAAGGACCAGGCCGAGATCGTCATCGTCATCAGTGCCGAAGACATCGTGAGCAGTAAGGTGCGCGGCGACTACGGCATCACCTACGACCTGGACGTGCTGCGCCTCATCGACGCCTTCCAGGAGCGGGGGCTGTTCGTGGGCAGCGTCTGCGTGACCATGTACACGGCCGCACCCGAAGTGGAAGCCTTTGAAAAGCGGCTGAACGGTCTGGGCATCCGGACCTTCCGTCATTATAAGATCCCCGGCTACCCCAACGACGTGGCCCGCATCGTGAGCGACGAGGGCTATGGCCGCAACGAGTACATCGAGACCGAGCGCCCGCTGGTGGTCATCACGGCCCCCGGCCCCGGCAGCGGCAAGATGGCCACCTGCCTGTCCCAGCTGTACCACGAGCACAAGCGGGGCGTCAAGGCCGGTTATGCCAAGTTTGAGACCTTCCCCATCTGGAACATCCCGCTCAAGCACCCGGTGAACCTGGCCTACGAGGCCGCTACCGCCGACCTGAACGATGTGAACATGATCGACCCGTTCCATCTGGAAGCCTATGGCAAGACTGCCGTCAACTACAACCGCGACATTGAGATCTTCCCGGTGGTCAACGCGATGTTCGAGCTGATCGCAGGCCAGAGCCCCTACCACTCCCCCACCGACATGGGCGTGAACATGGCGGGCAACTGCATCGTGGACGATGCCGCCTGCTGCGAGGCCTCCTGCAACGAGATCGTCCGCCGGTACTTCAAGTCTCTGTGTGCGCTCAAAAACGGTGCACAGGTCCAGAGCGAGGTCTACAAGCTGGAACTTCTGATGAACCAGGCAGGCCTTACGCTGGGCAGCCGCCCCGTGGAGCAGGCCGCTCACGCCGTCTCGGAGAAGACCGGCGGGGCACCGGCCGCCGCCATCGAGCTGCCGGACGGCACCGTCATCACCGGCAAGACCGGCCCGCTGCTGGGTGCAGCTTCTTCGGCGCTGCTCAATGCGCTGAAGAAGCTAGCCGGCATCGACCAGGAAATGGATCTTGTCTCTGCGGCTGCCATCGAGCCGATCCAGACCCTCAAGACCAATTATCTGGGCAGCAAGAACCCCCGCCTGCACACCGATGAGATCCTCATCGCGCTGTCAAGCTCCGCTGCCACCAACCCCACCGCTGCGATGGCCCTGCACCAGCTCTCCAAGCTGAAGGGCTGCGACATGCACTCCACGGTCATCCTGTCCAGCGTGGACGACGACACCGTGAAGAAGCTGGGCATCTACCTGACCTGCGAACCCGCCTACGAGGAAGAGGGCCGCAAGTACCACAAGAAATAAGCGCAGCAAAAAAAGAGAACCGCCGCGGCGGTTCTCTTTTTGCATTCACAGGCGGGTCTGCACCCAGTATTCGCCCATGCTCTGGCCGGGCTGGTCGGTGACGTCATCGTTCAGGTAGTCCGCCAGACCGCAGGACGCCGGGTCCCACCCGCGCGCCTGTTCGACTGAATCGTACTCCACCTCGGCGTACCAGAACTCAGTGGGCTGGCCTTCGTCCACATGGTTCACTTCCAGCACCAGCCCGTCCGGCAGCCGGTAACTGCGGCGAAGTTTCGGGATGAGCGGCCTGCCGATGATCTTCGTCTCTAAATCGTCAAACAACGCTTTGTCGATGGGGCGTTCGATCTCCTCCCTCGCCAGCCCGCCGCCGGATTTGAAGCAGAGGATATAGTCGGTGCTGCCGCCCGTCCGGGCCTCCTCCCGGATGCGGACCGTGGGGCGGACGCTGATATACCCCTGCCGCATCGCGAATTCCTCCTGCAGCGGCATCTCCGGGAAACCCGCTCCCTCCGGCCAGCCGTTCACCATCCATTTGCGTTCGATCTCCATTGCCTTGCCCTCATTTCTGTTGGATTTTGTATTTATTCTAACACGGTTTTATGATATTATAAAGAGGATCTGAATCAAAAAATACAGCGCTGAAAGCGGGCCGCATCGCCGGGAGCATTTTCCTCGTGCGGCGGAGAGCGCACCTCTGCGATACAGCCGCCCCGCTCAGCCTGTCGTATCTCAAACACAAGGAGTTTCTATGAAATCGACCCGCAACTATCCCATCTACAAAGTCAACAAACACGCTGAGGGGCTGCTGGTGGGCGGCCACCCGTGGGTATACGAGAACGACATCCTCGAAGCACCGGAGACCACGCCGGAGAACGGCACGCTGGCCGATGTGGTAAGCCCCAAGGGGGCCTACCTCGGCACCGGCTTTCTCTCGCTCCAGAGCAAGATCCGGGTGCGGCTCATCTCCCGCAACGCCAACGATACCTTCGACGCTGATTTCTGGCGCCGCCGGGTGGAGTATGCCTGGAACTACCGCAAGACCGTTCTGGAACCGGACGACCTCTCGGCCTGCCGGGTCATCTTCGGCGAGGCCGACCAGTTCCCCGGCCTGACGGTGGACCGGTTCCAGAATATCCTCGTCACCCAGACCCTCAGCGTCGGCATGGAAAAACTCAAGCCCCTCCTCTTCCCCCTTCTGGCAGAAGTGCTGCGGGCCGACGGCCAGACCATCGACGGCATCTACGAGCGGAACGATGAGGCTCTGCGCGCCAAGGAAGGGCTGGCGCAGAACAAGGGCTGGTTCGAGCTGCCCGGCGAGACCCACCCCGCTTCCACCCAGACCGAGATCTGCGAAAACGGCGTTTTTTACCACGTTGATTTCGAGAACGGCCAGAAGACCGGCTTCTTCCTCGACCAGAAATACAACCGCCGCGCCGTGGCCCGCATCGCCGCCGGGCACACCGTGCTGGACTGCTTCACCCACACCGGCAGCTTTGCGCTGAACGCGGCCAGGGGCGGGGCCGCCCGCGTCACCGCTGCCGACATCAGCGCCGATGCCATCGCCATGGCCCAGCGGAACGCCGAACGCAACGGCCTCGACAACATGGACTTCCTCTGCGAGGACACCTTCGCGCTGCTGCCCCGGCTGGAAAAGGAGGGCCACCCCTACGACTTCATCATTCTCGACCCGCCCGCCTTCACCAAGGCGCGCCGCACCGTCGAGAACGCCATGCGCGGCTACAAGGAGATCAACTATCGCGCCATGAAGCTGCTGCCCCGCGGCGGCTATCTGGCCACGGCCAGCTGCTCACACTTTGCCACCGAGGAGCTGTTCATCAAGATGCTCAAGGCGGCGGCAAAAGACGCCCACCGCCAGCTGCGGCAGATCGAAGTCCGCCAGCAGGCCCCCGACCACCCCATCCTCTGGGGCGTCCCGGAGACGAACTACCTGAAGTTTTTCCTGTTCCAGGTCATCTAAAAGTCATACCAAGCGCGCAAATCTCCAAAAAAACGAGAGCGTGTTTGTGCAGAATCGTCAGTTTTGTCTATTGCCTTTTTTTGCCCTGTAAGCTATAATCATGCCATAGACAGCAACGGCGCTGTGGGTCACCTCCTGACTCGCAGCGTCGTTTTGTTTAAGCAAGCTTTCGCGTGAAAACGCATCGGCGTGGATGGGTTTTTGCGATGTGTGGAAAGAAACAAGATCAAGTAAGGAGTAGGATTTATGGCAGCAAATGTTATGGAAATCTACGGCAGCAAGGTCTTCAACGAACATGTGATGAAGGAGCGCCTGCCGAGCGCGACTTACAAGAGCCTGGAACGTACCCTGCATAAGGGTGCTCCGCTGGACATCGAGGTGGCCAACGTTGTGGCCAGCGTGATGAAGCGCTGGGCCATGGAGCTGGGCGCTACCCACTACACCCACTGGTTCCAGCCGCTGACCGGCATCACCAGCGAGAAGCACGATGGCTTCGTCTCCCCCGTGGGCGACGGCACCGCCATCATGGAGTTCTCCGGCAAGGAGCTGGTGCGCGGCGAACCCGATGCTTCCTCCTTCCCCTCCGGCGGCCTGCGCGCTACCTGCGAGGCCCGCGGCTACACTGCATGGGACCCCACCAGCTACGCCTTCGTCAAGGATGATGTGCTCTGCATCCCCACTGCCTTCGTCAGCTACACCGGCGAGGCGCTGGATAAAAAGACTCCTCTGCTGCGTTCCATGAACGCGCTGTCCAACCAGGCCATCCGTATCCTGAAGCTGTTCGGCAAGGATGTGGACTACGTGTCCACCACGGTCGGCCCGGAGCAGGAGTACTTCCTCGTCAAGAAGGAAGACTACGAGGCACGTCAGGACCTGATCCTGACCGGCCGCACCCTGTTCGGCGCTCCCTCTGCCAAGGGCCAGGAGCTCGAAGAGCATTACTTCGGCGTCATCCGCCCCGAAGTCTCCGCCTTCATGAAGGAACTGGACGGCGAGCTGTGGAAGCTGGGCGTCCCCGCCAAGACCAAGCACAACGAAGTGGCCCCCTGCCAGCATGAGCTGGCCCCCATCTTCGACACCACCAACGTTGCCATCGACCACAACCTGCTGACCATGGAGCTGATGAAGAAGATCGCACCCAAGTACGGTCTGGTCTGCCTGCAGCACGAGAAGCCTTTTGAGGGCGTGAACGGCAGCGGCAAGCACAACAACTGGTCTATGAGCACCACCCACGAGAACCTGCTGGACCCCGGCGACACTCCCATGGAGAACCTGCAGTTCCTGGTCTTCCTGGCAGCTGTCATCAAGGCAGTCGATGAGTACGCAGACCTGCTGCGCACCTCCGTCGCCACCCCCGGCAACGATCACCGTCTGGGTGCCAACGAGGCACCCCCGGCCATCATCTCCATCTTCGTGGGCGAGGAGCTGGAAGCCGTCATCGACGCCATCGCATCCGATTCTCCCTACGCCGGCCCCACCAAGATGAAGATGGATCTGGGCGTGGATGTCCTGCCCAAGTTCAGCAAGGATACCACCGACCGCAACCGCACTTCCCCCTTCGCCTTCACCGGCAACAAGTTCGAGTTCCGTATGCCCGGTTCTGCTGAGAACCTGAGCGACTGCAACACCATCCTGAACACCGCCGTCGCCAAGGAGCTGAAGGGCTACGCCGACGAGCTGGAGGGTGCTGAGGACTTCACCTCCGCCGCCATCGCTCTGGTCAAGCGGACCATCCGCGACCACCGCCGCGTCATCTTCAACGGCAACGGCTACACCGCCGAGTGGGAAGAAGAAGCTGCCCGCCGCGGCCTGCCCAACAAGAAGAACACCCCGGCTGCTCTGCCCGCCCTCGTTGACCCGAAGAACATCCAGCTGATGGAGGACTTCGGCGTCCTGACCAAGGTGGAGATGGAGAGCCGTTACGAAGTCGAGATGGAGCACTACGCCAAGATCATCAACATCGAGGCGCTGACCATGCTCGAAATGGCCCGCAAGCAGCTGCTGCCGGCCGTCAACTCCTACATGAGCGAGGTCGCCAACACCGCTGCCACCAAGCTGGCCGTCAGCGAGGCACTCAGCGTCCGCAGCGAGACCAAGACCCTGACCAAGCTGAGCGCCGATGCCGACGCCATGAGCGACGCCATCGACGTGCTGCAGGATGTGGTGGACGCTGCCGAGGCTCTGACCAGCGAGAGCGAGAAGGCTGTGGCCTTCCACGACAACGTGATCCCGGCAATGGACGCTCTGCGTGCCGCAGCCGACGATGCCGAGACCATCTGCGGCGAGGACTACTGGCCTCTGCCCAGCTACAGCAAGATGCTCTACTACGTCTGATCTACCAGCGCATTTCATAAAGCATCTTAGGCTGTCGAACTTCATTCGCCATTCTCCTTTTCCTATTTCTTACACCAGCCTAAAGACCTGCTCTTTTGCGAGGGCAGGCCTTTAGGCGTTTTTCTTGAGAGGAGATCATCCTTATGAGCTATACGACCCAACAGGATATCCTGGATTTTGTGGAGGACAACAACGTCAAATTCGTGCGGTTTGCCTTCTGTGACATCTTCGGCACACAGAAGAACATCGCCGTGCTGGCCGGGGACCTGCCCAAGGCGCTGGAGGACGGCGTCTGCTTCGACGGCAGCTCCATTGCCGGGTTCATGAAGGTGGAAGAGAGCGACCTGGTGCTCCGGCCCGACCTCTCCACCGTGACCATCCTGCCCTGGCGCCCCACCGAGGGCCGGGTGATGCAGTTCTTCTGCGACGTGGAACGGCCGGACGGCGATCCCTTTGGCGGCAACTGCCGGGGGTTCCTGCGCCAGATGAGCCGCCGTTTCCGCAAGCTGGGGCTGACCTGCAACGTGGGGGCCGAGTGCGAGTTCTATCTGTTCGAGAACGATGACCATGGCCGCCCCACCCGCGTCCCCATCGACTTCGGCGGTTACTTCGACGTGGCCCCGCTGGACGCAGGCGAGAACCTGCGCCGCGACATCTGCCTGACCATGGAGCAGATGGGCATGAGCCCCCAGCACAGCCACCACGAGAGCGGCAACGGCCAGAACGAGATCGACTGCCACTATGCAGGCCCGCTCAAGACCGCCGACAACGTGATGATGTTCAAGCAGATCGTGCGGGCCGTGGCCATGCGCAGCGGCATCCACGCCAGCTTCCTGCCCAAGCCTCTGGCCGACCAGGCCGGCAGCGGGCTGCACATCAACCTTTCGCTCTACATGGACGGGCGGAACCTGTTCGAAGGCGACATCGCGCCCGACAGCATCGCGGGCAGCTTTATGGCGGGTGTGCTGGCACACAGCCGCGCGCTGACCGTCTTCACCAATCCCCTGCCCAACAGCTACCTCCGCTTTGGCAGCGACGAGGCCCCCAAATACGTGAGCTGGAGCCGCCAGAACCGCAGCCAGCTCGTGCGCATCCCGCAGGTGCAGGGCGACAACTGCCGCATGGAGCTGCGCAGCCCGGACCCCGCCTGCAACCCGTATCTGGCCATCGGCCTCATCCTAGCCGCCGGTCTGGACGGCATTGAGCGCCGGTTGGCGCTGCAGGCCCCCATCAACAAGAATCTGTTCGACCCCGCCGTGGCCGCCGGCCTTGGGCTGGAAAAGCTGCCTTCCACGCTGGAAGAGGCCGTGCAGGCCGCGCAGGAGAGCGACTTCCTGCGCGCCGTGCTGCCGGAGGAGCTCTCTCACCGCTACTACGAGGAGGAATTGAAGCGCTGCGCTGCCCTGAAGAATGCCGCCGACCCGGCAGAGTACGAGCGCATCCACTACTTCAACGCCATCTGAGCGGTAAGCTACCGGAAAAAGAGAGGGAAAAGGAAAGGAGCGATTCCGAATGGGACGTGCTCTGATCGTCAGCGCCGGAGCCAGCTCAAACGAGTATATCTCAGCGCGGCTGGCGGAGCTGGGATACCCCCGGCCTCTGATCGTGCCAAGCGGAGCCGAGGCCCGGCGCAGGATGTTAGAATCGGATTTTGAGCTCATCGTGGTCAACGCGCCGCTGCCCGATGAGTTTGGCCACGAGCTGTGCGCTGCCGCCGTGGAAAAGACCGACGCGGGCGTGGTGCTTCTGGCCAAGGCCGCAGCGGCCGAGCAGCTGCTGGGTTCCATGAGCGACGAGGGTGTGCTGCTTTTGAGCAAGCCGTTCTCGAACACGCTGTTTTTGCAGGCCATCCACATGGCAGCAGCCAGCAACCACCGCCTGCTGCGCCTGCGGCAGGAAAACGCCAGGATGCAGGAAAAGATCGCGCAGGTGCGTCTGGTCAGCCGCGCCAAATGCTGCCTCATCGAGCGGGAAGGCATGACCGAGGCCGATGCCCACCGCCTGATCGAAAAGCGGGCCATGGACACCCGGCGCGACCGTGCCGAGATCGCAAAAGAAATCCTTGATTCTTACGAGGATTAGGATTATAATTTTATGTCGGAAAACGAGCTCCCCACAGTCTGCTTCGCAGACAGCCCCCCTCTGGGAGGGCGGCGGCATCGCCTGCGCAGTGCCGAAGGGAGCTTCTGGGAAAAGTATCAGAATCAAACGAGATAGAGGAGGACCATTTTTATGGCAAAATTCATCTTCGTCACCGGCGGCGTCGTCTCCGGTCTGGGCAAAGGCATCACGGCCGCTTCGCTGGGCCGTCTGCTCAAGTGCCGCGGCCTGAAGGTCGCCAGCCAGAAGCTCGACCCCTATGTGAATGTGGACCCCGGCACCATGAGCCCGCTGCAGCACGGCGAGGTCTTCGTGACCGACGACGGCACCGAAACCGACCTCGACCTGGGCCACTACGAGCGCTTCATCGACGAGAACCTGAACAAATACTCCAACCTGACCACCGGCAAGGTCTACTGGAATGTGCTGAACAAGGAGCGCCAGGGCGCATACCTGGGCCAGACCGTCCAGATCATCCCCCACATCACCAACGAGATCAAGAGCTACATCTACAACCTGGCCTCCTCCACCGAGGCCGATGTGGTCATCACCGAGATCGGCGGCACCACCGGCGACATCGAGAGCCAGCCCTTCCTGGAGGCCATCCGTCAGGTGGGCCTGGAGCAGGGCCGCGACAACTGCTGCTACATCCACGTCGTGCTGGTGCCCTACATCTCCGGCTCGGACGAATACAAATCGAAGCCTGCACAGCACTCCGTCAAGGAGCTGCAGGGCATGGGCATCAACCCCGACATCATCATCCTGCGTGCCGACGGCAGCGTGGGTGGCGACATCCGCCGCAAGATCAGCACCTTCTGCAACGTGCAGCCGGAGTGCGTCATCGAGAACCTGACCATGCCCAGCCTCTACCAGTGCCCGCTGATGCTCCACACCAACGGTCTGGACGATGTGGTGGTCAAGAAGCTGAAGCTGGACGTTCCCCCTGCCGACCTGACCGAGTGGAAGCAGGTGGTCTCCCGCATTGCCACCCGCAGCAGGACCTGCACCATCGCACTGGTGGGCAAGTATGTCAAGCTGCACGATGCCTACCTCTCCGTCATGGAGAGCCTCTACCACGCCGGTTTTGAGAACGACAGCCAGGTGGAGATCCGCTGGGTCGAAAGCGAAGACCTGACCGACCAGGCCGCCTGCAAGGAAGCCTTTACCGATGTGGACGGCATCATCGTACCCGGCGGCTTCGGCGACCGCGGCATCGAGGGAATGATCCAGGCCGCACAGTACGCCCGCGAGAATCATGTGCCCTACTTCGGCATCTGCCTGGGCATGCAGATCATGGTCATGGAGTTTGCCCGCAATGTGCTGGGCTACGCCGATGCGAACTCCAGCGAGTTCACCCCGGACGGCCAGCACAATGTCATCGCGCTGATGGCCGACCAGCAGGGCAACATCCCCAAGGGCGGCACCATGCGCCTGGGCAAATACCCCTGCACCGTCAAGCCCGGCACCAAGATGGCCGAGTGCTACGGCGAACCGGAGATCTGGGAGCGCCACCGCCACCGCTACGAGTTCAACAACGACTTCCGCAGCGAGATGGAGGAAAAGGGTCTGGTCATTTCCGGCACCAGCCCCGACGGCCGTCTGGTCGAGACCGTGGAGCTGCCGGGCCGTGCCTTCCATCTGGGTGCCCAGTTCCACCCGGAGTTCAAGAGCCGTCCCAACCGCGCACATCCCCTGTTCAAGGGCTTTATCGCAGCAGCTCTCCAGTTCCGTGCCGCCGCGCAGCGCAGCATGATGAATGTGTGATACCCTCTCAGTCTGCTGCGCAGACAGCTCCCCCGAAGGGGGAGCCTTTGGCAGGTCGGGCAACCCCTGCTGACTGCTGAAGGTATTCTGATATCGTAAACAAAAGTGCTCCGCTGTCAAGACCAGCGGCATCTGTCCCATGCTCTGACAAAGAGCGATGGGAGTGATGCTGTGGATCGAAACAGCGGAGCACTTTCGTTTATGGTTTTATTACGCTTTGTTCATCTCGGCACAGCCAAAACCGACGCGCCAGTGGCTCCCCCTTTGGGGGGAGCTGGCATCGCTGCGCGATGCCTGAGAGGGTCACTTCTTTGCAGCAGCCTTCTTGCGGGCGGCGCGGCTGGTCTTCCGGGCAGCAGGCTTCTTGACCGGAGCCTTGACTGCTGCGGGGGCAGCCTTTTCTGCGGGCTTTGCCTCCGTCTTCGCCGGTTCGGCCTTGACTTCCTCGGCCTTGGGTTCCTCGACAGCAGGAGCAGCCTCTGCGGGCTTCTCTTCCGTCTTGACCGGCTCTGCCTTGACTTCTTCCGCCTTGGGGGCCTCGACAACAGGAGCGGCTTCTACGGGCTTCTCCTCTGCCTTGACTTCGGCCTTCTCCTCAATGGGAGCGGCGGGCTCGTCCTTTTTGGCAGCGCGCTTTGCGCTGGCGCGGTCCTTCACCTCGGAGATGGTCCAGAGCTGGTCTTCCCCGGCGATCTCCTGCCAGATCTGCAGCTGTGCGCCGTCGGAGACGCCCATGCCCACGGTGTCGATGCACTTGCCGCTGGCCCAGGAAGAGCGCAGGCGGACGGTGCCAGCGGGGGTAGGCTCCACGGTCCACATCTGGGACGTGCCGCCCACATCCTCCCACAAATGCAGCCAGGTGCCGTTGGCGGTGCCGGTCATCATCAGGTCGAGGAGCTTGCCGGAAGCGCGGTTGCGGATGCGGTAGACACCGTCCCCCACGCGGATGAACGCCCACTCCTGTTCGGGCTTGTGGTCGTATTTGCCCAGACGAACGGTCTCCTCGTTCTTCGTGGAAGCAGCCGCCTCGATGACGCTGCCGGTGCGGGCAGCGATGGTGTAAAAACGATCTGCTTCGATCACAGTCTGTGCAACAGTTTTCATGATAATTCCCTCCAAACGTTTTTCTCACAAACAAATCTATCTTTTTGTCTTGTTAAATTATACCACTTGTCGTAATTTTTTACAAGGATTTCGACATTCCTTTAGCACTTTGACCAAAAAGCGTCCGCTTTTCATCTGCTTTTGCAAACTTCGACTGAACTTTCGGCCGTAACCAAATTGTAACCATGCCCAAATGTTCCAATGCAATGGATTGTCCGGGTGTTTCGTATTATAATCAAATGGGAAAGCCCATCCGCATTTCGTCCCTGTGACCTGTGAGGTACTGCATTATGAAACAGAATCTACTCCGCATCGGCTGCGCGGCGGCGGGCCTGGCACTGGCGGCGGGGGTGTTCACCTCCTGTTCGCTGCTGCCCACGCCGTCCCGGCCCGTGTCCCACCCCCAGCAGGAGGAGGAACCGCCCAAATACGACGCCTCCTCCCTGCGGGACGGCAGGCTGCGGCTCTTCTCCAGCTATGACTCCCTCGGCGGGAACACCATCCTCTGCGGCGACAAGGTGGTGCACCAGTCCCCTGCCAGCGAGACGTCCTATCTGCTGACCGACAGCCAGACCGGCGAGACGAACTGGTTCGTCTGCACCTGGTCTGACCCGGACACCGCCGCCGGGCGGCGCAGCGGCATCTTCGACCGGACGGGCGAGGCGCTCTACACCTTTGACCGCGAATACGACGTCCGCCTTTCCGGCGGTGTGCTCGTTCTGACCACCCCCACCAGCTTCGCCTATTCGCCCCTGCACGACCATGCAGCGGGTGACGTGCGGGTGCTGGACTTTGCTTCGGGCACTGAGTACCCTGTGCCCGAAAACGCCTACACCTGCCTTGTGGCGGGCGACCGGCTGGCCTTTGGCCTCTATGCCCCCGGCGATGCTGCGCCCGATGAAGAGAACGACGACCTCTACCAGTATGCTGCCATTCAGATCCAGGAAAAGGACGGCACCGTGGTCTACCAGAACTTCCACGGCCTGCTGTACCGCCTTTCCGCCGGGATCGACGACCCGCTGGCCCCCGCCGACTGGGTGGAGATCGACACCTACAACGAAGACGGCACGAGCCTGGAGTCTACTTCCCTGCTGAATGCGGTCACCGGCGAGGAGCGGAGCGACTTTGTCACCTATCTCCACGCGGGCATTGCCAGCTTCCGGACCGACGAGGGCAAGTATCAGCTCGTGGATCTGGTCAGCGACATGACCAGCACCGTGCTGTGCGAATTTGACGACTCCATCAGCGGGTACGCGCCCGGCGTGACCGTGCTCTACCGGGAGGGCGGTTATGTTCTCTACGACCTGACCACCGGCGACACCCTCGACCTCTACGACATGGCTCTGGGTACCAACACGCTGGACATCTACGCCAGGGACGGCACTCTCCGCGTCTACGATATGGACACCGGTGCCATCCGGACCGACACGACGGTTGCGCCGCTGGAAGCGCTGCACCGCACTGACCTCTACGACCAGGGCGGCGGCTGGGTCAACCTGCGCCAGTACGACAACGACAACTACGATGTGACCACCCTGACCCTCGCCGGGCCAGAGCTGAGCAAGACCCTTTCGATGGCTGACCTCACCGCCCGCTACGGCGACGACTTCGACGGCTATCTCTGGCCCGTGGCTGCCACGGAGGACGACTTCTATTTCTCCATCAGCTACCGCGGCCCCGGCAGCACCTGGCTGTACGACCTGCTGGACAGCGACGGCGCGGTCGTCCTGGCCGGGCTGGGCAGCTGCGGCGAGTACTCCCGCTACAACAGCAGTGCGCCCCTGCCTGCGGGCGTCTTCGTGGCGCGCAAGGGCTTCGATTACGGCTGGATGGACGTGGAGGGGAACTGGGTCTACTGCCAGAGCATCTTCACTTCCACCAGCGACGAGACCGACAACTACTTCTATTGAGGGAGGGTTTCACCATGAAACAGTCTAAAATTTCCCGCCGTTCCTTCCTGCTGGGGCTGGGGGCCGTCTCCACGGCGGCGCTGCTGACCGCCTGCGGAGAGGCCGCTTCCAGCGCACCGGCACCGAGTGCCGCTTCGTCCGAAACACCCGCCTCTTCCGCCAGCGAAGTGCCCACAGTGCCCATCCTCACCGAGGACGAGTTTCCCGTCACCGACGGCTCCACGGCCTGCATCCCGCTCATTGCGCAGATCATGGCCGACACCACCGGCATGGAGCTGGAAGCCGCCCAGAGCGCCGTGACCACCAACACCACCGCCTGGGCCTGGCGGAACCTGGGCCTTTACGGCGACACCGAGAACGGCACCCGGCTCATCATCGCCTACGAGGCCCCGGAGTCCGTCAAGGAAGAGCTGAAGGCCGATGGTGCCCTGCTGGACCAGAAAGCCATTGGCCGGGACGCGCTGGTCTTCATCGTGAACGAGGACAATCCCGTCCAGAGCCTGACCCGGCAGCAGCTCCGGGACATCTACGCCGGGAAGATCACCAACTGGAAGGACGTGGGCGGCGAGGATGCCGACATCGTGGCCTTTCAGCGCCGGGAGGACTCCGGCAGCCAGACTCTGTTCCAGAAGCTGCTCATTCAGGGCGGCGAGCTGATGGACGCCCCCACCGAGCTGGCTCCTGCCTTGATGGGCGAACTGGTAGACGACATCGCCGAGTACAACAACGCGGCCAACGCCATCGGCTTCTCGGTCTACTACTACATCTCCGAGATGTATTCCAAGCCCGGCCTGCGGCTGCTGGCCGTGGACGGCGTGACCCCCTCGGCCGACACCATCGCAGACGAGAGCTACCCCCTGTGCAACGAGTTTTATGCCGCAGTCCGGCAGGATTCCGGCCCCGACACCCCGGAGCGCAAGGTCTACGACTGGCTCTCCACCGATGCAGGCCGCGCCTGCATCCAGAAGTCCGGCTATGTGGCCGCCCAATAATTTTTACAAGCGGGTTCCATTCGTTTGACTTCGTTTCCATTCTTTGCTACAATGAAGAAAAGTCTGGCAGTCTCAGCCAGATCTGCCGCAAGACGTGAAGATGCGAAGGAGAACGAACCATGCTCAAACCCCACAACCACCCTGTGGAAAGCCACGGCCGCACCGCGCTGCGCAACTACATCATCCAGGCATCCACCCTGCTGGAGATCATTCTCTCCGGGCTGGTCCTCATCGGCCTGCTGTTCAGCATCGTGCCGCTGCTGAAATGGATGCCCGGCCTGCTGTTCGACGGCAACGATGCAGAGATCCGCACATTTCTGGAACGGGCGCTGGACATCGTCATCGGCATCGAGTTCATCAAGATGCTGGCCAAGCACAGCCCCGGCAGCAGCCTGGAAGTGCTGCTCTACGCCATCGCCCGCCACATGGTGGTCGGCCACGAATCCGCCGTTGAGAACCTGCTCAGCGTGGGTGCCATCGCGCTCATCTTCGTTGTGCGCAAGTTCTTCTTCGTGCCCGCGTTCGGTGCCCACCTGCCGGACGGCAACCCTGCCCCCGACCTGACCCCGAACCAGAGCGGCATCCCTGCCCAGGAGTTCCGCCAGCGTCTGCATGACCGCATCCACGCCGAGGACCTCGACGAAGAAGAGAACGCCCCGGAATATGAGGATGCCAAGTGATTCCTCTCCCCGGAACGCACACAGCCCCCGTGCTTTGGCACGGGGGCTGTTGTTTTTCTTGTTTTGAATCAGCGGATCTCGATGCCGAGCTTGAACTTCAGGTTGCCCAGCACTTTTTTGACAGTGCGCTCGACCTGTTCGGCAGAGACTTCTGCGCTGGGGTCGGACAGCGTCAGGGAGAACGCCATACTCTTCTTGCCCGCGCCGAGGTTTGCGCCGCGATAGATATCGAACAGCTTCACGTCGGTGATGAGCGGGCTTGCCTTTTTGATGGTCTCCTCGATCTCGCCGCAGGTGACCTGTTCCTCGCAGACGAGGGCCAGGTCGCGCTTGACGGCAGCATAGGGGCTGAGCGGCTGATAGCGCAGCTCGCCATCCACGCAGCTCATCAGGGCCTCGTAGTCCAGCTCACCGAGGTAGATGTTCTGGCTGTCCTTCTGTTCCTTTGCGATCTCCAGCTCGCCGTTGATCTCATTGGAGAGCTTACCGAAGACGCCCAGACGCTTGCCGCCGCAGTAGACAGCGGCGCTGATGCCGGGGTGCAGCCAGGGCGCAGTCTCGCGCTCGTAGGTGAAGTGCAGACCGAAACCGGCTGCCAGTGCCTCCATGGCGCCCTTGACGGTGAAGAAGTCCTCTTCCGGGCCGAAGGCACCGATGCAGAGGGTCTGGCGCTCGTGCGGATGCTCACAGAGGGGCAGTTCCTTGGCCAGATAGACCGGTGCCATCTCGAACAGACGGCCCTCGGCGTTGCCCTTCTTCAGGTTGTCCACGATGACGTTCAGCATGGACGGGGTGAGCAGGGTGCGCATGATGGAGAGGTTCTCGCTGATGGGGTTCAGGATGCGGATGGCCTTGCGGGCAGCATCGTCGGCAGGGATGTGCAGCATGTCCAGCTCGGCGTTGGAGTAGAAGGCCAGCGTGGATGCCTCATAGAAGCCCTGCGCCGCCAGCAGGCGCTTGGTCTTGAGCTGCTGCTTCTGGTCGTAGTTCAGACCGCCGTTGGTGACGGCAGCGGTGTTCAGGAAGGTGGGCACGATGTGGTCGTAGCCGTACTCACGGATGACCTCTTCCGCCAGGTCGGGGAAGCTCTCCACGTCCTCGCGGTACAGCGGGGCGGAAACATCCCAGCTGCCGTCGGCCTGCACGTCCACGGTGAACTCCAGACGCTGCAGGATGTCGATCATGGTCTGGTCAGGCACCGTGATGCCCAGCACACCGCAGATCTTGGCGGGGGTGGTCACGATGTGCCTGCGCTCCAGCGGGCGGCCATCGGTCAGGTCGTATTCCAGCGTGGTGATGTCACCGCAGTCCAGCTCCTGGATCAGGTGCAGGGCACGGGCGAGGCCCAGTTCGGGCGAGTGGCGGTCCACGCCCTTCTCGTAGCGGGCGGAGGAGTCGCTGTTCTGGCCCAGTGCGCGGCTGGTCTTGCGGACGGAGTCGCGGGCGAAGGTGGCGCACTCAAAGAGCAGGCTGGTGGTATTCTCATCCATGCCGGAGTTGGCACCGCCCATGATACCGGCCAGTGCCACCGGCTTCTCAGCATCGCAGATGACGAGGTTGTTGGGGTTCAGGGTGAACTCTTTCTCATCGAGGGTCATGATCTTCTCGCCCTCGTGGGCGCGGCGGACGTCGATGGTGCGGCCCGCGACCTTGTTCAGGTCAAAGGCGTGCATGGGCTGGCCCATCTCCAGCAGGGTATGGTTGGTGATATCGACCACGTTGCTGATGGAGCGCAGGCCGCACAGGGCCAGATGGCGCTTCATCCAGCGGGGAGACTCGCCCATCCGGATGTTGCGGACGTAGTGTGCCATGTAGCGGGGGCACAGGTCGGGGGCCTCCACCTGCACGGTGATGGGGGCATCGGCGTCGCAGACGGCCTGGTAATCCATGGCGGGCATGTGCAGGGGCTTGCCGAGGATGGCAGAGACCTCCCGTGCGATGCCCAGAACGGACTGGCAGTCCGGGCGGTTGGCGGTGATGGAGATATCGAAGATGTAGTCATCCAGACCGACCACCGGTGCGATGTCGGTGCCGGGGACGCTGTCTTCGGGCAGGATGAGCAGGCCGTAGACCTCCGAACCGGGGAACAGATCATCGTTCAGGCCCAGCTCCTCGCCGGAGCAGAGCATGCCGTTGGATTCAACGCCCTGCATCTTGCGGGCCTTGATCTTGATGCCGCCGGGCAGGGTGGAGCCATCCAGAGCGGCGGGCACACAGTCGCCCAGCTTCATGTTGGAGGCACCGGTGCTGATGCGGATGTCGTGGCCGTAGTCGCCGCAGTCCACCACACACTTGGTCAGGTGGGTGCCCTCCTGCTTTTCCATTTCCACGATCTTACCAACGACCACCTTGCTGATGCCTGCATCCAGCGGGATCAGCTCTTCGACCTCAAACCCGCAGGAAAAGAGCTTCTCCTCCAATTCCTGAGCCGTGACGTCGATATCGACAAGTTCTTTTAACCAACTGAAAGGTACTTTCATTGTTTGCTCTCTCCCCTCTTATTCATGGAACTGCTTGAGGAACTCCAGGTTGTTCTCGAACATCAGGCCGATGTTGTTGATGCCGTATTTCAGCATGGCGATGCGCTCGATGCCGATGCCAAAGGCGAAGCCGGAGTACTCATCCGGGTCGATGTTGCAGTTCTCCAAAACCTTGCGGTTGACGACGCCGCCGCCCAGAACTTCGATCCAGCCGGTGTGCTTGCACAGGGGGCAGCCCTTGCCGTGGCACTCGAAGCAGCTGACATCGACCTCGACGCTGGGCTCGGTGAACGGGAAGTAGGACGGGCGCAGGCGGGTGCGGGTGTCGGCACCGAACAGCTTCTGCACGAAGGTGTTCAGGGCACCCTGCAAATCGCCCAGGGTGATGCCCTTGTCCACGACCAGACCTTCCATCTGGTGGAACATGGGGCTGTGGGTCGCGTCGGAGTCGGAACGGAAGACGCGGCCGGGGATGAGCACCTTGATGGGCGGCTTCTGGGAATCCATGGTGCGGATCTGGCCGCCGGAAGTCTGGGTGCGGAGCAGGAACTCATCGGACAGGTAGAAGGTATCCTGCATATCGCGGGCGGGGTGGTCCTTCGGGACGTTCAGGCGGGTGAAGTTGTGGTCGTCGTCCTCGATCTCCGGGGCGTCCGCCACAGCAAAGCCCATGCCGGAGAAGACGTCGATGATCTGGTTGGTGACCAGCGTCAGCGGATGCAGGCCACCGACCGCGCGGGTCTTGGCGGGCAGGGTGATGTCCACGGTCTCGGCGGCGTTGCGGGCGGCCAGCTCGGCTTCCTTCACCTTGGCGGCGGCGGCATCGTAGTCTGCCTGCACCTTGGTCTTCAGTTCGTTGATGATCTTGCCCATGGCGGGGCGCTCTTCCGGCGCGACGGAGCGCAGATTCTTCATCAGCGCGGGGATCTTGCCGTTTTTGCTCAGATATTCCTGCCAGAACGTGGCCAGCGTCTCCTTGGAAGAGACCTGACCGAGGCTTTCTTCGGCCTGTTTGGCCAGCTCGTCGATCATTGCTTGCATGGAAATTCTCTCCTTCTCGGTTTTCTTCTTGTTCAGCGGGTAACAAAAAAACTCCGCCCCGCTCTGCCTTTCGGCAAAGGGGACGAAGCTGTAAACTTTACTCCGCGGTACCACCCGGTTTCCGCTCTTTTTATAAGGAGCGGCGCTCAAACGCCGTAACGGGGCGCACCGTCCCACACTAGCAGGCTGTCTTCAGCCGTTCACGCGGGCCGCTCAGGAGCGAACTTCGGTGCACGTCTCTCTCGGAAGCCCTTTCAGCCGGTGAAGCTTCTCTCTTTGCCGGACACACTGCACGTACTTTCTCCGTCGCTGCGTTTTTGCATATCAGGTTTTCATAACCAGAAATCATCTTACCACATTTCGGCGCGGTTTGCAAGCGCAGAAGCGGATTTTGTGGCAATTTTCCGTTTTCGCTTGTGTTTTCCGCCGGGATATGGTATGCTGAGCACAACGTTTTACTGGAAGGAGGGTGCACCCACATGGGTTGGAACGGCTGCGTTTTCTTCAAAAAAGGAAACCCTTAAGCATTTCCGGCTCGAAGTGCGCCCATTTTTAGGAATAACCCTCTCAGTCTGCTGTGCAGCCAGCTCCCCCGGAGGGGGAGCCCTTGGCATGTCGGGCAGGCCCTGCGGAACGCATAGGTCTTATCTTGCGTAAACGCGCGGGCCCTGCTCTTATTGGCAGATGCTTCTTCCAGCAAAGCGCGGATTTGTTTTTACGCCGCGTAGCTTTGCTATGTGGTTTTCTTTTTTGTCTGCCGTGACCGCGGAGCCCTCCTGTTTCTGGCCTGAGAAACTTTTTCAGTCCGATTTGAGTTTTCCGGCCCGCCAGTGGCTCCCACTTTGGGGGAGCTGTCACCGAAGGTGACTGAGAGGGCGAATGTGCGCACTTTCTATTCCGAAATCAACTGTATCCATAGAAAGGTGCTTTCCATGAAATCAAATAAAAGATCAACGCTCAACATCAAGCGGCAGCTTGGCTGTGTTTATACGGCCGACTTCTTCTCCGGCCTGCGGATCACCGACGCCGTGTGGGTCGCGCTGCTGGCCGCACGGGGGTTCTCCCTGTGGGAGATCGGCCTGGCCGAAAGTGTTTTCCATATCGTCAACCTGCTGTGCGAAGTGCCCAGCGGCATGGTGGCAGATCTTCTGGGCCGCAAAAAAGCCCTTGTGTCCGGCGGTGTGCTGGCCGTCACCTCCAACCTGCTGATGGCGTTTGCACCGAATCTGTTTGCCATCTGCTTCGCAATGGCGCTGAACGCGCTGTACAGTACCCTGTTCTCCGGCACCTTCACGGCCCTTGTCTACGACAGCCTCAAGACGGAAGACCGCGAGGACGAATACCTTCAGATCTCCGCCAACAGTTCCCAGATCTCCATGCTGGCCAGTGCGCTGGGTTCGCTGGCCAGCACGGTCCAGCGGTTCCTCGGCTTTGCAGGCTTTTATCTGCTCAGCGCCCTGTTCGAGGGCGTCTCCACCCTCGCCTGCCGATGGATGAACGAACCCATCGTCACGGCAGCGCAGGCCAACCGGGCCCGGCAATCCCTGCACGACCTGCCCGGTCAATTCATCCAGCTCGTGCAGGACAGTCTGCATGTTCTGCGCACCTGCCCGCTGGCCACGAAGCTCATCGTATCCAGTGCGATCATCTCGGTGCCCTGCTACCTGACCAAGATGTTTTTGCAGCAGCGTCTCATTGAGCTGGGCTGGCCCACCGAAGCGCTGTTCCTTCCCCTGCTGCTGGGCGGCATCGCCTGCGTCCTCGGCACCGAGGCTGGCCGCCGGGTCCGGTTCCGCTCCATGCGACGGTTCTACGCCGTCTGTGCTCTGCTCTGCGGTGCGGGCACCCTTCTGGTGGGCACCGCGCCTGCCTGGGGCGGCATCTTCGGCATGATGCTGGTGCAAGGCGTTTTGCAGGTCTACCTCCTGCATGAGATCCAACAGCTCAACGACGCCATCCCCAGCGACCAGCGTGCCACCCTCATCAGCGTGGACAGCATGGCCTACAGTCTGCTCATGATCCCCGCCAGCCCCCTCGTCGGTGCGGTCGGCGACGCCTTCGGTCAGGCGGGTGCCGGTCTCGCCCTCCTCGGCGGCCTTGTCGCCGTGAGCGGACTGGTGCTTCTGGGGCAGAAGAAGCGATAAGAGAACAAGAGAAAGAGCAAGGACCCGACACTTCCGGTGCCGGGCCCTTGTTTTTGCTGTGTATTCTTATTTTGCGATCAGCTCTTCCGCCAGCTGCTCCATCTGTGCCTCCGATGCGGCACTGACTGCCGAACGGATGGTGACGACGTTCTCACAGACGGTGATGTTCTTCATGCCCTCCAGTTCGGCGCGCATGAGCTTGGCGGCCATGGGGGCCCAGGTGCCGTTCTCCATCAGGCCGATGGTGCGGCTCTGGAAGTTCTTGGTCTTCAGGTGGGCCAGCAGGTTTTCCATCGGCGGGAAGAGGAAGCCGTCATAAGTGGCGCAGGCCAGCACGATCTTTCCGCAGCGGAAGGCTTCGGTCACGGCGTAGGAGACATCGGTGCGGGTCAGGTCCATCTCCACGACTTTGGCTCCTCTGGCACGGAGCTTTTCGGCCATCTGGTGTGCTGCTGCGCGGGTGTGGCCGTGGATGGACGCACTGGCGACCAGGATCTTTTCCGGCTCTTCGGGCTTGTAGCTGGACCAGGTGTCATAGTAGGCCAGGTACTTGCTCAGGTCGCCGGTCAGCACGGGGCCGTGCAGCGGGCAGATGGTCTGGATGTCCAGCGCAGCCGCCTTCTTCAGCAGAGCCTGCACCTGCGGGCCATACTTGCCCACGATGTTCAGGAAGTAGCGGCGGGCTTCGCTGGCCCAGTCGGCATGTTCGTCAAACTTTGCCACTGCGCCAAAACGGCCAAAGCCATCGGCGGAGAAGAGCACCTTCTCGGTGGACTCATAGCTCACCATGACTTCCGGCCAGTGCACCATGGGCGCAAAAACGAAGGTCAGCGTGTGGCTGCCCAGGCTCAGGCTCTCGCCATCCTTGACCACCACGCGGCGTTCCTTTGCGACGGCGTCCGCACCGAAAAACTGCTCCATATACTGGAAGGTCTTGGCGTTGCCCACCACCTGCATGGCCGGGTAACGTGCGGCCAGCTTTGCGATGTTGGCACCGTGGTCCGGCTCCATGTGGGAGACGATGAGGTAGTCGGGCTGGGTGCCGTCCAGGGCCTCGGCCAGATTTTCCAGCCACGGGTCGGTGGCGCGGGCGTCCACCGTATCCAGAACGGCGGTCTTCTCATCCCGGATGACATAGGAATTGTAGCTCACACCGGTGGGCACCGGGTACTGGCTCTCGAACAGGTCGATGGCGGTATCATCCACACCTACGCCCAGAATGGCCTCGCTGATCTTTTTCACGCTCATAACAGACATCCTCTTTTCTGTTGTATCGCTGTTCCGGCGAACCGGAAATATCTACTAGGAACCTTTCCTATTGTAGCACAAGGGTTCTCATTTTGCAAGCTGCTTATCTCTCTCCGTCACCTCCTGCTTTTTCGCCCAGCTCAGAGTTCGCCGTCCTGCCACTGGCTCCCGCTCTGGGGGAGCTGCCCGCCGGAAAGCGGACGGAGCGGGGCGTCCAGCTCCAACAGGGTGGCCGCTGCAGCCTCATCGAGGCTCTGGACGCTGCGCAGTTTCCGGCTGATGGCGCGGCTGCGCACCCCAATGAGGTTGTCAAGCTCTTCGTCGGTCTGGCGGAGGCGCTGCTGCATTTTGGAGAGCCCCTGCCCGAACTTGTCGAACTCGGTCTTCACGGCACCGAGCAGCTGCCAGACCTCACCCGACCGCTTCTGGATCGCCAGCGTCTTGAAGCCCATCTGCAAGCTGTTCAGCAGAGCCGCCATGGTGCTGGGGCCGGCCACATTCACCTGATAGTCCCGCTGCAGCACTTCCAGCAATCCAGCATTGACCACCTCGGCATACAGGCCCTCAAACGGCAGGAACAGGATGCCGAACGTCGTGGTATAGGGCGGTTCCACATATTTTTCGCGGATGTCCTTTGCCTCGCTGCGCAGCACAAGCTCCAGCGCGTGGCGGGCATTCTCCACCGCCTGCGCATCGCCGGAAGCCTGTGCATCCTGCAAATGGGCGTAGGTGTCGCCGGGGAATTTCGAGTCGATGGGCAGCCAGACCGTGCTGCCGTCCACGCCCGGCATCTTGACGGCATATTCCACCCGCTGGCTGCTACCGGGGATGGTGGCCACGTTGGTCTCGTACTGTTCCGGGGCAAGGATCTCTTCCAGAATGGCCCCCAGCTGGATCTCGCCGAGGATGCCGCGGGTCTTGACGCCGGAGAGCACCTGCTTCAGCCCGCCGACGTCGGCGGCAAGGTTCTGCATCTCGCCCAGCCCCTTGTACACCTGTTCCAGCTGCTCGTTGACGGCCTTGAAGCTCTCGCTCACCCGCTTTTGCAAAGTATCCTGCAACTGTTCATCGACGGTGTGGCGGATCTCATCCAGTTTGCGGTTGTTCTCGGCCTGCAGGGCGGTCATGCTCTCGGCTATGCTCCGACGCAGCTCTTCCAGCTTCTGGGTGTTGGATGCTTCCAGCGAACGCAGACGGCGTTCCAGAAGCTGCTGCTGGCTGTCCTGCCCCTGTGCCAGCGTCGTGCTCATGTTCTGCACCGCAGTCTGCAGCGTCTCGCTGACGCTGCGCAGGGCGGTGTGATTCTGCTCAGCAAGAGCCGACTGCCTGGCCGCAAACTCCCTGGCCTGCGCATCCAGCTGCTGCTGCATCCAGCGCTTGAGCTCGTCGTGATCCGGTGCGCTGCCCTGCTTTTTGCCGGTGCGCCAGAGCACCACAGCCAGTTCCAGGCAGATGACGACCAGCAGAAGGGTGTAAAGTCCTGCCAGATATTCCATAAATGGTTTTCTCCTATCATCAAAATCCGGGTCCCGCAGAAGGCAGGGCCCGGTGTTTTTTACAGTAATTCGTAGTTCACAAGTTCCTTGCGGGTGTCAAGGGCATCGCCATACAGGCCCACGCCGTCCACCTCGCATTCGCCGGACTGGTTGTCGTAGGGGTCGGAGCGGAAGCCGGTCATGGGCGGGTCGAAGGGGGCCTCGAAGGCGCGGTTCGCCACCATCCGCCCGGTGTCCAGACTGCCGAAGTAGTGGCGGCGCATCCTCTCATCGCCCTGCCGCGCCATCGACGCGCCGAACGAGCAGTCCGCATACATCCAGCCCTTGGGCGCGATGTAGAACATCGCCCAGTCGTGGCAGCCCACACCTGTGAGCGAGACGGACAGGCCGCTCTGCCACTGGGCCGGGATGCCCACCAGACGGCAGAGGGTGATGAAGGTCAGCGCCATGATGCCGCAGTCGCCCCGGCGGTTCCGGGCGCACTGGTCGGGCAGGCACTCCTGCACGAAGTAGGCGGGCTGATAGTGGTAGCGCACGTTCAGGGTGACGTAATCGTAGATGCGTTTTGCCTTTTCCGCCGGGTCGGTGATGCCGTCGGTCAGCTGGTGGGCCAGCGCCCGCAGATAGGGCGTGAAGACGATGTGCGGCGCTTCCTCGCCGGTATCAAAGGTCGGCTGCTGTGCATCCGGCCGGATGTCCATCGGATCTGTGTAGACGGCCGTGGTCCGGTAGCGGTACTCCACCCCGAAGCGGCGGTTCTCGGTGAGGTCTGTCTCCCAGAAGACCGTCCGCTGGGGCGCGTTCTCGTCCGCGATGCGGGCAGGCGGCTCGGTGCAGTCCAGCAGCTCGATCTCGCTCTGGGAAAGGCAGGCGGCCGGGATGGGCAGCCAGGCGCGGACATGCACACTGTTCCGCCCTTCCGCCTTCGCTCCGGCCAGTGCGGCGGCAAAAGCTTCGTCCGACATTCCAACGCTGGTCTTCAGGGTGATGCGGGCGCTTGCCTGGCCGTCCCGCTCCATCTGCTCATGCTGGCGGTTGCGGAACTCCCGCGCCGAAGTGCCGGGGGCAGGCGGGTCGACCTGGCGGGCGGCGAGATCGGCATGGGTCGCCAGCAGCGTTTCGGCAAAGCGGTCGAGGTAGTGCTTTTCCCCTTCCACGAACCGCCAGTCCACCCGGCCCTCCTTCACGAGAAGCCGGAACTCCTCGCGCGTGAAGTCCCGCACCAGCCCCTGCATCCGGGCCACGGCTTCGTCCTCGGTGTAGCAGTATTCTGCCGGGATGCGGCGCATCATCTCCCGCTGGGCCAGCATCGCGTCCCGCAGGGCCTCCACACCGTGGGGCGTGGGGTTCTGGGGCAGCTCCTCCTCCACCGGTTCCGCGCCCTGGCTGCGGAGGCTGTTCTGGGTCACCGTCCAGTCCTCGGCCAGATAGGCGTCGATCCGCTCGATGGCCTCCTGATAATACCCGGCGGCTTTCAGCCGCTCCACATCGTCCGGCAGGCCCACATTCAGGCTGCGGAACGTCTCGTTCCAGTTCTTCATCCTACAACGCTTCCTTTCTTGCTCCTTATGCAGCAGGCTGCTGCGCCTGCGCGGTCTGCTCTTCCCAGAAGGTGGCGGCATCGTTGAGCCAGCCTTCTGCATCCGTTCCCTCTGCTATGCCAATACCGTGGAACGCACGTTTGTACACACTTTCGTGGTATGGAACACCATTTCTCGCCAGTGCTTTTTGAAGTGCCGGGCCCTGCTCATAATAATTGAAGGCCATCAACAAAATGTCATTCAGCCCATACCAGAAATATGTTGGCGGAAAATCCGGTGTCACACAGCCGGAAATATTATAATCGTAGTAGCGCAGATCTTCCGAATACGTATCGATCAGCCAACGGTAAATCGGTTTTGCTTCATAGAAATTATTGATCGGATACGCCAACAGCAGTACGCCGGGCCGAGGCACATTGTAACGAGGATATCCCACTTCTTGCCCGCAGAATACGCCCGCAATCTGACCACCGGAAGAATATCCCAGCAGCGCATAATCTTTCGTCTGGACCCCGAATTTTTCTGCGTTGGCCGTAATCAGTTGAATCGCACGGCCAAGGTCCTGAATCGGTGCGTTGTCCTTTGCTTCACTTCCGATCCGATACCGAAGTGCAAATACCGCATATCCTTTTTGATGCAGCTCCCATGCAGTGGAAACACCGCCCCGCATCTCGCCGCTGTAAAACAGAGCGTTGCCCGAAAGCACGACCGCATATTTTGCATTGGGCTTATCTGCCGGGAAATAATAGAGTTCCGCATGGTCGCGCGTCTTGTCCTCTGCAATTTCTTCCGGCGTATAGAGTTTGTACGTAATTTGTGTTCCTGTATTATACGTGTCGATCAGAAAGTTCATCCCAGCCACACAGCTGTTGATGGATTCTTTTCCGATCACATCCAGCATCGTATCGTTGTCTTTGCTGCTTTTCAGCAGTCCACAATCCCGCTCCCAGACATATACATAGGTGTAAATGCCCGCACCCTTGATGCTGGGGTTTTCGCGCAGTTCCTTCATCGTGGTCTGCGGGGTGATGTTGGCCTCGCCCTTTTCCCCTTCGGCAAAGGCGGGCAGGGCCAGCGCCAACATCAGGCAGAACAGCACGGCCAGCCGTCTCAGGATGTTTTTCATCGGCACCCTCCTTTTCGCTGCCCCGGCCCGGAGCGCACGTCTCCTCCAACCGGGCTGTCATCGTGCTCTGCGCGAGCGAAAGCAGCCAGAATTTTCTTCTATTGTAGCACAACCGGCCGTTTTCGAAAAGGTATCTCGGATAAAAAAACCACCTCCTGCCCAAAGCCAGCGCGCCCGGCGGCCAACTGCCGGGCAGGTGTGCAGTTTCCGGCTAAAAACATTGTACTTTGCCGGAAAGTCTGCTATACTGAAAGAATCGGAAGAATTTTTGAGGAATCGCGGAGCATTGCGGCTCCGTTCAGGGGAACGTATGAATGAGATCACAGTCCGGCCCATGACGCCGGAAGATTGGCCGGCAGTATCCAAGATCTATCTGGAAGGCATCGCCACCGAGCACGCCACCTTCCAGACCGACTGCCCGCCCTATCCCGCATGGGATGCCTCCCACATCAAAGAATGCCGCCTTGTGGTGGAGGACGATGGCGTCCTGGCAGGCTGGACGGCCCTGCACCGGGTCGACCCCCGCTGGTGCTACCGGGGCGTGGCCGAGGTCAGCATCTACATCGGCGAACGGTTCCGGGGCCGGGGGCTGGGGTATCATCTGCTCACCACCCTCTGCCAGCAGGCCGAAGCGGCCGGTTACTGGACGCTGCAATCCACCGTCTTGCAGGACAATGCAGCGTCCAAAGGCCTGCACCTGAAATGCGGATTCCGCCTGGTGGGCCGCCGCGAGCGCATCGCGCGGGACTGCCATGGCCGCTGGCTCGATACCTTTTTGATGGAGCACCGCAGCCAGAACGATGAACCGGCGGGGTATTTCAAACTATGAAGCAAAACGCTCCAACGCAAAAAAGCGATGGCCCGAATCGGCCATCGCTTTTTGCGTTTTCTGTTTTGATCCCCTGCGGAATTACCAGAACCAGTACCGCTTCTTGACCGCGACGTACGCGATGAGGCAGGCCACTACAAGGATGCCTGCGCCGATGAAGAAGGTCCAATTGATGCTGGTGAAGCGCAGATTCTGGTTGGTCAGCAGATACTCGCCCGCCACGTCGGCATGTGCCACGCCGTCCTTGTAGCTGTTGAGGAACTGCCACTTCCCGTTCACGGCGTTGTGCAGATACAGGCGGCTGTACCCGGCATTTTCGCCGGTCATGGTGATGGTCACGCCGCAGGGCATGGCCTCACCCTCGTTCAGGGTGAAGCGCAGGCCGTACTCGTCGGGCGAAAAGGTCAGCGCGGTGTTCACCTCGCTGGTGGTGTTGCGGATGGTGGAGCCGTCCACGGTCAGGGTGTAGTCCTCCGCTTCCAGCACGAGGGTGCGGCCCGTGGTGCGCAGGGCGTTCAGCATCGCGGTGGTCAACACCGGGACCTGACTCTGCGGGTAGGAGATGGTATCGGAGGCCGCATTCTCAATGGAGGCCACGATGGGGTCGGTCTCCGCCGGAGCCGTCCCCTCCCCGGTGCTGTCCGTGCCGCTGCTGGATGCGGACGCCGTGCGGTTGACGATGACCGTCACCGACGAAGAGACCTTGCCGTTGGAAACGATGATGGAGGTCGCGCCGGTGGCAACACCGGTCACGACGCCGCTTCCGTTCACGGTGGCGATCTTCTTATCCTTGCTGGTAAAGGTCAGCTTTTGGGAGGCCGAAGAGGGGGCCACCGAGCCGGTGATGGTGCCGGAAGCACCCGGCTTGAGCACGATGTAGTTCGTATTCAGGGAGATGGACTCAACCGGCCCGGTGGACGCCGAACTGGAGGAGGCTGCCACAACGGTCACAGTCGCCGAGCAGGTCACATCCCCAGCGGTGGCCGTGATGGTCGCCTTGCCGGGGGCCACGCCGGTCACTTTGCCGAAATTGTTCACGGTGGCCACGCCGGGATCGGAGGAACTCAGCGAGACACTGATATAATTTGCCGCCGTGGTGGGCAGCACCGCCAGCGAGAGCGACGTGGTGTCGCCCACGGCAATGGTGCTGGAGGCCAGCGTGATGTCCATCTCGGTCGCGATCATCGAGCTGTCGGGCTGGGTGGTAATGGTATAGGTGCAGCTGACATCGCCACAGGTGGCCGTGATGTTCGCCGTGCCCAGACCCACCGCCTGCGCCACGCCGTCCTCCCCGACCGAAACGATGTTCGGGTTATCGGAAACGTAGCTCACGCCGTTTCGGCTGGCGGCTTTCTGCGGCTGGACCACCGGCGAAAGCTGCTGGGCCGTGCCCACGGTCATGGTGGGGGCATAGTCCCCTGTTTCCACGCTCTCAGCCGCCACAGGGCTCCACGGGAAGGTGATGGCAGCCGGGGCAGAAATGGGGCTGGCTGCGGCTGCGGGCAGCGCTGCGCCTGCGGCCAGCAGGCCCAGCAGGGCGGCGCTTACGGCCAGCTGTTTCGGGTTCAGTTTCATTCTATCGTACCTCTTTGGGCGTTGAGTTTGCGGACGCTGTTTAACGGAACAAAACGCCCAGGGCCTCCATGACATATTCAAAGTAAGTCAGCTTATCGTACTCGACACGGGCGGTCACGCTCATGCCGTTGGCCAGATCGACCTTGTCGCCGCTGTTGCTCACCACATAGGTGCTGTTGGGCTTGATGGTCATCTTGTAGTACGAACCGGCCTCAGTGGAGGTCACATCGCTGTCAATGGAAGTCACCGTGCCGGTCAGGTTGCCGTAGGAATACTCCGACAGGCCGGTGATGGCGATCTTGCAGGGGTCGCCCACGTTGATGAGCGGCCGGTCGCTGACGGTCAGGGCCGCCACGATCTCCTGATCGCTGTTCTCGCTGGCCACGGTGGCCAGTGCCGAACCGGCGCTCAGCACCATGCCCACCTTATAGGGGGTGTCCATGTGGATGACGCCGGACGTGGGCGCATAGATGTAGTAATCGTTCGCGCCGCTTGCCAACGTATCCAGCTGGGCCTGAATGTTGTCGATGTTGGTCTGCACACTGGTCAGGTTGCTGGTGATGGACTGCAGCGTGGAGTAGTACAGCGCCTCGATCTCGCTCTGGTTCTGCTCCATCAGGGCCTTGATCTGCTCGTCGGAGTAGCCCGCTGCCTGATAGGGCGAAGCGTCAAAGGCCTTCTGCTGCACCTGGCTCTTGTAGCTCTCATACTGGTAATAGTAAGGCTGGTCGTCCAGGTCGGTCTCGCTGAAATAGTTCGTGTCGTCCTGAATGGACTTCAGCAGCTTTTCATACTGCGCCTTCTGCTTCTGATAGATCTCCAGCTGGCTCTTGTAGCTGTCCTGCTGCATGTCGATGTCGGTGCTCTTGACATGGGCGATGAGGTCGCCCTCGTTGACATAGCTGCCCTCCGAGATGTTGAGCTCGGTGATAGAGCCGGAGTAGCTGGACATGATATAGGTCTTGTTGCTTGCCTGCACCGTGCCGGCCGATTGGCTGACGTAGGTGCGGTAGTTCTGGGTGCTCCAGATGGTCAGGAAGACCAGCAGGCCCGCCACCAGAAGGATCATCGCGTAGCCAAAGGGCGGCACACGCTTTTCCATCATGATGCGGCGATCCTGCAGGTCGGAAAGGTTCTGAATGGTCGTCATAATCACTTGGTCTCCATAAAGACGTCGAGCACACCGTTGTCGTCGTCCTGATTGACATAGACGGTGTACGAATCGCCGGTCGTCTCGATCTCATGCTCGAACGCATAGATATCCAGTTTCTGGCTGGCGAGGTTGCTGTAGCTCATGGGGCCGGTGTAGTGGGCATACAGGCAGTTGCGCACCCGCAGCAGAGCGTCCATCTGGTAGCCGGGGTCCAGCCGGGGGATCAGCTGGTTGACCTGCTGCATGAAGTAGATCTCCGCCGTGGGGTTGGGGCCCTTGCGCATCTTCACGCACTGCACGATGGGGCCCACCGGCATGGCGTCATGGCTGCGGATAAAGTTCTGCATCTGGGTCAGCACAATGGCCAGATTGCCCATATCCTCAACTTCCACCTTGCGCGACAGCACATTGGTCAGTTTCAGGGTCTTGTGTTCTGCAACTTGAATTTCTCTCATGGTATCGTCCACCTGTTTCTTTAGATTTTGCAATAGGTCATCGTCTATGGAAAATATCAGCGTCTGGCTTCTATGGTCTGGCGGATCTTCTGGCACACTTCTGGGAATTGCGTTTCGATCTCCCGGTTTGAAAAGCGCAGCACATACAGCCCATACTCCCGCAGGATCTGGCTTCGCTCCTGGTCATAAGCCTTCCCCTGTTCAGTATAATGCTGTGCGCCGTCCAATTCAATCACCAATCGCGCTTGGGCGCAGTAAAAATCTACCACAAAGGACTCTATAATCCGCTGTTTGTAGATTTTTATAGGATAGGTACGCAAAAATTGATACCAAAGGGTCTTTTCCTGCGGTGTCATTTCGCGGCGCAGCCTTCGGGCCGTGGGCAGCATTTTGTAGTTCTTAACAACCGTCGTCTCCTTCATGGAAAACGCCTTTCTTCTTGCTGATGGCCTTGCCCTCTCCGTCATTGCTTCGCAATGCCACCTCTCCCAAGGGGAGAGGTTTTTTCGGTGCCGTGAGGTTTCTCACTCCGTCCAAAAGCTCTCCCTTTGGGAGAGCTGGCAAAGCCGCAGGCTTTGACTGAGAGGGTTCGCCTCCCGCAAGCGTCCTCACCCTCTCCGTCATTGCTCCGCAATGCCACCTCTCCCAAGGGGAGAGGTTTTTCGGTGCCGCAAGGTTCCTCGCCCCGTCTTAAAGCTCTCCCTTTGGGAGAGCTGGCAAAGCCGCAGGCTTTGACTGAGAGGGCTCGCTCTCCCTTTTCCTACGAGGCCCAAATTTTTTCCACACACGATCACCTATTACACCCCTCCGGTGCCGCAGACAGACCGTCTGCATCCACGCTTTTCAAGGGGATATAATAAGTGACATTATAAAAATAAGGTGTGCCAGAAGGCTTACGCCTCCTGGCACACCATTACGAGGCATTATCATCAGCCCCGCCTACAATGTAGGGCGGTGCGAATGAAATACACCAACTATTCAGCTAAGATTAGACCTCGGTGACGAAGAAATCCTTACCGCCGAAGGTGCCCTTGTATGCCTTCTTATCGGCAGGACCCTTGAACAGAACAGTGTCGCCAGCCTTGTTAGCAACGGTAGCATTGCCCAGGTTGTAGACAGCAGCAACAGTGCCCAGAGTGGTAGCAAAAGAATCGCCGAAGTGGCCGTTCTCAGCAACGAACAGACCCTTCAGGTTCTGGCCCAACTGCTTCCAGTTAGCATCGCCGCTGAAGACATAGCCCAGAGTCTTGTTCACAACGTTCTGGAGCTTAGCGTTACCAACGATGGTCACAATGTTGGTGTTGAAGGTCTTGACGTTGTCAAGAGTCCAGATCGGAGCGGTAACAGCGCCGATAGCCTCGATCACGCCACCACCAACAACATAGGTCATCTCGTTCTCTGCGATAACAGAGTAGTTTGCAGGCATCATCATAATGAATTACTCCCTTCAAATGATTGAATCGAATTTAGGACTTCTTCAGGCTGCGCAACCATCCAAAGCCATTTTTATGTAATCGAGTGCGCACTCGATTGCAACTTAATAAGTAATCGCCTCATCGCCGTCATCATCTTCCTCGACCACTGCGGCATGAGCAACGGGTTTCGGCTCTTCCTTCTTGCGGCGGAAGATGCCCTGCTGCAAGTTCCAAAGCTCGTAATACTTGCCCTGTTTTGCCAGCAGTTCATCGTGTGTGCCGCGCTCCACGATCTCACCGTGATCCATGACTAGGATCTGGTCGCAGTCACGAACGGTGGACAGGCGGTGTGCCACGATGAGCATCGACTTGTCAGCCAGCTGGTTGTAGATCATATCAAAAATGGTATTCTCTGTGCCAAAGTCCAGGCTGCTGGTCGATTCGTCCAGAATGTAGAGGTTCGAGTCCTTCAGGAAGGCACGAGCCAAAGCAATGCGCTGCTTCTCACCACCGGACAGGCCGTTGCCGGCTTCCTCCAGATAGGTGTTGTACTGCAGCGGCAGCTTGCGGATGAACTCATGTGCATCTGCCTTCTTGGCAGCGTCCTTAACCTGCTCAAGGGTGGCTTCCGGACGCGAGATCCGGATATTCTCAAACAGTGTCTTGCTGAACAGCTCGACATTCTGCGGGACGTAAGAGATCGCACGACGTACCGATGCGTTGGTATACTCGTTGAGGTTGATACCGTTCACATCAATTTCGCCGCTCTCCGGCTCATAATACTTGAGCAGGAGTTTGGTGATGGTCGATTTGCCGCTGCCGCTGCTGCCGACCAGCGCCACCTTCTGTCCCTGCGGGATGGTGAAGGAGATGTGATTCAGCGCGGGGCTGCGGTTGCCATATCGGAACGTGACATCTTTGAATTCGATGTCGCCTTCGATCTGTTCCATCTCGGTGTGCTCTTCATCTTCGGCCTGTTCCGATTCATAATCCATGATCTCGGTCAGGCGCTTCATGGAGATATCGGCTTCCTGAATCGACATCTGCATCGAGATCAGGTCGCTCACCGGAGAAGTAAAGTAACCGGACAGCGTGGTGAATGCCATATAGCCGCCCAGTGTCAGCTCGCCATTCAACACCTGCATGATGCCCACGTAAGTGGTCACCATATTCAGCAGGGTGGAGATCACCATCGACACCAGAGACTGGCCGGTGCTGATCTTGCTGGATCGGAGGCTGATCTTCAGGCTCTTGATGTACTCGCGTTCCAGAGCTTCCAGCTCGCGGTCTTCGCAGGCATTGCACTTGATGGTCTCAATGCCGCGCAGGCTCTCGATCATCTGACTGTTCAGCATTGCGGACTGCTGCATCGTCTCTTCATTGATCCGCTTGTACGGCTGCTTGAAGATGATGACGAGGAGCAGGCTCAGCGCGGTGCTGAACAGGGTGAGCGAGAACAGCGAGGAGTTCATCCGGAACAGCACGATGCCAACGCCTACGGCCATCACCACGTCCATCACGATGGTCATCGCGATGTTTGTCAGGACCGATTTGATGGTGCTTGCATCGGAGTAACGGGTGGTGATCTCACCGGTCTTCCGCGTTGCGAAGAACTTCATCGGCAGTTTGTACACATGCTCGAAGTAGCCCAGCATCAGCGGAATGTCGATCCGGATGGACAGGAAGATCAAGATCCACTCGCGAACCGTGCTGAGCAGGTTGCTCGTGAGATTGACCACGCTGAACACAAGGATCAGGGTGATGAGTAAGTTCTTCAACCCATACGGAAGCACCTCATCCATCAGTGCTTTGTTGAACACTGTGGAGACGATGCCGATGACCGTAAGGATCACCGAACAGAGGATTGCATAAAGAAAAAGTTTTTTCTGGGGCCAGAGCAGGTCGATATACCGCTTGAGCATGTGGTATTTGCCGGTGTTCTTATCCCCCTTGGCGTTTGCATCGGTGCTGGTGCCGTTGATGCTGGTGCCAGCTTTCTTTGCCTTGCCGCCCTTGAACTCCGATGTGGGGTTCATCAGCAGCAGAACGCCAGTGAAGTTTTTATAGAAGTCGTCCAGGCTGATCTTTTCGAGGTCCTTGGCAGGGTCGCCGATGATGACGTAGTCCTTGCACTTGTACTTCTTGGAAGTGTCAGCCTTTTTTTCTTCTTCCTTCAACACATGCTTGCGGCGGGCATCATCGTCCTTGATCGTGGTCTTCTTGAAGATGACCACAAAGTGGGTCAGACCCTGGTCGGTGATGACCTGCGCAATGCAGGGAAGTGTGAAATCACTCAGAAAATTCTCGCGGTCCACTCGGACGGCGGCCGTGTTGAAGCCAAGCTCATTGGCGGCTTTCTGCAGGCCCACGAGGTTCGTGCCCTTCATGTCGGTTCCCATCATATCGCGTAAGCGGGTGATGGTGATTTCCTTTTTGTAATGGAGGCACACCATTGCGAGACTGGCAGCTGCACAGTCGGTCGTGTCGTGCTGCCGCACATAGGTATAACGCATAGATGTTTCCTTTACAAGAGACCGACAACCTTCGGAAACGATCTCTTCTCTGTGTTCTAATATTCAAAACTGCCTTCCATATTCTAGCACATTGTGCGGAAATGTACAAGTAAGACTTTGTACGCATCACGCAGACAGCAGACAGGATGCAGATTTTGACGCAGGAGAAAAGGTTCTGTCACGCTCCATCAAAAGCAGCACATAGCCCTCTGCTTTGCCCTGCCCTGCGGAGAACCAGGGCAAAGCAGAGGCCAAGCTGCTATCAAAAAGAAGGGAGCGCCTACCCTTTGATCTACCAAGCGCTTCAGGAAACTTCCTAAAGCTTAGATGCAGTATACCACAATCTGACAGCTTCTTCAAGAGGACATTTTTTAAGAAATCGTTAATTTTGAAGAAAGTGTGAAAAATGTCACAAAATAGTTACAATCCGCATCTATGAAAAAGGCGGCAGGTGTAATCCCCGCCGCCGATTTGTTGGCGCCTCTTGCCTGACTCGAACAGGCGACACCCTGATTAACAGTCAGGTGCTCTAACCGACTGAGCTAAAGAGGC
>ENA-UERC01000128-UERC01000128.1-human-gut-metagenome-genome-assembly--contig:-NODE-128-length-57635-cov-14.440373_pt1 | contig 57635 bp, 58 predicted proteins | sample MGYA00242955_ERZ507955 | MGnify/ENA primary metagenome ERZ507955 (study PRJEB26167, sample SAMN06115394) | human gut metagenome | host: Homo sapiens | place: China:Hubei | collected 2016-04-27... | reverse complement strand
GAAAAAGCCGGATATATCACAAGGCGGCAGGGACGCGACGAGAAAGGAAAAATGACAGCGATTGAATACACCATTTATGAGCAGCCGCAGTCACCCGGAAGCCATTCACCGGAATTGGAAAATCCAACACCGGGCAAACCGATATTGGAAAATCCGACACCGGGTAATCCGACGTCGGAAAATCCAACGCAATTAAATAAAGATATATCAAAGACTAACTTACCAAACAAAGAAAAATCAAATACAGATTTATCAAGTACCCATTCCATTCCTATCCATTCCCTAAATCCCCTGCCTTACGGTAAGGGTGCGGCAGAGCCGCCGGGAAAGAAACGAACGGAAAGGAATGACGCATACCGCGTGTATGAGGAAATTATCAAGGACAATATCGACTATGACATTCTCATACAGGATATGGCTGACAGGGACAGGTTGGACGAAATCGTTGACCTTATCCTTGAAACGGTCTGCACCAGAAGAAAGACAATCCGTATTGCCGGGGACGACTACCCGGCAGAGCTTGTAAAAAGCAAATTTATGAAACTTAACAGCGAACATATCCGTTTTGTCCTTGACTGTATGCGGGAGAACACAACCAAAATCCGCAACATCAAGCAATATCTAAAGGCGGCGTTGTTCAATGCCCCGTCCACTATCGGCAATTACTATACGTCGCTTGTGTCGCATGATATGGCAAGCGGCAAAATCTAAAGGAGGATTACCACATGGCACAGAAAACAGGAGCTTTGATTTTTGACGAGCAGACCGACCGCTACGACATTCGCTTTGACCTTGCCGACTACTACGGCGGTCTGCATTGCGGCGAGTGCATGGAAGTATTTGCGGGCGGTAAATGGAAGCCTACCCGTATCGAGTACGGCGAAAACTGGTATCTGGTGGGTGTCCGCGCCGAGGACTTGAACGGCTTGCGGGTAAGGATTTAATGCGGCAGACTGCCCGAAACGACTATCCTATGAAAGGAGGAAGAAATGCAGGAACAGGTAAACGAGAAAACCGTAGCCCTTTACATCAAGACCGGGAAGCTGACCGCTGAAATGCTGCAACGGGCTATGAAAAAGCTGCTTTCACAGATGAAAAAGCAGGCAGACCGCCCACCCCACGGCAAGCAGACGCTAAAGCAGCTTATGAAGCAGAACGCAGGCGTTTCCAACATTGAAATCACAGGGGAAAATATCAAAGCCTTTGAAAACACCGCGAAAAAGTATCATATCGACTTTGCGCTGAAAAAGGACACAACAGAAACCCCGCCCCGCTATCTTGTGTTTTTCAAGGGACGGGACGCGGACGTGCTGACCGCAGCTTTTCAAGAATTTTCCGCAAAGAAGCTGACGCAGGACAAAAAGCCCTCTATCCGAAAGCTGCTGTCTGATTTTAGGCAAAAAGCGGCGGCACTGAACGCGCAGCGGGAGCAGGTCAAAAACAAAGACAGGGGGCGTGAACGATGAACAACCGAAATCTGAAAAGGTGGATTATCCCAAATCTACCTTATATCCTCTTTGTGTATCTTTTTGACAAAGCAGCACAGGCGGTACGGCTTGCCCCCGGCGCAGACCTTTCCGGCAAGCTCTTAGGTATCGGGAACGGCTTTACTTCTGCTTTTGCGTCGCCCCTGCCGAGCTTTTCCCCGGTAGATATGCTGATAGGCATTGCCGGAGCTATCCTTATCCGGCTGATTGTCTACACCAAAGGCAAGAACGCAAAGAAATACCGTAAGGGCGTGGAATACGGCTCTGCCCGTTGGGGCAACGCCGAGGATATAAAGCCCTACATTGCCCCGGTATTTGCAAACAACGTACTGCTGACACAGACGGAACGGCTGATGATGAGCAGCCGACCGAAGCAGCCAAAGTATGCAAGAAACAAAAATATCCTTGTGATTGGAGGAAGCGGCAGCGGCAAGACCCGCTTTTTCGTCAAACCCAACCTCATGCAAATGCACAGTAGCTATGTTGTGACCGACCCGAAAGGGACAGTGCTTGTGGAGTGTGGAAAGCTCTTGCAGCGTGGCGGGTACAGGATAAAGGTGCTGAACACGATTAACTTCAAGAAATCCATGCGCTACAATCCCTTTGCCTATCTCCGCAGCGAAAAGGATATTTTGAAACTGGTAAATACCATTATCGCCAACACCAAAGGCGACGGGGAAAAATCCGGGGAGGATTTCTGGGTGAAGTCGGAACGGCTTTTTTACTGCGCCCTTATCGGCTATATCTGGTATGAAGCCCCGGAAGCCGAAAAGAATTTCACGACGCTGCTTGAAATGATAAATGCGTCGGAAGCCCGTGAGGACGACCCGGAATTTCAAAGCCCGGTTGACCTTATGTTTGAACGCTTGGAGGAAAAAGACCCGGAGCATTTTGCAGTACGCCAGTATAAGAAATTTCTGCTGTCCGCAGGAAAGACCCGAAGCTCTATTCTCATTTCCTGCGGTGCGCGGCTTGCCCCGTTTGACATACGGGAACTGCGCGAACTAATGGAAACCGACGAAATGGAGCTTGACACCATAGGCGACCGCAAAACGGCACTGTTCGTTATCATTTCTGATACGGACGATACGTTCAACTTTGTTGTGTCTATCCTCTACACGCAGCTTTTCAACCTCTTGTGTGATAAGGCTGATGATGTGTACGGCGGCAGGCTTCCCGTTCATGTGCGCTGCCTGCTTGACGAGTTTGCAAATATCGGGCAGATACCAAAATTTGAAAAGCTCATTGCCACCATACGAAGCCGTGAAATATCGGCTTCTATTATTTTGCAGTCGCAGTCACAGCTAAAGGCGATTTACAAGGACAATGCCGATACCATAGTCGGTAACTGCGATACAACCATGTTCTTGGGCGGCAAGGAGAAAACCACGCTAAAGGAAATGTCAGAGCTTTTGGGAAAGGAAACCATTGACAGCTTCAACACTTCCGAAACCCGCAGCAATCAGAAATCCTACGGGCTGAACTATCAGAAATTAGGAAAAGAGCTGATGACACAGGACGAAATCGCTGTTATGGACGGTGGGAAATGTATCTTGCAGCTACGCGGTGTGCGCCCGTTCTTTTCGGACAAATTCGATATAACGAAGCACCCCAATTACAGATACCTTTCTGACGCTGACCCGAAAAACGCTTTTGACATGGAGAAGCATATCAAACGCCGCCCCGCTATTGTGAAGCCGGACGAAGTATTTGACTACTACGAACTGGACGCAGCCGATTTAGAATAACCCATAGACACGCCGAAAGGAGGAAATTATCAGAAATATCAACACAGGCTACATGGTACGCGCCCCTACTCATGGGGCAGGCGTGGCAGGAAGCCGCGGGGACAGCCGCCTATCAGACACAGGCGGCTTTTTTCATACCCAAAATCAGACAATTCATATTTTTACAGCCGCAACGCGGCAGAAAGTGAGGACAATTTATGGCATTTTTCAATTCTGCAATCGACGTTTTACAGACTTTGGTAATCGCGCTTGGTGCAGGTCTTGGTATCTGGGGCGTTATCAACCTCTTGGAGGGCTACGGCAACGACAATCCGGGTGCAAAATCACAGGGCATGAAGCAGCTCATGGCGGGCGGCGGCGTTGCCCTTATCGGTATGACCCTTGTACCCCTGCTTTCCGGCTTGTTCGGTTAAGAAGCGCGGGTAAAGGCTTATGCAGAGCATACTTGACGCGATTAACGAATGGATAAAGGAAATCCTTATCGGAACTATCAACGGTAATCTGTCAACTATGTTCGGGGACGTAAACGAGAAAGTCGGCACTATCGCCGCAGAAGTGGGACAGACCCCGCAAGGTTGGAACGCGAGCATATTTTCCATGATACAGACGCTATCGGAAAATGTGATTATCCCCCTTGCGGGGCTTGTCATTACCTATGTCCTGTGCGTGGAGCTAATCAGTATGGTAACGGAAAAGAACAATATGCACGACGTTGATACATTCATGCTCTTCAAGTGGTTTTTCAAAGCGTGGGTAGCAGTCTATCTTGTTACCCACACCTTTGACATTACTATGGCAGTATTCGACGTGGCGCAGCGTGTCGTTTCCGGCGCGGCAGGGGTAATCGGCGGCAACACCAATATTGATGTGACCGCCGCCCTGTCGTCCATGCAGGACGGGCTAAACGATATGGAAATCCCCGAACTTCTGTTGCTTGTCATGGAAACAAGCCTTGTGAGCTTGTGCATGAAAATCATGTCCGTTCTGATAACCGTTATCCTCTACGGCAGAATGATTGAAATTTACCTTTACTGTTCGGTGTCGCCTATCCCATTTGCAACTATGACAAACCGGGAATGGGGACAAATAGGCAGCAACTACCTAAAATCCCTGTTCGCACTTGGCTTTCAAGGCTTTCTCATTATGATTTGCGTCGGCATTTATGCGGTTCTTGTGAACACGCTGACCGTTGCGGATAACCTGCATAGCGCGATTTTTTCAATCGCCGCCTACACCGTTATCCTGTGCTTTTCCCTATTTAAGACCGGCGCACTTGCAAAGTCAATCTTTCACGCCCACTGATGAAAGGAGGTTTTTTCTTGGCGTATGTACCCGTACCCAAAGACTTAACAAAAGTAAAAACAAAGGTTGCGTTCAACCTTACCAAACGGCAGCTTATTTTCTTTGCGGCGGCGTTGGCTCTTGGCTTGCCGCTGTTCTTCCTGCTCAAAAACAGTGCAGGGACAAGCCTTGCTGCTATGGTAATGATTGTGGTTATGCTCCCGTGTTTCCTCTTTGCCATGTATGAAAAACACGGACAGCCCCTTGAAGTGGTAATTAGAAACATCATCAATACAAAATTCACCCGACCAAAGGAACGCCCTTATCAGACACAGAATTTCTACGCCGTTCTGGAACGGCAGGCAAAACTGGAAAAGGAGGTATCAGCGATTGCAAAAGGCAACTTCAAAAAAGGCGCAGCCAAAAAGCCCCGCAGCCGGGGCTAAACGGAAGCTGACCCGCGCCGAAAAGAAACAGATTGCGGAAGTCATACAGACCGCAAAGGGCGACGGGAAGCCCCACACCGCACAGCAGACCATTCCCTATATGCAGATGTTCCCGGACGGTATCTGCCATGTTTCCGGGAAGCGGTACAGCAAGACCGTAGCCTTTGAAGATATTAACTATCAGCTTGCACAGGCAGACGATAAGACCGCCATTTTTGAAAACTGGTGCGATTTCCTCAACTACTTTGACGCAAGCGTACAGGTGCAGCTTTCGTTCATCAATCAAGGTGGGCGCGGCAGCGAAGCCGAAAGTGCTATCCATATCCCGACGCAGGACGACGCTTTTAATTCTATCCGCAACGAATATGCGGATATGCTGAAAAATCAGCTTGCAAAGGGCAACAACGGACTGGTGAAGCATAAATACATCACCTTTTCCATCGAAGCGGACAGCATGAACGCGGCAAAATCCCGCCTTGCCCGTATCGAAACCGATATACTCAACAATTTTAAGGTCTTGGGCGTATCAGCACACCCCATGACAGGCTATGACCGCTTGGAAATGCTGCATGGATTTTTCCACCCGGAGGGCGAATCGTTCCGTTTCTCTTGGGACTGGCTTATCCCGTCCGGGCTTACCACAAAGGACTTTATCGCCCCGTCCTCGTTCCGTTTCGGTGAGGGGCGCACATTCCGCATGGGAAAGAAAATCGGTGCGGTATCATTCCTTGAAATCCTTGCGCCGGAACTCAACGACCGTATCTTATCGGAGATTTTGGACTTGGAAAACGGCGTTATCGTCAATCTGCATATCCGCAGTATCGACCAGAGCGAAGCTATCAAGACCATTAAGCGCAAAATCACTGACCTTGACAAAATGAAAATCGAGGAACAAAAGAAAGCGGTACGCAGCGGCTACGACATGGATATTAGTGCGACTCGTTCCTGAACAAAGCCTTCGTGGTTGAAGGACAAAATCAGGCACTAACAAAAGAACGAAAATTTCAGATGTTAGGAGAACTAACAATCCAAGAGGTGGAATGATGGGGTAACGCCCTGAAACGCCCCCTTAATACTCCGACTGGCGGGTGTAAGTGAAAACTGACCTGTCAGAAGCTCGGTGAAGTCGGCTGAGAGTAGCCGTATGGATTGCTGGATAATTACCAGCCCCACGAAAGCTGTCCAGAGGTGGACGGTGCTACCTATAGGCCGGAGGTCTATAAAATACCCAAGGTCAGAATGTTTGAAATATGACTGACGAAAACCGCGAATGTAAGGGTCTATACCATGACGGCATAGAAATGTGCTGGTAGCGTTCATCGCTAATCAGTGTGGTGGAGTAAAAATTGATGTTATGAAACACCATAGCACGTTACAGGCGTGTTCAAGCTGACAGGCTTAAAGCGGAGACCTAAAGGTATATGTAAAGATAGGATTGTTGGAACGAGGAAAGGCAGTAGGCTTCTACCATTAGGAAGTAAGCAGACGAATCATATAAGCTGCTGCACTACTGCTGAAAAGCAGAGGTCGAACCGATGATGTTTTCTGCGAAAAAGAGGAAAACGGAGGAATGGCCTCAAGTCAGTCAAACAGGCAACTTAGCACTTAGTCGCAATTAGGATTGCGAGTATGACAAAAAGAAGTCACTCGCCGTAAAGGAGAGTGATGCCTGATGCCAAATGAGAAGAAACCAAAAACCAAATGCGTGGAGTATCTCCGCCATGCTGAATACTACGATATGCAGAATACCTTTGATGAACTGTATGCCAGAAGTCAAGCCGGAGAAATCTTCGAGAACCTGATGGATGTGATACTTTCAAGAGAAAATATCCTGCTGGCCTATCGGAACATCAAATCCAATACCGGGAGTATTACGCCGGGAACAGACAAGCTGAAGATTTCTGATATTGGTAAACTTACCGCTGATGAAGTCACAGCAAGGGTACGCAAAATCGTCAAGGGAGCTAAAAACGGCTACACCCCAAGAAGCGTAAGACGCAAAGACATCCCAAAACCAAACGGGAATACCAGGCCACTGGGAATCCCTTGTATCTGGGATAGATTGGTACAGCAATGTATCAAGCAGGTCATGGAACCTATCTGCGAAGCCAGGTTCAGCAACAATAGCTATGGATTCCGTCCAAATCGGTCGGTTGAAAATGCGATAGCGGCAACCTACAGGCTTATGCAAAAGTCAGGACTTCACTATGTAGTAGAGTTTGACATAAAAGGTTTCTTTGACAATGTAGACCATTCAAAACTGATAAAACAGTTATGGTCACTGAATATCCGGGATAAAGAACTGCTCTATGTAATCCGTAGGATTCTCAAAGCGCCAATCCTCATGCCGGACGGCCACACAGAACACCCAACAAAGGGAACGCCGCAAGGCGGAATTATTTCCCCACTATTGGCAAATGTGGTGCTGAATGAACTTGACCATTGGATAGAAAGCCAATGGCAGTGCAACCCGGTAACGGAAAACTACGCTTACAGAGAAAATGCGGCAGGCTGTCCGATACAAAGCCATGCGTACCGGGCAATGCGGAATACACGGCTGAAAGAAATGTATATCGTGAGATATGCAGACGATTTTCGGATTCTCTGTAGAACAAGGGAACAGGCAGACCGGACGCTGATTGCGGTCACGCAATGGCTGAAAGAACGCCTGCGCCTTGATGTTTCACCGGAGAAAACGAGAGTTGTTGACGTCAGACGGAGCTATTCTGAATTTCTCGGATTCAAAATCCGACTACGCAAAAAGGGGAAAAAGTACGTCGTTCAATCGCACATGTGCGATAAAGCATACAAAAAGGTTAAAGCCAGCCTGACTAAACAAGTCGGAAATATCAAATTTCCCAGAAAAGGACGTGGAGAAGCCGGGGAAGTACGGCTGTTCAACTCCATGGTTATGGGAATCCAGAATTACTACCAGTTAGCCACTGACATCAGCATAGACTGCGGTGATATTGGCAGAACTGTTAATACAGTTCTCAAAAACAGGCTGAAATCTGGAAAGACACACCGGCTGAAAAAGGAAGGCCGTGACCTGACAAAAATGGAAATCCAAAGATATGGGAAATCGGAGCAACTAAGATATATAGCACAATCCAAAGAACCGATTTATCCAATAAGCTATGTTCAATGTAAAAATCCAATGAGTCAGCGGCGAAAAGTGTGCGCTTACACAGCGGCAAGAAGAAGTGAAATCCATGACGATTTGCGGATAAACACTTTCTTACTGCTACAGCTAATGAGAGAGCCTACATACAGCCGCAGTACAGAGTATGCGGATAACCGTATCTCACTGTTCTCCGCTCAATGGGGAAAATGTGCGGTAACGGGAAAGAAATTTCAGTGTATATCAGAAATTCACTGCCATCACAAGAAGCCAAAAGGAATTGGAGGCAGCGATAAGTATGAAAATCTGGTATTGGTGCTTGCACCAGTACATGAACTGATACACGCAGTTGATGAGGACACGATTCGTTCTTATCTCACCGCTCTTAAATTGGATACTTCACAGCTCACAAAGCTGAACAAACTGCGAACATTGGCAAAAAGGAAACCCATTGATTTGGAGAAGCCAAATCTTACGAATAATTCTCATAATGGTATGACTAAGGAGACTAAGAAATCTGTTTGATTGATGGAACGCCGGATGCGGTGAAAGTCGCATGTCCGGTGTGAAGCGGGGGAAAAGCTGGAGATAACTTCAAAGGCTTACCTATCGCTATTCCCGTCTGACCTTGCCACATTCGGCAACGAAGCAAAAAATCTCTTGCAGGATTTACAGAGCCGCAATGAACGAATGTTCCTGCTGACGTTCCTTGTGGTGAACATGGCAGACACGAAGCGTAAACTTGACAATGATATTTTCGCCACGGCGGGCATTGCACAGAAAAACAACTGCGCCCTTACCCGTCTGGACTATATGCAGGAAGCGGGCTTTATGGCGAACGTTCCGCTTGGGGAAAATCTTATCCCCATTCAGCGAGGACTTACCACATCAAGCACCGCTATTTTTATCCCATTCATCACGCAGGAGCTTTTTCAGACAGGCGCAGCCCTGTACTACGGACTGAACGCACTTTCTAACAACATGATACTCTGCGACCGCAAGCAGCTTAAAAATCCAAACGGGCTTATCTTGGGAACACCGGGCAGTGGTAAATCCTTTGCGGCAAAACGGGAAATGGCAAATGCCTTTCTCATTACCGACGACGATATTATTATCTGCGACCCGGAAGCCGAGTATTTTTCCCTTGTGCAGCGTTTGAACGGTCAAGTTATCCGGCTGTCCCCGACAGGCAGGGGCATTGACGGAAAGCCCCAGTATGTGAACCCTATGGACATAAACCTCAACTATTCCGAGGACGACAGCCCGCTTGCCTTGAAGTCCGATTTTATCCTCTCCCTGTGTGAACTTGTTATCGGCGGCAAGGAGGGCTTGCAGCCCGTGGAAAAGACCGTCATTGACCGCGCTGTAAGGAATGTGTACCGTCCGTTCCTTACCGACCCAGACCCGGAGAAAATGCCTGTCTTGGGTGATTTGTACGACGAGCTTTTGAAGCAGCCCGAACCCGAAGCTGCCCGTATCGCGGCAGCATTGGAGCTTTATGTTTCCGGCTCTTTGAATGTCTTTAACCACCGTACCAACGTGGAGCTTGAAAACCGCCTTGTCTGCTTTGATATTAAGCAGCTTGGGAAGCAGCTCAAAAAGTTAGGTATGCTGATTGTGCAAGACCAGGTATGGAACCGAGTGACCGTCAACCGGGCAGAAAAAAAATCCACCCGCTACTACATGGACGAATTTCATTTGCTTTTAAAAGAAGAACAGACCGCAGCCTATTCCGTGGAGATTTGGAAACGATTTCGTAAATGGGGCGGCATACCGACAGCAATCACACAGAATGTCAAGGATTTGCTTTCGTCCCGTGAGGTGGAGAACATTTTTGAAAACTCTGATTTTGTCCTCATGCTCAATCAAGCGGCGGGCGACCGGGCTATCCTTGCAAAGCAGCTCAACATTTCCCCGCAGCAGATGAAATACGTTACCCACTCCGAAGCGGGCGAGGGGCTGATTTTCTATGGAAATGTGGTGCTGCCATTTGTTGACCGTTTCCCGAAAGATACCGAGCTTTACCGTGTAATGACAACAAAGCCGGAGGAAGTCGAGGGCGCATAATGCGTCCTCTGGAAAGGAATGGAGGTGATACCGCATGAAAGACCCATTGAAGCCCCGTGATAAAATCACGCAGAAAATGAATCGTGACGGACTTATTGAGGTAAACGAAACCAAAGAAACCGCCGAGCGTATCAGCCGCCGGGAACAGGAAACGGATTTTTCCAAACCGCCGGAACAGGCAGCGCAGGACACGACGGCACAGCTTACCTCTCCCGGTACTTTTCCCAAAAACGATACCGGGAAAACAGAGCGCGTCATGGAGCATATCGGCGCAGCGCAGACCCGGCAAGCGTCCAAAAACGCAGTACGACGGGCGCAGGAGGAAGCCGCAGCCAATGTGAAAACGTCCCGGCTGCAATTTACCGCCGAAGAATTATCCAACCCGGAGTTTGAAACGTATATCCGAAAATCCCAGAAAGCGGCTGACAACTTGGACGCAGCACGGGCAGCTCTCCCAAAGGAAAAAGTGCTTGTCAAGGAGCGTGTCTTTGAGGAAGCCAAAGGCAAAGGTAAGACCCGCCTGCACTTTGAAGAACGGGAAAAGCCCATGCCAAACGGCAAGCACCATAAAAACCCGCTGTCCTGTCCGGCACAGGAAGCGGGAATATTTGTCCATAACAAAATACATGAGGTGGAGAAAGACAATTCCGGCGTGGAGGGCGCACATAAGACCGAGGAAGTCACCGAGCGCGGCGCAAAATATGGGGCAAGGAAAATCCGTGAGGGCTACCACAGGCATAAACTGAAACCCTACCGGGCAGCGGCAAAGGCAGAAAAAGCCACATTCAAGGCAAACGTGGAATTTCAGTATCAAAAGTGCTTGCAGGAGAACCCGCAGCTTGCCGCGTCAAACCCACTTTCCCGGTACTGGCAGAAACAGCAAATCAAAAAGCAGTATGCAAAGGTGGTACGGACTGGCGGCATGAAATCGGCAAAGACCGCAGCCGACCATACCCAAAAGGCAGCGAGGAAAACCGCTGAATTTGTGACAAGGCACAGGAAAGGTGTTGTGCTGCTTATAGCTGCGCTGCTTCTGTTCATTATGACAGCAGCCGGGGTGTCGTCCTGTTCCTCTCTGTTTTCCGGGCTGATGAACGGCGTACTTGGAACGTCCTACACGTCCGAGGACAGCGACCTTGTGGCAGTTGAAAATAACTATGCCGCTATGGAAAATGAACTGCAACAGCGGATTGACAATATCGAGCGTGATTATCCCGGCTATGATGAATACCGCTATGACCTTGATAATATCGGGCATAATCCCCACGCGTTAGCTTCTTATCTGACCGCACTTTTGCAGAGCTATACCCCGCAGAGCGCACAGGCTGAATTAGAACGTATCTTTGATATGCAGTACACCTTGACGCTGACCGAGGAAGTGGAGATACGCTATCGCACCGAAACAAGCACCGACCCGGAAACCGGGGAAACAACCACCGAACAAGTCCCTTATGAGTATTACATTCTCCATGTGTCCCTTACCAACCGGGACATTGCCACGATTGCCCCGGAAGTTTTAACTGCCGAGCAGCTTCAAATGTTCCGGGTGTACTTGGAAACAAGCGGCAATAAGCCCCTGCTGTTTGGCGGCGGCTCTGCGGATACGTCTGCGTCCGAGGATTTAAGCGGCGTTCAGTTTGTAAACGGGACGCGCCCCGGCAATCCGCAGCTTGTGGAGCTTGCAAAGGGGCAAGTCGGAAATGTGGGCGGTGCGCCGTATTGGAGCTGGTACGGATTTGACAGCCGTGTTGCATGGTGCGCCTGCTTTGTTTCTTGGTGCTATGGACAGGCGGGGGTATCCGAACCGCGCTTTGCAGCCTGCCAGTCGCAGGGCGTTCCGTGGTTTACCTCTCACGGACAATGGGGTGCGCGGGGCTATGAAAATATCGCTCCCGGCGACGCTATCTTTTTTGACTGGGACTTAGACGGAAGTGCAGACCATGTAGGGCTTGTCATTGGAACAGACGGAAACCGCGTCTATACCGTAGAGGGCAATTCCGGCGACGCTTGCAAGATAAAGAGCTATCCCCTTGATTATGCCTGTATCAAAGGCTATGGACTGATGAACTGGAACTAACATTTGAAAGGAGTATTGACCGTATGGCAACAAATAAAATTGACCGTATCAATGCGGAAATCGAAAAGACCCGCGAGAAAATTTCCGAACAGCAGGCGCACTTGAAAGAGCTGCTTGCACAGAAAACAGAACTTGAAAACCTGCAAATCGTACAGCTTGTGCGCTCCATGCGCCTTACCCCTGCCGCCCTTACCGACCTGCTTTCCGGCGGCAGTATTCCCGGCATGAAAACTGTACCCGAAGCACTCACCAGAGAGGAGAACACCGACTATGAAGAATAAACCATTTTTCCGCAGCTTTCTTACGTTGCTTTTTGCCCTTATCTGTATGGGCGGCGTTTCCGTGACCGCGTATGCACAGGGCAATGATATTCCCACCGCCGACAGCGGCGTTATCGTGGAAACCGAGCCGCAGCCCCTTACCCCGGAGGGCAATATGAGCCTTGTTGATGATATTTCCGGCGAAGCATCCGAGGATAAACAGTTTATTGTTGTGCAAAGCAAAGGCGGCAACTATTTCTATATTGTTATTGACCATGCAGCCGAGGGCGAAAATACCGTCCATTTCTTAAATCAAGTGGACGAAGCTGACCTCATGACGATTATCGGGGAGGAAGAAACTACCGTCCCGGCAGTCTGCACCTGTACGGATAAATGCGTGGCAGGCGCAATCAATACCACTTGCCCGGTATGCTCTGTGACGATGAGCGCGTGTACGGGCGTAGAGAAACAGACCGAGCCGGAGCAGCCCGAAGAACCGCAGGAAAAGCAAAATAACAACGTGGGCGGTCTGGTTATCTTCCTTGTGGTGGCAGCTCTTGGCGGTGGCGGCGCGTTCTACTACTTTAAGATTTGGAAACCGAAACAGAACGTGAAAGGCAGCACAGACCTTGACGAGTTCGATTTTGAAGATTACGACGAGGACGAGCCGGAAGAAACCGACGACACAGGCGGCGGGGAAACGGAGGACGAGGAAGTATGACCTTTTTTACTGACAGTCCTTTTGAAAAAATGATGATACAAAGACCTACCGGGCGGCGTGAACCTACGCCGCCCGTTCCTGTTTCTCCGGCTTGTGCGTCCTGTCCCTATCGGGGGCAAGCCCCTTGTGTGGGCTACTGTTTGAAACAGCTACGGGAGAAAAAATTTGCGGAAGTTGAACAATCGGGAAATGACACCACCTAAATAAAAAATCCGCTACCAATTTTGCTTTGATAGCGGATTTCATTTCAATATTCTGTGGGAATGGTTTTGGTAAAAGTTATTCCATAAACACTCGACAAAAGGTTTATGTTTTCTCTGAATACATTTCTAAATTGCTTCATAGCAGAAGAAAATGCACTATTCGCCCAGTCGCCCTTTTCATTTTTAAAGATTATTCCTGTTTCTTTTACAGTGTCTAATCTATCTAAAAAGTCATTGCAAGCACCAATCATTGAGCGAATACAACCGATTGTATCTTTAGAAAAATCACATTCAGAGAGTGTGTCTACCAACCTACGCTTGATTTCAAGAGCAGATTCAATGCACCATTGCTTAATTTCCATTTCAATTGGGTTTGTTAAAAGCCTTTTTGATTCAAGAAAAAAGAATAACTTTTGAATTGCCTGTTTCTCTGTTTCAGTATATTCCCATGAAATGCCCCCAAATGGAACATCAATACCTGTTATTCGGATTCCCATATTTTCACCCCCTGTTCAAACGTATTTTATCGCAAATTTAATTCTTAGACAATTACGAAAGGAGATTTTATATGCAGTTAGTCATTGCAGAAAAGCCGAGTGTGGCACAGAGTATCGCCGCCGCACTTGGCGTAAAAGAGAAAAAAGACGGATATATCGAGGGCGGCGGCTACCTCATTTCATGGTGTGTCGGACATTTGGTACAGCTTGCGGAAGCTGCCGCCTATGGGGAACAGTACCGAAAATGGAGCTATGACAGCTTACCTATTCTGCCCCAAAACTGGCAGTACACCGTAGCCGCAGACAAAGGAAAACAATTCAAAATCCTAAAAGAGCTTATGCACCGCGCCGACGTTTCGGAAGTCGTGAACGCCTGCGACGCGGGACGCGAGGGAGAATTGATTTTCCGTTTCGTCTATGAAGTTGCCGGGTGCAAAAAGCCCATGCGCCGCCTGTGGATTTCCTCAATGGAGGACGCAGCTATCCGCAGCGGTTTTGATAACCTCAAAGACGGGCTGGATTATGACGCGCTCTTTGCGTCTGCGCTCTGCCGCGCAAAGGCAGACTGGATTATCGGTATCAATGCAACACGCCTGTTTTCCTGCCTGTATAACCGCACCTTGAACGTGGGGCGTGTCCAGACCCCAACCTTGAAAATGCTTGCCGACCGGGACGCGGCTATCTCTACATTCAAGAAAGAAAAATACTACCATGTGCGGCTTACCTTATCCGGCACAGAAGCGGTAAGCGAAAAGCTCTCCGACGCTGCCGCAGCGGACGAACTGAAAGCAGCCTGTGAAACCGCACAGGCAGAGTGTATTTCTGTGACCCGTGAGAAAAAGACGGTATCGCCGCCGAAGCTCTTTGACCTCACCAGTTTGCAGCGCGAAGCAAACCGTATTTACGGCTATACCGCGAAACAGACCCTTGATTTGGCGCAAGCCCTTTATGAAAAGCGACTGCTGACCTATCCGCGAACCGACAGCGCATTTTTGACCGACGACATGGGCGGTACAGCGACGAATATTGCCGCGCTGCTCTGCGGAAAGCTGCCGTTTATGCAGGACGTATCTTTTACCCCGGACGTGTCCCGCACCCTTGACAGTAAAAAGGTGTCCGACCACCACGCAATCATCCCTACTCTGGAGCTTGCGAAAACCGACCTTGCAGCACTGCCCGAAAGTGAACGGAACATTTTAACCCTTGCCGGGGCACGTCTGCTGTTTGCTACCGCCGAGCCGCACAGTTATGAAGCAGTCACGGCGGTATTTTCCTGCGCGGATAATTCTTTTACGGCAAAAGGAAAATCGGTACTCTGTGCCGGGTGGAAAGACCTTGAACGCCGCTACCGTCTGACACTGAAAGGAAAGCCGGACACGGACGACGGGGACAGCGATTTTGTATCTGATGTGCCGGACTTTACCGAGGGACAGACGTTTTCCGGCTTCTCTGCAAATGTAACAGCCCACGACACACAGCCGCCGAAGCCCCACACGGAAGCAAGCCTTTTGTCTGCTATGGAACACGCCGGAAGCGAGGACAAAAATGCCGAAGCGGAACGCAAAGGCTTAGGTACGCCTGCCACCCGCGCCGCTGTCATTGAAAAACTGGTGAACTCCGGCTTTGTGGAGCGCAAAGGCAAGCAGCTTTTCCCTACAAAAAACGGTATCAACCTTGTCTGCGTCCTGCCGGACAATCTGACTTCCCCGAAACTGACTGCGGAATGGGAAAATACGCTGACGCTGATTGCAAAGGGAAACGCCAACCCGGAGGACTTCATGCAGGGCATTGAAGCAATGGCACAGGAGCTTGTGAAATCCTATCCATTCCTTTCCGAGAAAGACAAGGAACTTTTCAAGGAAGAAAAGCCCGTCATTGGAAAATGCCCGCGCTGCGGTTCTCCCGTCCATGAAAGCAAGAAAAACTATTATTGCTCTGACCGGGACTGCACCTTTACCATGTGGAAGAATGACCGTTTTTTTGAGGAACGTAAAACGGTCTTTACCCCGAAAATCGCCGCTGCACTCTTAAAATCCGGCAAAGCCAGTGTCAAGGGGCTTTATTCCCCGAAAACGGGAAAAACCTATGACGGAAACATGGTTTTAGCCGATACAGGCGGGAAATACGTCAACTACCGTGTGGAACTGCCAAAGAAGAAATGACTTGAATAGCAAGCATAGGAAGTGTGTACCCACTTCCGTAAATTCCCCCTTTCCTCTCACCGAGGACTGCGGGGAATTTTGCTTGTTGGGATAATCCCAAACCCTTATGGAAACTGCCGCGAAAGGAGGACTGCACATGGCAAGTTTACGGGACACCGTGAAACAGTATCAAGAGGAATTACGGGACGGTATCGCTTGGATTGCCTTTTGGCGTGAGGGGCGTTCATGGAACGGTGAGGACTTCTATCTGGACGCAGGCGACAGCCTTACCGCCGAACAGAAAAGCCGCCTTGAAGAAATCCGGCAGAACGACCCCGCAGCCGTTATTCTGAACAGCTATTACTGCGGCTATTTAGCCGGGGATATGACCGTTGACGAGCTGACCGCCGGAGTGCGTCGGCATTATGAAAACGGCTATAACGACGTGGTGGATTTTATCGCTGCACATGATGATACCTTATCCCCGGAAGTCTTGGAAAAAGCGCGGGCATTAGCCCATGCCGCAGGGCTTCCCTTTTATGAAAGACCTTATAACGGGGAAGAAATCGACCCGTATATCTACGACGGATATATGAGCATTGAGGACTACGAACTCATGCACCAAAAGATTGCACAGGAAAGGAGCGAACATTTGGCAGAACAATTTTCGATTTTGATTGACAGCCGCAGCCGTTTTGAAACCGGACAGCCGGGTGGCGTATGGCTTCCTATGCCGACGACTACGGAGCAGCTTCACAAAGCTATGAAACGTATCGGCATTACCGCAGAAAATTCACAGGATTTTTTCATCAATGGATTTGCAAATACCGAACAGCAGCCCTTTGACGTACCGCTTTCCGTTATCCAGAGTGCAGGAATTGACGAGCTGAACTATTTCGGAAAGCTCTTAGAAATGCAGCGTGACGAGGACAGGGACAAATTTGCGGCGGCGGTAACACTGGGCGAATATGCCGGAAGCGTGAAAGACCTTATCAACCTTGCACAGAACCTTGACTGCTACTGGATTTATCCTACCGTACAGGACGAAGAAGCCTACGGGCATTACCTTATCGACGAACTGGACGAATTAGAGCTGCCCGAAGCCGCAAAGAACTATTTCATGTATGAGGAATACGGACGGGACGCGGTAAAGAATGACGGAGGGATTTTTACCGTGCAGGGCTATATTTACAACAACAAAAACACCTTTTCGGAGTGGTACATCGGGCATAAAAATGACATACCGAAAGAATACAGGGTTATGAGCTTCCCGCAGCCGGAACGTCCAGACCCGGCAAAGGTGGAAATGGACGCTGCCGCACCACCGCAGCAATCCGTACCGCCTGCCGCAGCGCAGGAGCCGCGCCCAGTTATCCCGATTGTGCTGACTTCCGAGAAACCCGCGGATAAGCTCAAAGAAATCACAGACCGCTTGGAACAGGGTATCAAGGAACTGTTTGACAGTGACCGCTACAAAGAATATCTGCGCGTCATGTCAAAATTCCATAATTACAGCTTCAACAATACGCTGCTTATCGCCATGCAGAAGCCGGACGCGTCCCTTGTGGCGGGCTTCCAGTCTTGGAAAAACAACTTCAAGCGCAATGTGGTAAAGGGGGAAAAAGGTATCAAAATCCTTGCCCCGTCCCCGTTCAAAATCAAGCAGGAAATGGAGAAAATCGACCCGGCAACACAAAAGCCCGTAATCGGTGCAGACGGGAAACCTGTCAAGGAAGAAAAAGAAATCACTATCCCTGCTTTTAAGGTGGTATCGGTCTTTGATGTTTCCCAGACCGAGGGAAAGGAGCTGCCGGACATTGCTGTGGATATGCTGACTGGGGACGTGGAATGCTTCAAGGACGTTTTCGCAGCCCTTGAAAAGACTTCCCCTGTCCCTATCGGTTTTGAGAAAATCGAGGGCAATTCACACGGGTATTACCATTTGGAGGAAAAGCGGATTGCCATTGACGAGGGAATGAGCGAGCTTCAGACCATAAAAACCGCTATCCATGAAATCGCCCATGCGAAGCTGCATGACATTGACCCCAACGCCCCGAAAGAGGAACAGGCAGACAGACCCGACCGCCGTACCCGTGAGGTACAGGCAGAAAGCGTCGCTTATGCGGTCTGCCAACATTACGGGCTTGATACGTCGGACTATTCCTTTGGATATGTCGCCGGGTGGAGCAGCGGACGGGAACTTGACGAACTGAAAAGCTCCCTTGAAACAATCCGCAGTACCGCAGCGGAAATCATCAACAGCATTGACGAGCATTTGCAGGAAATTCAAAAGGAACGGGACAAGGAACAGGTACAGAAAGAAACAGTCCCGGAAGTAGTCGCGCCGGACAAAGACACCTTTTCCATTTATCAGTTAAAGCGTGGTGATGAAACGCGGGATTTCCGTTTTGAACCGTATGACCGTTTGGCTGCAACTGGACGTACCGCAGACCGGACAAATTATGACCTTATCTATACCGCCGAGCTTACGCCGGGGACTTCCCTTGAAGATATTTATACCCGGTTCAATATCGACCACCCGAAAGATTTTAAGGGACACAGCCTTTCCGTTTCTGACGTTGTGGTGCTTCATCAGAACGGGCAGGACACGGCACACTATGTTGACAGCAACGGTTACAGGCAAGTGCCGGAGTTTTTGCAACCGCCGGAAAAGGAAAATCCCTTAAAGCACGTCGAGGACACTATCGAGCAGAACAACAACAATTTTGACGGGATTATCAACAACACCCCATCCGTGGACGAATTGGAGAAAAAAGCGAAATCCGGGGAACAGATTTCTTTGACCGACCTTGCAGACGCAATCAAAGCAGAGAAAACGTGCGGCAAGGGCAAAGAAGAAAAGCCCTCTATCCGGGCGCAGCTTAAAGCGGATAAGAAAAAGGCGCAGAAGAAAACCGCAAGGCAAAAATCACAGGATTTGGAAAGGAGTTGACGCATGGGGAAATTGAGCAAATTTGATGATGTGGACGTGTTTGCTTCCCTTAGTGCAATCTTGAAGCAGAACACAGGCTTTTATCAAAGCGATTTTGACATTGATAAAAGCATAATCACGCAGGCGGCGGCAAGCCCACAAAAAGAGGATAAAACCCTCTTGTGGCTCTGCCGCCCTATGGGAACACATTGCTTTCGAGAGCGCGACGTGTTTCTAAAGGACACCTCACCTCACAATACTTGGCGGTTTTATAGGGAACTGACAAGCGACCGTATTCTTGCTTACGCAATCGAGCTGACAGGTACAGAACATGGGAAAGTCAAAGGTAATCTCTATGAGCTTGACTATGCAAGGCATTATGAGCGCGTCAAGGACAAGGAGCTTGCCGCCGATACGGTGCGTCTGATTTATGAACACGGTACACGGGATATACCCGCCGGACAGTATTTTGCAGGCAATCCCGATACGCTTTACGGAAAATTTGAACGCTTTGAAGCTATCCCCAACGACCCGGACGCGCTGCGATTTCTCTTGCAGGAGGAAAAGCACAGCCGGGAGCAGCTTGCGCCGGGGGACTTCAAAGCACATATCGCCGTTTTGCATGACGGGTTGATTGAAACGGAAGCGCGGCGCATTGTGGCAGAAATGAAGCGGCGCGATACGCCGAACAGTCCCAACAGGACACATTTCATGGTGGAGCTTTCCAACGCATTTATGCAGCTTGCGAACAGCAAAGATTTAGACCGCCTTTTTTCTATGCTGCCATATCAGACACTTTCCTTTTCCAAAATCGAGGGCAGACACGGGACGTATGCACTGATTGATAAAAACGAAAACAGAAATAAGGATATACGAAAGCCCCGTCCCTCTATCCGGGCGCAGCTTCAATCCGAAAAGGAAAAAGCTGTCCCGAAAAGAACAGCCAAAGTAAAAAAACACGATTTGGAGGTATGACTATGAAGCATTTTACCGTGGAAGAAACAAACCTTTTGAGTATTTACGCGGACAGCAGCAAACCGGCATTGCTTAAAAATATCCGCGCCGCGCTACCATACATGGACGCTGATTTGCGGGAACTTGCAGAAAGAACCATGCAGAAAGTAGGCGCACTGACCGAAGCGGAATATACCGAGCTTGCCGTTTATGCCGCTGATGAAGTATGATCGGGAATAGGCGGCTGACACCGCCGCAAAGCCGCAGGGTAAATTCCCTTGCGAAAAAATCATGCTGCAACTGCGACAATGGAAAATGTATGCTGCTTGACGACGGGGAAGAATGTGTATGCCCGCAGCTTATTTCTTATTCGCTGCTCTGCAAATGGTTTCAGACAGCGGTGCTTCCTCTGGATAAGGAATTGTATGCGGAACTGTTGAAAGCCGAAGATATGCGACGTTGTACTGTATGCGGTGCTGCCTTTGCGTCAAGCTCCAACCATGCGAAATACTGCCCGGATTGCAGGAAGCGTATTACCCGGAAACAGGCTGCCGAGCGTATGCGGAAAAGACGCGCCCTTATTACGCGATAGAGGGCAAAACAGCCCGCTTTACAAGGCGTTCCGGGCGCGTTTCCTGCATGGGTAAGGGATTGATACCTAACCCTGTAAAAATGGGGTTCTACTGCGTAACATACAATCAAAACTGCACCTACGAAAAGACGGGGCGCGGTGGCTATTCATTAGCTGCCGCGTCCCGTCTTTTCATTCAAGGTTATTCCATTCACGATATACTTTTACTGTTGCTTGAAATTTTGATTGAGGCATTACATAATAACTTTTTGTGTTATTGTCCTCAACGAGATTTCTGATTTCTGTTACATATAATTTTTTAAAACGCTCCGTGTCAACTTTTTTATCTATGTATTTCGCACAAGCTTCATCGTATGCGTTTAATACATCTTCAAGTGCAGCTTTGGTAGAAGCAATCAAAGTTTGGTTTTGATTATCCTTTGAAAGCTGTATTCCTAAATCAGCATATCTCCATTTGGCAGAAGAAATCATATCTCTTATCTGCATTTCTACTTGTCCTTTCGTTAAAGAATTGCTCTTGAAAAAGGAAAATAAACTAAATCCAAACGCAACAATAGAAATAATAATTGCAATCCAATCAGTTACATTGCTCATAAACAAATCCTCCTAACTATTTAGTATCATTGATAGCCTTTGAAATAACAGCAACCAACTTCAGAAATTCAGCATTATCGGCTTCGTGAAGAACCGCATGACCGGTTTTATGGTCATAAACTGGAAATTGGATATAATTAACTAAATGCCTTTTTTCTTCGTTAGTTAAAGGAGTTCCGTCTGCATGAACTGCCTGTTTAATTTCTAAAGATATTTTTTCGGCTGTTTCCAAAGAACAATCATTTTGTAGTTTTGATTTTAATTTTAAACCTGTCTGTTTTAAATCATATACAATCATAATAATGTTTCCTTTCAAAAATTATTTGGATACAAAAATCCAAAATAATTTTATCATATTTTGTAGGTTGCTACAAGACGAATTTACCGTTCTGTTTCTTTCCACTGTTCCGGCTCTTTACCCTGCCGCAAAATACTGTCAATGTTGCGCTTGATAACGTCATATTCCTTGACCTGTTTTTTCAGATTCCCATAGTCCGCATACAGAGCTTCTTTCTGTGCTTGGAGCTGTTCATATTCTGCTTGCAGCGAAGTAAGGTTCGGGAGCTTCTTTATGCCTGCCGTTTGGAGTGCCTTTACCGTCGCTTCATGGAGAATTATTGCCCGTTCATGGTCTGCCCGGTATCTGTCTTTATTCTTAGCTTTGCAGTATGCGTCATAGGCGGGCTTTGTTTTCTGATAGGTAGTGACATTCTTAATCAGCACCGCCATATCAGCAAGCCGTTTTTCTGCTACCTTTAAGCTGTCCGATGCCTGTTCACTTGCAGCCGCGATTTCCGAGATTTTGGCGGTCAAATCTGCATATTGCTCAATCTTGTGTTCGGTGAGAAAATTCAGTGTCTTTGCAGCCTGTTTCAGATTATGGATTTTCGCCCATTGCTCATAGCCTTTGCTTTCCTGTGCCTTGATACAATTTTGAATATCAATCAACAGGTTGATACCGCTGCGCTGCGGCTTTGGAACTTTGACAGCGCGGGTGCGCGTTCCGCTGATACGTTCCCGTAACGCTTCCTCTGTGTAATCTGCACCGAGGGTTTTCAGACGGGTAAACCGTTCCTGTCCCGGAGCGCGGCAGGAAACATATTTCCCCGGCTTTATTTCATAGCCTGCCGCCTGCAACCGGGATAGTAATTCTTCAAAACTTGATACTTGGGGAATGAGTGCGTCCACCGCAATTTTGAGTTTGCCTTTCCAACTTGTCCCTGTCTTTTCGGCTTGATATTCTACATAACTTTTTCCTTTGCTGCCTTTCCCCGGAACGACCACAGACAGTCCATTTTCCCGGCATAGTCTGTCACTTATATTGCGTATGCCGTAATAGCTGCGTTTGTTGGAGTTGTACTTGTGGTAATCTACAAAATTCACCGCGCAAAAAATGATGTGGTTATGGATATGCCCCTTGTCAATGTGCGTTGTTAAGACATACTCATGCTGTCCCTTTGTAACCGCGTCGGCAAGCTGCCGCCCGATTTCATGCGCCTTTTCATAATCAACTTCTCCCGGCGCAAAGGACTGTATCAAATGGTGGGCTAAATTATTCCCTTTATCTAATGCCTGCGCTATGGTAAATTCAAACTCAATATCTGCCGTTTCATAACTGCACCCGTAAGAGGACACCAGTATTTTTTCATCGGTTTTATCCGGGTTCTGGATATAGTCAAGGGCTTTGCTCAACGTGCTTTTAATAGGCTTAATCTTTGTAACCGCCATATCTCCGCAAGTACCTCCTTTATTTCTTCCATATCCTCTTGGTAGACGCTGCCTGTTGCATTGACACGCTTTGCAATCTGATTGATGTTGATACCGATTTTCTGTATCTCTGCGGTCATGGCTTTTATATCGGCATGGTCTACCTGTATGATGTAACCGTCAATAGCGATTTTCCGAAGATACGCCGCCATGTTCCGGGTAGGTATCAGTTTCATTTTTTCTGCAATCAAATCCCGTTCTTCCGCTGTCACATAGAATTTGATTTGTAGGGTTCGTTTTCTGCCACTCATGTGCTTATCGCTCCTTTCCGTTCCGAGGGTTTGGGACACTTCCCAACAAGTAATTTTGCAGGGCAAAATACGGAAGTGGGTACTCACTTCCTATGCTTGCTATGAAAGTTTTATCCTCTGATACCTACTACAAAGGAACGCTCTATTTTGCCAAAGGGGGCAAAGAAAAAACGCTGCAATCCCGTAAAGGCTGCAACGCTTCTTTCTATCATATTCAGTTGTGTACGGACAGCTTATTTGTCCGAGTTTTCGATTTCCGCAACCTCTTTCGCCGTAGCAGTCACAATCCTTAATCCCTTATCGCTGATATTGTCAAGCAGAGTATCAAGCTGCCGCCGCTGCGTGGATTTTTCAGCGTCCCTATTCGGGAAAAAGAATTGGTCTACCGATATGTTATAGCGCGTCACAAGCTCATAAAAGATTTGCAGACTTGGTTGTTGCCCCTTATTTTCAATATTGGTAAGGTAACGCGGAGAAATATTCATTGCGTCGCTTACATCTTTGCGACTTTCCTTTCTCGCTGTCCGCGCCGCTTTTATCGCTTGCCCGAAAGCTGCGAAGTCATAAAGTGGTACAGGTCTTTTAGCCATAATTATTCACCCTGTTATATTGTATAGTTCCCACTTTTTCTAAGATACGTCTATACAATTCCCACTATTGACTTAAATAATTCACATTTATTTTATTGCTTCTATTCGGCTGACCGTATATAATAATGACAAATGAATTTTTACGGGAGGATAGCAAAATGCTTGAATATATCTCTGCCCCAGAAGCAGCGAAAAAGTGGGGAATTTCTGAACGGCGCGTACAAAAACTGTGCGAAGAAAATCGAATACCGGGTGTTGCAAAATTCAGTCGTATGTGGTTGATACCAAAGGACGCAGAAAAGCCGATTGACGGAAGAACAAAACACGGAAAGGAGCTACACCATGAATAAGGTCTTAATTATAGATGATGATAAGGAACTTTGTACGCTAATTAAACGGAGCGTGCTATCAGAAAATATAGAAGCTGATTTTTGCAATACAGGAAAAGAGGGTTTGAAAAAATTAAAAGAAAAAGAGTATCAGCTTGTAATATTGGACGTTATGATGCCCGGTATGGACGGGTTTGAAACACTGGAAGAAATCAGAAAAGGAAACAGTTTACCAATTTTAATGTTTACCTCTAAAAATGACAGTGCTTCCAAAGTGCGCGGTTTACGTGCGGGAGCTGATGATTATTTGACAAAACCATTTGATATGGACGAATTGATAGCCCGCATAGTTTCTCTCATACGCCGCTACACCAGATTTAACGGGCAGGACGGTACACCACAGCAGCTGGATTTTGACGGTTTGAAAATAGACCTTGAAAACCGTTCCATTACAACAGTCAATGGAACATTTGAATTACCTCCAAAGGAGTTTGACTTGCTCTTATTCTGTGCGAAAAATCAAGGGAAAATTCTGACAAAGCAACGGATTTATGAGGAAGTCTGGGGCGAAGAATATTTTTATGATGATAGCAACATCATGGCGATTATCAGTCGATTGCGAAAAAAGATAGAAGCAAATCCCGGTAGTCCGAAATATATTCAGACAATAAAAGGCATTGGCTACCGCTTCAATAAGGAGGTATGACCAAATATGGAATTAGTCATTATTATATCTATACTGATTGCTGTTATTTTTGTCTTTGTTTCCTGTCTTACTATTAGACGAGTGAAACGGCAAATTTCTGAAATGACGGACGCACTTGCCGATATAAAAAACGGAAACGGAAACCGTCGTATTTTATCCGCAGATAATGAGCTTGTCGCGCCGATTGCTTATGAAATCAATGAGATTGTTGTGTCCTATGAGAGCAGACTTTCTACGTTTCACCAGACAGAGGAAACAAACCGACAGCTTATGACAAGTCTTTCGCATGATGTAAGAACGCCACTTACTACTTTGATAGGGTATCTGGACGCTGCACATAAAGGAATTGTTACAGGAAAAGACCGTGACGATTATATAGAAACTGCCCGCTGGAAAGCACATGACCTAAAAGAATACATAGATGTGCTTTTTGATTGGTTCAAGCTCAATTCTAATGAATTTGCAATAGAATTACAGACCGTAGAAGCTGCTGAACTGACACGGGATATACTGATTGACTGGATACCGATATTTGAAGATAAACAGATAGCGTACAATATTGATATTCCCGAAAAGCCCTTTCGGGTACGTCTTGATACGGACGGGTATATGCGGATATTGAACAATCTTATCCAAAATGTGATTTCTCACAGCCGCGCTGACAAAATAGAAATCGCTCTGACAAAGAAAAAACGAGATATGGAAATTACCGTAACGGATAATGGAATTGGGATTGAAAAAGAGGATTTGAAGCATATCTTTGAAAGGCTTTATAAATGTGACAAGGGACGGTCTGAAAAAGGTAGCGGTCTTGGTTTGTCTATCGTTCATCAGCTTGTGGAAAAAATGAACGGCACAATAACAGCAGAAAGTACGCAAGGAAGCGGAACAACATTTATTCTGCTTTTTCCTTTGGTTGGTTAAGGCTCTCCCGTCTTTATGGCGGGAGCCTTACTTATTTTAGAAGTCTTTTAGAAAAATGGCGGTTCATAAATGCAAGGTTAATGCAAGGTTAATGCAAGATTGGCGTGATAAAATACCTTACAGAACAGGAGGTTTGAATATGGACACAAATTATATCATTGAAACAAAAAATCTAACAAAGCAGTACGGCTCGCAAAAAAGCGTAGCTGACTTAAATATCCATGTAAAACGAGGAAGAATTTACGGGCTGCTTGGAAGAAACGGAGCCGGAAAGACAACTACTATGAAAATGCTCCTTGGATTGACAAAGCCGACCTCTGGCGAAGTCAAAATATGGGGAAAGTCATTGCAGGGAAATGAAAAAAAGCTGCTTCCGCGTATCGGCAGTTTGATTGAGTCCCCCGGCTTTTATCCGAATTTGACCGCAACGGAAAATCTGCGTATTTTTGCTGCTCTGCGGGGAGTACCGAATAGCCATGCAATCAAGGACGCTCTGGATTTAGTCGGACTTCCTTACAAGGATAAAAAGTTGTTTTCGCAATACTCTCTTGGCATGAAGCAGCGGTTGGCGATTGCCCTTGCAGTCATGCACGACCCGGAACTTTTAATTTTAGACGAGCCTATCAACGGGCTTGACCCTATCGGTATTGCAGAAGTGCGTTCTTTTATTCGGGAGCTATGTGATGCAAGAGGTAAAACGATTTTAATTTCCAGTCACATTCTTTCGGAAATTTCTCTATTGGCTGATGATATTGGAATTATCGACCACGGCGCATTACTGGAAGAAGAAAGCCTTGCGGAACTGGAAGCAAAAAGCAGCAAGCATATCCGCTTTACTGTTTCTGATGCCGCACAGGCGGCAAGACTTTTGGAACGTACTTTCCATGAAAACAATTTTTCTATACAAGACGACCATAATTTACGCTTACATAATCTTGATTTACCTGTTGGGAAAATTGTAACCGCTTTTGTAGAAAACGGATTGGAGGTATCAGAAGCCCATACCTGTGAAGAAAGCCTTGAAGATTACTTCAAGCGGGTAACAGGGGGTGAGGGAATTGCTTAAACTGGTAAAATGTGAATTTTGGAAGTTAAAACGGAAAAAGTTTATTCCCTTGGTTATCCTATCAGCCTTTTTGTTTCCTGTTCCTCTGACTAACCTAATGACAACTCCGTCTATGATGGAACGATATACAGATAAGGCAGACGCATTTGACGGACTTTTTAATATGGTACTTGGGTATGGCATACAATTTCTGCTTCCCTGTATCATTGGTATCATTGCAGCTATGCTATTTTTTATGGAACGTGACAATGATACATTCAAAAATTTGCGGACTATTCCTGTAACCAGTACACAAATGGTGCTTGCTAAAGTGCTTGTACTGTTCTTGTTTGGAGTTATCTTTTGTGTAGCGTCTACGATTGCAACAATTCTTTGCGGTTTTGGAACCTTAGAGGTTTACGGAATTGGATATAAATTATTTTTAGCGGTTGAAACAGGAATTTATATTACGACGGGAACACTCCCCCTTATTGTTCTTGTTGTTTTTTTCAGCAAGACCTATGTATTTTCAATTCTGTTATGCGTTTTTTATAGCGTATTGAATATGAGTGCAACAGCATTGTTTGACGCACTTCCTCGGACTATATTATGGCTCTTACCTACGCCATTGACTACATTTTGGAGTGCCGGGGATATGGCAGCACACGGAATACAAATGGACTTGGAACAAATGAACGGACTTATTCCCTCTACATTTCAAGTTATATTGATACTTGGAATTATGGCGATTGTTTCGTTTTTCTTGATTGACAGATTATACAAACAAAGGGGGGAATAAATATGGTTCGCATCGTAAAAACAGAATTTTACAAACTAAAAAGGTATCATATTCTTTGGGCTGGAGTTGCACTTATGCTTCTCTCTGTTTTGCTGACACTGTTTACATCTATGGCAAATGACGGTTCTGTATGGGATTTTTCCTATCTTATAGAACAGGTTATCAAAAATAATATGTCCATGATTTTCCCTATGTGCATTAGCTTGATTGCCGGATATATGATTTCCCGTGAGCAAACAGATGATACATTGAAAAATATTTTAACAGTACCGATTTCTTTTAAGCGATTGTTGACTGGTAAATTGATTGTATGTGGCGTATTATCCATTATCTTTGGTCTGATATGCAGCCTGTTTACCATTATAGCGGAATTACTCGTAAGATTTCCGGGTTTTCAAGTAACCTTAGCCCTAAAATCAATATTGCAAATAACCGCTGTTAATTTCTTTTTATATCTTGCGGTTCTTCCGATTATTGTAATTACCTGTCGCAAAGCGGGCAGCTTTTTAGTGGGTGTTATTATTGCCTTTGTTTATGGATATGGCGGTATGTTTGCCGCAGGAAATATGACTTTAGCAAATATCTATCCGATTACGGCAAGTCTTGGAATGGTAGGGTATCGCAATTACGATACCGCAGTTCACTGGAATATCATTGCTTGTATGTGTAGCCTTGCCTTTGTTGTTATCATTTCTGCCGTATTCATTCTTTACACGAAAGAAACTGAACCCCAAAAGGCAAAGAAAAAAGCAAAAAAAGTAATAGCAAAGAAAGGGTGGTAAAAATTTTTATGAAGAAAATTGTTTTACCGTTGATACTAATTCTTTTCGGAACAACTATACTTTCCGGCTGTACCAAAGATGAAATTCTCAATCATTACAATAATGTTGTTCAGTCTGCGGGTTCCATAGAACTAACAGGAAATTCGTCTTTACAGGGTAAGAAAGATAATGGAATTGACGATTATACAGGAACCTATCAAGCTGACTATAAAGCCTATACAGGAACAGAGTATTTGTTTGGAGGAACCTCAATAAAAAGGGAAGCCGGAAAAGACATAGCTGTAACTTGCACATTGGAAGTGACAAGTGGTACTGCAAAAGTATTTTGGATTTCGGGAGCTGATGAAGCTGTAACTTTACTTGAAACAACAGGAACATATAACGATACTATTACGCTTCCTGACGGTGGAAATTATATAGGGATTGAATGTGAAGATTTCACCGGAAATATAGAAATGAACATCGAATAACATTCTGCCGGACGACGGCAAAAGAAAAAAAGCCGTCGTAGAGCAGACATATTTTCACGCGCTTATGAAGCGGCGGCTTTGATTTTCAGAGCCGCCGTTTCTTTGCGTTTGCACAAACCTATGACGACTTGCAGGGATACGGTAGCCGATTGGAGGTTAATTTACCGTGTCCATTTTGGTTATTCATAGTACCCATGAGTTACATCAATTAAAAAAAGCGTAGCTCCCCCTCCGGGTAATTCCGGCTATGAATATGAACTGATAATTCAATATATTAGCTTTGCTATTTCCTATGCGTTTGTCCGCGTTCTGCGGGCAGGCGCATTTTGTCGTTTTGGAGAAAAATTTTCAAATTTTTTCTCTGAATGTTTGGCACATTCCCCGCGCCATTTGTTGAGGGGTTACGAAAGGGGAAATCATCACCCGCTTTCGCGGTTGCGAAAGGAGGTGATACCATGAATGAACCTAATCGTACCCAGTGGCAAATCCGATGTGCTTTTAACGGGTTTTGCAAGCGGACGTTGAAGAATGAAGCTATCAACGCCCACGGGGAAATCAAAAGGCGGCAGCTACAAGAAGTTTCGTTTTCTGACCTAACTCCGCAAGAGGAAAATCAGCTTTACACCTACGACGCTTACTTTGAACATGATGAAGCTGAAAAATCCTTTTGTGTGGCAGGCAAGGAAATAACTGCGAAGCTGCTTGCCGAAGCCCTGCACAGCTTGCCGGACGACAAACGAGAAGCCGTATTGCTGTACTACTTTTTTGAAATGAACGACGCGGAAATTGCAAAGCTCCGTGATGTTCCGAGAAGCACAATACAGTATCGGCGTACAAGCTCTTTTGAACTGTTAAAACGCTATTTGGAGGAACGCGCCTATGACTGCACATAATGGTAACACCGAACAGGACGAACGCGGCTTGTTACCGTACCCGGTAATCATAGCCGCAACAAAAGGCGACCCGGAAGCTATGAAGATTGTCGTACAACATTACGAAAGCTACATAGCGTCCCTGTCTATGCGGAAGCTCATTGACGAGCGCGGTAATACTTACTATGGCATAGACGAGGACATACGCGACCGTTTACGGTCAAAGCTCATGCGGGCTGTCCTTTCATTCAAGGTATAAGGTAGACCCGGCAGCGTCCCCCCTTTCCGCTGCCTATCTCTATCCTACCTTTTTGTTCCTTGACAAAGAAAGCGACGCAAGATAACGGCGACGCAGCATAGGGCAAATCAGATACGTTCCTCTTGCGCCGAGCCATACGGCGGGTGCGCCATGACTTCCTACTGGGAATAAGCGACCAACACCGCGCCGTGAAATAAGTGTAGCAGCTTATGGGCGACAACACGCAAGATACATAATGATACTCCCTTATAGCCATAGTCCGAGCGTTCGAAGCGTCGCAGGCAATGGGTAGGGCTGTGCGAGAACCGCGCAGGGGTGAAACTCCCGTGAGATTGCAGCTAACAATCGTCTGATTAAAGCTCTCTTTTTTATGTTGTAATAGTGGACTTGCCGCTATTCATATAGTGTATTAGCCATTTCTGAAAGGGGGCTAAACATTGGAAAAAGTACAAAACCCTATACCTATTTGTAAGAGTGTTTTCAAAAGCGGCGAAAACACTACTTCTAAAATGCAGTTCACAAAGACGTGGATTGAAATGATAAATAAAATTGAGAAAGGCAAAGTTGTAAACTTTTCTAAAAGATAATGACAAGCCATTTTTGTTGTGGTACGATTACAACAGAAATGGCTTGTTCTATCTCTTGGAGGAGATACGGACATGAAAGTAGCTATTTATTGCCGCTTATCCGAAGAAGATAGAAACAAGCAGTTTGAAACTGACGACAGCAACAGCATACAGAACCAGAAAGCTATGCTATTGCAATACGCTATGGAACAGGGGTGGGAACTTTACAACATATACAGTGACGATGACTATACCGGGTCTGACAGACGACGCCCGGAATTTAACCGTTTGTTGAAAGACGCAGAAGCACATAAATTTGATATAATTCTCTGCAAAACACAATCTCGATTTACCCGTGAACTGGAATTAGTTGAAAAATACATACACGGGTTGTTCCCTATTTGGGGTATTCGCTTTATCAGTATCGTTGATAATGCAGACACCGCAAACAAGGGAAACAAAAAATCCCGTCAGATTAACGGGCTTGTCAATGAGTGGTACTTAGAGGATATGTCTGAAAATATCCGAAGCGTCTTAACAAACAGGCGTGTGAACGGTTTTCATATCGGTGCATTTGCTCTTTATGGTTACAAGAAAGACCCAGAGCAAAAAGGACATTTGATAATTGATGAAGAAGCCGCAGTCGTTGTCCGTGAAGTGTTTACCCTATTCGCACAAGGTTACGGTAAAACTGCAATCGCCCGTATGCTCAATGACAGGGGCATACCAAATCCAACTGAATATAAGCGTCTACATGGGTTGCGTTACAAACAGCCAAAGACCAAAAACAGCACCTTATGGAAATATTTTGCTATTTCCGATATGCTGATAAATGAAATTTATATCGGTAATATGGTGCAAGGTAAATATGGCAGTGTTTCTTATAAAACGAAGCAGAACAAACCCCGCCCTAAAAGTGAGTGGTATATCGTAGAGGGAACACATGAGCCTATTATAGACCGTGAGTTATGGGACAGAGTGCAAGCGTTAATCGAACAGAGGGCAAAGCCCTTTGATGTTGGCACAATCGGTTTATTTGCAAGAAAAGCCCGTTGTGCGAACTGCGGTTATACAATGCGTTCTTCCAAAAATCACAATAAACATTATCTTCAATGCTCTAACCGCCATGTAGCAAAGGACGCTTGTATTGGTTCTTTTATTTCTGTTGATAAACTGGAACAGCTTGTAATTGACGAGTTGAACCGTTTGTCAGCCGAATATCTTGACAAAGACGAGTTAGAACAGAACATAGAATTTTGTGATAACTTACAGGCTCAGAAAGCCCGTCTACTCTCTGATATTGCAGTCTATGAAAAAAAGATTGCAGAGTATTCAAAAGGTATTCGGGAGCTTTACATGGATAAGGTCAAGGGCTTAATTTCTGAAAGTGATTATGTGGAAATGTCTAAAGATTTTACCACAGACCGCGACCGTTTGGAACGTGTTGTTACTGACGGCAGGAAGCAGTTAGCCGAAATCGAAGAAAAAATTGCGGCAGGTGATAATCGCCGCGAATTGATTGAACAATACACCAACTTGGAACACCTTACCCGTGAGATTGTGGAAACGCTGATTGATTATATATCTGTTGGCAAGCGTATTCCGGGAACAAGGGACGTTCCCATTGAAATTCACTGGAACTTTTAATGAAAAGTTGTTCTTATAAGATTGCAGCAGAGCAAAAAGCAAGGGTAACATACGATAACATTTTGCGCCTTGTTGACGACCCGGATATAATTGAGCCGATTAAGTTTTTGCGTGAACGTGAAATTGTGCACTATCAACGCTTTGGAGAGGGTTTGCGGCTCGTGACGGATAAGCTCGACAGCAAAAATTACTATGCTTGCAACCCGTCATTTGACAAATAAGTTTTCAATTCAAAGTAAACTTCATATAATAAAATCAGATTTGATATTCCAAGGCAAACAATAACAAAAACTAATATAAAAAATAACAAGGACAGCAAGGTTATTCCCTGCTGTCCTTTTAGTTTATCTTGTTTTATTTATCTTCTTTTTCTTGCGCCTTAATATCTGCCGAGGACAGGTTATAGATATAATCTATAAGCTTGTCCTTATTTTTTTCGGTATTAATCTTAATTACGCTGTTACCCCAAATTGTTGCATAATCCCAAGTGCCGTCAAACGGAATGCTCGTTTGATGAATATTTGCAACGCAGGTGCCTGCTTTAGACACAAGCCCCATAAGTTCACCCTTAGACAAATCGGTTTCAATATAAGGTGCGCTGTTATATGCCATTTTGTAAAGTTTAAAAGGATTGGTAAGTGCTTTTTTAAGAATTGCACTCATAACCGTACGTTGCCTTTGAGTTCTTACAAAATCGGTATCAATCTTTCTTATTCTGCAATAAGCAAGCGCTTGCTCGCCCGTAAGCTTATTATCACCCGCCTCAAGCGTAACATTACCGTATCGCTTAGGATGGTTTGTAACTTCTTTAGCTTCCTTTTCCGTAACGTCGACATTAACACCGCCGAGGCTGTCAACAAGAACCTTAAACATTTCAAAATCGGTTACAACATAGCCGTCAATCTTGACGCCGAAATTATATTCAATAGTTTCGACTACATTTTTATAACCTCCGTCGGAGCAAGCCGCATTAAGCCTTTGCTCGTGTTCAAGCGACGGAATATATACCCAAGTATCACGAAGGAACGATACAAGTTTGATTGCGTGGTGCTTTGAATCGACGCTGACAAGCATCATTGTATCACTTCTTGTTTGTTCGGCGCTTTCATTGCTTCTTGCGTCAACACCCAAAAGAAGAATATTTTTAACAGATGAATCATCTTTCAAATCGCTTGCCGTTACATATTTATCCGCCTTTTTTTCATCATAATTAACTCTTGCCAAAACGGGGAATACTGAGCCGACAAGTAAAATAACAAGAACTAAAATCACCGCTAAAATCGATTTAGCCTTTTTTCCGTTTTTGCTTTTATGCTTTTTATTCTTGTTTGACGAATTATGACTGTTGCCTTTTTTAAAATTCTCTTTGTCAGATGAGCCGAAACGGCTGCCGTTTGAGAAGTGAGGAGTGCTTCTTGTGTTTCTTTGATAAGATGACGAACCTCTGTCAAAATCATCAATTGTTTCACTTTTAAAAGTTATATCTCCACTGCTGTCTTGCTGATAATCGCCGTAGTTTCCCGGTTTGCGCTGATTATCAACAACAATATTATCCTCTCTTTTTTTTGAATTAAAATTAAGGTCAATATCCTCAGGCGAATAATTATAATAATCTTCATCCTTTGGAACAGTTCTGTCTATATCTTCCCTGTTTCTTTTTTTAGGGTCAAAATCTTCGTTTTCAAAACGTGGCATAATACCACCCCCAATACTATAAAAGAATATACAACATATTTCCAACTATTTCAACCTTCATTTTGTAAAATAAATAGACATAAATAAAAAATTAACTTAAAATAAACAAAGCAAGTTAACTTGGCAATTGCGTGCCGATATCGGTATGAGGAAAGTCCGAGCAGCGCAGAGCAGAATAACGGCTAACGGCCGCCGAGGGTGACCTTAGGGAAAGTGCAACAGAGATATACCGCCTATACCAAGTATAGGTAAGGGTGGAAAGGCGAGGTAAGAGCTCACCGAGGGAGTGGAGACATTCCCTGCCATGTAAACCCTATTCGCTGCAACATCGACTGAAGGGTTGTTTGCTCGACACATAACTTCGAAGGATGGCTCGATTGCAAAAGCAATTTTGCAACTAGATAGATAATTGCCCATGACAGAACTCGGCTTACTGTCAACTCGCTCATTTTGTTTTAAGAGGGTAAAAAAATGCTTGTAAATATGAGTAAGCTTTTGGCTGACGCTCAAAAGGGCAACTATGCAGTAGGCTCATTTTCAGTTGCAAATATGGAAATGGTGCTCGGTGTTCTCAAAGCAGCAAAAGAACTTAAAGCGCCTGTTATTTTGCAAATAGCGGAAGTAAGATTAAAGCAAAGTCCGCTTGAGATTATAGGTCCGCTTATGGTTGCCGCAGCAAAGAGTGCAGACACTCCGGTTGCAGTTCACTTTGACCACGGCAAAACGATTGAAAAAATCACTCAGGCGCTTGAACTTGGCTTTACGTCTGTTATGTTTGACGGCTCGCATTTGCCGCTTGACGAAAATATCAAAACTACAAAAGAAGTTATTGCACTTGCTAAAAAGTACGGTGCGGACGTTGAGGCAGAAATCGGATGCGTTGGCGGTTCGGAGGACGGAAGCGAAGATATTGCAATCAATTGTACCAAGCCGGAGGACGCAGTAAGGTTTGAAAGCGAAACAGGTGTCGATGCACTTGCAATTGCTATCGGAAATGCGCACGGCAATTACAAAAGCACTCCCAAACTTAGGTTTGATATTCTTGAACAAGTTGAGAAAAACACTGAATTACCGCTTGTGCTTCACGGCGGAACCGGAATTACTCCTGACGATTTTGTGCGTTGCTCGCATACAGGCATTAAGAAAATAAATATTGCAACCGCCACGTTTGACAGCGTTGAACATACGGTTAAAGACGCTTATAAAAACGATAAAATAAGCGGATATTATGATTTGCAGGCTGCCGAGGTTGAGGGTGCTTATCAAAACGCAAAGCGCCACATATTAATTTTCGGCACTGACAATAAGGCTTAATATTATTTTTTTATATATGAGAGGTAAAATTTATGAATTACGTAGAATTTGATATGTCAAAGCCGCTTGATTTTATTCCAATCGGCAGAATCGCTATCGACTTTAATCCTACCGATATGTATATGCCGCTTAGCGAGTCATCAAATTTTAACAAATATGTTGGCGGTTCTCCTGCTAATATTGCTGTAGGTCTTGCAAGGCTCGGCTGTAAGGTTGGCTTTTGCGGCTGTGTAAGCAATGACCAATTCGGTGACTTTGTTGTAAACTATTTTGAAAAAGAGGGCATTGATACAAGCCACGTGACAAGAGCTAAAAACGGCGAATGCATAGGACTTACATTTACCGAAATTCTTTCTAAAGAAAAATCATCAATACTTATGTATCGTGACAATGTGGCTGATTTTTGTATGGCACCGGAAGATATTGACGAGAAATACATTGCATCTGCAAAGGCAATTGTTATCAGCGGTACTGCTTTGGCTCAATCTCCGTCAAGAGAGGCTTGTCTTAAAGCTATGATGCTTGCTAAAAAGAACAATGTTCGCATTGTTTTTGATATTGATTACAGAGAATACACTTGGAAATCAAAAGACGAAATTGCTGTTTACTACAGCCTTGTTGCTCAAAATGCAGATATCATTATGGGTTCAAGAGAAGAATTTGATTTAACTGAGGGTATCGTAGGCGTTAAGGAAAGCGACCCTGAATCTGCTAAATATTGGCAGTCATTCGGCGCAGCAATTTGCGTAATCAAGCATGGCAAGGAAGGCTCAACTGCTTACACAAACGACGGCAAATTCTATTCAATCAAGCCGTTCCCTGCTGTTAAACTCAAAGGCTTTGGCGGCGGTGACGGATACGGCTCATCGTTCCTTTACAGTCTTCTTAAAGGCAAAGAAATTATTGAATGCCTTGAATTCGGCTCTGCTTCAGCTTCAATTCTTATTTCTGCTCACTCCTGTTCTGATGCTATGCCAAGCGCCGCTCAGGTGGAAGCATTCATCAAGAAAAGCAAGGAAGAATACGGCGAAATGGTAGCAAGAGTATAATATTGTTTATATAAAATTCACAGCGGGCGAATTGTTTTCGTCCGCTTAGTATATGTATTTAACTTAAGGATTTCTATTATGGAATTAAATGAAAAAATAAGAGAAAAGCAGATGAGTGAAAACTTCATACTCGGCATAATGTTGGCTCTGACCGGGGGATTTCTTGATGCTTATACATACATTACCCGTGGTGGAGTATTTGCAAATGCGCAAACAGGTAATATTGTTCTTATGGGAATAAACCTTGCAAAGGGCGATTTTGAAAGAGTGATTCACTATGTTGTTCCTATTCTTGCATTTGCACTCGGAATTTTATTATCCGAAGTAATCAAAGCAACACTAAAAAAAAGCCGTCATATGCATTGGAGGCAGATTATTGTTTTGGCAGAAATAATAATTCTTGCAGTGTGCGGCTTTATTCCAAGCGGCAAGGGCAACACATTTGTAAACGTAATGGTATCGTTTGTGTGTTCTCTTCAGGTGGAAACCTTTAGGGTTATCAACGGCAACACTGTTGCAACAACAATGTGCACGGGCAATTTAAGAAGCGGAACTGAGCTTTTATTTTTGGGAATAAAAAAGAAAGACAAAAAAATCACACTCAGAAGCTTAACCTATTACGGAATTAATTTGTTTTTTGCATTAGGCGCAATAGCAGGTGCAATTGCAACCAAATTTTTGGATATAAAAAGTATTTTTATTGCAAGCGTACTGCTTGTAATTCCGTTTATAATGATGTTCAAACCAAGCGAAAATATTGAATATGTATAAATACGTATTTATGAAAAAAGGTCGTCGGATTAAATTCAATCCGATGACCTTTTGTTTTAGTATTCTTTTTTTGAAAGCAAAGTATATCTATAAGGCGGCAAGTTTACAAAACCGTCAACGCTTTTCTCGTCAAAAAGCGAATAAGAATTATCCCACTGTGTTCCGACAAATATACGCTTTTGCTCATTTGAATTATTAATTGCAACCAAAATGTTGTCGCCTTCACTGCTACGGGAATAAGCGATTACACCGCCGTCGCAATACAGCTTTTCAAAATCGCCGTCAATAAATGCCTTAGAGCTATGCCTGATTTGACCGAGGCGCTTATACCATTTCAAAAGCTCCTCGTTTGGCTTATCCCAAGCCATACAGCCACGGTTAAACGGGTCCTTCATACCCTGCATACCAATCTCATCGCCGTAATAAATTGACGGCACACCCGGCAAAGTAAACTGAATAAGGGAAGCAATTTTCATCATAGAAATGCCCTTTAAATAATCAAATTCAGATAAAGTATTATGTTCAAACTGCCAAGCACGGTCATGACCGTCAGGATTTTCACCTGCAAGACGGGTTATTGCACGTTCAGTGTCGTGAGTTCCGATATGATTCATCAAAACATTTAAAACCTGCGGCGGATAATTTTCAATAATAGAAAGAACAGCGTTGAAAAAAGCGTTGCCGTTTGCGTAGCGGACAAAATTGAGAATTGCATCGGCAAAAGGATAATTCATCACACTGTCAAGTTCTTCGCCAAGCAAATACTTTCTTCTTTGCCCGTATGCAAATTTGTTGGTAGCGTCCTCCCAAACCTCGCCTATAATTATAGCGTTCTCATTTTCACTTTTAACACTTTTTCTCAAATCGTCAAGAAAAATGTCGGGAAGTTCATCCGCAACGTCAAGCCTGTAACCTGCTATGCCGCAACGAAGCCATTTTTTCAAAATTCCGTTTTCGCCGCAAATATAATTTCTATATCCCTCGTCCTCTTCAATAACCTCCGGCAAAAGCTTAATACCCCACCAAGAATGGTATTCATCGGGCCAATTGATAAATTTATACCAAGAAAAATAAGGACTTTCCTTGCTGTTATATGCGCCTATATCGTCATAATGACTATACATATTAAAATATCTGCTGTCGCAGCCTGTATGGCTGAAAACTCCGTCAAGAATTATGCTGATACCATACTTTTCCTTAGCAACCTTGCAGAGATTTTTTAAATCATCCTCATCACCCAACAGGCTGTCGATTTTTTCATAATCGGCAGTATCATATCTGTGGTTTGAATGGGATTCAAAAACAGGATTAAGATAAATACAAGTAACGCCCAAATCAGCAATATACGAAAGCTTTTTTTCAATTCCCTTAAGGTCACCGCCAAAATAATCGTTGTTCCAAATGCCGTTCATCTGCTCCTCTTTCCAAAAAGGAGTATCGCCCCAATCTCGCATCACACGGCTTTTAGGAACATTTTTCTTAGGAGTTTTGGAATTAAAAAACCTGTCAGGAAAAATTTGATACATTATTCCGCCCTTCAAAAAGTTCGGAGTTGAGAAATTTTCGTCATAAACAGTCTGTTGAAAGCCAGGCAAAGAAGCATTGAGCTCACCCCTGCCGTCACCTGCGTTTTTAACATAGCTTTTGCCCCAAGGAGTATCAAGCACAAAATGATAAAAATAAAGACCGGGCGTTGTGGCATAAAAATGAAGCTCCCAATATTCAAAGTTGTCGCCGCACATTCCTGCCCAAAACATATTATAAAATGCAGTGTCCTCGCCGTCCTTTGTAATTGCAAGTTGGGCTGCGCAGCATTTCATATTTCTCGGCACAATAATGCGGAATTTGCACTTTTCATTAGTCGCAATCGCCGAAACTATTGACTTGTATGACTTGTCTCGTGAATTATATATCTGCACTGATTTCTTTTCCTTTACAAAAATCAAGAGGCGAACAATGTTCGCCTCTTGCGAAATTCATTTCATTTTAGATTATCTAAATGATATAGATTACCGTAGTGGCGACCATCGGTCGCCTTAAAGCTTATTATTTAGACCTTTTTGTTGTCTTTTTAGCTGATTTTTTCGGCTCTGCCTTTTTAGGAATTTCTTTTTTTACTTCCTTTTTAGGCTCAGCTTTTTTTGCAGTGCTCTTTTTGGCGGGTTTTTTCTCCTCTTTAGTCATAGGAGCACTCTTTTTAGAAGTCTTTGGCGCTTCTTCCTTAAACTTAACAGGCTGAGTATGCCAAATATTATTTGCATAATCCATTATTGAACGGTCAGCGCTGAAAATACCTGCACCGCTGATGTTCATAAGTGACATTTTTGCAAATCTTTCCTTATCCTGATAAGCCTGGGCCGAAAGCTTTTGAGCCTTTTGATAATCGGCAAAATCTGCAAGTGCCATATATTGGTCAACATTCATAAGCGATGAAGAAATTTCACCGAAGCTCTTGCCGTTTACACCTGCTTGAATAAACTCAACTGCAGACTTGAGCGTTTCGTTATTATACATATATTCCATAGGATTATAGCCCTTCTTTTGAAGTTCCATAACCTCAGGAGTTTTCAAGCCAAAGATGAAAATATTATCATCGCCGACTGCGTCGTGAATTTCAACGTTTGCGCCGTCAAGAGTACCGAGAGTGATTGCACCGTTTAACATAAGCTTCATATTACCCGTACCTGAAGCTTCTGTGCCCGCAAGAGAAATCTGCTCTGAAATATCAGCGGCAGGCATAAGCATCTCCGCAAGAGAAACGTTATAATCCTCCATAAATACGACCTTAATTCTGCCCTTAATATCCGGGTCGTTATTAACAACTTTTGAAAGAGCGTCGATAAGCTCAATAATCTTCTTAGCCATAAAGTAGCCGGGTGCTGCCTTAGAAGCAAAAATATAAGTTCTCGGCTGGAATTCCATATTAGGATTAGCCTTAAGCATCTGATATTCGGCAATAATATTAAGAACGTTAAGCTGTTGCCTTTTATACTCGTGAAGTCTTTTAACCTGAACATCAAAAATAGATGTCGGGTCAAGCTCAATGCCGTTTCTCTTTTTAACTACCGAGGCAAATTTTTCCTTATTGGCAAGCTTAATTGCAGTAAGTCTGTCTAGCACTTGCTTGTCGTCTTTATAATCACGAAGCTTAAGAAGTTCATCACTCTTAGTTATAAATCCGTCGCCGATAAGTTCAGTAATAAACGAGGTAAGCTCAGGATTTGCCTGACAAATCCATCTTCTAAACGCAATACCGTTTGTTACATTGGTAAACTTTTCAGGAGTGATTGTATAAAAATCGTTAAATACAGTGTCCTTGAGAATCTCGGAATGAAGTGCAGATACACCGTTTACGCAGTGAGAGCCGGCAACGCAAAGATTAGCCATTCTTACTACACCGCCTGAAACGATTGCCATTCTTTCAACCTTATCCGCATCGCCTGTTGCACCCCAAACGTAAGCACGAAAACGATTATCAATTTCCTTAGTGATTGAATAAATACGAGGAAGAAGTCTTTTATAAAGGTCCTCGCTCCAACATTCAAGTGCTTCTTTCATAACCGTGTGGTTAGTATAAGCAACAGTTCTCGTAACAAGGCTCCATGCGGTATCCCAATCATAGCCGCATTCATCAAGCATAATTCTCATAAGCTCGGGAATAGCCATAGTCGGGTGAGTATCGTTGATATGAATTGCTACCTTGTCAGGAAGATTGTCAAGCGTGCCGTATCTTGTAAGATGGCGCTGAATAATATCCTGAATAGAAGCAGAAACAAGAAAATACTGCTGACGAAGTCTGAGTGACTTGCCCTCAGGGGTGTTATCGGCAGGATAAAGTACCTTAGAAATAGCCTCAGCCATAGCGCTTTGCTCCATAGCCTTAATATATGAGCCCGAATTAAAAAGGCTCATATCAAGCTCAGGCTTGCTTGCAGCCCAAAGGCGAAGCCTTGAAACTCCCTTGCCTTTACCCGAAACATACATATCATAAGGAACTGCGGTTACAGTGTTGCAGTCCTTGTAATTAACGTGGTGGAAATCGCCGTCCCAGCTTTCGTCAACCCAGCCTTCAAACTTAACCTCTACACTTCTTTCTTCACGTGGAACGAGCCAAACCTCGCCGCCCGGAAGCCAAAAATCAGGAAGTTCTGTCTGCCAGCCGTCAACAAGCTTTTGTTTGAAAATACCTGCTTCATATCTGATAGAATAACCCATTGACTGAAAGCCGTTTGTTGCAAGACCGTCGAGATAGCACGCAGCAAGCCTACCGAGACCGCCGTTACCAAGACCTGCGTCAGGCTCTTTTTCATAAAGCTTATCAAGGCTTACGTCAAAAGATTCAAGTGCTTTCTTAAATGTTTCCGTCAAATCAAGATTATAAAGATTATTCTTAAGTGAGCGACCCATAAGAAATTCCATACAAAGATAATAAATTTCCTTGCTGTCTTGACCCTTAGCCTCGTGCCTGAAATCGCTGTTCATTTGTGAAAGCCTGTCACGAATAATCATCGCAACTGCTTTATAATATTGTTCGTCTGTTGCAGTTTTTGTATCAACTCCAAAGAAGTGACTAAGCTTATCGCTTATCGCTTTCTTTGCCTGCGAAACAGTCATCTTTTCCATACATATCCTCCAAAAATTTCAATATTTTCAGTCTATTTTTCTATGTTCTTTGTATATTATATACTAAAAATGCTGTTTTTGCAACTGTAATAACACATTGTTAATATATTAGTTCTTTCTTTTTTTCAAGAATTTTGCCAAAATAAGATTTACAAGTTCCTTAATAGGCTTCAAATTAAGAAGAAGCATAACAACAACAAGTAAAACCTCAATTATATAAACCCAAAGCGTACCGTCATATTTGAGAAGAATAATCGACTGAGTAACAAGTACTGCCGTTTCTCCCAAAAGAACAGGAAGTTTAAAATCTATTTTAATAAATCTTCTTGTATCTATAGCCCTTGTAACGAATACCACAAGGAATGCACAAACAGTTGCCAAAGCCGCACCGTTTGCACCGATACGAGGAATGAATACCAAATTTAAAACAAAGTTGGTAATTGCACCGCTCATAGCCGTCACAAGAGACATAACATTCTTTTTTTCCGCCATATATATTGAGGCAAGGAAATTGACAATACAAGAAAACGTTGTGGCAATAATAAGAATAGGAACAAACTGCCACGAATCATAATAAGACTTTGCAACAAGTATTTTTGTAATAAACTGACAAAGCAAAATAAGGACAGACGCAACGGCAAAAATTCCGCCTGAATAAACACGGAACACCTTGGTAAAGAACTGCCTGCCGCCCTCTTGGTCATATTCGTCAACCGCACTAAGTTGCCAAGCGTCAATAAAAATTTGAGAGAAAAGAATTACAAAATTAGGTATCTTAGATGCGGCGGTATAAAGTCCGTTTGCAGATGATGAAATAAAATAAGTTACCATATATCTGTCAGATACGTTAATAATCCACCACAAAATTATTGTAGGAATAAGCGGAACACAATATTTGAGCATTTGCGATGTGATGCTGTTATCTTTAAGTTTATTGAAATTTATATATCTGTATAATTTGGCAGTTACGAAATAGAACACAACAGAGCAAGCGTCGGAAGCAATAATTGCAACAATATATCCCGTCACACCCCATTTAAAAGGACCGAGGAAAAGAATAGTAAACGCAAGCGTTGTTGCCGTGGCAAGTATACCGTCGACCGCATAAAGTTTAACGTGCCCGCTGCCCCTGACAAACTGCTGGCAGAGCTGCCTAAAGCTTGAAACAAGAACGAACGACACAATCAAAATTATATAATTCCCAAGGTGGAAATCATTAATTGTAAGCTTACTTAAAGGATAGGTAAAAAGAAGGAAAACCGCAAAACCTGCAAGAGTTGTCCTAACTCCAACCTTGAAAACATCCGATTTGTCAACCGCCTTGTCAAGAGCAAAACGCAATGCCGCACTGTTGACCTGAAGTGTAACAATGGGAATAAGCACATTAACTGTTTGCTGAACCAAGTCTGCGGAGCCGTAATCGCCCGTACCCATCATTCTTGTTACAAACGGCATTAACAAAAACGAAAGTATCTTTGACGAAAAAGTACCTATCGCAAATATTAAAGTGTTTGATGCTAATTTTTTGTATTTATCCATAAAATTTCCTCAAATAAATTAATAAGTCAGTTTCTTGCCGTTAAAACTTAAAGTATTATCACTTGATGACGATGTATAAATGCAACTCGTTTTGCAAGTAAATTCTCCGCCCTCACTCTTAGTACCGATTAAAAATACATATTGATATCCGTAACCGACAGCAAGTGTGCCGGTACCGTCACAATCAGATACCGAAAGCATTGTTTTAGTAGCTTTTGAATTCATATTAAGTTCTCTTGCCTTATACTTCGAGCCGTCAAGCTCGCCGAAATAAAGCCTGTTTGAATAAACAACAGGATAATCTGTAACAGAGCAATTATCTACCAATGTCACAACATTATCCGAGCCGAATTTCTGCCTGCAAAGAGAATACGTTGAATCATCATTTTTCTTGTAATAATACATAAATCCGCATTCAAAGGATAAGTTAACTATTTCATTATTCTTTGTATCATCACGAAAATTAAGAACATCGTTTGAATCACTCAAATTAACAGTTATATATTCATCGTAATTTGCCACACTGTCATGAGTAACAAAAAACACTCTTGAAAGTGAAATTCCGGCAAAAGATACGGTTTTATCGGCAGGTGCAGTATAGAGAACGGTTTTGTTATTATCGCTTAAATTGATAAAGCCGACTGCATTGTCAGTGCCGACAAAATAAATTTTATCATTATAAAGATAAGCAAAGGCTATGTTATCACTTATATTGACTCCGTCGCCGCCCGAAACCGAAAACTTCTTAAGCGTTGAGGTATTAACGTCAATGGCATAAAGATAGTCGCCTAAAACATTAAGATATTTAAAATTATAATTACCGCTGATAATTTTAGCGTTCTTCTCCTCATTAGGCTCAAAACGGAAAATACCTTTGCCCTCAATGCTGTAGTAAATATATGATGAACTGTAAGTTACTGCGCCGTTTGATTTATTGAGCAAGTTTCCCACCTGATTACCCTGAAGCGAGGTGTCAAATGCAAAAACGCTGAAATCATCGTAATCGTAATCAGCATTTTTGATATCACGTGCTTTGGTTGTGGTTTCCTTTTGGGTAGTTGGCTGGGTTGTAGATGTTGTTGTTGTTTTGTTAAACAATTTGGAATCAATCATTTCAACTGCTTGCTGTGCCTTGCCGCTCGGAAGATAAGAAGCAATGTCAAAATCAGGATTAACAAGCTTAACAGTCACAATAAAAACAGCCAACAATATTATTATTGCCGCAATAATGAGTAATATCTTTTTTCTCACCTTTTTGCGCTTACGTGCACGCTGGCGCTTTTTGCGCATTTTTTGTCTTTCTTCCTCTGTTATCATCTGATTTGTCCGTCTCCGTAAACTAAATATTTAGTAGTTGTAAGTTCTCTAAGCCCCATAGGTCCTCTTGCATGAAGCTTTTGGGTAGAAATACCGATTTCTGCTCCCAATCCAAATTCGCCGCCATCGGTAAATCTTGTGGAAGCATTATGATATACGGAGGAGGAGTCAATAAGCGTCATAAACTTATCTGCATTCTCCTTATTTTCCGTAATTATAGCTTCAGAATGACCCGTGGAATATTTATTGATATGCGCTATCGCCTCATCAAGGCTTGATACGGTTTTAACGCTGATAATATAATCAAGATATTCGGTGCCGAAATCCTCCTCACTTGCCGCCTCAATACCGGGGCAAGCCTCTCTCGCCTTTTCGTCGCCACGAATGGTAACATTTTTTTCATCAAGCCTTGCCTTAATTGCCGGCAAAGCCTTTTTAATAATATTTTCGTGAATAACAAGGCTTTCGCACGCATTGCAAACGCCTATACGCTGTGTTTTTGCATTAAAAATAATGTTTGCCGCCATATTGATATCTGCACTTTCGTCAACATAAATATGGCAATTGCCTGAGCCTGTTTCAATAACGGGAACGCTCGCATTTTCAACAACAGCCTGAATAAGCCTTCTGCTTCCTCTCGGAATAAGGCAATCAAGTGTGCCCTTCATTCTCATAAGCTCAGTTGACGATTCCCTTGAGGTATCGTGAACAAGTTGAATAACATTTTCATCAAGTCCTACACTTTTAACTGCTTCACGCATAATATCGGATATGGCAATATTTGAATGAATAGCCTCTTTACCGCCACGAAGAATAACGGCGTTTCCGCTTTTCAAGCAAAGAGCAGCAGCGTCGGCGGTAACATTAGGCCTTGCCTCGTAAATAATGCCGATAACACCCATAGGACAGCTTACCTTTTTAATCACAAGACCGTTGGGTCTTTCAACAGTTTCAAGCACTCTGCCGCAAGGGTCATCAAGTGCCATAACCTGCCTGCAACCGTCTGCCATACCCTTAATCCTGTCAAGATTAAGCATAAGGCGGTCAAGCATACCGCCGTCAAGAATACCCAACTGCGAATCATAGTCAATTTTATTGGCGTCAATAATTTTTTGCGCATTTTGGATAAGTGCATCCGCAATAGCACCAAGTGCTTTATTTTTAAGCTCTGTCGAAGCACCAACTAAATCAGCCGAAGCCTTTTTTGCATTAATTCCCAATTGTTCAAGCATTTTCATCACCCTTTGCCTTGAAATATGTGCCTATGCTTTCGCCTGAAAGCACCTTGTATAAATCGGTCGGCTTTTCACCGTTCATAATAATAACCGGAATTCCCTCGCTCGTTGCAATCTCTGCGGCTTTAATCTTAGTTTGGAAACCGCCCGTACCCTTTTCGCTTGCGCCGCCGGCGATTGAATAAATATCATCATTAATCTCGTCAACAACATTTATCAATTTCGCATTTTCGTTTTCATTAGGGTTTGAATCGTAAAGACCGTAAGTATCGGTAAGCATAATGAGCAAATCTGCATTTATAAGAGTAGCAACCATTGCACTTAAACAATCATTATCACCGTTTAAAAGTTCCTCAATATAAACCGAGTCGTTTTCGTTAATAATCGGCAATGCGCCGTAATCAAGAAGTTGATTAAACGTATCAACCAAATGCTCCTTTTCCTCATGATTTTGAAGGGTATCGGCAGAGAAAAGAAGCTGACTTACCGTAACCGTATATTCCGAGAAAAGCTTATCATAAAGAAACATAAGCTCACACTGCCCCACTGCCGCAGAAGCCTGCAAGCCCTGAACAGTTTTCGGTTTTTCGCTCAGTCCAAGCTTTGACCAGCCGACTGCAATAGCGCCGCTTGAAACAAGAACTATCTCGTGCCCCTCATTTTTTAAATCAGAAAGCACCGACGCAAGTTTTGCAAGCCTTGCAATATTTGTTTTGCCGGTTTTATGAGTTAAGGTTGATGTGCCCACCTTAACAACTATTCTCTTTTTTCCTTCTGCCTTTGCCATAATTCTACTACTCCATATTAATTACAATTAATTGTCATTATAGCACAAATAATATAACAATAAAACATTTTTTTGAATGTTTTTGAAAAATAAGGCAAAAATATAAAACGGAGGTAATTGAAATGACAAAAAGAGGTTATATAAGACTGTTTTCATACGCCATTGCTTTTGCGCTGTTACTTTCAAGCAGGGCAATAATCAATATGACAACAGCAAATTCATACAAAGCGCAGCTTGAATTAAATTATCAGCAAAGCCTTAATGAACTTTCGGAAAATCTCGACTCGATAGAAACAAATTTAACTAAATCAATTTATTCAAATTCCGACAAAATGCTTATGGATATAAGCAAGGATTTATATGCCGAATGTTCGCAGGCGAAAGATGCGCTTTCAAGGCTTCCGATTGAGCAAATGAATTTAGACTCAACATACAAATTCATAACCCAATCAAGCGACTATGCATCATATATTGCAAACAAAATCGCTTCAAGCCAAACAATAAGCACCGAAGAACACCAAAATCTCAACAAACTTCTAAATTATGCGCAAAAGTTAAACGAATCCGTCAGCAATATGGCAACAATAGCAAATAACGGCGCAGACATTGACACAGACGATTTAAAGGCAAAAAACGTCAACGTATCTTCCCTTTCAAACAGCTTTTCGGCAACATCAAAAGTTTTCAAGGACTACCCGACTCTCCTTTATGACGGTCCGTTTGCCGACGCAGTTTTAAACCGTAAATCTCAGCTTTTAAAAAACGCCGAGCATATAAGCCGTGAAAACGCAAGAGAAATTGCGGCAAGGGCACTCGGCTGTAACATCAGCGAAGCAATCTATTCGGGCGAAGATGCAGGCAATATGCCGTGCTACACCTTCACCTACTCTCAAAAAACGGCAGGAATAACAAAAAGCGGAGGATATGTTGCCTATGTGCTTTACGGCGGCAAAATCAACCGTTCTTCAATCGACAAGGACAATGCAATAAATCTTGCCCAAAGCTATCTTAAAAATATCGGCTACAAAAATATGGCAAACACATATTATGCAATTAACAACAATGTTTGCGTAATAAATTTTGCTTATAAAAAAGATGACGTCACTTATTATTCCGATTTAATCAAGGTCGGAGTTTCAATGGATAACGGTAAAATCGTATCGCTTGAAGCACAAGGATATTTAACAAACCACATAAAGAGAAAAGTCTTTAACTGCAAGCTTACAAAAGAGCAAGCGCAAAGCAAATTATCAAAAAATCTTAAAGTTATAAATAGCAAAAGATGCGTCATCCCAAAGGAAAGCGGAAACGAAGTAAATTGCTACGAGTTTAGATGCAAAAGCAACGACACAAAAGAAGAAGTTTTAATTTATATCAATGCCGACAAGGGATATGAGGAAAATATTATGCTTCTTCTTTATTCCGACGGCGGAACGCTGACAAAATAATTGAATAAACAAAACAAAAGCGATAATAATAAAAGCGAAAGGAAGTTTTCATTATGAACAGTAAAATATTAATCATAGCAATAGCAATCGCCGTTATTGCAACGGTATTTATGGGATGTGCAAATGACAAAAACGATATGACAACAACCACTCTCCCTTCAAGCCAAACCACCGTAAGCGATACAAATACAACAGATAAAGCAGAAAGCGAAGCAAGCAGTGCAGTCAGCAAGGCGGGAGAAAAGGCTGACAAGGTCGGCGACGACATCGGCAAGGGTGCAAATGACGTTGCCGACGGTGTAGGCGGCGCAGTTGACAAAGCAGGCGACGCCGTATCAGACGCATTAGATTAACATTAAAAGAAAATATGTGTTTGAGTAGCGGGCGACCAGTGGTCGCCCCTACGATTTCCCTCTCCAAAATACAAAAAATCCCAAGATTTTTTGTATTGGGATTTTTCTTATATTATTTTTGCAAAACCTATTGAACCGACTACCGTAAGTATACCTGATACTGCGATTGAAAGACTGCTCATAGCGCCCTCAATCTCGCCGAGTTCCATAGCCTTAGCCGTTCCTATTGCGTGAGAAGCAGTGCCTATTGCAATACCCTTTGCGATTGGATGATTGATTTTAAACAGCTTACAAATTCCTTCTGCTAAAATATTGCCGAGAACTCCGGTTAAAATAATGACCGCAACAGTAATTGTAACATATCCTCCAAGTTCTTCACTGACTCCTATTCCTATAGCGGTAGTGATAGATTTAGGAAGCATCGTTACATATTCTTTGTGCGAAAGTTTAAAAATAAATGCCAAAATCATAATTGTTGTAAGGCTTGTTAAAACGCCTGACAGAATACCGACAAGCACAGCCTTATGATTTTTCTTCAAAAGTTCAATTTGCTGATAAAGCGGAATTGCAAGGCAAACTGTCGCCGGGGTTAAAAGCCAACTCAAATATTTTGCGCCGTCATTATACGTTTCATAATCAATATTGCAAGTCAAAAGAAAAACTATTGTAATTATAATAGAAATAAGCAATGGGTTAAAAATGCCGGTTTTAAACTTTTTCTTTAAAAACGAGCCGAGAGCATATGACAAAAGGCTGACGGCAACTCCCAAAAAAGCGGAGCTTTCAAAAAAATTACTCATTTAAAGCGCCCTCGCTTTCTCCTTTTTTATCATTTTTTGCAATAATTTTTTGAGAAACACGACCGCTGACAACCATAACTGCGATTAGAGAAACAACTGTTATGGCAAGTACAGGAACTACAAGCGGTTTTAAAACTCCCCAACTTTTCATAAGACCTACACCTGCAGGAATAAACATAAGCGGCATAATTTCAATAAGAAACATTCCCGTATCTTTAACATCGTCAAGCTTAACGACCTTTGTGCAAAGGCAAACAAATAAAATTACCATTCCGTAAATGCTTGCCGGAACAGGAGCAGGAATCAGATAATTAAGCCCTTCGCCTATAAACGAAATCAAAAGAATGATTAAAAATTGCTTTACATACTTCAATATTTTTCACCAGACCAAAATAAAATTACGATTTATTAGTATATCACTCTAAAACCAACTGTCAATCGGCGGATTTACAGATTTTTTTAGAAATTTTATAAAAAATTTGTCTATATTTGATTTTTTTTGAATATTAGTATATTATCTAATTATAGAATTTCCTAAAGAGGTGTAGAATATGAGCCTTTATGACAAAGCAAAGCAAACGGCTGATTTTATTAAATCAAAAATCAATAATATTCCCAAAACAGCAATAGTTCTCGGAAGCGGACTCGGACCTTTTGCAAAAGAGATTGAAAAAGAGGTTGAGTTTGACTATAAAGATATCCCTAATTTCCCTGTATCTACCGTACCCGGTCACGCAGGAAAGCTGATTTTCGGCCAAATCGCAGGCAAAAGCATAGTCGCAATGCAGGGCAGATTTCATCTTTATGAAGGCTACAGTGCAGAGGAAGTTACGCTTCCCGTTCGTGTATTTCAGCTTTTGGGAATTGAAAATTATATAGTAACCAATGCTGCTGGCGCAGTAAACCTTGACTATAAGCCGGGCGATTTAATGATTATAAAAGACCATATAGGTTTGTTTTGCGAAAGTGTATTGTTTGGCAAAAATGATGACAGGCTCGGCACCCGTTTTCCGTCAATGAGCGAAGCTTACAGCAAAGAACTTATAAAAAAAGCAGAAAAGGCGGCTGAAAAATGCAGTCTTAATATTCGCAAGGGCGTATATTGCTACTGCAAGGGCCCTATGTTTGAGACACCGGCGGAAATAAGATTTTTAAGAGTAGCAGGAGCAGACGCAGTCGGAATGTCAACCGTTCCCGAAGTTGTTGCCGCAGTGCACGCCGGAATGAACGTTTTGGGCGTTTCGTGTATGACGAATATGGCAGCAGGCATACTCGACCAACCTCTCACCCATATTGAGGTTATGGAAACAGGCAAAAAGGTTGAAAAGGAATTTTCCGATTTTATGAAAGAAATTATAAAAAATATATAATGTTTGTAATTGTTGCGAAACACCTTTGGCAAAATGCCAAAACGGCATTCCCTACATAAAATACAAATCCACACAAAAAATCCCGTGCTCAATCGAACACGGGATTTTCTATACTGCTTATTATAATTCAGCGATTACTTCTACCTCACATAAAACGCCCTTTGGTAAATCCTTGACTGCTACGCAGGAACGAGCCGGCTTTGAAGTAAAGTATGTGCCGTAAATCTCATTAAACTTTGCAAAATCATTGATATCTGCAAGGAAACAAACTGTTTTAACTACCTTATCCATAGTAGTTCCTGCCGCCTCAACAACAGCAGTAAGGTTTTTGCAAACCTGATGTGTTTGTTCCTCAATAGTTTTAGCCTCAACTGTATTAGTTTCAGGATTTATTGCAATTTGACCCGAAGTGAAAAGCAAGCCGTTTGCCTTTACTGCCTGTGAATAAGGACCGATTGCACCCGGCGCATTTTTAGTTGATACATATTCCATTATAAAGCCCTCCTATAATCAATCGCAAACCTCAAAGCCTGCGTCTTTAAGTGCATTTTTAATTTGAACAATATGCTGATAATTTCTTGTTTCAATACCGAGTTTAAGATAGCAATCGGTAATATTCATATCAAGGTCAGTGCTGTCATAATTAACAGATACAACGTTAGCACCGTTATCTGCAACAATCTTGCTGACGCCGAGAAGCTGACCCGGCTTATCGGAAAGAGCAATAGTGATAGACGCACTTCTGCCGCCCATTTTAAGTCCTCTTTCAATAACTCTTGAAAGAATTGTAACATCGATATTGCCACCCGATACAAGACAGCAGACCTTTTTGCCCTCAATATCAGGAATTTTGCCGTTCATAACTGCTGCAACGGGAACTGCGCCTGCGCCCTCTGAAACAAGCTTTTGCTGTTCCATAAGAGTAAGAATTGCAAGAGCAATTTCATCATCGCTTACTGTATAAATACCGTCAACATACTTCTTAATAAGCTCAAAAGTATTAGTACCGGGAGTTTTAACTGCGATACCGTCTGCAATAGTTTGCACATTTTTAAGTGTTTCAATTTTTCCGTCGGCAACGCTGTTCTTCATAGAAGGAGCACCTGCTGCCTGAACGCCGTAGACCTTGCAATTAGGGTTAATCTGCTTAATCGTGTATGCAACGCCGGCAATAAGTCCGCCGCCGCCGATTGGAACAACTACAACGTCAACATCCGGAAGCTGTTCAAGAATTTCAAGACCGATTGTACCCTGACCTGCAATAACATCAGGGTCGTTGAACGGGTGAATAAATGTATAACCCTTTTCTTTTTGAAGTTCGATTGCCTTATTGTAGGCATCGTCATAAACGCCTTTTACAAGGCAAACATCGGCACCGTAGCGCTTTGTAGCCTCAACCTTACTGATAGGTGCGCCGTCAGGTAAGCAGATAAGCGATTTAATTCCGTTTTTGGTGGCTGCAAGCGCAACACCCTGAGCGTGGTTACCTGCCGAGCAGGCGATAACGCCTTTTTTCTTTTCCTCGTCTGAAAGCTGGCTTATTTTAAAATATGAGCCTCTTACCTTGAACGAGCCTGTAACCTGCAAATTTTCCGTTTTTAAATAAACATCGCATTGAGAACTGATGTTTTTGGCACGAATCATATCTGTCTGCCTTACGACCTCAGATAAAACTCTTTTAGCCTTATATACTCTGTCTAATGTAAGCATCTTTTTTCCTCTTAACAAACTATAAAATAATGTTCACTCGCCATTTTACTCCTATAATATTGATTTGTCAATCGCACATATAAAATTAGTTTTTGATTAATTAAATAAATTTATTGACTTTATACCTTCAATAATATAAAATTAAGTATAGTTTATATGAAATCTGTTTTGGCAGAAAGGTTGAAGAATATGAAAGTTTTTAAAAAAATATTTGCAATTGCATTATGCGGCATACTTATTGCAAGTGCATTTGCAGGCTGTTCAAAAAGCGGCGAAGCTGACAAAATAACGGATAAAACAATGCTTATTGCCTACACCGACGAGGTTGAGCCTTTCCTTTACAAAGATAAGAACGGCAAGCTCGCAGGCTTTGATATTGATTTGTTTAAGAAAATCTATGATAACGTTAAAAACGATACAAAAAATTACAAATTCGTAAAAGTCGACAAGGATTACAAGGTTGGCGACGATATTGCTTATACAAACAAAGACGGCGACGAATTTATTGCTTACACTATGATTGGCGCCGTTCAAAAAAATGTCGGCTCAGTAAATGAGGATTTCAGTTTCACTAATGATATCATCACAAACAGGATTATTACCGTTACCAAATCAGGCAACAACATTTCCGACTACAACGACCTTTCAGGCAAAAAGCTTGCGGTAGTTACCGACATTGCAAAAGCTGCACTTGATAAAAACAGCACAATTAAAAACAACAACAAAAATACTCTTTACCCTACAATCGAGGATGCGCTTTCCGCTCTTGACAACGGCAGTGTTGACGCAGTAATTACAGACGAATTCAACTTCTCACCGCTTGAAAATGCAGAAAAATATCAAGTATTAAACGGCGAACTTGACAAAATATCGTATGCGTTTATGTTCAAAAAAGGCGATTGGGTTGTTGAAAATTGGAACGAAGCAATTTATGAACTTAAAAGTCCGGATTATAACGACAAGGACGAATTTACCCCTATGGTTGAAAAATATTTCGGCTACAACGCTTCAAGCTTTGACTATGTGCCGTCAAAGACTAAATAATTTAAAGGACTGTCGATAAAGCGGCTAAACCGCGCAGAATAATATAAATAAACATTTTTTTCTCCCTTGTGTAAAGGGGAGGAGAGTGCAACTTGTTGCGCTCAGAGAGATTGGAAAAAGGTCAAGGACATCGAGTCCTTGACCTTTTTGGCGCTTTTCGTCTTTTGCTCGGGGGCGGTACCCACGTACAGCACCCACTCGCAAAATACGAAATTTATCTCACTTTCTCGAAGTCCTCTCAATATACAGAAATTTATAATTAGATTATATCAAAGTCTGACTTGACATAAAAAAATCCCCCAACTGCGTTGGAGGAGTCATACAAAATATCAGAGCTTTGCTGCATTTGCAAGTGCTTCCTTTTCTGCCTTGCGCTGAGCTCTTTTTTTCTTTGCCTTGTAGCCCATTAATTTATCAAGATGCTCATCAGGTGTTGTGCACGTTCCGAGTGTAACTGTAGATGAACCGTAAATTCCGTGGAAATCAGAACCGCCCGTCATAAGAAGCTTATGCTTTTTGCAAATACTGCCAAGCATTTCAATATCCGCATCTGTAGCAGACGGGTGCCAAACCTCAATTCCGTCAAGCCCCATTTCAATATAATCGTCAATCTCGTCAAAATTGTCAAGAAAAGCGGGATGAGCAAGAACGGCAATGCCGCCTGCACCGTGAATTTCATCAATAACCTCTTTGACGTCCGGATATTTGGTAGGAGCCAAAAGATTTGTTTCGCTGTCAGGTGAGAAAAGCGCATTATAAAGGTCGCCGAATATTTGATTTGTATATCCGGCATCCATAAGTGCATGCATAATATGTTGCTTATAAAGGTTTGTCGAGCCTGAAGCGTGGCTGATAATAAATTCGGTTGAAATCGGAAATCTTGCCGCAACCTTAAGCATCATTATCTGACCTGCTCTTTTACGTGCAACCGAAGTACGCTTGCAAAGCCCCTCAAGCCTGTCCGGAGTATCGGCAAGATAGCAAAGAATATGAACCTTTTTGCCCGCATTATTATCAAATGAGGAAAGTTCCACTCCCGGAATAACGTTTACGCCGTAGCGCTTACCGATAACCTGTCCCCTAACTGTACCTGCAAGACAATCGTGGTCTGTTATGGCAATAGTTTCGATACCGCTCTTTTGAGCTATAACAATAAGGTCTTCTATACCAACAGATCCGTCGCTGAGTTTTGTATGACAATGTAAATCTGCTGCCATAACAATCTCCTTTCGATTTAATAGACATATAAACTGCCTATAGTATAATTTTTAGGTAATAACTGTAGATTAATCATCTTCACTGTAACCATATATATTACAGCGGGTAAAACAGCAGTTTGTCCCTCAACATATAGGATAACACAGTTTTTTTCTTTTTTCAAGTTTATTTTAGACAATTATTACTTTTTTTAACAACTATTTGTAAAAAGAAAAACATTTAAGTCATTAAATGCTTTTCAGTTGCCTTGCAAGGCGGCTGATTGGCAAACCGACAACATTGAAATAATCACCGTCAATTTTTTCAACAAAAAGCGACCCCTTACCTTGAATACCGTAAGCGCCTGCCTTGTCAAACGGCTCCCCGCTTGAAATATAATCCTCAATTTCCCTGTCATCAAGTTCAAAAAATTTAACCTTGGTTTGGACGCTGAATGTCACTTCTTTATCATTTTTTATAACGGTGACTCCTGTAAATACACTATGCTCTTTACCGCTCAAATTTTTAAGCATTAAAAAAGCATCCTTTTCATTCTTCGGCTTGCCTAAAATTTTGCCGTCAATTGCAACAACCGTATCCGCACCGATAACGATTTTTCCGCTTTCTCTAAATGGCTGAGCCTTGATTTTAGACAAATATTCGACCGCTTTGTCAGGTTCGATATCGTACGGAAGCGTTTCGTCAACCTCTGCGCTGTCAACTGTAAAATCATCTGTTATAAGTGACAAAAGTTCTTTTCTTCTCGGTGATTTTGACGCTAAAATAATCATTATAAAGTACCTCTTTGATAAAGCCCTCTCGTATATTTAAAATCAGGCTTTCCTCTGTTTTCATAAAGAGCAATAACTTTTTCGACCTGCTTTTTGCTTTCAATTGAAAAATAGAAATGAATGAAATCGGTTTTGACTTCATCAAGCCTGTCAAGCATATAAAGCGGATGGCAATTAAGCATTTCAACGCAAGGAAAATCACTGCACATAACAGGAAATTCCATACCCTTTCTGTCCGTCAGCTTGCCGTGCTTATCACATTCAAAACAGCCTATATCATTTTTAACAGGGCAATTGCGACTAAGCATAAGCGGCAAATAACCGTATACAATCATACCCTTATCACGTGCATTAATATTATTAATTTGCGATTGCGTAAGCTCAAAAGACAAAATCGGGTGGTCGATTTGGTTTGCGCTAAGAGAGTTAAATACATTAAGACCAAAGTCGCCGTAAACCTCAAAACCCATATCTTTGCAAAGGGTATATGAACCTATGTTGCCGCAAAGCGCCTTATTGACTCCGGCTTTTTTCAACTTTTCAAGCCTTATTTTAAGTTCGTTTTCAATTCCAAAAAGCCCTCTCGGCAAAACAACTCCTGCCCTGTTATCAACAAAATCCTCAAGCGAGGAATTAACAGGTATAAACACACGCTCAAACGGGTGATTGTCAGGTATTTGACTTGCATTTGAAAAAGATGCCGTGGCATAAGGCTTATCAGGCTGATTATATTTTGGAAGAAAAACATTAAACGGCTTATATTGCAGTTGTATTTTTTCCTGCTCATCAAGCTTTGAAACAGCATTTCTTCGCATTTCATTAATCTTTGAAGCGGGCAAAATAAGACCGTCATCAAGATTGATTTCAATATTTTTTGAAAAATATTGCGTACCTCCGAATTTTGAAAGCCTTTCTTTTAAGCTTTCCTCGCTCATAGGCTTATTAATTGCTTTTTCAGGCACATCGCCTATAACGGTAACCTCTTTTTTATCACTTTTGGCAATCAGCACCGCTTTTTCATTATCACGGCATTTAAAGGATATATCAAGCGGAATTAACGGCGTTTCCTTTTCATAATTTCTTGCTATTTCCTTTAAAACATTATTCGCTGCAACAACATCTTCCTTTTGCCTTGTGCCAAACATATTTTTGCCGAGTTTGGAATTGAGATATCCGTTTGTAAAACCGCTGCGTGAAAAAACACTTCTAAGCATAAATTCATCACTTGATGAGTATTCGCCGTCAATCGCCTTTTTAACTGCGCTGACAGCCGCCGAAACATACTCCGGTCTTTTCATTCTGCCCTCAATTTTAAGGCTTGTTATTCCGTCAAGCTTGTCAAGTTCGCCGATAAGGCTTAAATCCTTAAGAGATAAAGCGTGAGTAGCATTTCCACCGGCGGTAAACGGCAAACGGCACGGCTGAGCGCAAAGCCCCCTGTTTCCGCTTCTTGAGCCGATAACGCTTGAAAGATAGCATTGACCTGAAACAGACATACAAAGTGCCCCGTGAACAAAAAGTTCAAGTTCCAAATCTGTGCTTTCCCTTATTTCTTTAATTTCCTCAAGGCTCATTTCTCTCGGCAAAACAATACGTGAAAAGCCCATTTCCTTTGCCGCTTTTGCTCCGCTCACAGTCATAATACTCATTTGTGTTGAGCCGTGAAGCCTTGCACTTTGAAAATGCTCTCTAATCATTTTTGCAACGCCGATATCCTGAACAATAAATGCGTCAACACCGCATAAAAGCGCATCTCTAACCGTGTTATACGCATTTTCCATCTCGTCGTCACGTACAAGAATATTAAGTGTTAAGTAAACCTTGACACCGTGGCTGTGGCAATATTCAACTGCTCTTTTAAGTTCTTCATTATCAAAATTGCCGGCATTGCGCCTGGCGTTAAAGGATTTACCACCAAGATAAATCGCATTAGCGCCGCTGCGCACACCGGCAATAAGCGACTCCATGCTACCGGCAGGAGCCAAAACTTCAAAATTCATAATTTTCTCTCAATAAAAATAGATTTATTTTGCGGCAAGCTTATCTCTTAAATCGGAGATTTCACGGTTAAGACGTTCAACCTCACGTCTTGCAACGTCAACCTCCATTCTTGCCCTTGCGCTGTCCTCAAGATAATCTTTAATTTGAGCACGAAGATTATCGGCAGATGCAGTAGCCTTTTTGCTCGCATCGGCATTATCAAGCGCAACAAGAACAGCCGCCTGAGTCATTGAAAGAGAAGGATTTGCATTAATAATAGCTCTCATATTCTCGCTTATTTCGTCAGCAAGAGCCTCAACATATTCTGCCTCATCCTCAGTCACGATTGTATAACTTGCGCCGCCTATTTTTACATGAACTTTATTTTTTGTCATAATCTTTCACACCTTCAAAAAATCGACATATTTCTACTCAATAAGTATACCAACAATAAACATAATTGTCAACGTGAATAAATAACAAG